>FZPS01000192.1_pt52 | contig 64557 bp, 55 predicted proteins | sample 1817821 | NCBI WGS metagenome assembly FZPS01 (sample SAMEA104158645, study PRJEB21678) | metagenome | place: Germany | collected 2015-04-21
CCGGGGACTCGCCAGATGCCTCTTCATACGGCGATCTCGTACTTTCAAACAAACTGGGTTGTTCCTTGGTCACTTTATCCCTCCCCCGACCTCTACCATGAAAATGAGCGTCTCGGTCTTCAGGTAGCGCCAACATCTCTACCCGCCGCCCAGATTAAGCAAGACAGGCTTATAAAAGCCTGTCTTCAACAGTTAAGTCTATTCTATATCTTTTCCGTTAAAGGTACCAGATGCCTTTAACGGCCGGACCGCAAAGGACCGCAGAATGTGTACTTCACCCATGGGTTTCATTCCAATGGGCCAAAACGGCGCATTTCGGTCATATGTCAGTTTCAAAATGGACACTTAATTGCATATGATTATTTATTGCTGCATGGTATACAACCTCGAGCAGCCCCAGGTTCCAAAGGGTAAGGCTTATCCGCATAGTTGGCACAGGATTTGCATGGTCATTCAGACAGTGTTATATTTTTCGAAGGGGGGCAAGTAAAGCCAAGCCAAGTAGCTCACCGATGATTAGTAGCATTCCTTCTTTGGGCCTCGTTAAGAAACCATGAGAGAGGTGATAATACGTGTATGAACTCAAATTCGACCCGGAATTATGCGCGTCCTGTGAGACAATTGATTGTCTGATGAAATGTCAGTACATCAGTTTTGATCTGCAGACTGCCCGCGAAGAACGCGATAGGCTCAACCGAGGCGAGGATTCATTTGTCCTGCACGACTGTGTTACCTGTTATGCATGTGAAGAGTACTGTCAATTTGGAAACCATCCCTTTTACCAGATAGTGGACCTGCAAGAGGAAAAGGGTATATGGCCTACCCCCAAGCCGATCGTTCATTCGCAGATCAAAATGTACTCCCCAAAGGGAACATTCGAACCTAAGGAGGTCGAGGGCACTGCATTTAACATGTGCCTCTTCCCCGATTTCCGGGACAGCATTAAAGGCAAGCTGTTCGAAGACACCACCCAACTGTTCGGACGAGACCTGTTCTGCAACCTGGTCTACCTCCACTATGCCAAGGCATCGGTAATACGGGAACGAGTTCCGCAAATCATAAAGAATTTCGCCAGTTGCGGGATTCAAGAACTGGTCTGTTTCCATGACGAGTGTTATGCGACTTACAAGTCTTGGGCGCCGGCGTATGGGATTGAAGTTCCTTTCAAACCGGTTCACCTGTTTCAATTCCTGATCGACAGGTTAAAAGAAAACCGATCTGCAATCAAGAAGCTGGGCTTTAAGGTCGCCTACCAGCGCCCCTGCTCAACCCGCCTGGTACCGGAGACCGAACCAATGTTGGATGAGCTTTTTGAACTCATCGGGGTTGACAGAGTGCCCCGGAAGTACGATCGGGAAACGCCCCTCTGCTGTGGAGCCATCATGAGAGCCTCCGGACGGGAAGAACTGGCTGATGAGATAAATAAGAAAAATATTGAAGACATGCTCGATGCGGGAGCCAGTTTATGTGTATTTAACTGCCAGGGATGTTATGCCGCTATGGGCGAAATGGTAGCCCAGGCTGGTCTGAGGCCGATCCTGGTTCATGATCTCTGCAAACTGGCCATTGGGGAAAAGGTTTAATTTTTTAGTGAAACGGAGGTGATAACATGGATCGTGTCTACAACGCGTTAAAAGAGATTGTTGGTGAAAGGTTCGTCTCCAATCAGCAGGAAGAACTGTATCTCTATTCACGGGATCCCGGCACCATGGACCCCGTCTGGCCGGATTATGTGGTGATGCCGGCTTCTACCGAGGAAGTTCAAAAAATAGTAATGCTGGCCAACCAGGAAAAGATTCCGCTGGTTCCCCAAGGAGGAGGACTGGTTTTATCGGGTTTAACCATTCCGTTAAAGGGCGGGATCCTGGTGGATATGAAACGAATGAACCGGATCATCGAGGTAAACAAGAACAGCCGTTACGTCATTGTAGAGGCAGGATGTTCGCACGGTCTTCTCCAGTCATATCTAAACCAGAATTATCCCGATCTCAGGCACTCCCTGCCCGATTCCCCACCCATCTCGACTGTAGGGGGGAATGTCTGCATTCATGGTTCCGGCCATCTTTCCCAGGTCTATGGTTTCCATTCCGATATGGTTAACGGTATGGAAGTAGTCCTTCCCACCGGTGAGATATGTAAAATTGGTTCCTGCTCTACTTCCCCCTACTGGTTTGCCCGGGCTCCGCTTCCGGATTTGGCTGGTCTCTTTCTGGGCTGGTTTGGGACTACCGGTATTATGACCAAGATCTCTTTAAAGCTTTATCCCCATAAGAGGATGAAAGATGTCATGCTTTTCCTAACCGAGAACCCCGAATACATTTCCGACATCATATACAAGGTAACCGACACCGAGGTGGCAGAAGATATCACCATTAGCTGTGCCCCCAAGCCGGATTGGATGGATGGCTTCCAGTTAACCAGCATAGCCATAGTAGGCAGAAATAAAGCCGAACTGGATTTTAAGTTTAGGACCATCCGCAGCGCTCTGGCCAGCTATATCGACAGCCGGGAAGGCGGTTTTATGTATATGCCCCCGGCTATGAAGCACAATTTTACGGAGGTCCCGCTGCGCAGCACCGCTCGGTTTGCTGACGTTAAAAAGGGCGGGGGCTTCGAATATGTGGGCGCAATCATGCCGGTAGACAAATTCCCGGATGCCTACCGGGCGGGGCATGAAATTGCCCAACGCTGTGAAACAACTTACTCCCTGAGTGCACGAATTATCGGGAGAGCCCACTGCATGATGTTTTCCTGCGCTTATGCCTTTAACCGCGCGGATAAAGCAGATGTTGACAGAGCGAAACAGGCTCTCCATGAAACTAACAAGGCGGTACTGGAATTGGGCGGTATCCCCTGGAAGGCTGAATTCCCGGCCCAACAACTGATTTTGGAAAGGATGGACCCCAACACCCTGCGGCTTATGGAACAGGTTAGGAAATTAATGGACCCCAATGGGATTATGAATCCCGGCAATTGGGAGGTGAAATAAAATGCAATATGCAGATATCGTGCACCGCTGTTTCCGCTGTGGATATTGCAACTTTACCAGTGATTTTCAAGACTTTAACTGCCCTACATATAATAAATACCGCATGTTAAGTTATTCTCCCGGAGGGAGAATGTGGCTGATCAATGCCTGGCTCAATAAAGAACTGCAGTGGAGTGAGCATTTTGCGGATATCATGTATTCCTGTGCGACCTGCAACAACTGTGTCGAGGAATGCGTTCAGAACAAATTCAATTCTTACCTGAGTGAGATCTTTATTGCCGCCCGGGGAGAAATGGTGGAACAGGGTCTGGTACCACCGACAGTTCGAGACTATCTTAAGAACATACAGCTGTCTGGTAACCCTTACCGGGCCCCCGCAGAGGACCGGGGTAAGTGGTCTGAAGGGTCAGGCCTCACCAGATTCCAAAATGATGAATACCTCTATTACGTGGGTTGTGTCGGCTCTTACGACGAGCGGGGACAAAAGATGGCTTTAGCCTTGGGTAAACTGCTGATTAAGGCCGGACTTTCGGTAGGAATACTGGGCAGCGATGAGAAATGCGATGGCAATGAAGTGAGGGTTTTGGGAGAAAGTATGCTGTTTGAGGAACTGGCCAGGCAGAATACCGACCAGTTTGCCCAACTGGGAGTAAAAAAGGTAATCTCTCTGTCACCGCATGCTTTTAACGTCATGAAAAAATACTATCCCGATTATGGAGCCGGGTTTGACACTCTACATTACACGCAGGTGCTGTGGGAGCTTATCAAATTGAAAAAACTGAATCCCGGCCAACTTGAGATCAGAGTCACCTACCATGATCCCTGTTATCTGGGGCGTCACAATGGTGAATACCGGGCTCCCCGCAAAGTGCTGCAGTCTATCCCCGGGTTATCCCTGGTAGAAATGAGGAGAAACCGCAAGGACTCATTCTGCTGTGGGGGCGGCGGAGGCAATTTCTTCACCGATATCCTGGGCAGCGGTCCCGATAGTCCCGCAGCCGTCAGGGTGAAAGAGGCGGTCGCTACCGGTGCTGAGGTGCTGGCCGTTGCCTGCCCCAACTGCGCCAAGATGTTTGAGGATGCAATCAAAGTTGAAGGGCTCGAAGACCGTCTCCAGGTCAGAGACATAGCTGAATTGGTTCTGGAATCGTTGAAAGATTAGCTGTCGGACAGATTAATTCTTGCCGAGAGGCCGGCCAATTAATTAAGCCGGCCTCTCGGCTTTTCCCGATATAGCCGTCCCCTTCATTCCCGATCAGGGGCCCAATGCTTTCATGTTCCTCCCACCAATTGCAGGGAAAGCGGTGTTTGCCTCAGATCTGTTTAATGGGAACCCCTATTCTCCCAGGACCCGGAAGAAGTCGTTAAACGCTCCGGTTAATCTCCAGAAAGAAATCCCGGGCAAATTGTTCTCCACCGAAACCGCATACTTCTCGCCCAGGCTGACGTTGTTCTCATACCAGACCCGGTGCTGCCGGCCGTTTTGGTCCTGGTAATCGATGTAGGGCGTATAGCTGTTTGAGTCAAATCCCCAAGCCTGCGGGTAGGGACTCTTCAGCAGATTGTCCAAACTTGATTGATAAAAGGTGGTCCTGGTCCCCCGGTCCAGGTTCCAATCCCTCCCATAGGTTCCGATTCCCAGGATTACTTTTTCCCGGGGAACACAGCTCAGTGCGTAACGGGTAGCATCCTCCACCCAATGAATGGGGGCCGATGGGCCCGGTTTGCTGGTACTGTAATCGTAGGCCATGATGATCAGGTAATCTACCGCCTGTCCCACCGCGGTGTAATCAAAGCCCCCATGCCACGAACTGCCTGCGACTTTGGCCGGTGCGGCTGCGGAAAGCGTAAGGTCGTGGGCACGAAGAGCCCCGGCCAGTTCCTTCATAAAGCGTGAGAAATTATCCCGATCCTCAGCAGGTATCCCCTCCAGGTCGATGTTTATCCCATCATAACCATACTGAAGCGCATGGGCTGTGAGGTTGGCGATCAAACGCTGCCTATTCTGGGGATCGCTCAGCAGTGAATGGAGCTTGTCCCTCCCAGCCGCATCCCACCCCATCAGCATAACGCTGGCATGGGTCTTCAGACCGTTCTGACGTGCCCGGTCCAGAGCCGCATGGCGCCTGGCCGCACCGCCGGCATCATTCCAGTATTCGTAAAACAGGTTCCCTTCACCATCAGTCTCCAGCCACCGGAATATAACATCGGTGAGGGACGGGTGATCCAGTTCCTCCGGGGTTCCATAGTAGAAATAACCCATTACCCGGGGCGATTGACCAAAGTTAATTAGAACCATATTCTGCCTGGCCTTCCACCCTACAGTAGCCCCTATCTGCTCGGCAAAAAATCGCAAGGGCAGGAAGGTCCTCCCCTGATAAATAAAGGGCGCCACATCAAGGGTCACCTCCCGACCGTTAAACTGAGCCTTGCAACTGTCGATGACAAAGACAAACTGGTTGTCAGCACAATTTATAGTAACCTTGCGTCCATTTGGATCCCACAATGCCTCCCCGCCGACCGCGGGATCTTCAACTATGTAACGTACCGGCAGCATGGTTCTCCCGGATACCAACTTACCTCCCGGCGAGAAATTACGCAGCTCGCCGTTAATCTTGATCTGCACTGCTTCTTCAGCATCGGTTCGGTGGGGTGCAACCCCTAGAACGACAAACACCATCAGCAATCCGATTAAAAGTTTCTTCAAGCAATCACCTCCAACCAAAGCAGTTCTACATCCACTCTCCTGAACCCTTGAGGCAATTAATTACAAGCCGTAAGGCAGGATTAGGAGCGCCCGGTGTCAAATTAGAACGAGGGAGGAGTTGGCTCCCAAATCTAATCGGGGGTGTATATATGGCCCGCAAAATAGTTATAAAGGCTGTTTCCAATGCGCCACAGGATGACCGAGAAAAATTCAGGTTAAACGATGAGTGGGTATGCATAGCTAACGAGGGCACGACTACAGAAAACATGGAGGGCTGGATCCTTTGCACCTGGAAGCCTGATGGCAGGCATTACAATCAGTTCTACTTCCCGGCCGAAGTACACGCCTACAAAATGAATTTCAAGCCTGGACAGCTGATCTTCGTGATGACCGGCAGCGGCAGGGATACCTTCCTGCCGGCGATGGAAGGGCATCCGGGACAGTTTCACTTTTTCATGGGCCTCGACCATTTTATCTGGGACACACCTAAAGATAAGGTCAACCTTTACAGTTTTAAGAAGGATGGTCACAAGGAAATCTACGAACTGGTAGACCAGAAGGAGATCAGCGGTTAAGCAAAAACCAGGAAGGGTTAATGACTGCTGATATCATACCGCATTTTGCCCCGGGCTTAAGGGTCCGGGTTTTGTTTTTTGTGAGCCGAATCATTACCGGGCAATCACCGCGCCGTCGTCCCCTGTACATTGCTCAGGAAAAGGGGTTCTTTGCGAAGTACAATATCGAGCCGGAGATGGTGATTATTGAGGATGAATCCCAGTATGCCGCGGCTTTGGCCTCCAACCGGATTCAGGCCCTGGGAAATGTGGTGGACCGTGATGTTATCCATTATGCCAGCGGGGTGGATGCCAAATTTGTCTGCGCCATGGATCAGTCCTACGGTGGTGACGGGATCATTGCCTCAGGTGAAATACAATCAGTAAAGGACCTGGAAGGGAAGACTGTAGGCCTTGATAAGGCTTCAACCAGTTATTTCTTCTTCCTGGCCGTGCTCAACAAGTATGGAGTAGATGAGAGCAAGATTGAGATTCAGGAAATGACTTCCGGAGATGCGGGAGCGGCTTTTGTGGCCGGAAAGCTTGATGCTGCAGTAACCTGGGAACCCTGGTTGACTCAAGCCAGCCAGCGTGAGGGGGGCCATGTCCTGATTTCCAGCCGCGATTTCCCCGGTTACATTGTCGACGTTATCTCAGTCCGCCAGGAATTTATTGATCACTGGGAATTGTGACCGATTTCCTCTTTAAAGCCCTGTCCCGAATGTTGTTCCCGTGGTATGAAAGGTTGGGTCGCTAGATAGGATGCCGGGGACCAGGCTCCTCATATCAGACCCCCGGATCATTCCTTGATAAGCCGGGGTTCGCTGCCCACGATTTTGTAATGCCGTTCTTCGCCTACCTCACCATTGGCCCTGGTCTTGCGGAAGATAATCAGGTCATAGCCATCGCTGGTCTTGCTCATGGCCGTCTCATATATGAAACGCTCCCCATTCTCGATCATTTCCCGAGTGCCCAGCCAGTAGGGACAGTTGTTCAGAAAAGAATCGAATTTGGCGTACTCCGAGAAGAGCTTGTTCGAAGCTTCCACATTGATGTCGGCCAGCTTCTTCTCTACATGGTCCACGCTGACCTCGGCTGACCGGCCGATCGACCTCAGATACTCCCGGGCCTGGGCTTCCTGCTGCTTTTTCAGTTCTGCGTAGTCATTATGCGGCGATAAAACCCGTGTTTGCAGGTGGAGGGGAAACATCTCCCTGACCGATTCCGCATAACCTGCGCCATCAAGCGGTTCCTGGTACTTGATCAAGGTATATCTCCCCTGCCGGTCGCGGTAAAAAGTCAATACCGTTGGAATAGCCCCGCTGCCGCTGACCTTGGTGAAAATCCCATTCTCAAAGCCAAAAACCCCCAGGCTGGCTATGGTGTATACCTTCACAGTTTCCGTGCCCTCCTGGACCGAAAGGATGATATGGCCTTCACCGACGAATTCCCCATCCTTGTAACCTTCACTCTGCTGCTTGATCGCATTAGCCACTGCTTCGTCCAGGTTGTCAGTCAGGTGAATAGGGTTTGATCTAAACCCAAAGACGATGCCCAGGGATTCTGCCACCTGATAAAACCCTGCGCCCTGGTAGACTATCAGCACCTCCTTGGTGTTCAGCTTCTTCCCCTTTTCATCCAATATGGCCACATGCACCACTGTGCTGCGTTCCGTTGCCGCTTGACCATCCGGGCCGATTGGTGACCAGTAAACGATGCTACCATAGGGCACTCTCACGCTGCGCACACCTTTGGTCAAGCCAGTGTCATCCCCGGTAAACAGAACCCCATTCTGGGCCGAATAACTGACAGTGGCACCCCTCCCCATACGCTCCGCAAGAATTCGGATACCAGGAGTACTGGACATCGCCGGTGAGTACTTCTGCGGGAAAACGAATATTTTGAAGTCAAGTTGGTTTAAGAATGCTTTGAAAGTACTGATATCCTTGGAGTACTCCCACAGCTTAAGGGGGAACTCCTGCTGCGCCTCGCTCCTGGCAAATGCAACTGTTTCCGTTGCCCCACCGGGAAACTGGGAGGTAAATGTGATCAAATCTACATTCTCAATCAGCGCAAACATTACCACTGCATTACTGTGAAAGGTCCCCTTAACCTGCTCCCCAGTTAATTCCGTCTCGCGGAAATCGTAGTTTACGGTTATGCCGTAAGGAGTGTTCTTAGTCTGGAGAGACACCTCCTGGCGCCAGGTGGAAAGAGGAAGCAGGTTGATTATGTTCACGACCCTGCTGTTATTTCCCACATAAGGGGTCCGGTGTTCCAGAAGTCCCTCGGCATCGTAGTAAGATATGGAGCCGGACGCCGGATTCTTGTCGAGAGCGCTGGTCAACAGCAGCCCGCCCAGCATTAGTAGACACAGTACCCCCATTGCGGTTATCGCCTTGCGCTGACCCTGAAAAAACTCGGCCATCTTTATCATCTTCAGCCTCCTTGCCATATTACTCTGGTCATCAACCATGCCCAGCAGCCGAGGAGCAAAGTTGGCTGACGTGAAGCCCTCCAACACAGTGAGAAGCGCCCGGCCGTAACTCCGGTATTCAGAGCTATCCAACACCGACAACACATACTGGTCAGTCGCCGCCTCCATGTCCTCTCTGATCCTTTGGAAGCAGTACCAGATGACCGGGTTGAACCAGTGGATTACCTGCAACAGGACCAAGAGGTAATTAACCAGCACATCCTTTCTTTTGTAGTGGGCCATCTCATGCAGCAGTACATACCGGATTTCATCGTCATTCAGTCTTTCCACCTCCGGTGTCAGTAAGACCCTGGAACGCAGAATGCCAAACAGCGAAGGGGTTCCGACCACTTCCTGCACCACCGGGGTCAGGTTGCTGCCGACCCCCATCCTGGATTTGCAGGATTCAAAAATGGCTGCAATCCGGGCATCCGGTTCCCGGCAGCCTCCGGATAGATTGCGATTCAGCGAATAGCAGGTTCCAACCAGCCAGAACAGCATAAGGCTCATACCCAGAATCCAGATCCAGGCCAAAACCTCCTCGATACCGGGTGTTACCTGTTCCGCTGGGAAGACCACCGGTGCAGGTTGGATTTCTGTTGATTTATCCGCTGTAACTGGAGGGGCTGCTATGGGCGCAGGCACCTGATATGTATCAACAATCATCCTTTCCGGCGGATTTACTTCCGGTATGATGTTAAACAAGCTCACTGCGCTGGCCGGGCCAAAGGGCATAATGAGTTTTAGGATTAGCACAATCCAGATAAGATAATGCCACTGAGCATTCAGCCGGTTCTTGAGAGCAGCTTTCAATAAAAGAATGACCAACCCTACCACTGCGGCGTGAAGTGAGCTCGTCAAAACGCTGTGAAAAACCTCAGCCACCATCACCCCTCCTCATCAAGGAGTTTTTTTAGATTCTCCAACTGTTCCCTGGAGATCCTTTGTTCCTTGACGAAGCTGGCCAGCATGAGGTTCACTGATCCATCGTATATCTTTTTCAGAAAGGAACTATTGGCATAAGCCCGATAATCCTCGGCACTCACCAGGGGAGAATACAGGAACGCCTTGCCGTCCGTCGGCTCCGCCTTAATCGCTTTCTTCGCCATCAATCGGGTAATGAGGGTTTGGATGGTCTTCGGTTTCCAGTCCGAGCGGGGAGCTAACCTCTCGATCACCTGTGCACTGGTGGATGGTCCCAACTCCCAGAGGACCTTCATTACCTCCAACTCAGATTCCGATATCTGTGGCATCTGACTCATACCTAACCTCCCTAATGGACTACGTGTGTAATCGTAGTTTAAGTATTACAGATGTAATCCTCAGGAGTCAAGCGTTTCTTAGATTTTCCAACCGCAGCGGGCATAAAATGATGTGATCACCTTCCGAAACTCATCCGGCAGCGAACTCATCACCGTATTCTTTATATGAAATGGAATCTCCTTATAGAATGCCTCCGCTATCCCCCCGGTGATGGCCGCAATGGTATCGCTGTCACCGCCGATGGAAACGGCACCTCTGACGGCGTCCTCGTAGTTGCTTGATTCCAGGAAAGCAACAATGGCCTGGGGTACGCTCCCCTGGCAGGAGACATCGAACTGGTAGGATTCCCGGATCTCGTCCAGAGAAAAATTAAGTTCGTAACCGAACCTCTCCTCCACCAGCCTCTTAATCGATGTTTTTGCCTCACCATGCAAGGCCCAGTAAACACAGGCTGCGGTCGCCTGGGCGCCCTTGATCCCTTCCGGGTGGTTGTGCGACACCGCTGCACTTTCCCGGGCTTTGGCCAGCACCTGCTCCAGGGAATCAAAAAAACACCCCACCGGGCTTACCCGCATGGCGGAGCCGTTGCCCCAGCTGTTGTAGGGCAGGCTGTGGTCATCTGCCGCCCAGGCCTGGAAACTCCTGCCGTATCCCGCATCCGGGTACTTCCGGTACCACCTGCGGTAGCAGAGCCCGAAATCCAGGTCGTTCAGGAGGGCATCCATGGTGGCGATGGTCATGACGGAATCATCGGTAAACCGGGAGTTCCGGGAAAACAGTTCAAACTCTTTGGATTTATGGTTGTGCCACTCAAAAACCGAACCGATAAAATCCCCGCAAAGGGCACCAATCATTTACACCAACTCCTTTTGACCGACCGACTATAACAATTTTCATCGTTGACAACCTGGAATACAAGCCCTTTATCATCTCTTCCCCGAACCCATCCCGACCAATAATTCATAATTTGACGGAAAGATCATGGTTGAAGGGCCAGGACCAAAAACGTATACTCAATTTAGAATATTGTTAAAAGTATGAATGGAGGCATGATTATGGCCAATTCATTGTTACCCGAGCTGGAGCGCCGGTGGTGGATTAAGAACTACGACCACGACGTAAGGCCAACGCTGACCTTCCCCCGTTTCCCCGCCTATGAGATTCTAAGGATTTCCGCAAATGTCGAGCCGGATAAAGCCGCCATCGATTTTTACGGTAACCGGATCAGCTACTGGGACCTGCAGATACAGGTTCACCGCCTGGCCAACGCCATGATTGCCGCCGGGGTAAAAAAAGGGGACCGGGTCGGCCTCCTCCTGGCAAATTCCCCGCAGTTCGTAATCTCCTTCTGGGCTCTGCTCCATACCGGGGCTATTGCTGTAAACCTGAACCCCATGTATACCAAGGACGAACTCAAGGACATTGTCGACAAATTGGGGATTACCGGGCTGATAACCTTTGATGCGGTCTTACCGACTGTTAAGGCCTTATCCCAGGAAACCGATATCAGTTTCATACTGGTTACCAAACTCTCTGATTATATGAAGGATTCAGAGGTCAGCACTTCGGAAAGCCTGGGTTTGGAAAAGGGCTGGCACCATTTCTCCGAGTTTATCGCGGCCTGTGACAATGAAGCCGCCCCCGCGCTGCCCATCAAACAGGAGGACCCGGCGGTGATCCAGTTTACCGGAGGAACCACCGGTACTCCCAAAGGCGCCGTCTTGACCCACCGCAATATCGTCTGCTCCACCTATACCTACAACGAATGGTTAAAACCCATAATCAGCATGTACCCGGTTCCCCGGCGGAATTTCATGGGGGTTTTGCCCTACTTCCACGTCTACGGGGAGATATGTGCCAACTGCTTCTCGGTGGTGAGCCGTGCCACCCAAATTATTCTGAGCAGCTTCAACGTCGATGAGGTATTTGACACCGTGGCCCGGATCGGTGATATCCCCTACTTCCCGGCGGTTCCCACCATGATTACCGCTTTGGTCAACCACCCGCGGGCCAAAGAACTGGGAAAGATAGTGGGCATCATGAATAGCGGCGGTGCCCCTCTACCGGCCTCTCTGATCAAAAAGGCCAATGACCTGAACATCTTCATCGTTGAAGGCTGGGGCATGAGTGAGGTCACCTCACTGGGAATCAACAATCCCTATATGGGAGTCAAGAAGCCCCTCAGCATCGGCCTACCTCTGGTCGACACCGATGTTAAGATCGTGGACCCGGAAACCGGCCAGGAGGTGCCCCAGGGAGAAATCGGCGAGATCCACATCAAGTCCAATCTGATAATGCAGGGCTACTGGAACGAGCCGGAGGAAACGGCGAAGATGATTGACAAGGATGGATACCTCAATACCGGTGATGTGGCTTACCAGGATGAGGACGGTTATATCTTTATTGTCGACCGGACCAAGGATCTGATAATATCAGGGGGTTACAACATCTATCCCCGCGAGATCGACGAAACCGTGCTGCAGCATCCCAAAGTCAAGGATGTCATAACCATTGGAATTCCAGACGAATACCGGGGTGAGGTCCCCAAGGTCTTTGTAATGCTGGAGGAAGGGGCAACCGCCACCGCCGAGGAGATCATAGACTACTGCAAAGAGAAACTGGCACCATACAAGGTGCCGCGGGCGGTGGAATTCCGCTCGGAACTCCCCCGCTCGGCAGTGGGCAAGGCCCTGCGCCGGGTGCTGCGGGATGAGGAACTGGCCAAGAGCAAGCAGGCATAAACTCGCCGTGTGATCCGGCGGTTTGCGTCAAAAACCCCGTCCGGCCACTGCTGGACGGGGTTTTCCATTTCTGACTACTGACATGGTTTACTGGACATAATCCCTGAACTGGACATAGATTCTGCCCACCGAAGATGACGCCCGGTTGGGTATGTTTATCACCTGCTGTTTGTCGCCACTACGCGATGTCAGAACTATGGAGGTTGTTCCATCCGGAGGATCGGCCCCGGGGATAAAGAGGTCAACACCGGTAAAGAAAGGTATACTGAAGAAAAACTCGTCTATTACACCTAGATTGTCTATTCCGTCAGAACCCTTGTCATATACATAATTGTAATTAACGCGGTTCGCTATCGGGTGAGTCGCAGCACTGACTACGTCAGTGCCGTTAATTTCGAGTATGTCGTTATACCCCGGTTGATCACCCCAGAACTCCTTGTCTCTCCCCACAATGAGGTTGACATGGCTGTCACTGCTGTCCATGGCGGCTGCCAGTCCTACTCCCGGCACGGCTGAGGTTGGGAGCCGCAGGAAGTAGTCGCTGCGCAGGGGAGGTTCAGAGTAGAAGTATTCATAAAGATTGATGTCATCACTGCGAATGAGTACAAATTCATAGTGCTGTCCCTTCTTGCCGGCGAAAGGCCCCCAGGCACCATCACTCCCCAGTTGGTAAGTTGCTGCCGGCTGATCACCAGTTCGGTAACCGGTGGCGCCATCTATCTCCCATATCTCCAACCTGGCATCCCCTGGACCAGTGTTGTCAGGGAATACAACTGCCCTTCCCGCCAGCTCCACCTTATCCTCGGGTTCGGGCCAGATGTTGCTGGTTACGGGATTCTTGCCGGTAAGGAACTTGTACATCTCTTCAAATGATTCGGCGGAGGTTGCCACCTCTACATGCGTCTGGTTGGGTATGGTAACATTGGTGCCCCCGCCGCCGACCTGACCGCCCCTTCCAATCTCTGCCCAGATGGCCAGGGTAGGCACCCCGCCGGGCAGGCTGTCGGCTGGCATCCCGTCAATATTTATATAACGGTCCACATTGGCGGCACGCTCCGGCGAGTAATCAAGATAAAGCTGTGAAACAATGGTTCCCAGAGAATGAGCTATAATGTTAACCTTGTCGGCTTTGGTCTTCTGTTTAACGTCAGCTATAAGCTGGTCAAGTCCCGCCCAAACCTCAATTAAAACCTGGTCGCTGGGAGTCTGCCCGGTTGTAAACTTTCCGGTATCATATTCATAGGCAAAGAGCCGGTCATGCGGATACCCATTGCTGGCAAACCGCATGGCCTGCGATGCAAACTGTGAAGCGGATCCGGCATAACCGTGAACAAAAATAATGGGGTTAATCTCCGGCTCAGGAACTGCCACTGAACCCGGCTCCAGATCCTGCCATACCTCTTCACTGAGGCTGATCTGCTGAGATGACAAACCGATGAAGGGGATCGGCAGGTACTGGGGACCGCCTGGCCAGGTGTGGCCTCCGCCCTCAACTTTGTAGAATATGACTTTGGTATCGTCAATCCCGTCAGCATACACATACTTGGTGATGGAAGTCGGATCTTCCTGATCCGGAACGACTTGGGGGTAGTCAATGATCTCGGGTTGGGTTGACGTCTGGTTCCAGTACACCCATTGAGCCACAGTCTGCTCTGCTGACAGGCCACCCAACTCAGGGACTCCGTCGTAAGGAACAACCGGGTCAGCGGTACCCTGGCAGTGGATAACGGTGATGGGACGTTTGGGGGCTGCGTTGACCAGAGGAGCCGTAAGGGGGCCGGTGGCACCAACAATACCGGTAATCTTATCCGAGAGCATCACCGCCAATGTATGACTGAACATACTTCCATTGGACATGCCGGTGGCGTAGACTCGAGTGGAGTCGATGCTGTATTCGGATATGAATTCGTCTATTAAATCGGAGACAAACTGCAGATCACCATCGTCGCCGACCCACATGCCCTGATGTCCGGACATCAGATCGGGTCTCTCCGCGAGGTCACCTAAGCCACCACCTTCCGGAATAGGAACCCCATTGGGAAATACCGCTATGAATCCATACTTCTCCGCCAGAAGATCAAGTCCGGTCAGGTTGCACTGTCCTACGCCGTTGCTCTGATAGCCGTGGAAGGAAAGCACCAGCGGAACAGATTCAGACGATTTGTAACTTGAGGGAACATAATACTCATAACTGCGCTCCTTTTCCCCCACCATAATGGTTCCATGTTCCAGGGGATAAGCAGCAACAGCTAAGTATCCGTCAGCTTGGAGTCTGCGGTCAAACCTGACGTAAGCAGCGGTGGTTTTTAATGGATCAGCCGCCATATCCGCCCGGAATTGATCCCATGTTTTGGGGGACATAGAGTTGATATTGGCCCCCCAGTCATAGATAAAACCCATCTGGTCCTGAAAAACGATGGTGCTCTGCGAGTCGCATAACGCTGCCTTGTAGCCTTCCTGCAGAGCATTCATCATCGCTGTGTTTTTACCGGCCTGCACGAAATCCGCATTGACCACATGGCCGTCACTGGTTGAAAAATTGACATGTTTTATATAGAGGTCCTGCGGGCCCTGAGCCCAGGCCGCAGGGCTGAACATGAAAGCAAAGGCCAGGATTAATGCCCACAGGCGAAAAGCCCGATTAACGCGCATCATTCTTTAATACCTCCTTCATTCCCGTACTTGCGTAAGATAAGCGGCATAAAATCATGTCGTGACCTTAATATCCGCATCGCTGACAGCAACGTCTCCGTCAAAGTGAATACGCCAGATATTTGCGCTGCCCGCCACCTTAATGGCCGGCTGGTCCTTCACGGTAACTTTGGAAACGCGGTCGGCATCACTGGAATTGATTATAAAGACGGTCACCAATGTCCCGCCGGTCACCGGATCAGCAAGTACGGTTTTGGTGAAAGAGATTTTTGGATCACTGTAAGAGGGACTTCCCCCTCCTCCCGAAGTTGTTGGCTTCGGCTTGGATTCATCCGGCCCCTTTCCGTCGATGATCACTTTGGCACCTGGGTGGATCTCAGTAATATTGAAATCAAACCCCCGGCCGGTGTTATTCCGGTTCTCCAGCCGGGCTTCGGTCTTGACGATAACCTTTTCAATATTTGTATTCCCGGTGGCGACAATCCTGACCGGCCCTTCCGATTTCCGAATTACAATGACTCCTAAATTGCAGTTCTTTAAGGTGATGCTGTCAGCGCCACCGCCACATATAACAGTACGTCCATTCACGGTAATATCCTCAAGGACAATACTGCCCTCGCCGATCCCCTCGGTCAGCAATAGACTGCCTTTAATCGTGCCTTCCTTCAAGGTAACTCCACTGGTGTTTATCGTAGCGTTACCGTCAACCACCGGCAGCGAATATGAACCGGCTTCTGTGTACATTGCTCCGGCCGCCTTGCTCAACATTACCACCGCCTGGGCCCGGGTGGCGGTATCAGCCGGCCGGCATGTGCCATCAGGGAACCCACTCAGTATCCCTGCTGCGGTTACTGCACCCATGGCGCCCTTGCTCCAGGATGCAACCAGTCCGGCATCCTTAAAGCCGTCGACACCGGCAGGATTTGGGTCCAGTTCGAGGATACCGGCAAGGATGACGGCTATCTCCTGACGGGTTATTGTGTTGTGGGGCCGGATGGTATTATCGGGATAACCCGAGACGTATCCTGATTTCTTAGCCTTGGCGATCTCAAGGGCAAACCAGTCATCTTCTCTGACATCAGCGTAGCTGATGGGGGCTTTCTCTTGCAGGCCCAAAACTGTGTTTACCATGGTTATGAACTGGGCACGGGTAATACTTTCATCTGGTCTGAAGGTTCCGTCAGGAAACCCGCCAACCAAACCCGCTTCCATCCATTCGGCAACCTGCCCGGCTGCCCAGTGATCCTGCATGTCAACGGGCACTGCAGCGGCACCTGCAGGAGGCGCCAGGCAACTTGCCATTAGCATTGTCAATGCTAATGCCAGGTTTAGGCATAGCCTGACCGGAAAGTTTGATCCTTTTTGGCTAAACATACGCTCCCTCTTTCCTCCCTTCGAATAAAGACTCTGTTTGATTTGGAAAATACTCTACCCTATAGAGCTCACCCCTCCCTAGACATGAAGCATTGTTGGAGCCTGTCGCTGGTGAAGCTGTTAGGCAATATCAAAGATTCTGGATAGAACCGGAACTGAAACGATAAAAGGATTGTTCGATGGGCCCCAAAAAGTACATTGCCGAGGAAAACAAAGCGGACAATTTTACTGCGTTGTTATGGTATTATTTTTCTTCATTGGTTAATATTTCCTTTTATTAAACAATACTATAGTGAGGTCCGGATTCCTTTAGGCAAGTTACGGGAAGTTTGGACTTTTAACGACTTGGAAACTCGATTTGCATACTCAAGATGGGTTTCGCTTATCTGCCTGGCGGGAGTGGTATAGGATGACTCCGGCCAGCCCTCCCATGGTGTCAAGGACTACATCACTGATCTGACCGCTTCTGCCGGGTACGAACATCTGGTGCAGTTCATCTGTGACGGCATACAATGCACAGAAAATCACCGCCAGCACCAATTGCTTCCCCCCGGTAATACCATTCTTTCGCAAAGCCCGCGCCGACAGCAACCCCAGAACCAGGTATAACAGAAAGTGAGCCAACTTGCGCACAACATGATTCAGGTACGCGTAATCAACCAAACCGGAACTGAAAGCCGGGACCACCTTATTTATGAGCCCCAGCATCAATTCGGTCACCTTGGAACTCAGGCCGGATGATTCCGCAGCTGACTGGGCCGACAGGAAAAAAATCAGCATCATCCACAGGATAACTGGAATCCAGGCCGCTATTTTGGTGGAAGTCTTCTTCATAACAGTGTCTCTCCATCTAATCCTTAATACTAGGGACAGTGGCAATCTCAATTATCGCTGTGTTATTTGGTTATTATGCCCTGTTGTTGCTTACGATGAAGAGGCAAAGCACCTCTCATAACAGGTGAAACCCTTCACTGGCCTGGCAGGTGGCATGCAGGGCTTCCTCGAATTCCCGCCGGGTGATGGTACGCGCGATTTCGGGGTAGCGGTGGGCCAGGTAGGTCGGACGGTACTGGTCCATGACGTTGATCCAACTGGTGGGCGATATTTCCCGGGCGATAAACTCCATTAATTCAGCGGTTCCTGCGAGGCCCCCCGGCATTACCAGGTGGCGAATCAACAGGCCGCATACAGCCTCACCATTTTCGTTTAGTTGCAAATCACCCACCTGCCGGTGCATCTCCTGGAGAGCTGCCCGGGCCACTTCCGGGTAATCCTCGACGCCCGAATACCCGCGGGCAATCTCGGCATCGGCATACTTGATGTCCGGCATGTATATGTCAACCACACCGTCGAGTTCGGCCAGTATATCCAGCTTCTCGTAGCCGCTGCAGTTGTAGACCAAGGGCAAATTAAGACCCAGCGAGCGCGCTTCATATAAGGCCTCCAGGATCTGCGGTGTATAGTGGGTGGGGCTTACCAGATTAATGTTGATGCAGCCTCTATCCTGTAACCTCAGCATGACATCGGCCAGCTGAGAGGTACTGATCTCAAAAGCATCCCTGCCCCGACTGGTGGTGTAGTTCTGGCAGAAAACACACCTCAGGCTGCAGAAGGCAAAAAAGATGGTGCCCGAGCCTCCCCGGCCCACCAGGGGACGCTCTTCTCCGAAGTGTGGTCCATAACCGGATATCGCCACCTCTTTCCCCGCCCCGCACTGACCGGTCTCACCCCCAAGCCGGTCGGCACCACACTCCCGCGGACAGATGTCGCAGGGTGAGAGCCTTTCCTTAAGGCGTTTGATTCTATCATGCAGGTCATGGTTCATATTTAGCACCGCTCCGGTTTTCTTGTCTTGTTCTACAGGAGATGGGCATATCCTTCCCCGGCACCTGTTGAGTATTCTGCCGGTCTTATCTCTTTTCTGCGCTACAAGAAATCCGTACCAAAACAGATGCCAAATTTTTATACAGTGTAATCCGGGTTTTAATAAAATTTTCAGCCCATATGGGCCGAAAGACCTACATGAGTTTGAAGGATTACATAGATACCACGTCGAATTTTCCATAATTGGGCAAACAATTCTATAAATGGAGATAAATTGAAAGCATGAGCTTATTCTACTTTTTCGTGCAGGGAATTCCGGAATGTATGGGAATGGTAGCTATGAGTCTGGCTTATGCCAGGGTGCCACTGCGGTGGGGTTTTATATTTATTGCGGGAACCTTTCTTGCTATCGTTAATTACCTTATTAGATCGCTTCCATTTACTTTTGGATTCCATATACCAATAATGATGTTCATAAATTATTTTCTAATTATCAAGTTTACAAAATCAACAGTATCGAGAACGATAATCGCTGTATTCTCTGGCCTAGCTACTCTGGCATTTGTCGAATACGTGGTTAGCAATACCTCTTTTGCCCTGATTAATCGAGACCCCCAGGATATAATTGCCGACGAACGCCTGTGGGCGATTATCGGAATCATCCAGGCGGCGATTCTCAACATGATTGCTCTATTTATTGCACGCATCATTAAACCCGTTGAGGGAGCGTGGAGAAATGAGTTACCTGGGATTCAGCAAAAGATGGGCGAGTAGCCTGGCGGCCGCTCACCAGCTCGGGGAGGAAAAACAGGCCGAACTGGCTTATGCCATCGAGGTGCTGGCTATAACATTCCTGGATGCAGCCCTGACTCTCATCGTAGGCTGGATTTTGGGCGTATTCTGGAACACGGTAGCCTGCCTGGTCACCATCGCCGCCTTCCGGCATAATGCCGGGGGTGGTCACTCCGAATCCCCCTGGCGCTGCGCTCTGGTCACCATGACGGTTTTCCCCTTGCTCGCCTTGGCCGCGAGCCATGTCAGCATGTGGGAACCCCTTCATCTTAACCTGATCTCCCTTATCTCCATAGCGGTTGGCTTTGCATTGATTCTCATATATGCACCGGTAGACAGTCCCAAGTCCCCCATCATATCCCCAATAAGGCGCCAGAGGTTGAAACGCCTGGCTCTGATCATAATGGGGGTTATATCATTAGTAATAGTAGGACTCAGCTTTACCGGCTGGGACTATGCCCCCGAGATCCGCATGTGCCTGGCCCTGAGCGTCCTCTGGGTAAGTTTTAATCTAACGCCATGGGGGCACCGTTTATGGTGCTTTATCGATGGCTTAGGTTATAAACAGGAAAGGAGGTGTTCGGATTGAAGAACCTGATGTATCGTTTTTCAGGCCTGATCGTTGCTTTCCTGGTAGTTGTAGCTCAGTTTTCGTCCCTATGTGTTGTTGGACACTATCAACCTGAAGTACCTGCCTCGCTCCGCAAGTAATCCTGGTGGAGGAGGTGGTTTGTGCCACCTCCTCATCTATCTATACCTGAGGTGAGCTCATGAAGATTCGCGACATTGAGCTGCATAGGCGCAAGGAGATCCACGAATACTTAACCACAACCCACATGTTTAGTTTTTTTGTTATGACGTGGGCGCTGGTTTTGAACACCAGACTGTTCTCTATGGAAGATTATAGTTTAACCATTGTTCGCGTTCTGCTAGTTTCCTCCATTGGTGTATTGGCATTTATCCTTATCAGCCGCTACAATGAAAAAATTGCCTGTCAGAACTTGATCACGAAGTTCACCTGGGTTGATATCCTTTATGTCTCTTTCCACCTGGTAGTAGCAACCGTGACGATCTTCCTTGTGGACCAGGATACAGCCTACATAGAAGTAATTCTCCTGCTGCCCGTGATCACCACCGCCTCCCTCATGGGGGTAAAAGCCGGGATGGTCATGGCGTCTATATGCACGGCCATAATCTATACCAAAAACATATTGCTCGGCCCATTAGTTGGGGTTTTTGAGATAACCGAGGGCAATATAATCACTATCAGTGTTATGTTCATCATGGCCTGGTTTTCAGGAGCGCAGACCAACCTCGAAAACCAACACCGGAAACAATTGACCCGCCTGGCGAGCACAGACTTTTTAACTGGCCTTTATAACTATCGGTACTTCCAGGACAAGTTCCATGAATATATCCAGAAAGCCTCCGAAAAGAACCCTTTTGCCCTCATCATCATAGATATTGATTACTTTAAACACTACAACGATATTTACGGGCACCAGGCCGGGGATGAGGTGCTGGCTGCGGTGGCAGACATTCTATCGGCCAGAATAGGCCGGCGCGGCATTGTATCCCGGTATAGCGGTGACGAGTTTGTTATCGGAATGCCGAATACCGATAGTGAGCAGGCTATACAGGTAGCCGAAGAAATCGGGAAATCGATTCGAAGCCATCACTACCCGGGCGTTGAATACCAGCCCGAAGGAAGGCTTACGGTCTCCTGTGGGGTTGCTGTTTATCCGACCCACGCCCGTAATGCCAAAGAACTCTTGAAGCATGCCGACCAAGCCCTCTTCCGGGCGAAAAGCCTAAACAAGAACAAGGTGGAGCTGTATTTCTCGGTCTTTGACAACCTGGATTTGCCCCGGGATGAAAAGGAATTGTTGAATTCAATTCGCACTCTGGTATCGGTAATTAACGCCAAAGATCGTTATACCTATGGTCACTCAGAGAGGGTAATCTCTTACTCGACCGCTCTCGCCAGGAAAATTGGACTCTCTCAAGAGGAAATTAATCTTCTGGGTTATGCCGCCTTCTTGCACGATATAGGCAAGATTGAAATCGACCGGGAGGTGCTCAACAAGGTCGACATGCTAAATGAAAAGGAGTTGGAAGAACTCAAACAACACCCACAATGGGGAGGTGACATAGTAGCAGCCGTAACCCAACTGCAGCCAATAATCCCGATTATCCGCTATCATCATGAGAATTATGATGGAACCGGCTATCCGGATGGTCTAAAGGGGAGTGAAATCCCCCTCCTGGCCAGAATCATCCGCATTGCCGATACATATGATGCGATGGTTTCCCTTCGGCCCTACAAAAACCCCCTGAGCATTCCGGACGCCATTAAGGAACTCACAGCCGGCGCCGGGGTACAATTTGACCCCGAACTGGTGCCACCTTTCCTGGAAATAATTCAGGAAGAAATCGCCCAGAAAACAGATGGATAGATCTAATTTTATCTTTTCACATTCATCAAGCTCCCCGAGACGTGCCGCCGGACCGCCCGCACACCGAATCCCAAGGCCCGAAAAAACCACCTGCCATAATTCTTCCAACGGAAACTTCAACCTCAATACCAATTACCGGCACAAAAGGCACCTCAGACCCAGGAACTCCCAGCTGCCCTTCCGGTAAAAACCGTCTGTTATAAAGAGCACCAACCTGCAAGGTTAGGCGGCGGGTGTTCTTTGCCGCAGATTTTTCCGTGCCAAAACCATACCTGGCGGGATCTGCAACCGACCAGGCAGGTTGAAGGGGATTGGGCGCGCTCAGGCTCAAGGATTCTGAATATATACATTAACCAGGCTGTATACCTCGACATCAATAGTAATTATACCATATGTAAAATTTCGGTCTCGAAATATTTTATTTGTAAAGGTTGGGTACTGGCAATATTGTGCACGAAGACAATGTGGAAATGGACCGAATAACATGGCTGATCAGGCCTTGCCATTAGCCGCAATGGCTAATGGCAAGGCCTGATCCTTCGGGTATCAATAGTTTCCGAGATGAAACTCGCGGCGATTTGAACGAATACTTTGAGCTACTCAAGAATAACCGGAACGTTCTTATACGAGAAACTCACAGGAGTCGTTCCTTTCCTTAACCCATGGACTCAGGTTAATAAACAGTTCTCGGATCTGCTCCTCGTCCATATCAACGCTCAGTACATACTCAAGCAGTTCCTCCTGCCGGGCCTGTCCCAGGCTCAGGCGGTAGAGGGAGAGTATCTTGATCAACCGGTCATATTTGGCTTGATCTTTGCTCAGGGGATACATGGGAACAATCCGTTCAATCTTAACCGGGGTATCGTCGGTGAGGCACCAGAACGGTACCAGTTCGGGACAATTGTCGCTTTTCTCGTCCCGGTTGGCCTGGTCAAACATCTCACGCCAGATATCCTCCTTAAAATGCATACCGCCGTATTTTTTGGCCATATTCTGCCGGATGGCCAAACACTTGTACCGATTGATGCGCCCCTCCCGCTGTTCCAAGTCTATGGGATTGGAGGGCAGATTCCAATGCACGATCTTGCGACAGTAGAAATGAAAATCCAGCCCTTCTTGACCAATAGAGGTGGTTGCCAGAACAAACGGACGAAATGGTGAATTAAATGCCAGCCTCAGACTTTCCTTGCGTTGAAGGCCCTTGTCCGCTCCCTTCATGTCGTAAAAGCCGGCGGCATAACCGGACCGCATCTTAATAAATCTGGGCTCATCCTGTTGGCGCCCGCTGCCATGGGTCCTCGCTTTCTTAATGCGCTCCCGAAATTTACGATAGGTGTCGACGTTGTAGCTGGCGGTATGGGTCGTAAAAGCTGTGTTCATTCGCTCACACAGAACTTCTGATCTTTTATTTCGGTCAACATGCCAGAGTCCATTGTCATCAACAAGCATGTGGGTATATTCATCGAGTACCGCCTGCAGATTACCATCGACGCAGTAACGAAGTACGCTCTTCCAATGAGGATCTCTGTCTCCGTAGCACAGCTCAACAATGGACGTTGCTTCCTGTGAATTAAAACGGTTGATGAGGGTTTTGGCCAAGCGTACAGATAACCGCGGCGAATTCTCCTGCTCCAACCCGAACAGCCGCATTGCACATACCGCAGGTGAAGCCAGGGCCATTGCGACCAATACATCCACCAGATCGCGAGGTTTTCGCCCCAGGCCGAGATTATCCGCGTCATCGAGGATGCGATTCAGGGCGGCAAAATGCCGAGCCAGAGCGTTGTTATCGTCCTCGGGCTCGTTCCCCTCGGATTCATTTGTTTTGGGGTTCCAAATGTACTCCCCGCCGTTTAACCATTCTCTTATCATTACCTCATTCCGGTCAAAAAGAACCGGGGCAACCGAATACCATCTTTCATCATGGCCTATCTCGTAGGGTTTCGGTTTAAACGTTATGGCTTCCAGCATCTTTTCAATTCTGCTGCGCAGTTGTGCCTCGATCTCTTTTCGTGTAAGGTTGGCATTTAGGCAATCAATCGGATTGTACAGCCTGGCCAGGGTTACACAGGGATAGAGTAACCCCATCAGATTCATATTGGCCGGCTGGCCATCACGTACGTTGAATTTAAGGCGCGGTGCCGGAAATCGCACCTTTTTCCGCGGCGGAAAATAGCTGCGGTTTTCCCCTTTGGGATTGTCAGTTTTCTTAACCAGTTTTCCCACAGTTAACCGCTCAGCTTCATACGATAGTACAGCTGCGATGGCGCGCGGAACCATTTCCCATGATGAAAATACCAAAATCTTGGAAAAGTCCTTTATCTTTGAATATGGTCCCCCCGGTTCATAGTACGTTTTCGATGGAGGAATCCAAATCAGGTGCTCCGCTCCAGGAGGCAAAGCCTCTTCCTTCAGACTCTTTAGACGGGCGTTGGTATCAGGCAGCTTTTCATACCGGGCGATCAGATTTTCATTTATCCATAATTCAGGTTTGCGGGCGGCCGATATTCGGTTGGGATTCTTCTTAAAATAATCGAACACCTTGGTTTTAAGCTTGTAATGTTCCATAAACGAGAATATATACGGAGCCGATTTGACGTACTCAACCGGAACATATTCGTTAAGACCTAGCTCCTGGAGCAGTTGATAAGCTTCCATATAGGACAAAACATCCTTTTCCGAAATCTCCAAAGCGCATTTGGCGGTTTCTATATCAACCAGCTTCTCCGCTCCTGGAACCGACAAACGCTCCGTCCTGCAGATTCCTTGGTATAAGGCATTTTCCGCCTGATTCTTCCTCGCGGACAGGATTGTAATTTCCTGAGTTTCCAGTTCTCTCAGGGAAACCGAATAATTGTTCCACACCTGGCGAAATTGTTGTTTCAGAGTGGGGTTACTTTCGAAAAGAAAATCAATAACCTGCATAAATTCACGGTAGTGTTCATCAATGCCACTTTCATTGATCTCTTCCAACGTTGAGTAGAGCTTGTAAGGAGTGGCGGAGAGTAGCAGGACTTTAACCTTCTGATTGTCACGCTTGTCGGTGTTGAAAAATCGCCGGGCCAGCATGGCGGTTTCATCATCCGTATCTGTTCTGATTAACTCGGGGAAGCGTTGGAACTCATCCATTATCACCAAATCAGCGTCAATCAGACCAACACTTATCTCGGCCATCATCCGGCGCAGACGGTATATCATCTGATTGGCATCATCCTGCTTTTTCCTAAGAGAGGTTATTCGTTGGCAGAGATCGAGCAAATCAGGAAGCAGGTCGTCATCGGTCTTAAAGTAACGGTCAATGTTTGTCAAAACTGTTTGCAGGTACCTGCCATCACTGGCTCGCTCACAATCTAGAACCCGTTTTTCATACAAGTCCCTCACCCATGTCCTCCAACTTTTTTCAGCGTTACCCATCATCAGTAATTCCAGGGCCTGGTGGTAACCGGCCAGTTCTTTATGCCGGCTCAAAATGGCGAAAATCAAGGCGCGTTCTTGTACGCTCCCGCTGCTGCCGGTAATGTTGAATGATGTGCCGGGGGTCAAAGGAATGAGTTGCAAATAGCTATTACGTTCCACAGCAGTTATTTCGTCCTCGAATATCTTCAGATGCTGCATGGACAACCTGGTATCGGTAAGACTTTCAATTCTATCAGTGTTCTGTATCCTGAGCCGGGCAAGATTCTGTCCAGCTATGCTCTGGTTGGAACAGACATAGACAACCTTGAACAGGTTATCACGGAGAGACTGCTGGTGGTACAAGGCGGTTTTTGCAATTACCCCTCTGGCAATCAAAGTCTTGCCAAGTCCAACCTCATCGGCGACCAGTACGCGGTTACGGCCACTGGTTAGCAGTGTAAAAACCCGTTCCACGGTCGCCCTCTGAAAATCTTTCAATCCGGAGAGGATCTGTCTTTCCCTGACAGCTAAATCGCTCATTATTTAATCCTCCTGCTCGCCCTGAGAAATGTTGAAAAAAGCACCTGGAACTCCGGAGGGACGATCTCGTCGCTATCCAATCGCTTGATAAGCATATCGATTTCCAGCAGTCTTTCGGGAGATTGGGCGGCTGCCCGCAGCATGTTTTCGTAGACAACCGGCATTGTGTAACTCTGAGGGTTCAGGCTTTTTGCTCCTATGTCCTTGAATTCAAATTGCTCCAAAGACGTCAGCAAATAATCGTCAGCCAGTATAAGGGCAATATAGCGCAGGAATGTATTACGATCCTTTATCAGATGTTTATAGACTGCATTATCCCTTTCAGGCGGAATCCCTTCAGTATGAATCTTAATAATGCGCTCCAAATAGTCTTCGCCCAGTCTGGCTGTTACCACGTAAAACTCACCCAGCTGCAACAGTGATAAACCGGTAAGAACCGTGACCGGCTCGATTGGGGCAGGAGTACCGCCTCCGAGAGAAGCAATTTTCAGCTCAATGTCTTGCGCCATATAGGCTCTATCAAACTCAATTGTCACATCGTACCCGCCGGTACTGGCAGTGACCGACGCTTTCGAGCGAGATTGACAGAGCCGCTTAATAGCTTTTTCAAGCTTCTGCTGTACATCGTCTTCTGTAACCTCTATCGGCGGTACGGCCTCAATGCGCTCGAACGGATTGTGCCGATCATCTTCCTGGCCGTTTCGATTGAATAGCTCGTCAATGATTTGTGAAATACGAAATCCCCATTTTTCATACTTCAAGCGCAGCATAAACTCAACATTGCCGTTCCAGGCACTGCTTGAACAGTTGGCTGAACCAACATACAATAAGTGTTCGGTATTTTTACTCCTAAAATAAAGCTTGGCATGTATGTCCTGTTTCTGGAGATCAGCGATAGTATCCGGTTCGCTGAGAGCCTCTTCCCCGTCAATCACCATCTCCTTCAGGCAATAGCACAGAAAGCTTTGCACCAGGTCATTAGTCAGCTTGGAGATTTCCGTTCGACGGGTAATGAGTGTTTTTTGGGAATTAGGGAGCGAGAGGCGATCCAGTTCAAGAACAGTACTCTGGCTCAAAAACGGTGAAATCACCAGCAAGTCATGATACTTGGTAAACAGACCCGCCGACTCCTTATCGTAGCCGTTACCAATACCCAGCGGTAAGAAATCAAAATCTACAAAATGCCGGTCACCGGTCCGAAAATAAACGTAGGGTAGTTCGTTTATCAGCGCAGCAATCCGCCGTTTCTTTTTGGCATCGGTAATCAGTTGACGCAGATATTGGAGAAAATCAATCAGGGGCTTGGTTTTACCTGTTGATGTTGCAGCGGATTCGCCCTCCAGGACGACGGCAACGTCCCAACTGCGGTCAAAGGTGAGGTTGCGGCTAAGTATCACAAATCGATAGAGTGGCAGACCCCTTTCGTTAATATATTTTATGATCCAGACCTTCGGGTGAAACGATTTGCCATTCTTCAGTGCAACCTGAAACACACTGCTTTCCAACAGGGCAAAAACGGGATTCCCTTTGCTGGGAACCTTAATCTGTCCACCCTCGCAAAACAGTGCAAAGTTATCCGCACTTTTGCGAACTCCTTCGAGAATAAATAACGGGTTTTCCAAGAGGCTGCCATCCATCTGCTCGGAGAGGAAAAGGGCAATCGGCACGCCCAAGAGGGTTTCCAGATCGAGTGAATAGGTCGTTCCTACGGCGAATTCGCACCTGAATCCCGGAGGTGGAGCCAAAGCCTTTCCATAGTCCAGTCTGTCCTCAGTTAGCCTGAACATCGCTATCATTACCCTCCAACCCGTTGTAAATATCAGCGATCAGTCGGCGGGCGTTGCGGAACCTATACTGAAGTTTTCCTCCCCCCAGCCATACACCTTCTTTCCATCGATAGACCCCGGAATTCTTCAATTTTGCCCGTTCCTTGCCCTTGAGTTGGATTTCGCGCTTTATTATCAGGTCGTCCATTGCGGTAACGTCACCATCTATGACTACCTGCTTCCACTGCTTTACAAAGGGATATATCCGTGCCCGGTTGCGCCCGCTGACTGATAAACGGACGAACGGTTCAGATACATTGTAGTTCTGAATAAAGCCGGCTGTGACTCGCTCGTACCATTCATTCCAGGCTTCGTTGGCATCCTCGTTTTCGCCGTTGGACAGAATAATGTTGTAACGGATATTGGCACCATAGATGAATTCCGAGAAACGTACGGCCATTTCATAATCGCTCCTGATATCATCAGGAAGGTTTACCATCCCCTTTATCAATGATATGTCGTCATAGTCCTTCACTTCGTAGCTATTGCTGCGGAGTATGGAAGCCAGCAGTGAGTTTTTGGAGTGCTCGGAACTAATGATTTTATCTCGCAGGAATTGCGCTTCATCTTTAGTAAGTTCAACCGTCACCCTTTCGCGCCAGTCAGGCGGAGGTATCGGAGCCCGCCAGAAGGTGCCGATGATACCAGAACTAATGCCTGTGTCATCAGTATCTTCTCCGCGGTCTGCGTGTACCGCTGACGTTATCCGGGCTTTGGTTCTATTCAATGTACAGACTGCGTGTGCATACTCATCCAGTGATAACCTTACTGTGCTGCGGAAGATGCCGTAAGTGTAAAGACCATTCCAGTAGATACTGGAGGGTTTTTTCTGAAGCCTTTCCCCCGAGCGTCCACCGATTACGCCTTCGGCGTTTCCTTTCTTCAACTGGTTAATAAGAGCTATCTCTTCTTTAGCAAGACGATCAAGCAGAGCCCTGGGAGTGAGGTTCCTCTCGCGTTCCAGCTCCATCAGGATGAAGGGCACGATGAGAAAATATTTGGCTCTCGTCTGCACGGTTGAAGTTCCCGGGAATAATACGTCGGCAAAGCCGTCACGAATTACACCGATTCCCAGCTCGTCTACTGCTTCAGCGGCATAGAGCAGGCTGAGCACTGACAGTATCTTATTCTTATCGCGGCTCCCCAAATCAATCCAGCCAATCTGAACCGGTTGCGGCATGATGACCAATCACCCTTTTGTATGTAGCTATAGTTGGTAGATTGCTGCCACTAGTGGGACCTGCCTCGTAGTGGATGCAAGAGAATGGATACTAGAACATCGAGAACTTTGTCAGATTACTCCCCTCTCCTTATTGTACAATTATGGAAGTCGCTTCATCAAAATCCAGAATAGATAAAGACAGGCCCATCTAACTGTAGCTCTTTCATTAAATTAATTATTACATAGCTGAGTGACATGATCATGTCACTCAAAGGAGATTAAGCTCTATTTATCCACTTCCTTTTGCATCCTAACCGAAAAACCCTTAAAATATCGCTATAAGGCATCACATCTGCCAAAATTATGCTGAACGGAAGGAATCGCATGTCAGACTACATTCTGACCCACTCGAAAATCAGGTTTTATCCGGTAAAGCCGGTGAAAGAGGATATTCACATCGAGGATATCGCCCATGCCCTGTCGCTTATGACCCGGGCTAACGGGCATTTCCGCCACTTTTACTCGGTAGCCCAGCACTCCCTCAACTGTTACCGGGAAGCCAAAGGCCGGGGCTGCTCGCAAAGGATACAGTTGGGATGCCTGCTCCATGACGCCAGCGAGTGTTATCTCTCCGACATTACCAGGCCGGTCAAACTTCATCTGCCCGACTATGTGGCCATTGAAAAAAACCTTCAGGACATGATTTATGCCCGTTTTGGCCTGGGTGATCTGTCGGAGGACGAACTGCAGGAAATGGATGAAATTGATGATGTCCTTCTCTATTATGAGTTTGAGGCATTGATGGGATATCCCATATTCGACGTCCCACCGGCCAAGACGGCGGACTTCGACTTTTTCCAGCGGGATTATGCCAGTGTAAAGCAGGAGTTTCTTGCGGTTTATCATAAGATGAAACTGTAGATGGGCATTGTTGTGAATTACGATAACAACACGGGATGTCTGAGTAAATAATGCTAGTGGCAGGGGGAGGGTGCTATGGCGAATAATAAATGGGTGATTGCTGTATGCATACTTACAGCATTGGTGATCTGTGTCCTGATGCTGGTTAACTTTGCCCGCGGGGCTGAACCGGTTACTGATGAGCGGATAGATTGGATTACGGACTCATGGATAGCACATAGGGGTCTGCATGATGATAAGAATCCGGAAAACACGATGGCTGCTTTTAACGCCGCGATAAAAAAAGGTTACCCGATTGAACTGGATGTCACATTGACCAAGGATAAGCAGGTTATAGTATTCCACGACAAAAAGCTGAAGCGGTTGTTCGGAGTTGATGGCTATGTGAATGATATGACTTACGAACAACTGGCCGAATTACAGTTCCCCGACTCAAATGAAAGGATACCCCTGTTAAGCAGTGTTCTGGCAACGGTAGATGGTCAAGTTCCGCTGCTTATTGAAATTAAAAACGAGGGTGAAGTGGGAGAACTGGAACGCCTGGTTTATGAGGAGTTAAAAGGCTACAAAGGCCCGTACGCTGTTCAATCATTCAACCCTTATTCGCTTAAATGGTTCCGGATTAACGCCCCCACTGTTTTGCGGGGACAACTGTCGGGGACTTTTATTGTCAGCGACTATGAGGTTGAATGCGCAGGAACCACCCGCCTGCCATGGTACAAAAGATTTGTACTGTCCAATATGTTGATGAACTTTGAGAGCCGGCCGAACTTCATTGCCTATGAGATCGGTAATGACGGTTACAAGTCCATTAAAGGATTAAAAAAACTGGGGGTCCCGGTTCTGGGCTGGACTGTTGACAGCAAATCAACCTATCAAAGGGTGAAGGATGAGTGTGATAATTTCATAGTTGATACCTTCGATTTGAGATAGGCTTCCAACCCCTGCCAACCGCAGTCATGAATTTGCCAATAAGCTCCTGCTGCGGCTGCTTCTCCGGCAGCCCAAAAATGTTTTGCAGGAAAACTGCCGGGCATTGAATGTACTCTTCCGAACAGATTATACGGTTTCTATGCTCTATGAAGAAAATGTGTCGCCAGGTAGTAGTGTCTCAAGACAAGCGCTATGAAGAGATTTCTTATCTACAACAGAATCTTCCTCCTGGTTGTTGCCATCCTGATTCAGCTGGTGGTGCTGGTTGAGGTTATCCTCCGCTTCAATCAGTATTTTGAGGTGTTCTACGCGGTCAACATCACCATAAGCGCCCTGGCATTCGTCTGGGTGGTGAACAGCCAAAGCGCTCCCGCCTACAAGATGGCTTGGATTGTACTTATCCTGCTTTTTCCTATCTTTGGCGGCCTTTTTTACATCTTCTTTGGCGGCAGCACCACCGGCCGGCGCACCAAAGAAAAACTGAGCCCCATCCTTCAGTATACTGAGGCCGCACTGTCCCCGGTCAGCGGCTGCCTGGATTTAATCCTGGGTCAGGATGTTGATGCGGGTAATCAGTCCCTATACATCCAGAACAGCTCCCTCTACCCGCCCTACCGCAACACCAGGGTCGAGTTTCTGCCCAGCGGGGAAGCCAAATTTGCCCGTTTGATGGAGGAGCTGCAGAAGGCGGAGCACTATATCTTTCTGGAGTATTTCATCATTAAAGAGGGATTCATGTGGAAAAGCATACTGAAAATACTGAAGGAGAAAGCCGCTGCCGGGGTGGATGTGCGGGTCATCTATGATGATTTCGGCTGCCTGGCGGCTCTTCCTTACCAGTATGACAGAGTGTTGGAAAGCATGGGTATCAAATGCGGTGTTTTCCATCCCGTACTCCCCATCCTCTCCGCCCGGCTGAACAACCGGGATCACCGCAAGATCGTGGTAATAGACGGGCACACGGCATTCACCGGGGGAATCAACCTGGCCGATGAGTATATTAATAAAATTGAGATGCACGGTCACTGGAAGGATGCCGCCATCATGATCAAAGGAGAAGCCGTGTGGAGCCTGACAGTCATGTTTCTCTCCATGTGGAACTACATCAAAGGAATCAGGGGAATGCCGGATATCAGTCAATTCCACCCGGACACCATCAGCACAGCAACCGATGATGGATTTGTACAGCCTTTTAGCGACAGCCCCCTGGATGATGAACCGGTAAGCGAATTAGTCTACCTCAATCTGATCAATAAAGCCACGGATTATGTCTATATCACCACCCCGTACCTGATCCTAAGCCACGAGATGGTTACCGCCCTTTGCCTGGCAGCCAAAAGCGGGGTTGATGTTCGCATTATTACCCCCCACCATCCAGACAAATGGTACGTACATGCGGTGTCGCGGTCCTATTACCGTGCGCTGGTGGAGAGCGGGGTCAAGGTCTATGAATACCTGCCGGGATTCGTTCATTCCAAGACCGTGGTGGTGGATGGCAAATACGGTGTGGTGGGCACTATCAATCTGGACTACCGCAGCTTTTACCTGCATTTTGAGTGCGGGGTATGGCTCTATCGCAATAGCTGTATCCAGGATATAATAAAGGATTTCCGGGAAACCCTGGAAGTTTCGCGGGAGACTACCCTGAAAGATATAAGAAACATCCATTGGAGCAGGACCATGGTCATGTCGGCATTAAGGTTATTTGCACCCTTGATGTGATACTTAATCTCCGCTCATACGCCGATAAAAAACCGGGACAGGAAACCTGGTTTTTCCGCGATTGCTCCTCATGGTCCCTGCCCCTTGCAGTCTTAGTTCATTACCTTCTTGGGGAAGAACATGGTCATATCGGAAAGGGGTATGTGCAGCATATTCTCTGGATTGACGAGGGCCAGAACAACAACCTCTTCTCCGGAATACTCCTCTTTGTAGGAACCAATGACGCAGATGGTCATCATTACTCCATTGAGGTATACACTAAATAAGTCTCCCCTGTTCACGTTATCCCCCCCATATGATACCATCCACCAGGACCTGCCTGACTCGCGACTTCACCTCGAGGGGGTGACCATCAAAAATCACGATGTCCGCCTTTTTGCCCGGTTCGATGGATCCTAATTCTTGGTCCACGCCCAGTATGTGAGCTGGATTCCATGTCAGTGCTCTTATGGCGGTCTCTTCATCCAGGCCTTCTCGTACCGCCAGGGCTGCACAAACCCCTAAATACTGAATTGGAATCACGGGATGGTCCGTGATCAGACAGAATTGTATACCCGCCTTCTGCAGGAGGGCGACGTTACGGAAAGAAACCTCCTGCATTTCGACCTTGGCCCGATTGGTCAGCAGCGGTCCCAGACACACTGCTACTCCTCGCCGGGCGATCTCATCGGCTACCAGATGGGCTTCAGTACCGTGCTGCAGCACCATATCAATGTTGAATTCATCTTTGATGCGCAGAGCGGTCAGGATATCATCAGCCCGATGAACATGCAGCCAGAGCGGCATTTCCCGGCGAATAACCCGGATGAGTGCCTTCTGGCGGAACTCATCTTTGGGCTCGAGCTGCTCCTTTTCACTGTTCCTGCTTGCGGTATGCAGAGCTTCGCGCAGGAGGGCAGCATTGGCCATCCTGGTTTTGGGTGCCTTATTCTGGTTGCCGTAGACCCTTTTGGGATTCTCTCCCAGGGCCGCCTTCAAACCCCAGGGATGGCGATATACCATCTCCATTGGAGTGGGCGACCACGATTTAAGCAGTACCGATTGACCCCCGAGCACATTGGCGCTTCCCGGGTGTACCATCAGGCGGGTTACCCCGCTGCGGACCGCATCGTCAAAAGCCAGATCATTGAGGTTAACCCCATCCAGGGCCTGCAGGTATGGTGTAATGGGATCAGTGGTCTCATTTATATCATTACCCTCGATACGGAAAACCTCTTCGCTGATGCCAACATGGCAGTGGGCATCAATAAACCCGGGGACCACATAACACCCTGCTGCATCGATCACGGTGCTGGAAGGAGGGATGGCAATACCCTGACCTACCTCCTGGATGGTGGAACCTTCCACCAGAATAACTCCATCCCGGATTGTTCCATTCTTTACTGTGACAATGGTACCGTCTTTGATCGCTATCATCAAAACTTCTCCTCCCCTGTGTTATTGTATGACTTACTCTAAAGGCCCGTTCCCATTCATGGCCTCCATAATTTTCATGGCTAAAGCTCCCAACCAACTACTAGCCTTTATTTCAAATGCTCCCTGTGGACACAACTCCTGGCAGCAGAGGCACTGTATGCACTTATCACGGTCAACGGTAACCCCTTCCCCACCTGTTTTGGCGGTAATAGCCTGTACCGGGCAGGAATCCCGGCAGATATTGCATCCCGTACACTTGTCGGCATCACAAAAGGGCAGGTATTTGAGCCGGCGCATAACATACCGTGTTATGCCGGGCGGGTTCAATTCAAACCACAGGTTTACCGGGAACCTGAAGTCCTTAACCACCGGAAAATCGACCTTGTCCCCCACCAGGGCATAACTGGATAAGCTGGGGCAGAGCCTTCTTCTTTCCGCCTCTTCCAGATACCGCACCCGTCTCGGTTCCAGACCGATAGCCCGGCAGCAGACGGCGTCCACCAGAACCGGGTTGACTCCGGCCACGATCAGGCCGATGTCCACCGGACTGCCCACGCCCGGGCCATTCCCTTCCATCCCTACCACGCCATCGACGATGGTCAGCCGGGGGGCCAGTCTCTGGATGATATCCACCAGCAGATTGCTAAACTCCCGGGCTGATGGCGCCTGGCTGTGATAGTCGGCCTTGCGCGACCCGGGAACCGAGCCGAACATGTTCTTAACCGCCCCCGTATACAGGGTTGCGCTGTGGGTTTTAAGCTTGGGGAGATTGATTATGACGTCGGCCTCCAGCACCGGACGGGCGATCTCCAGTTCCGTCAGAAAGCGGCCGGCTACCGGTATGCGCGTACTTCCTGCGGTATCAAAGTTAACCTTCTCAATCCCCAGTTCCTCGCAAACCCTGGTCATGCCGGAGACACGCAATGAGCGCTCGGTAGGGTAGTGCCCCCCCACCAACCCGCCTGAACTGTCGCCGACCATCACCCTGGCTCCCAGGGCCAGGACTCGCTTGGCTACTTCCCTGACCACGGCTGGATGGGTGGTAACCGCTGCTTCCGGTTTCCGGGGTGCAAGCAGGTTGGGCTTGAGAAGCACCAAATCACCGGGCTTCACTATCTCGGCCAGGTTTATCTCCTTGAAGACCCTGTCCAACGCCTCGGCAATCTGTACCTCTTCATAAGATTGACACCGAACTACTGCTACCTTTGAGGTCACAACTTATCTCCTCTCTGCCAGATTTACTTTCCCTGTAACTGCACTGAGTTCCTAACGGGAACCGTTTGGTTGTTCCGAGTTTTATGCACCTACTTCCAGCGGAAAACTCCCACAGAATCATTATGCGGCTCCGGCTTACGTTTCCGCCGGACCAAGCCCTGCTTGACTTCAGTTATATTTTTTCGCGGCCGCATACACCAGTCCCTGAAACAGCCGGGAGGACAACTCATCCTGCATGGCTTCAGGATGCCACTGGACCCCCAGGATAAACCTTTTCGCCGGGTATTCGACCGCCTCGATCACCCCGTCTCTGGCTCGGGCGGTGGCAATTAATCCCGGTGCCAGACCGGCAATAGCCTGATGGTGGAAGCTGTTTACTCTAACCGTTCCCTGGCACAGGAGGCGGTAGAGAACACTGTCCTTTTCCAACAATATATCATGAAATGGATGATGCCTGGGAGCACGCTGGCGGTGGGCAATGCCCGAACACAGGTCTTGAACCAGAGTCCCTCCCAAAGCCACGTTCAAGACCTGGATTCCCCGACATATGAATAGGGCCGGTTTGTCTCTTTTGATTATGGCCTGCACCAGGCTTATTTCAAACCGGTCCCGGCGGGGATCAATTTTTCCCAACCCGGGCTCCGGGTCCTGCCCCCAGTAAAAGGGGTCGATATCATCACCACCACTCAGTATGTAACCGTCACAGATCTCCAGGTAATGATTTATCCCTTCAGGTGAATCCACCGGCGGCAGTATAATCGGAATCCCTCCTGCCATCTCCACCGATTCCCAGTAACCGGGCCTTAAGTAATACATATTCCGCTCATCATCAAAGCCGCAGGTTATGCCCACCAGGACCTTCACAAAGACGCTCCCCCCATCACATTCTACCTGGTCCAGTGTACGCTCCTTTACCTTTCCGTATGCCGGAACGGTGGATGGGCAAAAAAATAACAGGCCTTAATCAGCCTGTCGCTCCTTGTATTGTATTGTTTTCAGTTTATGTCCTGAATGCCTACGCTGATCTCCAGGGCCTGGTTGACCTTGGCCATAAGCTCTTCATCCAGGAAGGCGATCCGTTGTTTGAGACGGGCCTTGTCAATCGTGCGAATCTGTTCCCCCAGAATAACCGAATCCTTGTCCAAACCGAACTTTTCGGCTTTCAGCTCAACATGAGTGGGCAACTTGGCCTTATTAATCTGTGAAGTGATAGCCAGGACAATCGTAGTTGGGCTGTATTGGTTGCCGATATCGTTTTGTACTACCAGTACGGGTCTGATTCCACCCTGCTCCGACCCGATAACCGGATTCAGTTGAGCAAAGTATATCTCTCCTCGCTTAATTATCAAGCAAAATCACTCCACCAATTTTTGTAGACCCTTCGTTAACCCTTCATAATCTACCATAAAACTCTCTTCAGCTATGGCTTTATTAATATCCCCCATTTCAATATATCCCTTGCGTAGACGCTCACATAATTCCGTTTTTTTGCGTTCCCAAATATATAATCTTATCGCTTCCCGTACAATCTCGCTCCGGTTCTTACTCTCAGCAACACTCACCAGGTCTATTTCCGCCAGCAATGAATCAGGTATACTCACAATAATCTTCTTCGCGGCCGGCAATCGGAGCACCTCCAATCCCATATGTAGAGAACGACAACCTAATTATAGCCTTTCTGCATTTGGACCAGCAAATCCAATAATTTCATGGTTAGTCGTTTACGTACACACGGGGGACGCGCGAGTTCAAAAGACAAACTACTTCATAGTTGATGGTTCCGGTTATCTCCGCCAGTTCATCGGCCGTAACCTGGTCCTCCTGCCGTCCAAAGAGGATCACTTCATCTCCAACCTGGATATCATCCACGGCGGTGGCATCGAACATGCAGTAATCCATACACACCCTGCCGATAAGAGGTACCCGGTGTCCCCGCACCATTGCCCAGACCCGGTTGGAATAGGCCCTAGTATAGCCGTCACCGTAACCGATAGGTACTGTGGCTATCCTGGTAAGACGGGACGTAACATAGGTACAGCCGTAGCTGACCACCGTGGATTCCGGCACCTCTTTTACCATAACCACCCTGCTTTTTAACCTCATGGCCGGAATCAGGTTGAGAATGCTCTCGCGTTCCAGGGATGACCTCAGTCCGTAGAGATTAATACCGGCTCGCACCAGATCATAGTGCGCTTCGGGGTAAAAGGCGATCCCCGCACTATTGGCCGCGTGCCGGATGGGTATTTCTATTCCGCTCTTCTGCAAGGCCTGAAGAAAACCGGAAAATCGCTCAAGCTGCAGCCTGGTAAAGGTTTCATCCGCACTGTCGGCTGCGGCCAGGTGAGTGTAAATCCCTTCTACTGTCAGCCCGGGCAGCTTACAGATGTGGGCGACGGTCTTGACGGTTTCTTCATCGGTAAAAAACCCGGTCCTTGACATCCCGGTGTCCACTTTTATATGCACAAAAGCCTTCCGGCCTTTTTTGACCGCCGCGTCTGAAAGCGCCTCAGCCGTCTTCTGATCAAAAATCGTCTGCCGGAAACTGTACTCCACCACTTCATCCAAGGCCGATGGCGGGGTATAACCCAGTATAAGCACCGGGGTGTTAATGCCGTTTTCGCGCAGGTAAAGAGCCTCATCCAGCAAGGCCACTCCCAGGTAATCAACTCCCTGTTTTACACAGGTGTGCGCTACTTCCAGCATACCGTGCCCATAAGCATTGGCCTTCAGGATGGCCATGAATTTGGTGGAAGTCTTGAGTAAACTCCGGATCTCTTTAATGTTATGGGCGATGGCCTTTAGATCTATCTCTGCCCATGTCGGTCGTAAGCTATGCATATCTTATCCAACCAGAGCTTCCGGGATACCACCTGGAAGGTTCGTCCCTACTCGCTCAATATTATTAACCGCCGGGGAACGGTTTATGTCGTTTCCCGGCAAATTCCATATTGCACGGGTAAACATATCACCGGGATCCACGTTTACCAGCCCGGCAGCCACGGTAATCATGTCCTTCACTCTTTACCCTCTCCTTCATTTACAGGTCTAAAACTCCTTTTCAAAGCCCCTAATCACCTCGGGAAGCGCCCGTACCAGGTCACCGGCTATCAATCCTCTCTCTCCCTGGGTTTCCTTAACCAGGTCACCGGCCTTCCCATGCAGGTAGGTTCCGATGGCGGCGGCTGTGTTCGGCCTCATGCCCTGGGCGATGAGCCCGGTTATCACTCCGGTCAGGACATCACCGCTGCCGGCTGTTGCCATACCCGGGTTACCGGTGACATTCAGGTACACTTCTCCACCGGGCTCAGCCACAAGCGTACCCGAGCCTTTCAGCACCACGGTGACGCCCCATTTGGACGCGGCTTCGCGGGCTACTTCCATACGGCGAGACTGGACCTCGCCCACCGTTACACCCAAGAGCCGACTCATCTCTCCCGGGTGGGGGGTCAATACTATCGGTACCTGCCGGTTTTCGAGAACGCTCATATCTTCACCCAGAGCATTAAGCCCGTCGGCATCGATAACCACCGGCACCCCCGACCTTTCCAGCACAAATCGCACTACGGCCTTGGCTTCAGGATACCGCGACATGCCGGGGCCAATGGCGCATACTGATACCGTACCCAGCAGGTTTTCAATGACCGGCAGGGCCTCGAGGGCAATCGTATTCTGCCTGGTTTCTGCCAGGGGAGCAGTCATTACCTCCACCAGGGAACCCTCTACAATCGGCAACAGGCTTTCGGGTACGGCTGCGGTTACCAACCCCGCTCCCACTGTCAGGGCTGAAGCCGCCGACAGCACAACGGCACCGGTCATACCCGTGGAGCCGCCAATCACCAAAGCGTGACCGTAAGTCCCCTTATGGCTGTTCCGGGGACGCGGCGGGAAAAACGCCTTTATCATGGTCTCAGTCAGGAGGTTGGTCTTAAGCGCCTTCTCCGATAATAACAGGGATGGGATCGAGATATCAGCCACCGTAACCCGCCCGGCATAGCTGCATCCCGGCTCAATCAGCAGGCCCAGCTTGGGAAGCGCCATGGTTACCGTCCAGGCGGCCTGCACGGCTTCACCCCCAACGCGCCCGGTATCAGCCTCCACCCCTGAAGGAATGTCGACTGCAATAATGGGCTTATGCGACCGGTTCATGGCGGACACCACTTGTCGGTCGAACTCCCTGAGTTTTCCCCGGAAACTGATACCGTAAAGGGCATCAATGATTAAATCCGCTGCCGTTGTAGATGCAATAAGCCGGTTTATTCCTTCCTCATCTTTTAATGGGAACATCAGGGCCCCCATCTTCTTCAGGATTTCATAATTGACCAGGGTATCAGGGGTCATCTCCTCCGGGTCCCCCAGCAGAAAGGTTTCAACCCGCACGCCGGTGTTTATGAGGTGACGGACCGCTACCAGCCCGTCTCCCCCATTATTGCCTTTTCCAGCCACAACCACCACCCGGCCGGGGGGGCTGTTCTCCAGAAATGTTTCTGCAACCTCCACCACCCGTATGCCGGCGTTTTCCATGAGAATGAGGCTGGGAACCCCGTACTCATCAGAGGCCCGCCGGTCAATGTTCCTCATTTCTGCGGCGGTTACAATCTTCATCTCCACCCTCCTCTTTTCCCGCTATGGCAACTGCAACTGCCAGCGCGTAATTACCAGAATGACTGAGGCTTAAATCTATGCGGGCAATGTTTAGTTCCTGTACCCGGGCCAGGGCTTCTCCCCGGAGTCGGTACCGGGGACGACCACCGGGGTCATTAGTAACCTCCACCTCTTGAAATTTTATTCCGGAAGTGAAAGCAGGATGCAGTTTTCGAAAGGCTTCCTTCGCCGCGAAACGGACTGCAAAGGAGGGGAAGGGGTTGGCTTTCGAATTACAGTATTCGATCTCCCCGGGGGTAAAGACCCGTGTACAAAACCGTGAAGTCCTCTTTATAGCTATCCTTACCCGGTCTATCTCAATTAGGTCTGCTCCAACCATCCGCTTAAACCTCGGTAATTGCTGCTGCTTTAATTATTCATCAATTCGTATTAAAATAAAAGCCCTGTTGAAAGATCAACAGGGCTGATTCATGGTTGATCACATGTTGCTGAGCGCTTTTTTTTCTCCTTCGGAGAGCACCTTGGTCACATCGAGCATGATGAGCAAACGGTCCTCGAGCTTTCCTACCCCGGTGAGGTATTCCGCAGTCAGTCCCCCAATAACCGCCGGGGGTGGTTCCACACTGCTCAGGGGCAGTCTCAGGACCTCCGCTACCTGATCCACGATGATCCCGACCGTCTTACCTTCGATATCCACGACAATAATACGAGTCTCATCGGTGTATTCATCCGTCGGCATGTTAAAGCGTTTCTTGAGGTCAATTATAGGAATAATATCCCCGCGCAGGTTAATGATCCCCTCAACGAATGCCGGAACCTGTGGAAGTCTGGTCGGGGTAGTCAAGCGAATTATTTCCTGAACCTGAGTAATAGGAACCCCATACTCGCACGTCATATCTCCTGCATTTAGAGTAAATACCACCAGTTGAATCTCATCAGCCATCCTCTCACCCCGCTGTATTATTTTTGTTCCAACTGCACCAACCACCCAGGGATGTAGGCCTGTATGGGAGCCATGGATACAATTTCTCCGGCGCCCCATGGCCCCGGGGAACATCTTGCACAGTCTAATGGTTTTTGCATTGGAATTTTCAACCTTTACCTTTACATTCGCTTCCACACCCTGCATATCCTGCTGCATCTTGTCATGTAAAAGGTTTTAAGTGCGAAATTTAGCTTGTGAACCGCGACCGATTTAGAGAATGCGCCACTATGATTATTAAAAGGTTTTGATGGCCATACTGGCGAACCATTATTATATATCTCTCTGGGTGAACCGTTGCCTGCGAACGAGTAGGATATGGCGTCTGTTAGTTGAAAAAATGACAACCGGGGGTGACTTTTCGCTGTGGGTTTTCTGGAAAAACTGTTCGGCAAAAAGCAGGACAAGGAAACGGCTATTATTCTTATTAAAGAATACGTTGATGCGCACGTTGAGTCCCTGATGGCAAACTGGATGGCTATGCAGGAGGAATTAAGCGACTTTACCGATCTGGAGCGCAAGGAGATCCTCAAGGATGAAATGAATAAAATTACCCGGGCTACAGCCGATGCACTAAAAAGGCAGAAAATAAAGGCTCCGGCTCATCTCTTCCAGGTCGTACGCGAGGAGATCAATGACAAAATCATGGAGTTTGCCCGCCCCCACATAAGTCAGTTTGTATACAGTTACCGAAGGCCGTACCTCGCATGGCCTCATCCCGTCGACATCCCGCTAAAGGATCTGGAAAAGTTGAGAGCTACCTTGAAAGAAAACGGGATCCCCCTGGAAATGTTGAACTACGATCTTACTGATCAACGGATTCGCTCTCTGCTGATCCAATACGAAATCAGGCGCAAACCCGAGTTCCAGAATGCCGAAACCTGGAACCGCAATTTCAGTTACTCCCATGACGATCTGATCCTGCTGTCCGAAGTCCTGAAGGCCAAAAACGTCAGGATCCAGGGAGTGGAGCATGTAAGGGGAGATCTCTGGATCCTGGTAAAGCAGGAATTGCTCCGTCAGCAGGATAGTCAATTCCGAAAAACGTTCCTTAAAGCCAACCCCGACCTTCCGGAAAAGCCATCCCGCAGAGAATGGGCGGCTGCTTATGCCCGGACTCTTAAGAATGACTTCGATTATCTTGGTTATGTGGAGAGAATGGCCCGCCTGTCAGGCACAATATTCGAAAAGGGAGAACTGGAAAAACTGGTACGAGATGAATTATCTCAAAAAATCCCCTATTCCCCGGGCAGGTCACCCGGGATATAGGAGCGCCCCGGCGGTCGGATTCGTTTTCACTCCCAGGCCAAAGGCATACCGGAGGCGACAGCCGTTCAATGATTAAGGCGCGTTTGGGGGCCAGGGTCTAAAAAAAAGGCCACCTCTGCCAGGTGTGGGCTGGCAGGTTGGCCTCACATTAAGGGTTAAGGTTTTGGGACTTTCATGATTGAGAATTGTGATATTAACCGATCTGCCGTTCAAACCAGGTGCCAGGTTTGGTTTGGCCAAACTCCGAGGAAAAATCGAGAATGGTCTCGCTGAATGCCTTAATTAAAGGCTCCCGGCCCATACTCCGCAGATCTTCGCTGATTTCTACCATAATGAAATGGTAGGCTCTATTTTCTCCATTAAAGCTGCGGCAGCTTTCCCAGTAGCGTTGGAAAAGGTTGGTTTGTCTATCAATGAACTGCACCCGGATTCGCACCGGCGAGCCCCCATGTACGGAGAGCTTTCGTGTCTTTTCCCTCAGTCGGTTGGCGAACCAATTGATCATGCTGTAGGAAGCCGGTTCTGTATATGACACCCTTATCTCCGAACCATGGGTATCACCGTTTCTTATGGCATGAAAAGCGATGTGCAGGAATGGTAAAATGACCTTTTCATCAGAACCGAGAACCTCCATGTATCGGAGGATCCGGCGTAATGTATCCCGATACTCAAAAACCGCCTCCATATTCCTGGGATTGGCATGACGGTTGAGGTCATACTTGAAGGAAGGAGCAGTGTTGATTATCCCGGAGCAACCGGAACGTTTACAGATGCCCTCCACAATTTCCCCCGTGTATTTATCGGAGTCCGCATAGACGGCCTCGCAGTGACAGGGGACATTTCCCTGCCCCGGACGGTATTTAATGAATACCCGTTTTTCCGAATCACCCTTGTCTTTGTATGCTGATCTCCCGAATTTCTTGAAGCGAATATAGCGCTCATAAATGCTGATCATTTCGTATAAATCATTCTGTAGCGTCATTTCATCAGGCAGGTTATTGGCTCCATATATGCGGCAGAATACACAGGCCTCCTCGATGCGCTGAGCAGTTTCACTCTTGGAACGCAGATCCATGTACTCTGAGTAAACATTACTGTTACGGGGACGGATCTTGTTACGGATGCTCCTGGCATCCTTAAATATCCTATCTACATCCGTCCGTTCCCAGGGCACCACCAGGGCCAGGTAACAGTACTGCATGTCAGCCGAAAAGATATACATGATAGAGAGGGCGTTCCCGGTCTTTTCCTTAAGCGAACGGTGTTTAATCAGGATGTAGGGGTTGTCTATCCAGTTTCCCCACCCGGCCCAGCCGCGCACTGAATAGTTGAGCCCTCCGGAAAAGAAGGTTTCCCGAAGCACCTGGGGAAAGCCGCTTTTAATCTTCTTGGCCAGAGGATTCTTTGCATAATTCATCGCTTTATCATTTTCATAGCAGCTCATGACCTCCGACATAAATTCTCTGATAGTTTCCCTCATTATAAAAGCCCTCCTCTCTATCATCTAGCCGAAGCGATTCCACCGGGTTGGTAAGTGCTTTTGTTCCCTTTTTACTGGCGTATCCTTCGCTGCGTACATATATGTTGAGTTGCAAAATTTGTGCCAATTTCACCGGCTAGCCTGTGCATCCTTTTTAGAAAGGCCGCTGTTTGGCTGTTGGGGGGATAAAATGACTTGAATCAGGGGCACCTCACCGGAGAATGTCGAAGGCATTACACTGTCATAAAAGTGTAACTGTCTTATGAACGGATGTAACTGGTGATTACATAATGGTGACGCCGGGCCTGCTTCCGTTGGGACTGGAATCAGTGCGCTTGTGAAAGGTGAATTGGGCTTTATATCCCATAAAATCAGCGTTATCGGGATGCAGATAACCGGCAGCTCCGCCTGCCTGCAGGAAAACCGATTGTCTCGTCTCTGTAACCCCCCTGGCAACCGGGTGCACATTGGTTACAAAACCCTCTTTGGGGCGCTGCATTTCCTTTCCAGAAGAAGGAGCAGGCTTTGCCTGCTCCCTGCTTCAGCTTTGTGTTTGGGGCCGTTGCCACCTTCCGGCACCGTTTCCCGAGCACCATTCTTTTTGGAGCCCTTTTCCTTTACCCCTTCCCTGAAACATGCCCGGGGTGAGATTTCCTGATTTTACTGCCTCCAACCTGGCGTTTATTCTTTGTTCCATAACCTGATACTGCTCCTGGGTTATTACCCCATTCTTGAGATTGTCCTTAAGAACTTCCTTCTTCAATTCAAGCATCTGTGTCATAAGAGAGGTCATCTGTGCCTTTTGTTTTTCGCTTATCACAAGCTGCGGAATGTTGGCCCGGTTGGGGACCTGGTTGGAAGTATCTCCTGCATAAGCGAGAGACGCTATTCCGATAACCATAATCAGGACCAGAACAAAAACCATTGTCCTTTTCAATCTCTTCACCCCCTTTCACTAAGCTATTAATAATTTAACCTCTTATATATAAATAAAGCGTGGTAAAGATATGAACTTTTGATGAATTTTTTTGCAAGCATGAGTAAGGATAAAAGAAAAAGCCCCCGGCAGTTCTCGCCCGGAGCAACAGCAATTGTTGTTAAACGTGGGATTTCTTCCCGGTTATAAGAGGGTGATCTCTATTGGTCTGAAACTCGAATTATACACCCATTATTTTGATCTTCTTATCGGCGACTATGGACATCCCCGCCATCTTGTATACGGTATCTCTCCTCTTCTTAATATCGTACTGGCTGGTGATGGCTATTTGTTCCATGATCGGGGAGCCTCCACCGTGGTAGTTGCCGTAATTCCCTGATCCTGCAGAATGGGAGGTGGTGGCGTCAACAAATAACAGCCAGAATCTCCACTGGTCCTCTACGGGAATATCGGGGTTACGCTTGATGTATTTTTCCATATAGGGGCGCAGCTCGGGATTGAACAGGTCCTTTTCCGTCGGGAAAGTGGCCGGGATCCCACCGGCGATGTTGCAGAGGATCTCCTGTTCATGGAAAACAGCCTCTCCGGTGAGGCAGCGCCCAACATTGGCATAAATGGAGTTGGGGATGTAGCTGCCCGGGCCATAGGGGACCGGCCCATACCCGGGCATATAAACCTCGGGTTTTGCCAACGCGGAAGCGGTAAATCCGGCTGCGTATCCTAACTCGGCGGTCATGATGAGCTCCGACATCATCTCCCTTACGTGGGCCGTCTTTTCAATGCCGTTTATCTGAGCAGCTCCGGCAGCCAGACCGATTATGAAATCCAGGCAGGCCGGCTTGCAGCCGGAATAGCTGTGACGGTGAAACAGAGCGAATAAAAGGGCCGCTATTCCGCCGTGATCAACCTCCCCACACAGAAACACCCGTTCCCAGGGAATAAAGGTGTTGTCAAATATTATATAGGAATCAGTGTAACCCGTCTTTTTGGGACTCTTAAGCAACTCCCGTCTGATGGGGTTGTGGAAGGATACAACCTGCTTAATCTCCGGATGATCAGAAGGGATGGCAAAGCATACCGCATAATCCGATTCGTCTTTCGTCAGAGCCCGGTTTGGTACTACCAGGATTTCATCCGATATCGAGGCTTCCGAAATATGGACCTTACAACCCCTGACTACAATACCGTCGCTTTTCTTTTCCACCACCCGTAGGTAGTGATCGGGGTCCGTCTGTTGAGCCGGTCTTTTCAGCCTCTCTCCCTTGACATCCGTTTGAGCACAGCTGGCCACCAGGTCGTTCTCCTGGAAATACTCCAGCCACTTGAGGAAGTTTTTATGGTAATCAGTTGCGCGGTTGGGGTTTTTCTCGGCTTCAAAAGAAACGGCATTGATAGCGTTGGCGGCATCAACGCCCATGCATCTCTGGATGCAGGTGCCGACCTGATTGCACAAGGCCCGCGTCATGTCCTGTTTTTTATGCAGGTCCTCGGGCGATTGATGGATATGGTTGAAGCGATTGATCGTATTACCCGTCAGGTGTGAAGTCGCAGTGCAAAGGTCTTTAAGATCAGGATCGAAGGCGGCGTCGAAAGTGAGCCCCATGACATTGATGGCTCCTTCCTGCATGGGGTCGAGCCGGTCGATCTTGTTGCCATTAAAGTATAAGTTGGGGTATTTTTTCCGAAGATCCGCAATATACTGCTCCTTGGTTCTCACAAAATTTCTCTCCCTTCCATGCTTAAGATGAAGATAGCCTCCGCAGAGCGAAGGCTATCGTTTCAGTTAGATGAAGGTAGTCAGTAAACACATGCCCAAATTAGTAGTCAAAGATTTCGTCCGGGGCCTCAACCACCGACATATCACCAATTTTAATGATTTCAGCAATATGCCACACATTCGGTACTGTATTGTTCAGGTAGTAACGGGCTGAGAATACTTTGCCCAGATAGAAGTTGTATTCGTAGTGGTCTTTGCCTAGTTCCGCCATCCGCCGCAGGGCGATCTTGGCTTGGTCCAGAAGTAGATATCCGCAGTAGAGTTGGGAGGTTGCCGTTAGTATGCGACGGGCATAAGTCGGCATCAGTCCTACCTTGCCCTGGGTCATATACTGCAGGATTGCTCCCTGGATCTCATAGTAGGCCTGCAGAGCTTTCTCCAGATGCTCTATTTCCCGTTCAAATCCTTCTATCTTGCCCTTGTTCTCGGCAATGAAGTCGGCAATTTCCTTTAACAGGTTGGCAAAGTCCTGCCCCTTGTTCTGCCGCCACTTACGGCCAATCAGGTCCAGGGACTGGATGAAGTTGGTTCCTTCCCAGATGGACCAGATCTTACAGTCCCGGGTGGCGCTGGCTGCGGGGTAATCCTCGCAGTAACCATATCCGCCATAGGATTGCAGGGATTCGGCAGTCAGTATCCAGGCCTCGTCACTGGGATATGCTTTGCAGAGCGGGGTTATCATGTCCAGTTGCCGCTGGGCCCAGTCACGGCGAGCCGGATCCGGATCATATAGCCGGACATCTTCATAGTAGTAAGCTTTGGCCAGCATCGCCCGGCAGGCCTCGGTGGTAGCCTTGTTCAACAGGTACATCCTCTTAACGTCTTCATGTTTGTTGATGGTGACCCGGCCACCTTTGGGGTCAGTCATAAGACGCCCCTGGACCCGCTCGCGTCCGTAAGCCACAGCGTTCCAATAAGCGTTGGCAGCAACAGCGGTTGACAGGCGTCCGGTATCAACCCGGGCCTCGTTCATCATATGGAACATCTGAGCCATTCCCTGGCCTCTGCCATTTTCGTCCGGAGGATCTCCCAGCAGCCATCCCCGGCAGTTATTGTTCTCCCCAACTACCAGTGCTGCTGTTGCCGAGCCTTTTAATCCCAATTTGTGCTCCACCCCTGCACATTGAACATCATTGTCTTCCAGGGTTCCGTCCTCATTAACCCAGTACTTGGGCATGATAAACAGGGAAAGTCCCCTGGTTCCCGGTGCTGCGCCCTCTATCCGGGCCAGGTACAGGTGGATGATGTTTTCTACGTCGTCACGGTCACCGGCGGTAATAAATATCTTTTGCCCTTTCAGCTTGTAAATGCCGGGTTCATCGGTAGGATAAGCCTTGGACAGGAGATCACCAACATCCGACCCGGCAGTGGGCTCAGTCAAACACATGGTTCCTGACCAAGTGCCATCAAACATCTTGGGCAGGAATCTCTTCTTTTGCTCTTCGTTTCCAAATAGCTGGATAACTGCCGCCGCTCCGCTTCCTGCCCCCACATAGGGCATGAAAGCCGGATTAGCCGCTGACTCAATCTCGAGCAGAAGGCCATTCAAAACGTGCGGCAAAGCACCTTCGGCATTCTCATCAATGTTGCTGGATCCCCAGCCATTGTCCTGCATGAAGCGGTAAACCGCATGGAACGAAGGGGGTATATAGGCCTGGCCGTTTTCATAGCGAACCCCGACTTCATCGCCCTCCTCCGCCGTGGGAGCGATAACCTCGGCCGCCACCTTATGAACCTGGTCGATAATGGTATCAAAGTCATCCTTGGAGTAGTAATCCTTGTACCGGTCATAGGCCAGTATCTCATCAACCGGGAGCCACTCCTTGAGAATAAATTTTATATCTCTGGTGTTATAAGCGTATTTGTAGGCCATATCTTAACCTTCCTTCTCTGTGAGATGATTTGGATATGGGGTGAGGAGATCCTCCGGATCCCCTCACCAGCAAGGTCAACATAAGAGATAGAGTATCGGCCAAATGGCTACTTGATAAGTTCGAATATGGTAGCCGCACCCTGGCCGCCGCCGATGCACATGGTCACCATACCGTACTTAACATCACGTCTCTCCATCTCATACATGAGAGTAGCGGTCAGCTTGGCACCGGTACATCCCAGGGGGTGTCCCAGGGCAATGGCGCCGCCGTTGACGTTTACGATTTCCTCGTTTATTCCCAGGGTCCGGATGCAGTAGAGGGACTGGGAGGCAAAGGCCTCGTTCAGCTCAATCAGCCCGATGTCTTTCAGTTCCAGCCCAGTCCGCTTCAGTACCTTCGGTATTGCATATACCGGTCCGACTCCCATAATAGCAGGATCACATCCGGCCACTGCGAAGGCCACAAACTTCAAGCGGGGCTTTATCCCCAGTTCCAGAGCTTTTTCCTTGGACATAACCATCACGGCTGCAGCTCCGTCGGTGGTCTGGGATGAGTTGGCCGCGGTCACACTGCCGCCGGGCACAAAAGCCGGACGGAGCTTGGCCATTGCCTCGAGGGATACGTCGTAACGGATACCCTCCTCGTAGTCATAAATGATCTCCTTGGTAACCGGCTTACCGTCCGGTCCCAGGGTGGTCATCTTGACCGGCACCGGCACGATCTCGTCCTTGAACTTGCCGCCCTGCATGGCAGCCGCAGCCTTCTTCATGCTGTTGTACCCGAAAAGATCCTGGTCTTCGCGGGATATATTGAAACGGGTGGCCACATTCTCCGCGGTCTGCCCCATACTGGTATAGACCTTGGATACATGGGGGTCCAAAACCAGGTCCGGGTTAGGCCTGGTTATCCCGCCCATAGCCACCATACTCATGTGTTCGATCCCGCCGGCCAATACGATATCGCAGCGGCCGGAGATAATTGCCTCGGCTGCAAAGGCAATAGCCTGGGACCCTGAGGAACAGAACCGGTTTATGGTACAAGCGGGAACCGATTCGGGAATCCCGGCATAAAGAGCGGTAATCCGGGTAATATTCATCCCCAGGGACTGTTCCGGAGTGGAGCATCCCCAGATCACGTCGTCGATCATTTCGGGCTTGAAGTTGGGTCCGCATCTCCTCATGGCCTCTTCCATGCAGAGTTTTCCAAGGAATTCCGGCCGGGTGTCTCTCAAGGTGCCCCTCGGAGCTTTACCACCGGCAGTACGTACTGCTGAAACGATAACAGCTTCTCTCACTTGTCTTACCTCCCCGATTTAATTAATACCTGACAAAAGGACTAATTGCGCAACGGCTTGCCGGTCTTCAGCAGGGCCATGATTCTATCCTGGGTCTTCTGCTCACCGCACAGGCTCAGGAAGGCTTCCCTTTCCAGATCCAGGAAGTACTGCTCCGTGATCAGGGAGCCTTTCATCACATCGCCGCCTGCCAGGACATCCGCGATCTTGCAGGCAATAAAGAAGTCATACTCAGTGGCGACACCTGCGAGAACCATCTGCTTGACGCCCAGCTTCAACAGCGCAAGTTCGTTCTTGCCTGGAGCCGGAACGGGCCTGCTGACCGGTGGAGTATAATCGTCTTCCAGCAGCCTCAGTACCTGTTTCTTGGCGTCTGCGATCTGGAGTACCGGATTCATGGATATGCCATCCGTAGGTCTGAGGTATCCCAGCTTCTTACCTTCCTTGGCACTGGTAGCGACCCTGGCCGTAGCTATGTTCTGGAAATAAGGAATCACGTGGTCCACCAGAATGGGGCCCTGAATGCCTTCAACAGCCTTTATTGCTTTCAATGCAACTTCCTTACATCCACCGGCAGCTGGCAGCAGACCTACTCCCACCTCAACTAAACCGATATAGGTCTCGGCAACGGCCTGGGCAGCAGAGCACTGCATTACAATCTCGCAGCCGCCTCCCAGGGTCTGGCCATAAGGAGCAACTACCACTGGTTTGAGTGAATACTTGTTGGCCATCATCGCATCCTGGTTCCTCTTAAGAGCGGCATCCAGTGCATCCCAGTTTTTGGTCTCAATGGCCTGAACCACACCGGTCAGGTCGGCTCCCACGCAGAAGTTCCTACCTCCTCCGGTAATGACCATGCCCTCCCAATTCTTGGCCAATTCAGCCTGGGCTGCTTCCATAGCCGCGATCAGGTCCTCAGAGATGGCATTGTTCTTGGAATGCAATTGCAGACACACTACGCCATCGCCGATATCATACAGGGTTCCGGCAGGCATGGAGAATACAACCTTGTTTTCCTGTTTGAGCTTGAGGAAGTTAACTGCCTTCGGGTTGGTCGGTACAGGCTTGTAAGCTTTGTCGGGAATGGAGTAGTAGTATTCAACACCATCTTCCGTCTTGTAGAAGGAAGTGATGCCGGCGCCAAACATTTCCTTAACCCAGGGAGCTACCGATCCACCTTCGGCTTCAATGCGAGCCACATACTTCGGCAGATCCAAACCGTTCCACATCTTGAAGGGCCCGGCCTGGTGGTTGTAACCCCACTCCATAGCGTTGTCAATATTGACTATGTCATCGGATATTTCGGGAATCTTCTTGGAAGCGTATTGCAGAGTGCCGCTGTTCATCTTCCAGACCAACTGGGCTGCTTTGTCGTCCCCTTCATAAAATACAGCCAGTTTTTCCGGCAGGGTCTTGGCGGCTTTGGCCTTTTCCAGGCTCGGGAAATCAGCAGGCTTCTGGGATACATATTCAAAGGTTTCCGGATCCAGCATCAGCTTCTCTTTTCCGACTCTCTTATAGAATCCGCCTTTGGTCTTATTCCCAAGAATGCCCTTCTCCTTCATCTTGAGGAATAATTCAGGCACCTCATAGAGCTTTTTCTCTTCCGGATCGGGTAAAACATCATGTATCGACTGGGTACCGTTAACCGCAATATCAAGTCCCACCAGGTCCATTAGACCGAAGGCGCCGGTCTTGGGTCTGCCGATGGCCGGACCGCAAATCGCATCAATTTCGGAGAAGGTCAGGTCCAGCTCCTTCATCAGTCTGCCAATAGTCGGTCCACCCTGGTTGCCAAAACGATTGGCTATAAATCCCGGTGTATCCTTGCACCATACAATGCTCTTGCCCAGAACCCGCTCGCCGAAATCGGCCATAAACTGTAAAACCTCAGGGTCGGTATCCTTGCCCGGTATAATTTCCAAGAGTCTCATGTAGCGAACCGGGTTAAAGAAGTGAGTCCCCAGCCAGTTCTTTCTGAATTCCAGGGGCATGTCTTCCGCCATGGTGGTAATCGAGATGGTCGAGGTATTGGAGCTTACAATGGCTCCCGGCTTAATATAGGGTTCGATCTTTTTGAGAACGTCTTTCTTGATTTGGAGGTTCTCAGGAACAGCTTCGACAATCCAGTCACACTCTCTCAGCCACTCAAGGTTGTCTTCCATGTTGCCAACAGTGATGTAGTCTGCATCTGCTTTATCGTACAACTGGGCCGGACGGGACTTTAGAAGGTTGTTTTTGTTGGTCTGAGCGATTCTGTTTCTTGCAGCCGGGTTGGCCTTTTCTTCATCGCTAAGATTCGGGGGAACGATATCCAGAAGATAACTCCTTATACCCGTAGCTGCACATTGCGCGGCGATTCCGCTCCCCATGGTACCTGAACCAAGCACTGCTACTTTTCTGATTCTTCTCTTCACCAGTTCTACCTCCCGTTTCGTATTGTCCTAATAGAAGTTGATGCCCGAACACTGTGTCGTCAGACTGAAACCTGTTGACACCCCCTTTCCAAGTCTAAAATTCAACCTGGCATTTGAGGAGAGTAGCTGCAGAATTGAAGAGCAAGATTTGTAATTAAATAAACCACCAGGCCATTTGATAGTCCATATAAGTCATCAGTTACTCGTGGCGTTTCCATAATGTAGATAAACAGTATGGTTGTTCCTATATATAATAATAACTGTTTTCACAAATAAATAAATGATATTTTGGTAGAAACTTAATTTATGTGTAGATTCCGGGTGCTCTTGCCGGAACCATGAGGTCTACTTCGGTACTGCTGACAAATAAAAGGCTTGCTGAAGCCGTCCCTCGGCACCACCGCCCCAGGGCAAATTAAAGAACCGATAGGAACATAAGGGAGTACTATATTAGAATGAATAAGGGATAGCATAACCTTCAGCCTGTCCCGGAGGAAAAGAAAATAAGATTACACCTGCCTCATCCGTTTTAGTTTTTTGAACTATTTGGTTTTTTAATGAGGTTGCTTCAGAATTCGCAGCGAATAAATGACATGTATTGGTTAGAATGCTGGTGCAGTATTGAGAAGATATGATTAGATTAAAAAATGGACACCTATCAATATGCTACGTGGCTTAAATTGGAAAACGACTTCATATAATGACCTATATTATATTATACAATAATCTTGAATTAAGAATAGTGCTATCGGAATAATCTTACCACCTTAGTTGTCAACACCCGATTCCCCTAAGGGATCATTTGTTCACTCCTATTTCGAATGTACACTAAAAATGAAGAAGCCCCTTCAAAACTTGAAGGGGCTTCATTGAGTCTACAGTAAGCACACACGAAGGTCGGCCACCATTTCGGTGCCGACACTCCGGGTAATCCTTTTTCATGTTAAAGCCGGTTCAATCACGGTCCATTCAGTTTTCCGCAATCAGAAGAACAACAGGCCCAGTCCTTCGGCTACACAAGCCGGTCTGTCCTGGCCTTCGATCTCGATGGTGTGGGTAGTCGTCATCAACATTTGATTGGGGCCTTTTTCTTCCAGTGAGGAAATGACCATACGGGATCGTACGCGGGATCCAACCGGAACCGGTGATAGAAACCGCACCTTATTGAGGCCGTAATTGACACTCATCTTGATACCTTCAGGCGCATATTTTGCCTCATAGGAAAATTTGGACAGGAGGCTCAAGGTTAGAAAACCATGGGCAATCGTCTTCCCGAAGGGCCCGTTTTTCGCCTTTTCCTCATCGACATGAATCCACTGCCAGTCCTCAGTAACATCGGCAAAACGGTTGATCCTATCCTGGTCAATGGTTACCCACTCGGTCACGCCGTTCTCCTGTCCCACCATCTCCTTGAAACGCTCTAAAGGAATATATTCTGGCATTTATATCCTCCTTTCTTGTTTCGACGTCTATCCCGCCTGTGTTCCGGACAGCGTCGCCATTATAACACCGGACTTATTTACCTTTGAAATTGGGTTTTCTTTTCTCCAGGAAGGCGGTCAATCCTTCCTTCATGTCCTCAGTAGCAAAGCACTCCGCAAACAATTCTCTTTCAATTTGCAGACCGATTTCCAAATCGGTTTCAATTCCTAAGTCCATTGCGGTCTTGGCAAGGCTCAAGGTAACGCTTGATTTTGCCATCAAGACCCGGGCCATTTTCTTGACCTCGCTCATGAGCTCTTCATGGGGCACCACCCGGTTAACCAGGCCGATTTCATACGCCCGTTTGGCATCAATTGGTTGGCCTGTAAGAACCAGCTCCTTGGCTATTCCCATACCCACCAACCGGGGGAGTCTCTGGGTGCCTCCCCCGCCGGGAATGATACCCAGGTTAATCTCGGGTTGCCCAAAGGAGGCTCTTTCAGATGCGATCCTGATGTCACAGCACATAGCGATCTCACAGCCACCGCCAAAAGCAAAACCGTTTACAGCAGCAATGGTTGGTTTGGGAAAATGAGCAATAGTCTGCTGAGCTCTAAAACCTTGATAGGTCAGTTCGCGGGCCTGCAAAAAAGTATAGGTAGACATCATGGAGATATCAGCCCCAGCAACGAATGCCTTATCTCCGGCTCCAGTGATTACAGCTACCCTGACCTCATCGTCGTACTCCATCATCTCAAAGATCCGCTTCAATTCTGCAAACACCTGATCATTTAGTGCATTTAACACCTGGGGACGGTTGATGGTAACAGTTGCTATACCATCTTCCTTTTCAAACAAGAGCACCTTAAAATCATCGTAACTCACCAGTTTCAACTCCTTCGTCGCTATGCGATACCTGTTTGAATGCGACAAGTATCCGGCCCAATTACTGTATGCGGACCGGCGTATTAATTTAGTTGCCCCAGTAGTATTCCCATTGTTAAATCAGGCGATGTCTCACTCTTTATATGCTTTGAATGACTCATGTCGAAAGGCAGCTGCCGCAGCACCGCCACCAACGCCACCAATATATCGTCTGAGCGCTTGTTTTTCCGTTCCAGATTCATTAGAGGCTAACGATCCCAGCAATAAGAAACAGATACGGGCCACCTGACGGTGGCCCTTTGGCAGTCCAAATACTAAGGCATCATTACCCCACCGTCTACCTGCAGGCACTGACCGGTGATATATGACGATTCATCGCTGGAGAAGAAGAGAATGGCATTAGCTACTTCTTCAACGGAACCCGGTCTCTGCAGAGCATTGGCCCTGGCGGCTACCTCTCTAATCTTCTCGGGAACTGCCAGGAACATGGCGGTTTCAATCGAGCCGGGAGCAATCGCATTCATGGTGACACCCTTGGGACCCAACTCCTTGGCCATTGTCCTGGTGAATCCAACCAACCCGGCTTTAGTTGCAGCATAGTTTGCCTGACCCGGGTTTCCGAAGCGGCTGACCGAAGAGATGTTAACTATCCTGCCATAACCCTTGTCCCTCATGATGGGCACCACTGCCTTGCAGCAGAAGAAAACACCTTTCAGGTTCACGTCAAAAACCTGATCCCACTGTTCTTCCGTCATCTTGTGGAATATGGCGTCCCGGGTAATACCGGCGTTGTTAATCAGAATGTCTACGGTTCCAAAGGCATCAACTGTTTTTTGCACCATGGCATCCACCGATGCTTTGTCGGCAACGTTACATACTACTCCGATCGCAGTCCCACCCATGTCTTTAATTTTCTGTTCAACTTTTTTTACCTCGTCCTCTTTGAGGTCGGCAACAACTACCTTTGCACCTTCCTGGGCAAACTTATAGCATACACCTTCGCCAATTCCGTTAGCCCCCCCGGTGACTATTGCAACTTTGTCTTTCAAACGCATGCTCTACACTCCTTTTCACATAATTTTTGCTACGATTTATGTTTTGCATTTTATTACTTCAAGATTCCCTGGTAAAAAACCTTCTTTTTTATATTAAAAAATTCCAAGGTTGTCGAAGAAACAAGGAAAATGGGTAAAAAAAACAGGGGAACCAGTCCCCTGTTTGTAAATATCTGGATTTATCAGTGTCCTGCTTCGGCTGGGGGCAGCACACCCGCTTTGCGTAACAGGGTGATGCAGGCGATGATAAGTGCGAGAACACCACCGCCACCGAGGAGTGCAACCAGTCCCCATTCCACTGAATTGCCGACTAAAACTTTGGCTGAAAGATCGGCAAGTGCTGCCGGATCAGTTACGCCCTCCATCATTGCAGCTCCAATAGCCTGTTCAATGAGAAGCGGAATCACAGCCAGAGCAATGGTGAAATAGGCGAAAGCGTAGTTGTTACAAACATGCGGCAGTACTTCCCCCAGGGCTGCAATAAGGAAAACAGCTATCCAGACGAGCAGTAGCGTTGCCGCTGGATCGCCAATCGCATTCTGCAGCGGAGTAAGAGCCGTGCACAGCAGGAATGCAAAAACCAGACCGGAAATCGCTCCAATCATGATAGTTGGCAGGTTCTTAACATCCGCCCCCATCAAGAAGAACGAAATCATGATAAAGAATGCGGGCCAGACCATATGGATACCGAACAGCCCCATAACGTAGACGCCCAACACAACACAAGTTGCAATGACTAGTCCCAAAATCATGTGAATCTTAAGACTAATTAATTTTGCCTGATCCAACTTACACCCTCCCCTTCATTTTAAGAGATTTGACATGCCTACAGATAACTCCAGTTATGACCCCCTGCCTTCTAATACTTGACTTACTGAATTGTATTCAACAAGTCTCATATTATGAATCAACGGGATCACAACCAAAAACTTTGTCTGTGGAGCACCCCCCCTTTTGCCATGAAGTATAGCTACTTATTGGATAGGCTCTTTTTATAATAACACAAGTATAGTTGAAATCTTCAAATTTTTTAAAATCCCGGATAGATTTATTGTCGAAAAAAGATTTCAATTAACTGCGGTTTAGCAAAAGAGCCTTCACCAATCAAACCATGGGAATGCAATTGCCATGCCAACATGGATGCGAACACTTCTTTTTCTCGAAGTCCGTCTTATCCGGACGCTATAGCACAATTATGGATTTCATGAACGCCGTATACTTGCAGGTACCTGGATACCGGGCTAGTATACAAGTTGTGCCGACCTGACCCATTGCCACTGTTGTCCCCTTGCTGAGTCTAAATTTTGGCTTCCTTAGGTTGCCAGGTTTTTATGCGAAAAACGTTCACATTATATAAGATACGCCGTAATGAATAAAATACCCTCCCATCCCGAACAAAAAGAATCCACACACAACAAGGACCACCTTATAAACAGCTTCAGTAAAATACTTCCTCCCGCCGGAAACGGCTGCTCCAATCATAAAGTACCAGACCAGATCAGATAAGGCATGCCCGGTGAAAAAGAAAGCAACTCCAATAGTTCCCGATTTCAGTGCAACTGTGGTATAACCCAGTCCCACCGTGGCCCACCATAGAAGCCAATAGGGGTTGGCCAGGCTTATAAGACCTCCGGATAAAACCAACCTGGATTTGAGGAGCCAGTCGTTCTTGCTATTGAGCAACGATTGTTCCGGCTTGACCCCCGCCTCTGAAGTATCCTTATGGGGTGGTAATGAAACCCGACCGGCTATTACACCCCTTATCATTCCCCATCCCATCCATAGCATGAACAGCCCACCAAATACTGCCATCCATTGGGAGGCACCGGTTTTCAATACGTTGACCATTCCCAAGGCCAGAGCAACCACCAGTATCAGTTCCAGAGCGATATGGCCCAGAATTATCAAGGGCGCAGCCACTATCCCGTGGCGTGCGGTTTCACCAATGGTAACAGTCAGTAAGGGCCCCGGCATCATGGCTCCGGACAATCCCACCAAAAATGCAGTTGTAAAAAGACCTGCCAGTTCCAAGTATCATACACCTGCTGTTTGCTTACAGTTTTAATGGCTTATCCATCAGTTACTGTTTACAACCTGTTTAACAGATAGAAGTCCCTTGAACAACCTGGAGACCTCCTCTTCGCCAAGTACCCTGCTAATATGGACTGAAGCATCTTTTGTCAGGTCGATTTCCTTTACAACCGACAGGGGTTTCAGGCGTTTACTGAAAATCACCCTGACCACCGGCAGGATAGGCTTTTCCCTGTTGGTATCTACCACAACTCCTATCTCCCCCGAACTCAGCGCAACTACCGTTCCAATAGGAAATTCAGCCACGTTCACCAGAAACGATTCAAGAATGCCGGGGTCGAATTGACTCCCCGACATGCGCCGCATAAGAGATATAGCCTGGCTGGTGGAGTAAGCCTTACGATAAGGTCTGTCTGCAACTAAAGCGTCAAATACGTCGGCGACCGCTACTATACGTGAATACAGGTGAATTTCTTGCTCTCGCAGACCACGGGGATAACCGTTGCCGTCCCAGCGCTCATGATGCTGATAGGCTATGTGGGCGGAGAGTAACGAAATGTCCTGATTGGCCCGCAGGATTTCAAAGCCACGCTCAGCATGGCGTTTGATCTCAATGAATTCTTCCGTAGTCAGGTCTCCAGGCTTGTTGAGAAGTTCTCTGTCCACCCGGGTTTTGCCAATATCATGTATCAGGGCTCCGGTGGCCAAATCCTTTAACTTGATATGGTCCAGACCCAGGGATATCCCGGTTATTATCGACAGAACACATACCTGAACCGAGTGAGAAAATGTATAGTCGTCAAAATTCCGAATGTCGGCAAAATTGACCAGGATTTCGCGATTGCTCAGCACTTCGTCGATTAGGTTTTTAACCGTCTTTTTGACGCCCTGGAGGTTGATTCGTTTCTTGCTCTCCAGGTTATGAAAAAGCTCCTTAACTGTTCTTACCGATTCCAGACGCGTCTGCTCCGAGATCAAATCCGGCGGTTCTTCGATCTCATCGAACATATCGTCCTTGATAAAAACGGAACCTATTCCATAGTCAATCAAACGTTTAATATAATGGGTGTTCAGGACCATTCCTGCTACCAGCAGGGGTCGACCATCAGTACTGTAGATGGTACGTCCGATTTTCATTCCTGGTTCCAGATACTCAAGACTTACCCTTCGCATATAAACCCTCTCTGACAACCGGGAAATTATCAATGAGATCCCTTATTTCTAAACCTCTGCAGTAATAAATACTCCAATAAACCGATGTTTAGCCCTCTCATTAATTCTTTTTCCCGGAAACAAGCCCTGCCCTGAACTCAGCATCTGTAAATTCTCGGGCTGGAAGGTACCCGGTCAATTGGCACCGGCAGAAGTTTTTTCCGCAAGGTTCATCAGGCGTTTTTCATGTTTCACAATATTGATCAGATTGGCGCTGTTAAGGTCATCTACCACAAACAGCTTGCCTTGGCCAACATCAGCCAATCTCTCCAGAAACCCACGGTTGGCCTCGACACCTATGCAAATAAGCCTTATTTTGTTCTTTGGTACCCGGGCGGCCGCCTCCAGAGCATCCTTCTCGGCGTCAAAACTCCACAGGGGGTAATTGGGTAGGCCGTCGGTAATTAGAACCAGGGTCGGGTTATGGGGCCTGGAGGATAAGATTAAATCGACGGCAGTTATGATTCCATCCGCCAGGGGTGTCATGCCCACAGGACGGATGCGGTTCAGGCCGCGAATGAGGTCCTGTTGATTCCGGGTAAACGGGACCACCACCTGGCTCCTCATCTCCTGAAAGGTTACTACCGCCACCTTCTCCTTCCCGGTCAACAGGAGATGTTCCGCCAGGAAGCAAGCTGCTTCCCATTTTTCACCCACCATGCTTCCACTGGCATCGATCAGCAGGCATATATCAACCGGCACATATGAGCGCTTGCGGTATATATAAAGGTCGTCCTTGGAGATCCGGAGACGCCTTTCCTTCCTCATCAGGCAGTTTTTCTTCGCCTGGATTACCGTCTCCGGCACTGCCAAATCCCCACTCCAGAAACCGGAATTCAGTCGGATGGTCTTATTACGGTTGGTATACTGTATGGGGGACATTTTGTGGGGGCTGCTGCCTGATTTCTGGAAGCTACCGGGACGCCCCGGCGACTTTCTAATCTTGCGGCGCATCTCGGCTTCCAGTTCGCATTTATGATTGATCAGGTATTCTCGTACCTCTTTCCCTTCCTTGGTTAGAACAGGCCCCAACCAGCTATCCTTGACCAATCCCAGTTCCTTCAACTCCCGGGTACGTTCCTCAAGCTCTTTCCCCTTGGGTTTCGGGTCGGTTCTTTGGAAAAGCTTGGTGGAAAAACTGTCTACAAAGTCTTCTAAATCTTGCACACTGCCAAATTTTTCAGCCAGCTTCATTAACAGTTGATTCTGGCTCTCCTTCATCAACTGGTAATTGGCATTCTTAAACCTCTTCCAGGGTATGGGGATGCTGGCGCCACCCTCTTGTTTCTCCTTTTGCTTGGCTATGATGTGCGAAATTTTCTTGACCTTGCCCAACTCCAGCCCGGTTTCGATTAAAGCTTCTTCAACCGCTACGGCAATAGGCAGGATGATCCCGTACTTATCGCTGCTCAGCTTCGCCAACACCTGCACAAAATTACCACCGCGCTGTCGATCCTCAATGGGCTCGACCCTGCCGGAGATCAGATCCCATACCAGGCCTTTTCCTCCCCGGGTGGATACCTGCAGCTTCATGGCATAGTCCGTCATATGCTCCAGCTTCTCGTCCTCGGCTGCGGTGAGTCGGGGTATTTCAATGGTTATATAACCCTCGATAGCGGAGTAGATCTTCCGGGCCACCGCACACGGATCCGGGATGCCGGGTCCGTGGAATACATTAAGGTTAACCACCATCTGCGGATCAATATAATCCAGGAGAACCTGGCCGGCATCCCGGTTGGTAAGAACTTTCACATGCCCCCTGACAACCGCCGCCACCTCGTGGTCCTTGAGACTTACAACACAACTTTCACCAAGTCTTACCCCCTGGCCCCTATCAAAATACAGGCCTAGATAATTGCCGATGGATTTGGCAGTTTCATATGCCTCCAATCTCTCCTCGTGGCTTCTTCCAGTGGTCACAACTCTTCCCTCCACTCAAAAAGTGGCACCAAATTTTGGGATAATTTTCAGGGCCCGTTCCGACCAGTGTGTAAAAAAAGCGGCTCAAGGACAGAAACGGACAGCACAGCCTCCTGCAATTGTAACTATGCCGCGAACAACAAGGGGTTTGTATGTAATATTTACCATATTTTCCTAATTTAGAATAATATAATTATACACTATTATTCGCGGTTGTCGTTTAAAATCCTGCAAGACATCGATTCCATTGTAACCTGATTTATGGCTGCAAAGTCAATATTTTGGTCGAAGGCGTTTTATCCATGCCAAAAAAGGACATCAGTCCGAAAAAAGACCGCCCAACCAGCGGGCGGCTATTTAAGCATGAATCCTGTAGAAAATGAATCCCACAGGGAAGCTTTTTTCGATTGAACCTGAGGTTTGACTGCTCTCCCGTTTATTATCTTACATAGGGAGTGACAACCCATTTAAGGCAGTTGTCCTTCTTATTGCCGAATACATCATAACCCTTAACGATGTCATTCAATGGAGCCCGATGGGTGATCAGCGGATCGGTATTGATCTTTCCAGCCTGAATCAGGTTAATCAGTTCCGGAATTCGGTTGGCGTTAACCAGACCCATGCTGATCCTTATGTTTTTAATCCACAGGGTGTTCATAGGCAATACCTGCGGCTGCTCGAACACCCCAATTATAGAAACATTACCACCTGGTCTGACCGCTTCCAGGGCCAATTCGTATGTTCCCTTCACGCCTACGGCTTCAATACAGCGGTCAGCACCACGGCCACCGGTCAGGTCCCGGATAGCTTCAGGGACATCAACCTTGGTTGGATTTAATGCCATATCGGCATAACCGTTCTTTAACGCAAAGTCCAACCGTTCCTGTAGCATATCAACGGCGATGATGCGAGCCGGCCCCCATAGCCTGGCAGCAGCCATAGCGCACATCCCTACCGGACCAGAGCCCATAACTGCTATGGTATCACCGGGCTCAATGCATGCCTGTTCGGAACCGAAGTAACCGGTAGATAAGATATCTCCAACAAACAGCACATTTTCCTCGGTCAAGCCCTCGGGAATGCTAAACATGCCCAGGTTAGCATGAGGTACCCGGACATACTCAGCTTGGCAGCCGTCAATCATGTAACCAAATATCCAGCTTCCGGTCGTGCAGTGAGAATAAATTCCCCGCACGCAGTAAAAGCATTCACCACATTGGGTTACACAGGAAACTGCCACCTTGTCTCCCACTTTTGCGTTTCTTACAGCCGGCCCTACTTCAACGACCTCGCCACAGAACTCATGACCGAGAATTCGGGGAGCTTCTACCTCGGGCATTCCGCCATGCCATATGTGAATATCCGTTCCGCATATGGTGGAGGTAGTAACTCTAACAATCGCGTCGTCGGGCTCAATGATTTTGGGAATAGGAACATCCTCCAGACCGATCTTTTCTGGTCCACGGTACACCAATGCTTTCATCGTATCTGCCACTCCAACAACCTCCTAATTTTTTGTGGACTAACCTTAATGAAAACCCGCTTGTACATCACCTCTTTGTTTTGATTTGTGCTCCACCAAAACAAAAAAGCCAATGTTCTTACAAGCACTAAGGGTCATTCGTAAGAACACTGGTCTTTCTTGAAGCCACCGCTCAGGTTTCTTCTCAATCCACCAGGGTTGTATGAAATTGCAATTGGATCACTACTCCGTCAGTTTGCGGTCAAAGATAACAACGTGCATCCAGAAATCGTTCTCCGGTTCCACGTCATAGACTTGATGGATGGCCTTGGCCTGTAATACCTCCTCAAAATAGGGGACATTATCTATCGAATGCTGTTTGGCAACCTGCATCCGTGCTGCCCGGACGACATCCTTTCCTGCAGGGGTTTCAACTATGTATCGTTCCGGGTCGGTAAGGAATCTCTCCCCCCGGATTACGAGCATATCATCCCAAATTACCACCTTGGTGTGATCGACACCTTTCCCCAATTTCGCTTTAAAGTACTGTTCCATATAAATCTTGAGTTCATGCTGCAGCTGTCTGCGTTCCTGTTCACTGAGCTTTTTCCTGTCAATAGCACTTCTAATGGTGTTGGCTTTTTCCATACTGACGGCCACCGCATTTCACTCCTTTCCCACAAACAATAAAAACCAATATTTTGTAATCAGATAATACCCTGACTACAGGAAACATTGGTTCTTCGGAGCCACCCCTGCGGGGTTTCTTCTTATCCACCTTAATATCTGCGTTATGCCTAAAATTATATCAGAGCGTTCTTGCCCTTGCAATAATTTTCACAAGACAGGTATCGTCAATTATCGACCTGTATTTTGGGTTTTTGTTATTGCCCATATACCATATGTTGGCAATGTTGGAGGTCAAGTCCTTTGGTGCAATTCTTTTGTCTTCTATTCACCAGCCACGGCTGCTGCCGCCACCGCCACCTGAGCCTCCGCCACCGCGGAAGCCTCCACCGCTGGAGCCCCCGCCGCCTCTTCCACGTAGAAGCATGCTGAAGAGCATACCGGTTATGAAGCCGCCAAGAAAACGTTGATCCAGCCACAGGAGTATGAAGGCACCAATAACCATCAATGCAACCGCCCACGGGGGCAGTGATTCTCCCGCATCTTCCCGGGTACCGGTTTGGTGCCGGGTGGATGCCGGTTCACCTACCACTATCCCGTATTCCTGCTCTATCTCACTAATAACAGCCTGATAACCCTGGAGTACCCCGCGATCATAATCCCCTTCCCGGAAAGCGGGGATCATGTGCTCATCCTGAATGCGACCGGTCTTGCCATCCGGCAGAGCTCCTTCCAGCCCATATCCTACTTCGATACGGGACTTCCTTTCTGCAGGCACTACCAGGATTAAAACCCCGTTGTTCTGCTCCTTGTCCCCCAGTCCCCACTCCCGGAGGATTCCCAGGGATACATCTTCCAGGGGTTGGTCTTCCAAGCTATTCAGGGTTACGACTGCCACCTGGGCCCCGGTCTTTTCGGCCAGCCGGCTGCTGATGTCAATAATATAGGACCTGGTTTCAGCCTTTAGAACCCGAGCCTGATCCAGAACGTAGAATTCCGGTGCCGGTTGAGGGATTGCGGCGAAGGCCGTCCCCACTGCTCCCCATAGTATGCAAAGAGCGAGCATGATTGAAAAGACAGTCCGCAACCAGCCTTTTGAGTCTGGTCTATTAAGACTGCGAATTCCATTTATCATATTAATACCTCATCAGTCAAATTCAACTTGAGGAACCTTATGAGCCGAGTCCTCAGCTTCAAAGTAATCACGCTCGGAGAAACCAAACATCCGTGCCCAGATCACTGTGGGAAAGCTTTTTACCCTGGCATTCAAAACCTGCACCGCATCGTTGTAATCCTTGCGCGCCACTGCGATGCGGTTCTCGGTTCCTGCCAGCTCATCCTGCAGATGCCGGAAGTTGGCATCCGCTTTAAGGTTGGGGTAGTTTTCCACTACCACCAAGAGGCGCGACAGGGCACTATCCAATTCCGCGTTGGCCTCGGCCTTGTCAGCTACACTTCCGGAACCCATCAGGCGGCTGCGGGCAGCGGCAATCTCGTTCATAATGTCTTCCTCATGAGCCGCGTAACCTTTTACCGTGGACACCAGGTTGGGAATAAGATCTGCACGTCTCTGCAGGTTGTTTTCTACCTGACTCCATTTACCGTCCACCGTTTCGTTCAATGCTACCAGGCTGTTGTAGCTGCTGCCCATGATTAATGAGAGAATAATGATAATGACCGCTGTAATTATAATCGGCTTTTTCATGAAATCCCTCCTTGAATTACTGGTTGGGCCAGTACAATACAGTAAAAGGCCTATTGTTCCTCTAAATATTTTATTATAGTTCTATTCCCTTGCCCACAGAATTTTAGGTAGGAGGCGCTGCCCGTACCAACCGGTTTCCTGCCGAGCCTGCTCTGCTGGGTTCTCCATCCGGTATACCTTGACCCCTACTTTGATTAATCAGATGAATCTTATTCTTTTCTCCAGGTAAATATAACCCTAGCCCAACATAATTAAAGGAGGTCTTCCATGACTGTTTCCAGCCAGATAAAAGAGGCCCTATCGAACTTAAAGAGCGCCCAGGCCAGCCTGGAGTCGTTTGCCCTGCAAACTCAAAACCAGCAGGCCAAACAGCTCTTTACCAGCGCTGCTCAGCAGGCCAAGAGCATCATCAATACCCTGGAACCTAGAATCCAGGAGATCGAGAGCCAAGAACCCCAATACAAGGGATTTTAAGCACGTCCCTCCGCGGCATTCCGTATTGCGCTCATGTTGGTGCCATGGGGGGGACTGGCTTTCCATATCCCCGCCGTTCGTCCCCCGGCCCCTCCTAAACGACCCGCTCCCGGGGTCCCGTCATCCCGGGCGCCGTTAGGCATGCCTCCCTGATAGCCTCTCTTTCTGAAAGG
>FZPS01000015.1_pt39 | contig 64535 bp, 58 predicted proteins | sample 1817821 | NCBI WGS metagenome assembly FZPS01 (sample SAMEA104158645, study PRJEB21678) | metagenome | place: Germany | collected 2015-04-21
GCTGCGGATGAAGATTCGGCTTTGGTCGGCAAGGTTTATGTTCATTACATGAGCTGGGAAGCCGAGGAAAAAGAAGTCGGCATCCATGTATGGGATAACGGAACGGATGCGCAAGCGGTTAGTCCTTACAAGTATACGGGTAAGGATGATTTCGGATATGTCATGGAAGTCAATGTCATGTCCGACGCCAGCGACAACATCGGCATCATTGTCATCAAAGACAATGTGCTGTCCGATCCCTGGAATAACAAAGACTCCGCAGATATGTTCGTGAATGTGAAGCCTTTGAAAGAAGGCATAACCGACCGCATCGATGTTTATTATTTCTCGGGCGGCGTGACGGAATATTTCGTTGCGGATCCGGAAATGGCGAATGTTTTCGCGCTCTATTATGACCCCTCGGGAAGTTATGAAGACAAACTCGGCGTCCATGCCTGGGGATTTGAAGATTTGGATTCAGAATGGGGAACACCGCGCGAAATTTTCAAAGACGGTTTCAAATCGCCCGGCGACACTCAGGGCAAAGTCGCGCACATGAAATACACCCCCGGGGATGACAAGGATCCGGGATTCCTGATCTACGCGGGAAGCGATGCCAATAAGAAGCATGCGGCTTTCGGCGACATCAAAGAAGAAACCGTGCCTGGATTTTCGAAACTGAAGGCCGGGGAAATCATGGTCATCTTCGTTACCGGCGGCAATGTCTTCGCGGGCGTGGACAAGAAAGGGGAATTTATTGAAGGCGCCTTCACCTTCGGTTTCCAGGAATTCCAAATTTCCAGCCTGGCGGGAACGTTTGCGAAAAACCCGACCACGATTTTTGCGAGATTCACGCTAAAAATGAAAACCAAGAAAGTTGTCGGAAAAGAAGAGATCACCGTGATCGAACATGTCCGCGACAACCCCGTCTTCGTTCCGAGTGATGATGGCTGGAAGCTCCCGGACGACCTTCCGGAATTTGACGAATACGAGCCGGCGGATCTCCCCGATGGCGCGGAAGCAAAAGTTGTCTTCCATTATCAGCGCTGGGACGGGGATTATACGGGAACCGGACTCTGGACCTGGAATTGCGGAACCGCGGGCAGCAGTGAAGCCGTAACCATGAAGGGCGTCGATGATTTCGGGGCCGTCATGGAAATCGTGATTGACACTGACGATGCAGAGGACACCATCGGCATCATCCCGATTGCCCATGACATCGACAAGGATTCGCGTTGGGATCACCGCGAAACTCCCGATGGCAAGCACATCAATCTTGACATTTCCAAACTGAATGACAGGACGCTGACCGAACTCCATGTTTATTATTTCGAAGGCGGTCTGCAGAATGTCTTCATTGCGGACGCGACCAAAGCGAACGTGCTCATCCTTTATTATGATCCCGAAGGAAATTACGAAGAGAACCTCGGTTTCCATACCTGGGGCGATCAATGGACGAATGTTGAAAATGCGAGGAGTTGGGGAGAGCCGGTCAAGGTTTTTGTTGATGGCTTCAAATCACCGCTGGGCGTCACCGGCAAGGCAGCATTGCTTCAGACCGAACCGGGAACGGATGCGGAAACCTTAATTTATGCCGGCGATGACGAAACCAAGAAGCATGCCGATCACGGAAATCTGAAGGGCTTCGAGGACATGGTTGCCGGCGAAGTGAGGGTAGTTTATGTTGCCATGCAGAAGGTGTACGATGAGAGAACGGAATTCGCGCCCGAAGCTTTCGGCGGAACCATCATTTGGGAACCTGTTTTTGAAGAAGTGACCAAGGAAATCGACATCCTTGAATTGATTGATTTCAAGGAATACTTCACGCTGAAAGAAGGCGATAAGGAAATTCCCATCAAAGCCATCTATTTCAACACCACCGCTGAAGAAATCAACGAGTTCGTTTTAGAACTTGACAAAGAAAATAAACTGGACAACAAAAAGAAATACACACTCTACTTCGACAACCAAGGCGAAGGCAATGAGCATTACCAGGTCGAAATAGAACTCGACCTTGACACCCAAGCTCCGGTCATCACCCTGGTTACCGAAGATGATGTGGACGAAGTCATCATCACGATTCCTTTGGGCTCCGAATGGGACAATTCTCTATTCCCGATTTATCGTGCGAGCGATGACAGAGACAAAAATCTTTCCTCAAAAGTCTATGTTCCGGAAGACAAAGGCTTCCTGTCCACAAAAGAAGCCGGAACATATGAGATCACATTGCAGGTTGAAGATGAATGGGGCAATGTAGGCACAGCCACTTTCAAGATTGTCGTTGCTCCTCGCAAAGGCTGTAAAAACAAAAGCGCAAACATCTTCCTCGGATTGGGAGTCCTGGGACTCGGTTTATTCCTGATCCGCAGAAGAAGGTTTGTATGGGGAAAGGAGTAGAGCGATGAAAAAATATTTATCCATTTTCTTGTTCTTAAGTTTATTGCTGACTTTGGTGGCTTGCACGGCAGATTTCGACGCGAACGGCGTTGAGCTGAATTTCGGGCAAAGCCATGTGAAGCAAACCGTTCTGAAAGTCTGGTATGACGATAACGACGGACTTTTCATGGAAGAAGTCATCAAACTCTTTCAGCAGGAAAATCCGGGGATAATTGTGGAATTCACGCAGAAGGGCTCGGTTCAGGCCCGCGAGGACCTGAAAACATACGGACGGACCGACCACGGCGCGGACGTTTTCCAATTCCCGCATGACCATATGGCGCAGGCGATTCTGGACGACCTCGTCTATCCGCTCCCCGATGAGCTTTTGGAAAGATTACAGGACAGAATCATTCCCGTCGCCCTCAACATCGCCACACTCTGCTATGATCCCGAAACCAATAGCTTCGAATGCACTGCCGGAGGCGGGGAAAAACTGTTTGCCGTTCCCCAATCCATCGAATCCGTTTTCCTCTTCTATAACAAAAATCTCGTTGACGAAAATGATCTGCCGGAAACTTTTGAGGAATTGATCCAACGGGCGAGGGATTATGAAGAAGAAATCAAAGAAACGAAGCCGGGCAACCGCTATTTCGGTTCATCTTCGCACTGGGCAGATTCCTATTATGTGCAATTCGTTTTCAGCGCTTTCGGTTGGACTCCCTTCGGTCCGGATTTGAATGACCCCACCGAAGTCGGTTTCCAGAAAGAAGAAATGGAGGCAGCGCTCCAGTGGTTGGTCGAAAACATCAAACCGATTACGACCGGAAACAACAATCACGATTCCGGAAAGAAAAAGGCCGATTTTGAAGACGGCGAACTCCCCTTCATCCTCGGAGGCCCATGGGATGTCGAAGGATTCAAGAATGCGGAGGTCGATTTCGGCGCGATGACAATTCCGACAATCAAGATTAACGGCGAAGACAGGATGCCGCGCACTTATGCGGGAGCGCAGATGCTTGCGGTTTACAAATACACCAAGAACCCCGATGCCGCGATTAAGTTTGTGGAATTCTGTCAGACCGACAAAGTGAGCCAATTGTTGTATAAAATCAAAGGCAAAGTGCCGGCGCTCAAACCTGAAATTCTTGAAAATATTGAAGGCATCAAGGATGACGTAATCGCGCAGGTCATGCTCGAACAACTCGAAACCTCCTATCCGATGCCGACGATTCCGGAGGTAACCCATTACTGGGGTCCGGCGGAAGCGTTAATCAAAAACATCTGGAATACAGGAAACAAGATTTCCTTCGAGGTCGAAAAGGCAGAAAAAGCTTATAAATCACTAAAAGATTTGGCGTCACGGTAAAAGCAATCGATGGCCTTATTGAAAAATAAGGCCATCTCTTTCTAAGGAGGATATGATGAATAGGATAAAACATCTCTTAAAAGCGTTGCTTTCCTCAGTCATCTGGGGATTGGGTCAACTCCTTAACCGCCAATATTTCAAAGCTCTGTTTTTCTTTGCCATGTTTTGCCTGTTCTTCGGAATCGAATTCGGGAGCGGAAGGTATTTTTCCGAATTTGATCCTTATTCGAAAATCGCCGGCGATGATTTGACCGACACGCTCGCCAATAAATTCTACCGGGAATACCAGGCGGATCTTGAGAATCCTTACAGCGGCGTCCGGCCCTTCCCAAACTTCGACGAATATTTCGAAACTCACAAAGCGGGCGGCTTAAGCATGGAAGAATTGATCGAGTTCACGGCAATGGATCTGCTTGCGGAAAACAAAGTCAAGTTCTACGTGCTTGAAGAAGAACTGCGCGCAAAAGAAGAAGATAGGGGCAAGGAGCGGGAGACGGATTTATATCCCGATCTCCATGAGGAAGAAGTCTCGAAACTGAAAAGCTTGATAACAATCTTTACCACTTACCAGGATTTGGAGACGCTTGAAGAATATTCAAGGGTCAATACGGGCACTTCCCTAAATCCCGTTTATGTCTTCGTAAACATTGCTGACGAAAGCGACATCCGGACCGAAATGACCAATTATCGGATTCTGGAGCGGAAGGGAAGTCTATATCGGACGGCGGATTACTCTGATTTTTACCTGCAGGTGGTGGACGCAAGCGGAAACGCGGTCCGTTATGACAATGTCATACCCGAACGGGAGTCCCTTGCTGCGGATGATTCACGTGTGGCGGGTCTCATCAAACTGCCCAGAATTAACGACGCAATTTATTACAGCGAAGACACGGTTTACGGTTATTTCAATCCGGAAGGAAGGGACGGGCGCTATCGGCCTACACCCTTCACCCAATATTTAAGCAGATTTTTCATTAATTCCAATCTAATATATCAGGGCAATGACCAGGATGATTTTGCGAAATTCAAGCTCAGGGTTTATTTCGCGATGCATCCGGATCTCAAGGAAGATTTCGAAACCCGCTTCAACAATTTCTTCTATGACCGCGCCGGTTTCTTTTTGCGGGGACTCTGGGCCATCGTCACTTTGGGAACAACGGAAGGAGCGGATTATTACCAGATCAGCAAATTGGAACAGGCGATTGATGTAAAAGATTTGGGAGGAACCGTCCTGCAGACCATAATCGTGCGCGGGCACCAATCTGCCTTCCTGATGATCGAAGGCTTGATTTCCCTGCTGTTACTGTTGGTTTTCCTGATTTTCTATGTCTGGAACATCAGGGATGCATACAAAACGAGCAAGGAATTTGCTGCGACCGGCGTCAGGATTTCGGATAAGGTCTATTTCAAAAAGCTTTGGGAATCCTCCTTCGAATACATCGTTCTCTTCCCGGCTTTCCTTGCGCTGATCTTCATTTCCGTAATGCCGATTCTTTACGGTTTCCTGGTCGCTTTCACATCATATAGCGGCAGGCAGGCGGACATCAGCCTCTTCGACTGGGTCGGGTTCAAGAACTTCCTGCAGATTTTCCAATTCGGAGAATCAGTCGGCATACCGTTTGGGAAAGCGTTCTGGAGCGTTCTTTTATGGACAATTATCTGGGCGATCTTTTCCACCTTCACCGTGTTTTTCGGTGGCTTTTTCCAGGCTGTCGTCATCAATTCCGAAAGGGTTCCTTTCAAGAAATTCTGGCGAACGCTCTTCATTCTTCCCTGGGCAATCCCGGCAATCATCACGCAGATGGTTTTTGCCAACATTTTCAACGATGACGGCGTCGTCAATCATTTCCTGGAAAATCTGGGACTGTATGAAATTTTGAAAAACTGGAAGATGCTGGGGCTCAGTTTTGAGCAGTTCAAGGAGACCGGCCTGCCGAGAATCCTATACCTCGGGCATGACGACATCCAATGGTTCGGAAACCCCCACAATAAATGGTTCGTGAGGATAAGCCTGATCGTTGTCAACATCTGGCTCGGTTTCCCGTATTACATGGCGCTGATGACGAGCACGATGACGGGAATCGACCGCACTTTCTATGAAGCGGCGGACATCGACGGAGCCAGCAAATGGCAGAAGTTTTGGAAGATCACTTTCCCCCTTGTCATGATGGCGACAGCACCGCTCTTGTTGATGTGTTTTTCCGGCAACTTTAATAACTTCGGAATGATCTACTTCACCACCCAGGGCGGGGCGAACAGCGATTACAGCAGCGCTTTCGCGGGGGACACCGACATTCTGATTTCCTGGATGTATAAGCTCACGGTTGATGAGAAGTATTACAACATGGCTTCGGTCTTTTCGATTTTAATCTTTGTGTTTGTCGGCTCGATCGCTGCTTGGAACTATTCGCGGACCAGAGCCTTTAAGGAGGATTGATTATGTTTCTGAAAATCATCATCGGCTATCTCTTGATTGTTATCTATCTCACAATGGTGGCGATCGGCGCCGAGATATATGAGAGAAAGGGCTATAAGAAAAGCACGGGCGCTTATTTGTGTCTGATTCCCATCTACGGCATCATCAAGGTTCTCCTGGCTCCGGCTTTGCGGGAGGTTTCGAAAGAGGCTTTAAGGAAATTTTATAAGCCCGGGGAGATTATGATGAAACTCCTGACGTTCGCGCAGCTGACCCTGGTCGCGATTCTGATCATTCTCCCGGTGACCTACATGATTGGCTCTTCTTTCGCGAAAACAAGCGATCTTCCCGAAACCTTCCTGCCCAAAAATTTCACTTTAAACAATTACAAACGACTTTTCCTTGAAACCGATTTTTGGCGCTGGTTGGTCAACACAGCCTCAATTGCCGTCATCACAATGGTAATCAGCGTCGTCTTCGTCACCGGAGCCGGATATGTTTTTGCACGCTTCAAATTCAAGGGTAAGAAAGTTGCTCTCCTGGGAATTTTGGTCCTGCAGATTTTCCCTTCCTTCATGAGCATGATTGCGCTCTTTACCCTGTATGAGATTTTCGGGCTCTTGGGACAGCCGCTCGCGCTCGTGATCATCTATGTCGGCGGTTCCATCCCCTTCAATGTCTGGCTGATCAAAGGATACTTGCAACAGATCCCCCGGGATCTTGACGAAAGCGCGATGCTGGACGGAGCCAACAAATGGCAGATCTTTACAAAAATCATTCTGCCGCTGTCGGTCCCGGTTCTTTCTTTCGTCGCGGTGTCGCAATTCATGGCGCCCTGGATGGATTACATGCTTCCGCGCCTGCTCTTGGACATCAAGAGCACGAAGGAAAACTGGACGATCGCCCTCGGTCTCTTTGACATGATTTCCGGTCCGGATAAGCAGAATTACACGACCTTTGCTGCGGGATCGATGATCGTGGCCGTGCCGATCACAGTCCTCTACATGGTGTTCCAGAGATATCTGATCACGGGGATTATCGCCGGCGCGACCAAGGGCTGAAACGTTTGCATCCTTTCATCCTAGATTTAAAGGAGTAGTTATATGAGAGGCAGTGGGATATTACTTCACATCAGTTCTTTGCCCGGTCCTCATGGAATCGGAACATTCGGAAAGGAAGCCTATGATTTCGTCGATTTTTTGGAAAAGGCGAAACAGAAATATTGGCAGATCCTACCCCTGGCTCCCACTTCCTACGGGGATTCTCCCTACCAGACACTTTCCGCCTTCGCCGGCAATCCTTATTTCATTGATTTTGAAACATTGAAAGCCGAAGGCCTGCTCGAGGAAGGGGATTTGCAGGGCCTTCCCCGCCGCAACGCGGGGAAAGTCGACTACGGTCTGCAGTTCCGCTTCCGTTTTGGGGTCCTGAAAAAAGCATATCTGCGCTTTCGGGAAGACGGACCCTTTCGGAAGTTTTCCGAAACCCATTCCTGGTGGCTGGATGATTATGCCCTCTTCATGGCCCTGAAGGCCAAACACGGGCATGTGAGCTGGGAATTCTGGCCCGATGCATACAAATTCCGCGAACAGAAAGCCATGGGAGAATTCCGGAAGCGGGCAGCGGACGAGATTGGTTTTTGGAAATTCATTCAATATAAATTCTTCCAACAATGGGAGAAATTGAAGAAATATGCGAACGGCAAGGGCATCAAAATCATCGGCGACATCCCCATCTATGTCGCCTATGATTCCGCGGATGTCTGGTGCCAGCCCGGTTACTGGCAGTTGGACGATGCTTTGGTTCCGAAAGCAGTGGCAGGGGTTCCGCCCGATGGCTTCACCCCCGACGGACAGCTCTGGGGGAATCCGCTCTATGATTACGGGGCAATGGAAAAAGATGGTTTTTCCTGGTGGCTCAAGAGAATCAAATTCAGTTTTCTTTTATACGACATACTCAGAATCGATCATTTCCGCGGCTTTGAGTCCTATTATGCCGTCCCCTACGGCGAGAAAACCGCCAGGAACGGAACCTGGGTCAAGGGTCCGGGCATTAAACTCTTTTCGAAAATCAAAGAAAAACTCGGGGATTTGGCGATAATAGCGGAAGACCTGGGATATCTCACGCCGGAGGTCCGTTCGCTCCTCCGCGAAAGCGGCTTTCCTGGCATGAAGATTTTCCAGTTCGGGTTCAATCCCGATTACGAAAGCGAATATGCCCCCCACAATTATACAAAGAATTCGGTTGTCTATCCGGGAACGCACGACAGTTCGACCCTGAGGGGCTGGGTGAAGTCGAGAACCCGCAGGGAATACCGCTATTACCGGGAGTATCTTGGATTCAAAAGAAAGAAAGATGCTGTCTGGAGCGGGATAGCGGAATGTTTCAAATCCGTGTGCGACACCTGCATCATCCAAATGCAGGACTACCTGGAGCTTGACGATTCCGCCCGCTTTAACATCCCCTCCACATTGGGCGGAAATTGGATCTGGCGGGTCAAAAGCAAGCAGCTCACCGAAAAACTTGCGAAGAAAATCGCCCGCCTGGTGAAGATTTATTATCGGTAGCTGGGGTCCCGAAATCCGGGCTGGAAGGTATGAAAGCGCCCTTTTAGGCTATGAAAATCACAACCGAGGTGTCAGGAAATGGATTATTTAGATATCAGAAAAGATATTTCGGAAATTTTGGAGAAGAATTACGGAAAGGAATTGGGGGGAGCGGGACCGGAAGATTTGTTCCGCGCCTCCGCGCAACTCATTAATGAAATTCTGAAAAAGAAGAACGCACTTTTCTTAAAGAAAGCCAAGGATGCCAGAAAAGTGCATTATCTCTGCATGGAGTTTCTGGTCGGAAGGTCGCTCAGAAACAATCTTTACAATCTCGGCTTGGAAAAGGAATTCGCAAAGCTCTACGCGGAATGCGGATTCAGCCCGGAAGAAATTTTTGAACGGGAACCGGATGCGGGGCTCGGCAACGGGGGCTTGGGCAGGCTTGCCGCTTGCTTCCTGGACGCGCTCGCTTCCGGAAATTATCCGGCAGTCGGGCATTCCCTGCTCTATGAATACGGAATTTTCAGGCAAATAATTGAGGAGCATAACCAAAAAGAAGCGCCGGACATTTGGCTTCCGGGGGGCGGCGTCTGGCTCAGCCGGCGGGACGATTTGGTCTGCTCCGTGCGGTTTGGAGGCGACGAGATCGAGGCCGTTCCCTATGACATGCTCATCTCCGGGGCCGGAGGCGCCGTGAGCGTCCTCAGGCTCTGGCGGGCGCGGGACACGCGCAACTTCAATTTCCAGGCCTTTTCGGCGGGGAAATATTCGGAAGCGCTCAAGGGCGAAAACGAGGCGGCTGCGCTTACGAAACTGCTCTACCCGGCGGACGAGCACAGGGAAGGGAAACTGCTCAGGCTCAAGCAGCAGTATTTTCTGGTGAGCGTGGCGGTCCAGAACATCGTCGCCGAGCATCTTAGGCGCCACGGGGAGATCAGAACCCTCCCCGAGCATGCCTTCATCCACATCAACGACACCCATCCTGCCCTTTCCGTTCCGGAACTTGTCCGGATTTTGGTCGCCGAGCACGGCCTCGCTTTTTCCGAAGCTTGGGAACTGACGAGAAGGACAGTCGCCTATACCAACCACACGGTAATGGCGGAAGCTTTGGAACGTTGGCGCGTGGACATGGTGCGGGAGCTTATGCCGAGGATTTACGAAATAATCTTGGAGATTGATGCCAGCTTCCGAAAGGAAACAGGCCTATCGGAAAACAAAATCAGAGAACTTTCCGTCATCGGCGGGAACGAAGTGCGGATGGCGAATCTTTGCGTTATCGCTTCCCGGAAGGTGAACGGGGTTTCGAAACTCCACAGCGAAATCATCAGGACGGAAGTCTTTGGGGGCTATTCCGAACTTTGGCCGGACAAATTCATCAATGTGACGAACGGCATCGCCCACAGGCGCTGGCTTTGCCAAGCCAACCCGCGCCTTGCGTCCCTCCTGGAGAGCGCAATCGGCCCCGGGTTTAAAAAAGACGGGAGCGAGCTCCTGGGACTCCTTCCATTTCGGAATGACGATGGTTTCCTTGAGAAATTGGAAGAGGTCAAAGCGGAAAACAAAAGAGATTTTTCGGAATATGTCCACCGGAAATATGGTCTGGCGATTGATCCCGCTTCGCGCTTTGACGTTCATGTCAAAAGATTCCATGAATATAAACGGCAGCTACTGAACGTTTTGAAAATCATCGTTCTCTTCATGGAACTTGAAGATGACCCGAGCTTGGAAAAAGTCCCGGAAACCTTTATTTTTGGCGGGAAAGCGGCTCCGAGCTACCGCCAGGTGAAGGAAGTGATCGAATTGATCTGCCATTTGCAGGAGGAAATATTCGGAAGGCCGGAAATCAGGGAAAAACTCAATATCGTCTTTTTGGAAGATTACAAAGTGAGTTTGGCTGAAAGGTTGATTCCCGCTGCGGAAGTGAGCGAACAGATTTCCCTTGCCGGCAAGGAAGCGAGCGGGACCGGCAACATGAAATTCATGATTAACGGCGCTCTCACTTTGGGAACCTTTGACGGGGCAAATGTGGAAATCTTTGAGGAAGTGGGAGCAGAGAACATCTTCATCTTCGGAATGCGGGCGGATGAGGCCAGGGGCCTGAAGGCGGAGTACCGGCCTGCGGCTTATCTGAGCAATCCCTTGGTCAAGAAAATCATCGACCGCTTAAACAAAGGTTTCAATAACAAAAGTTTCAGACACATTTCCGAATACCTGCTGAAAAATGACCGTTACATGGTGCTTGCCGATCTTGAGGATTATCTTGCGGCGCATCGGAAAATGGATGCCGCCTACCGGAACAGAAAACAATGGAACCGGATGGCGCTCGAAAACATCGCGCGCGCGGGGGTTTTCTCCGCTGACAGAAGCGTGCGGGAATATGCGGAAAAAATTTGGGGACTGAAGGCCATCGAGTGAGCTTCGGTCCTTTTTAAATTAAAATGATTCCTTTGCAGGAATCAAATTAAGTTCAAATTCTTGTATCGGTCATACAATTGCCTGAACATCTCAAAATGGACAACTTCTCTTTCTCGGAGCCAAACCAGCGGGTCGATGATGGCCGGGTCGGTCGCAAGCTCGATCAGGTTTTCGTAGACAGCGCGTGCTTTTTGTTCCGCAGCCATGTTTTCGGAAAGATCCGCGACCGGATCGCCCACGGCGCCGATGTAGGCGGCCGTCCAGGGATTTCCGAAAGCATCGGTCAAAAACAAATCATTCCCTCTCTGCGCGAAGTGGCGGTCCATGCCCGCTTCCCGCAACTCTTCGATCGTCGCGCCCTTCATCAACTGATGGACCATCGTCGCGACCATTTCCATGTGCGCGAGTTCCTCGGTTCCGATGTCGGTAAGGAGGGCTTTGCCGTTGTCGTCCGGCATCGAGTATCTTTGGTTTAGGTAGCGGAGTGAGGCCGATAATTCTCCGTCAGGACCGCCGTATTGTGTGATAATGGTCCTTGCCATCCACAGGTCCTTTTTCTTGATGTTGATGGGATATTGAAGCCTTTTCTCATAGCGCCACATTTACATTACTCCCTCCCAAGGCCATTTTCCAACCGTCCAATTCCAGGGGGCGGTATCGAGATTCGCTGCTTCAATGTCGAGCGCGTCGTACCTCTTTTCATATTCCCGTTTTGCCTTGATGTAATTTCTTTGAAAATTGGTGAAAACATTGATCGCTTCCTGATCATCGGGGAAATTGTCAAGATACATCCTCATTTCATGAAGGGCAAAATAATACTTGTTTACGTCATGGAGCATTCTTTCCCGTTCCGTCGTCGGGACCGGTCTAATGGGGGTCTGTTTTTTATAGGGTTCGTACAGGCCGCGAAAGATTGTTCCCCGTGCGAAGCCTTCGTCCGGCGGGAAGAGATTCAGGGTGCCGGTTGCGGGCATTTGGGGCATCATTCCGGGCTTCGGTTTGCTGTAGGGTCCCGTCGGGATGCTTTTATCTCGATAGTTCATTCATACCTCCTACAGTATTTTATTCCCCATGGGGAAATGCGTATGGGCAAAATGCGGAGTTCTCCTGTTCTTTTATTGATTGTTTTTTAATAAAATTAAATGGTGAGAAAATGAAAAAAATAATCCAGATTGTATTGTTTCTGGTCCTCATTCTGGTGATTGCGCTTCCCCAGGCAGGGGCGGAAGAGGAGGAACAGGAATTGGCGGTTGATGCCAGAAGCGCGATATTGATGGAGCCGACGACGCTGGAAGTGATATATGAAAAGAATCCTGATGAAAAACTCGCCCCCGCAAGTTTGACGAAAATCATGACTCTGATTTTGGTCTATGAAGCGTTGGAAAAAGGGCTCATAAGTAAAGATACGGTCCTCACCGCGAGCGAAAGCGTGAGGGGAATCGAGGGAACCAGGATTTTTCTTGATGTCGGCGAAAGAATGAAGGTCGAGGATCTATTGAAGTCGATTGCCATCGGTTCCGCTAACGATGCGGCCGTGGTGTTTGCGGAAGCGTTGGGAGGAAACGTCGCCAATTTCGCGAAAATGATGAACAGGAAGGCAGAACAAATCGGGTGCAGGAACACCTCCTTCAATAATCCGAACGGCCTTCCCGCCGAGGGTCATTACACGACCGCCCGTGACGTCGCCCTGATGGCTTCCTATCTTGTTAACAAATACCCAGATGTTTTGAACTATACGAAAGTGTACGAGGACTATGTCCGGGAAAACACGGAAAAGCGCTTTTGGCTCGTGAACACGAACAAACTGGTGAAGTTTGTGGAAGGGGTGGACGGCCTGAAAACGGGCTGGACTCCGGAAGCTGGGCACTGCCTCTGCGCGACGATGAAAAAGAACGGCATGCGTTTCGTCGCGGTGGTCATGAACTGCAGCAACAACGAGCGGAGGAATGCGGAAGCGTTGGCGCTTTTGAATTATGCGGTCGCCAATTACAATGTCGTTCCCTTGTTCAAAAGGGGTGAGGTCGTAAAAACATATGAGGACGTGAGTTTCTATCCGAAGTATTACCACATCGTCCTGACCGAGGACGTCAATGTTTTGAGCAGGAAGGGCGAGCCCCTGAAAAAAGTGGCGACGGAAATCGCGATTGATTATGATAATCTCGCCTATGACAATAAAAAAGTCGGAACCTTCAAGGTTTACTATGACGGGAAAATTTTGAAGGAAGTGCAGCTTGCCGTCCGCGAAGAAATCAAGCGGGCCTCCTATTTCAACATCCTCTGCGAAGTTTTGAAAGAGATTTTTCTGGTCTCCGGCATAAAAACTTAATCAACAATAAATCCGAAACTCTGGCATCTTCGGACAGAAGACCCGGGGTTTTTTGTCTTTTCCCGGAGGGTAGAATCATTTTTTGCTGTCGGATTTTCTATTATTTTATGCATGCATTGTTTGGGAAGGACCCTTATGTTAATATATAGCAGAAGGGGATGAGGAATGTGCTCAATGTGCAGATTTTGATTAAGAAAAACATCATGTATGTGCGCTTGGAAGGTGAGCTGGACCAATATACGGTTGAGGATCTCCGCGTGCGGACGACGGAGTTGATCGAAAGGTACCAGATCCGTTACTTGGTTTTGAATTTCCATAAACTCGAGTTCATGGACAGCAGTGGCGTCGGCTACATCATCGGCAGGTACAACCGCCTGAAAAAGAAGGCCGGGGGCGTGGTCCTCTGTTCTCTGAGCGAGTACATTTGGAAATTGGTGCTCCTTTCCGGCCTGCATAAGATATGCACGATCATGAAAAACGAGGATGAAGCCAACGAATATTTGGGGGTTGCTTAATGAAAAACTATTTGGAAATGAAATTCAGCGCCACGCTGAAAAATGTTAGTTTTGCCAGGGGCACGGTCGCGTGCTTCCTTTTGGAACAGGACCTTTCGCTCAATTTGATCAACGAAATCAAAACGATTGTTTCGGAAGCGGTGACGAACGCCGTCGTCCACGGCTATGCGGAAAATCCCGGGGAATTGGTTATGATGGAGTTGTTGCTGGAAAACAACAGACTCACAATCACCGTCCGGGATGATGGCGCGGGCATACCCGACGTGAAAAAGGCTCGGGAACCGCTCTACACGACCCGCGAGGATGAGGATCGGGCGGGCTTAGGTTTTACAATCATGGAAATCTTTTCCGACAGCGTGGAAGTGATGTCGGAGCCGGGAAAGGGGACGACGGTCATCTGCACGAAGATGCTTGGCTGACATGGATCTTTTTTCGGAAAACATCGATTTGGTGAGAAGGATTGTAAAAAAGTTCCGGTTCCGGGGTTTGGATGAGGAGGATTTGTTGCAGGCGGGCCTGATGGGACTTCATGCGGCCGCGAAAAACTATGATCCGAAGTTCAATGTAAAATTCAACACCTATGCTACATATTACATTTTGGGCGAAATCAGAAAGGAAATGAGAAAGCGGAACCCGATCCGCCTTTCAAAAGCGATTTACAGAATCATCCGTTACCTGCGGGACAATGAGGACAAAAGTTTTGAAGATATCGCCCGCGCCCTTTCCACAACCCGCGAAACCGTCCTCCTTGCTTACATTTATAAGCAGAGAGTCCTTTCTTTGAACAGAGAAGGTAGGGAGGGCGGTGAAAAAGAACTCTTGGATTATGTTCCCGCCGCGGGGCGGAGCGAGGCTTTCCGGGATGCGCTCGCGTCCCTGGGGGATGGGGAAAGGGAGTTTGTGGAAATGAGGTTTTTTCGGAATCTTTCGCAGGCGGAACTTGCGGAAAGTTGGGGGATGAGCCAAAGCAAGATTTCCAGGATGGAGAAGAAGATCTTGAAGAAGATGCGGAAATTCATGCTCGGCAAATAATCGGGTATATAATCCTTTCCCGCGGCATAAATTATTATGTCAGGAATTAGAAAGAAGCACGGGAGCGGGGATGGATAGGTTTTACAATCTCGAAAAAGAAGCTGTTTTGAGGCATTTCAACGTCACCGAGCGCGGTCTGAACCAAAAACAGGTGCAGGAAAACCAAAAAAAATACGGCAAGAACATTCTTGAAGAAAAGCCGCGGCCTTCGAAGGCGCGGATTTTTTTGGAGCAATTCCAGGATTTACTGGTGATCATTTTAATCATCGCTGCTCTGATTTCTCTTTTCACCGGCGAGTTGGAGAGCACGATCGTGATCTTTTCCGTCATCACGTTGAACGCGGTCATCGGCACTTACCAGCACTTGAAGGCGGAAAAATCTCTCCGAAGCCTGAAGAAACTTTCAAGCCCCCATGCGCGCGTGATTCGGGAGGGAAGGGAGACGCTGATTCCCGCGTCCGATGTCGTCGTCGGCGACATCGTTTCCGTAAAGGCGGGGGACATCGTCGCCGCGGACGGAAGGATCATATACGCGCGGAATCTTGAAGTGAACGAATCCTCCCTGACAGGCGAAAGCCAGGCAGTGGAAAAGGACGAGAAGCTGATTCCGAAAGAACAGCTCGCCATTGCCGACCAAAAAAACATGCTTTTTTCGGGAACGGTCGCGACCTCAGGCAAGGCTCTCTTCGTAGTGACGAGGGTGGGGATGGAGACGGAACTGGGGAAAATCGCCCGCATGCTCGGAGAAACGAAACCGCAGAAGACCCCGCTCCAGGTTTCTCTCGACGAATTTTCAAAGAAACTGGCGTTCATCATCATTTTCATCTGCCTGGCCATTTTTTTGTTAAGCATATACCGGAAAATCGCCCTCCTTGATTCTCTGATGTTCGCGGTCGCGCTGGCGGTGGCGGCGATCCCGGAAGCCCTGAGTTCGATCGTGACGATCGTGCTTGCCATCGGAACACAGAAAATGGCCGAAGAAGCGGCGATCATCAAGGAATTGAAGGCGGTGGAAGGTCTCGGCTGCGTGACCGTCATCTGTTCAGACAAAACGGGGACGCTGACGCAGAACCGGATGGAGGTCCGGGAAATCCATCTGGAAGGCCGGCTCTTGCCCGCCGCGAGCCTTGATTTGAGAAAAGAAAACCAGCGCCTCTTTTTGCTGGCCTCCTATCTATGCAATGATTCCGTCGGGGCGGGGCACGGGGACGCGACCGAAATCGCCCTGCTCAGATTAGCAAAATTATACAATGTCGATCCGGCCCGCGCATCAAAAAAATATCCCCGCGTGAGCGAACTCCCCTTTGACTCCGCACGCAAAATCATGAGCACTTTGAACCTGGTTGATGGGAAACGCCTGCTCTTCGTGAAGGGAGCGGGGGACGTGGTGCTGAGGAAGGCAAACAGGATTTACGGCGACGGCATCAGATACCTGACCGCCGGGGACCGTTATGAAATCAACCGCACGATTCGCCAGCTCTCGGAGAAAGGTTACCGCGTCCTTGGCCTGGCCTACAAGGAATGCGCTCTTGCTGAGATCTCCAACCGGGACGAAAGCCAGCTCATCTTTCTTGGCTTGGTCACCATGGTCGATCCGCCCCGCCCGGAAGCGAGGGCGGCGATCCAAGCAGCAAAGCAAGCCGGCATCAAACCCGTGATGATTACCGGGGACCATCTGCAGACCGCCCAGAGCATCGCGAAAGAGGTAGGAATCTTCGGAGAAGGGGAACTGGCGCTCTCCGGCGAGCAGCTTGAAGGAATGCATCCGTATGAGCTCCAGAAACAAATAAAAAGTGTAGCGGTCTATGCCCGGGTTTCGCCGGAACATAAGATTAGGATTGTGGAAGGATGGCAGAAAGCAGGCGGCATCGTTGCCTTCGTCGGGGACGGCATCAATGACGCGCCGGCTCTGAGAAAGGCGGACATCGGCATCGCAATGGGACTGTCCGGAACGGAAGTTTCGAAGGAAGCGTCCTCAATAATACTGACAGACGACAATTATTTCACGATCATTAAAGCGGTTCGGAACGGAAGGAAAATTTACAACAACATCCAGAACGCAATCACCTTTCTCATTTCCGGAAACGCGGCCGCGATCCTTCTGGTCGTTTACACATCGCTTTTAAATCTGCCGATTCCCTTCGCGCCCGTGCACCTGCTCTTCATCAACCTCCTGACCGACAGTCTCCCTGCGATCGCGATCGGCATGGAAGAGGACGGGGACGATCTTCTGAAAAAACCGCCCCGGGATCCCAAACAGAGCCTGCTTTCAAAGCGTGTTTTAAAAATCATCGCTTTTGAAGGTTTTTTGATCGCCGCCTTCACCCTCCTCTCGTACCACATCGGTCTGAAAAACAATCATTATGTGGCGAGAACGATGGTTTTCGGAACGCTCTGCCTTGCAAGGCTCTTCCACAGTTTCAATTGCCGGGGAACGAAATCAATTTTTGAAAAGAAGATCAAAAACAAAGCGATGCTCATCTCATTTATGGTCGGAGCGCTTTTGCTTAACCTGGCGCTCTTCGTTCCATTCTTTCAAAAGATCTTCCTTGCCTTTCCTTTGAGTTCTTCCGAAGCGGCTTTCATGTTTGTGAACGCCGCGCTTCCGACAGTTATCCTGCAAATTATTCTTTTTTTCAGATATAAGAAAAGAAAACGTGCCCGCTGAGGGCACTTTTTGCTTATAAAAACTCGATTTCAAGAGAGAATAATTATAAAGATCGTATAAGGATGTGGATATTCTTGCAACAAAAATTATTCCAGAAAGTGAAGAAAGAAACGGAAATCAAAAGACCGATTTTAAAAAACGCAGCCAGAGCTTTCCTGGTCGGTGGCTTGATTTGTTTGCTCGGTCAGGCCATCCTGGAAATTTTGAAGTTATATTTGGAAAAAGAAATGGCGAATGCGGTGATGGTGACCATCATGGTTTTTTTGGGAGCGCTCCTCACCTGCCTCGGGGTTTATGACAAAATCGGGCAGTTTGCGGGCTGCGGGACGATCATTCCCATCACCGGTTTTGCCAACTCCATGGCCAGCGCCGCCATCGAATCAAAAAGCGAGGGTGTTTTTCTCGGCATCATCCTGAACATGTTCAAACTGGCGGGAAGCGTAATCGTCGTCGGCGTCCTGAGTGCCTTTGTTTTCGGCACGCTCCGCTATTTCATAGGCATATGAAGATTGGAAAGCAAAGCGCCGTCTTGAAAAATGTTTATCTGGGAGAGACGGCGGTGGTAACCGGGCCGAAGGAGAAAAACGGACCCCTCGGGCGCCATTTCGACAAAACCTACGACAAATTGCATTGCAATGCCAAGAGCTGGGAGAAAGCGGAAATGCAGCTCTTGCGGGATGCCATTGAAATCTGTCTGGAGAAAAACGGCCTTGAGGAAAGCGATGTCGATTATTTCATCGGCGGCGACTTAAACAATCAGCTCGTGATTGGAAATTATGTGCTGAGGGAGTATAAACTGCCCTATCTCGGGGTTTTCGGAGCCTGCAGCACCGCCAACGAAAGCATCATCGTCGGCGCTTCCCTGCTCGAGGCAAAATTCGGAAGAAAAGTTTTGGTCGGCACTTCCTCACACAACGCCACTTCCGAGCGTCAATTCCGCTATCCGACCGAATACGGGGGGCAGAAACCCGAAAGCCTCACATTCACGGTCACGGCAGCGGGCGTGGCTCTGCTTCAGGACGAGCCCACCCCCATCAAAGTTTCCGGATTCACTGCCGGGAAGGTGATTGACGCCGATTTCAAGGATCCCTTGGACATGGGGAGAGCGATGGCGCCGGCTGCCTTCGACACGATTAAGCAGCATTTCGAAGACTTCCGGGTAGGTCCGGAGGCCTATGACCTGATCGTGACCGGGGATCTTTCCTATTACGGTCGCGAGATGGTCGTCCAGCTTTTTAAAGAAATCAAGATCGATTTCAGCGAAAAGTATAAGGATTGCGGGCTTTTGATTTATGACCGGGATAACCAGGAAGTTTTCGCGGGGGGGTCGGGCTGCGGCTGCGCTGCCGCTGTCACTTTCGGATACCTCACTTCCCTTCTTAAGGAAGGTCATTATAAAAAAATCTTGGTCGTGGCCACGGGGGCACTTCTCAATGCGGTCATCACCGCGCAGAAGGAATCAATTCCCGGTATCGCCCATGCCGTGGTCCTGGAAAGGGTGATTCCATGATTTTTCTGAAAGCATTCCTCGTCGGCGGGTTGATTTGCGCGTTGGCGCAGTTCATCATGGACAAGTTCAAATTGGTTCCGATTTACATCACCTCGCTCTTCGTGTTCCTGGGGGCGGCTTTGGATCTCTTCAACGCCTATGACAAATTAATCGAGTTTTCCGGAGCGGGAGCGAGCCTGCCGATTTCTTCCTTCGGGCATTCCATTCTCCATTCGGCGCTGGAAAAGGCTGATGAGGTTGGTTACATCGGGATTCTCACCGGAGTTTTCGATTTGAGCGCGGCCGGCATCGCCGCGGCCATCATTTTTGCCTTTTTCGGAGCGCTCATTTTTAGGCCGAAAGGATGAACATGAAGTTTTCGGAAGATTTTCAGCAGAATGCGGAAAGAATTGAAAAGGGAATCGGCTGGGGGGAATCCTACGATGTCGGAAGGAGGGTCTTGAAGCTCGGAGAAAAACGGCTTCATATCTATTTCCTCACGGGCATGGTCGACAGTTGGCAACTGATCGAAATCGTGAACGGGATTTTGGCGATTTCGGGGGAAGCATCCTTCGCCAAAGTCTATGACAATCTGCCCCACCCGAATTTGGCTTTGCTTGCGGATCTGGAGGAAGCGATCATTAACATTTTGAACGGCATGGCGGTCATCGTCATGGAGGGCGCTTTGGAAGCGGTCGCAATCGACGTCCGGAACTATCCCAACAGGAGCGTCGAAGAACCGGAAATGGAAAAAGTAATCCGTGGCGCCCACGACGGCTTCAACGAAAACTTCCACCTCAATATTCAGCTCTTGCGGAGACGGATTAAGGACAGCCGTCTCAGAAACAAACTCTATCTGATCGGGGAAGAAAGCCCGACCTATGTTTGTCTTTCCTATCTGGAGGGAGTCTGCGAAGAACGCTTGCTTGAAAAAATCAGGGCCAGGCTCGAAGCGGTCCGGACCGAACATCTGATCATGACCGACAAGGGTTTGGAGGAACTCCTCATCCGCCGGAAAAGGCTAAATCCCTACCCGCTTGTCAGATACACGGAAAGGGCGGACACGGTTGCCGTCCATTTGTATCAGGGGATGTTCGCCATCTTCGTTGACACCTCCCCTTCCGTCATGCTCGCTCCCGCGACCATCTTTGACCACATGATGCATTTTGAAGAATACCGGCAGACGCCCGCATCGGGGACTTATCTCCGCTGGATTCGGTTTCTGGGAATCGGCGTTTCGATTTTTCTGACGCCGATATGGCTCATCTTGGTGAGAAATGAATACCTGCCCGGGATTTTGGCAATCCTTGCCCCGGATGCGGAAACGAAGGTCAACATCTATCTGCAGGTGATCGCGGCGGAGGTCGGGGTGGAATTCCTGCGTTTGGCTTCGATCCATACCCCGAATTCGCTTGCGACTTCAATGAGCTTGATTGCGGGTTTCCTCCTGGGAGATTTTGCGGTCAATGTCGGGATTTTTTCGATTCAAACCGTGCTCCTGGTCGCCATCAGCGCCATCGGCACTTATCTCACCCCCAGTTATGAGTTGGGCCTGGCAAATAAAATTTCCAAGCTCCTCTTCATCGTTGCGATTCTGATAGCGGATTGGCACGGATTTCTGCTTGCTTTGTTTCTTTGGATCATCTATCTTTCCCGCCTGAAATCCTTCGGAAAACCCTATTTGTATCCCCTCCTTCCCATGGATTTTAAGAGACTCTTGAAAATATTAATCCGCTTTCCCGCAAAAAACAAAAACAAAAGGAGGTAATTATGCCAAGACTGAAATGCGGAGTCGATACCTGTGCGTATTGGCATGACAAATATTGCATCCGTGAGGGCATCCGCGTGAAAGGGGAAAAGGCGCTTGCGGTTGCGGAAACGCGGTGTTCCAGTTACCGCCCGCGCAGCCGCACAGCCCGGAACTCTTTCCATCTGGAAATCGGCAAACTGGGGGATCCCCTCCATCTGGAAGTGAGCTGCGAGGCAGTCAACTGTATTTTCAACAGGCGCGAAATCTGCCATGCCCAGGAAATCAAAATCGACGGCACCCGGGCGCGCAAATCCGCCGAAACATTCTGTTCCAGCTTTGTTTTGAAATAATCCTCGCCTGAGGATTTTTTCGTTTGCCAGCCTTTCTTTTTCGTTGCTATAAAGTGTTTATTTTGGTATAATGTTCTAAAGGTGAAATTATGAGTAGAATTAGTTTTTGCGCACTGGGCGGACTCGGCGAAAACGGAAAGAACATGTATGTTCTTGAAGTCGACGGCAAGATTTTCATTCTTGACGCCGGGTTGAAGAATCCCAGTTTTGATCTTTACGGCATCGATGCCGTCATACCCGACATCACGCATTTGTTGGAAAACAAAGAGCGGATTCAGGGAATTTTTTTATCGCACGGGCATGACGATTTCATCGGCGCCGTTCCTGAGTTATTGAAGGAAATCAACGTCGGTGTTTTCGGCACCCATTTCACAATCTCGCTTGTGGAACATGCGCTCCGGGAAGCGGGGATGAACATCGCCGATTACCGGCTCTACCGCATCAATCACAATAAAGTTTTGAAATTCGGAAACATCACCGTTCAATTCTATTCCACAAGCCACAGCGTACCCGAATCTCTCGGGATCGCGGTCAAGACTCCGGACGGGGCGCTTGTTTATGCTCCCGACTTCACTTTCGCGTCCAACACCGATCCCCATTACCAAACTTCCTTCGGAAACATGATTGAAATCGCGAAAGACGGTGTCCTGGCCCTGTTTTCGGAAAGCCTCGGGGCAGGAAACATCGGCCGCGCGGCGAACGATTACCAGTTGATTTATGCCGTCAATGAGATTTTGCAGAATTCGAAAAGAGTAATTTTTTCAATGTTTTCGACGGAACTGCAAAGGATTCAGAAAATCATCAACCTTTGCGTACAAAACAAAAGAAGGATCGCCATCATCGGAAAAAAAGCCCAAAAAACAATCAACATCGCCATCAGCGAGGGCTATCTCCACATTCCTCAGGAAAACTTCGTGAATCTGAAATACATGACCGAAGACAACAGGAATGACAATGGCGACCTTGCGGTGATCGTCACCGGCATCAGGCATGAACCATATTATACTTTGCAGAGAATGTGCAAGGGTGTCGACCGCCTGATTGAAATCAAGGAAGAGGACAACATCATTATCATTTCCCAGCCGACGACGGGAATCGAAATCATGGCCCAGAAAACAACCAGCCTTTTGCATAGGCTGAACGCGAAGGTCACGGTAATCCCGAAGTCGATGCTGATGTCCTCGCATGCGGACAGCGAAGATTTAAAAATGCTTTACAGCATCATGAAACCGACCTACGTGGTTCCGATCATCGGTGAATACAGGCATCAGGTGATGCAAAAGCAGATTGCCATGGAAGCGGGATTCCAGGAAGAAAACATCATCATGCTGGAGAACGGCGTCAAAATCACTTTCGAAAGCGGAAAACTTCTTCAGGACCGGGATAAGATCCAGTCCGGGGACGTCCTGGTTGACGGATCTTTCGTGGGCGACATCAACGAAATCGTTTTGAAGGACAGGGAGATGCTTGCCCAGGACGGATTGATTCTTGTGGTCACTTCCGTCGATGCCCGCTTGAAGAAAGTCGTCGCCGGCCCGACTGTGGAAATGAAGGGTTTCGTGGTGGGCGACACAGCCGAGGAAGTCTCCCGCGCGGTGCGTGCGCTCACGGAGGAAATCATTGATTCTTATTTCGAAAAACGCTACATTGATTGGACAAACCTCAAAAACAAACTGAAAGAAGCGATTACGAAAGAAGTTTTGAAATTAACCCATAAGAATCCGATCATCATGGTATCTTTGATTGATGTGGAGTCAAATAGGAAAGAGTAGATGGTTATGAAGTTTACTAGCAACGAAATCAGAAACATGTGGCTGGATTTTTGGAAGAGCAAGGGCCACGACATCATTCCGAGCGCTTCCCTCATTCCACAAAACGATCCCAGTTTGCTTTGGATTAATGCCGGGGTCGCGCCCCTGAAGAAGTTTTTTGACGGCAGGGAAATCCCTGCCAATCCCAGAATGGCGAATGTGCAGAAATCGCTCCGCACCAATGACATTGAAAATGTCGGTCTCACGGCGCGGCACCACACATTTTTTGAGATGCTGGGGAATTTCTCTATCGGGGATTATTTCCGGAAAGAAGCTCCGGCTTGCGCGATTGAGATCCTCACTTCGCCCCGTTGGTTCGCGTTCGATCTGAACCGCCTCTATTTTACAATCCACCCCAGCGACCTGGCATCTAAGCAGATTTGGATGGAACTCGGGGTTCCGGAAAACCATATTCTTGAACTCGAGGAGAATTTTTGGGAAATCGGGGAAGGTCCTTGCGGTCCCTGCACGGAAGTTTTTTATGACCGGGGTCCGGAATATGGTTCCCGTGGCGTCGAACTCATTAAAGAAGACATCGAAAATGACCGTTACATTGAGATTTGGAACATTGTTTTCAGCCAGTATAATGCGGAAGCGGGGAAGGAGCGGAGCGAGTACCGCGAACTTCCGAACAAGAACATTGACACCGGCATGGGGCTGGAAAGAATGGCCTGCGTGCTGCAGGGAGCGGAAACCAATTATGACACGGATCTCTTCCATCCCATCATCCGCGAAACGGAAAAACTGACAGGCAAAAAATATGCGGGCGACATGGCTTTCAAGGTCATCGCCGACCATGTCAGGAGCGTCGTTTTCGCGGTGGCGGACGGGGCGACGATCAGCAACGAAGGGCGCGGTTATGTCCTGAGAAGAATCCTCCGCCGCGCAGTCCGCTTCGGAAGGAAACTGGGAATGGCTGCTCCCTTCCTCTACAAACTGGTGCCGGTGGTTTCGGAAATAATGAAAGATTATTATCCCTATTTGGAGGAAAAGACCGCAACCATCCAAAAAATCATCCGCTTTGAGGAGGAGAAGTTCCTCCAGACTCTGGAAGCCGGGGAAAAAAGGCTGCTTGAGTACATTGACAGCACGGATGAAAAAATCATTTCCGGTCCCGCTGCCTTCCTGCTCTACGACACTTTCGGGTACCCGTATGAACTCACCGTCGAGGTGGTTTCCGAACACGGATTCAAAGTCGACGAAGAGGGCTTCCGGAAGGAACTGGAGAAGCAGAAGGAAAAATCCCGGGCCGCCCGTGAAGAGGAGCAGTCAATGGGAACGCAAGTCGAAGCCTTCCTTGCCTTCAAGGATGAAAGCAGCTTCCTGGGATATGATCAACTTGAGCTGGAAACCGAGATCTTGGCTCTCTTTCAGGACGGCAAGAGAGTCGGGGAAGCGACCGGAACCGCGCTTGCGGTTTTCAAAGAAACCCCGTTCTATGCGGAAGCGGGGGGACAGATCGGCGACCGGGGATATCTGGAAGCCAACGGAAAGAAATATGAAATCACGGACACGACAAAATTACCGAACTTTCAACACGCCTCTGTTGTACAATTAGGGCAGGACGTTCTCAAAGAAAAACAGAGGGTCCGGCTCAAAGTCGAAAGCTCAGCCCGCCTTTCCGCCAGCAAGAACCATTCCGCAACCCATCTCCTGAACGAAGCGCTCAGGAAAGTTTTGGGTGCCCATGTCAGCCAGCAGGGTTCCTATGTCGGGGACGAAGTGCTCCGCTTTGACTTCAACCATTATTCCCTGCCGGATAGCGAAGCAGTGCTTGCGGTCGAGGATTTGGTGAACGAGAAAATCCGGGAAAACCTCGAAGTTTCGATCAAAGAGATGCCGCTCGAAGAAGCGGAGAAATTGGGGGCGCAGGCGCTCTTCGGAGAAAAATACGGGGAATTCGTCCGCGTCGTCGACATGGATTTTTCAATCGAACTCTGCGGGGGCTGCCATGTCCGGAGAACCGGGGAAATCGGGAAATTTGCGATTCTCGGCTTGGAATCCAAGGGTTCCGGGATTTACCGCATCACGGCGGCGACGGAAGGGATTTCCGAAAAACTGGAGGATGTTCTTTCCGGAACCAACAAAGAAATTGCCGATCTCAGGGTAAAAATAAAAGCCCTGCTTGAGGAAGCGGAAGCGGAGGGCATCAGTTTGGATTATGTGGAAGTGCCCCAAGCCCCACTTTTGGAAAGCTATCGGACGGTGATTGAGCGGAGAAAAGAAGCCGCGGAACTTCAAGAAGCGGTGAAGGAACTGGACAAGAAACTTGCGAAGGCAAAAAAAGAAAAAAATGTCATTGCCTTGGAAGAATATTTACAAAATAACTTGACAATAAAAGGTTATAATGTTTTAATAAGTAAGACTCAAGCATTGGATTCCGACGTCCTGAAGGATCTCGCCGACCGTTTGGCCGACAAGCTCGGCAATGCGGTGGTGTTTCTTGCGAATGTGTTGGCTGACAGAATCGTTTTTGTCTGCAAAAACAAAATCGAGAAACTGAACGCCGGCCTTTTGGTAAGAGAAGCGGCACAGATCACCGCGGGTGCTGGCGGCGGTCGCAGGGATTTTGCGCAAGCGGGCGGAAAGGATTTGTCCAAGCTTGACGAGGCGCTCGCAACCATCACAGGCAGGATTGAAAGTGAATTATGAGAATACTCGGTTTGGATCTTGGAGACAAAACCCTGGGGATGGCGGTGAGTGATTCTTTGGGTCTTGTCGCCAGGCCTTTGGGAACCGTCCGTTTTTCGGAAAGGGATCTTGCTTCCGCTTTGGAAGCGGCGAGGAAAGCGGTGGAAGAGCACAATGTGCAAAAGATCGTGCTCGGCCTGCCCAAGCACATGAGCGGCGATGTCGGCGCCCAAGCCGAATATTGCCTGGAATTCAAAAAGCTGTTGGAAAAAGAATTAGGTTTGGAAGTGATTATGATTGACGAAAGGCTCACTTCGCGGATGGCGGAGCGGGTCATGCTTGAAGCCGATATCAGCAGGAAAAAACGCAAAAAAAATGTTGATAAATTGGCAGCAACCATCATCTTGCAAACCTATCTCGATATCCACTCCAAATAATGCGAGAAAAAGAAAAGGAGATTAATTATGGAAAAAGAAAAGCATTTGACTTTCATTGATGAGGACGGGAATGAAGTTCTTTGCGAGATTCTTTTCACATTCGAATCCAAAGAATTCAACAAAAACTACGTCTTGTTCTATCCCGTCGGCGGCGATGATGATGAGATTGAGGTGATGGCTGCCGCCTACATTCCTCTTGAAGACGGGGAAGGCGAACTGCTTCCCATCGAGACCGAAGAAGAATGGCAGATGATCGAAGAAGTACTCGATCAGTTCAGCGAAGAAGACTTCGATGATGAAGATTTTGATGAAGAAGATTTCGACGACGACGAAGAATGCGATTGTGAAGATGAAGACGATGATTGCGGTTGCGATCATTAAAAAAGAAAGCCTCCGGTTTCGGAGGCTTTTTAATTTATCCTAGCCCTGATTAACTAAGATTATGACGGGCAAATAAAAAAGGCATGGTTCCATGCCTTTCATGCTTTCAGTTGTACAAATGTTGCCAATTCAGCGTAGATTCTTCCCGTCTCCTCGTCAGGCTCAAAGAGAGATAAATGATGCTTCGGCTGGTTGATGGGGATTTTCGCAAGCAGTTCTACTCCGAGCGTCTCCGCGACCTTTTCCCCGCCGCCCTTTCCAAAGATGAAATCTTTTTCGTTGGTTGCGGGGTTCAGGTAGTGGGACATGTTTTCGATGACGCCGAGGATCTCGTGTTTCAGCTTCCTGAAGGCGATGCCGGCCTTGGTCGCGACTTCGCTAGCGGAAGGATGGGGCGTGGTGACGATGAGCACGGAGGCGGTCGGAGCCAGGTTCTTCAGATCGAGCATGATGTCGCCCGTGCCCGGGGGCGAATCGATGATCATGTATTCAAGATCCTTGCTCCATTTTACGTCATAAAAGAAATGGTTCATCATTGAATTTAGCATCGCTCCCCGCCAGATGACGGGCACTCCTTCACCCGCAAAAAACTCCGTCGAAACCAGTTCGATTCCGTGCGCGCGGAAGGGAAGGATTTTTTGGTCCGCGCTGGCGCGGGGATGCTTGTGTTCCATTTCCAAAATTTTTGGGACGCTTGAACCGTAAACGTCGGCATCGATCAGGCCGACTTTTTTGTTTTGACGGACCAGGGCATAGGCAAGATTGCAGGCGACGGTTGATTTTCCGACGCCGCCCTTGCCGGAGGCGATGATGATGAATTTCACCTTTTGGTTGCTGCCGATGCCTTCCAGTTTCCGGGTTTCCTCAAACTGGACTTTCAGGCCCCGGAAACCCATTTCCACTTTTGTAATCCTTGCGATTTGCCTGAGGAGATTCTTTTCTTCTTCGCCTCCCGTTTTGGCGATGGAGATGATCATGATGACCGTATACTTTTCCGGATCGATACCGATGTGTTTGATCGCTCCGGTCTCTTTCAATGTTTTTCCCGTTGCCTCGTCGACGAGCATCTCGACGCGGGCCCGGATTTCGCTAATATTCATTTCTTCCTCCTGTGATGATCGGTATCCTATATTCTTCCATGGTCAGTTCCGGCCTCCCGGCAACCACAGCGTAAATCTGGGTCGCGGCCAGTTCCGCCCTGACCAGAGGGTTTTCTTCCTGATTTTTGAAACTGGTGATGATTTTGCTTTTTACGTTTTTCGGCAGCCTCCTGATATATTCAAGACCCCGGGGATTGCTTCCGAGCATCCTTAGATAATGGTGGTGCCGGTTCTCGTATTCCTTGGGCGTGTTATTTATTATGTGCAAAAGCAGGCGCTTTATTTTGTTTTGGGGGTAGCGCTTGGTTTGGATGTTGGTTACCAGGTCGCGGTAATCTTTCGCTTTCTGAACGAAATTGGCGATCCTCTTTTCGATGCCCTCGCTCATTCCCCAAAATTGTTGGAATTCTTCCGGATCTTTGATCGCAAAGAGATATTGCAGAAGGCAGAGGAGTTTATTTTCCGCCACGTTTTGGTCGAGATAGCTGACCGCTCCATAATCCGGAACAAAGCCAGAAACATCCCCGCCCCTTCTCAAAACTTCGCGGATGGCGGTCGCGCTGGAGAGCGCGCCGGTCGTTTCCTCGTCGTAGTAATTGTTATCGAGCCTCTTGATGAGTTCGACCTCTGCTCCATGGTTCAATTCGTCCAAAGCACGCAGGTATTGAATGCCGAGGGTGTTGTTCGGAAGCGTGAAATGGGAAATGATTTCTTCGTCGGTCGTGAGTTTTCCCAGGGCACGGAAGGCCGCGGCCGGATAGGAGAGACCCTTGTTCAGCTCGTTTCTGATTTCGGCCTGAAAAGCTTCGTTTTGGATGATCTCTTTCATCCTTAGCAGCTTTTCGGGATTTGCGAGCTCGACTCCGAAAGCGAGATGGGAAATTTTCAGTTCCGTAAGTATTTTCACCGCGTTGCGGGCGAAATAATCGGCGCTGTTCACGGCGCTTAAAAAAGGCAATTCGAAAACCAAATCAATGCCCGCCGCGAGCGCCAACTCCGTTTTTTGGAATTTGTCGAGGACGGACAAATCACCGCGCATCGTGAAGTTTCCGGAGAGGACGGCAATCGTGATGTCGGGATTGCACCGTTTCTTTGCTTCCTTAATGAAATAATCATGCCCGTTATGGAAGGGATTGAGTTCAAGCACCAAACCCAGGATTTTCGCCATATGCTTCACCCCATTCATTATACCACATTTTGAAAGAACTTTTCTTTTAAAACATCGGAATTTATGGTATAATTTTTCTATATCGGAAGATTAGATTTTGAAGAGGAGATTGCTATGAAGAAAACGCTGTCTCTCCTGCTTTTCTTTTTCGTGCTTTTGCTTGGCGGGTGCCAGGAAGACAGACTGAAGGTCGTGGCCGACGAATTGGCCGTGCTCATCCCCAAACAGATCACGGAATCCTTGGAACTTCCTGATGAGTCGGGGGGAGTGATGATTTTCTGGAGTTCCTCCAATCACGCCGTCCTGAGCCCTGAAGGAAAGCTTGTGAGGCAGGAAGAGGATACAGAAGTAGAGCTATATGCGGTTCTAATCCACAGGGATAAAAAAATCAACCTCAAATTCGTGCTCACGGTTCCGGGGGTCGGTTCAACGGATGAAGAAAAACCCGATGATTCGGACGATGAAAAATCCGGGCCTGGCGAAGAAAAGCCGGGAGAAGATCGCCCGGATGAGAAGCCCGAACTCCCGGATTATTACGATGGTTGGGAGAATCTGATCGGCTCGTCTTTGAAAGCCTTCCTCCATGAATTGATCGACGACCATAAAAAACAAAGTTACGATTCTGCCAAGAAACATCTCCTGATCACGGATGAGGATCCGGAAAACCCCGGCAATTTCATTCTTTTCTATACGGGGGTGAGCGTTTCGAAAAATTCAGCCATCGGCGGACTCTGGGACCGGGAACATATCTGGCCCAAGAGCCATGGCGGCTTCTCCAATAATTCCATTCCCGGTTCGGATTTGCATAATTTGAAGCCTTCCGACAAGACCGCAAACAACAGGCGCGGAAACCTGGATTTTGATGAAGGCGGGCGTCCCCTGACCGAAGTGATCTACGCTCCGAATTCCACGCAAAACAAAATTTCCAGTTCCTCTTTCGAACCCAGGGACGAAAACAAGGGCGATGTCGCGAGAATCGTCTTTTATATGACCGTCCGCTATGAAGGCGGGTCCGGGGAACCTGATTTGGAGTTGAATGACTCCGTGAACAACGGAAGCAGACCCTATTTGGGCAGAGTCTCGGTTTTGCTTCGCTGGAACAGGGAGGATCCCGTCGATGATTTTGAGAAACGCAGAAACGAAGAGATTTTCAAAATCCAGGGGAACCGCAATCCCTTCATTGATTTTCCGGAGTTTGCGGAAATGATTTGGGGAGATTATTTGAATTAGTTGCATGTTTTCATTATAATTCAGAAAAGGATATGGTATAATAATTTCATAAAGTAAAAACTTATGGAGTGCAAGATGATTCACAAGATATTGGCTGACATAAAAACTGAATTGGCGCGTTTGCTCGAGACTTATGATTTGGACGAAGCCCCGGGAATCATTATCGAAAAGCCGAAGGATGATGCCCACGGCGACTTCGCGACCAACATCGCCCTGCGCTTGGCGCGGCCCCTGCGGAAAAATCCGCAGCTGATTGCTGAGGAACTTGCGGGCAGGTTGGATCTTGGAAAGCTTTGTTTGGAAAAAGCCGAAGCCGCGAGCGGCTTCATTAATTTCTTCATCGACAGACGCCAGCTTTCAAAAATCGTCTTTCAGATTCTATCCGAAAAAACAGCTTACGGAAATCTCGGCATCGGGAAGGGGGAACACATCAACATTGAGTTTGTGAGCGCCAATCCCACCGGCTACCTCCACATCGGGCACGGCCGCGGCGCGGCTTACGGGGATTCTTTGGCGCGGATCATGAGGAAGGCGGGTTATCGGGTTTCGACCGAACACTATGTGAACGATGCCGGGAACCAAATCCATAATCTCACGCTTTCGATTTATGAGCGTTACAAAGAACTCTTCGGGCTTCCTGCCCAATTGGGGGAGGATTCCTATCATGGCCCGGAGATAATCGAAATAGCTGAAAGAATCAAGGAAAAGAAGGGCGATCATTATCTTTCCAACCCCTACTATGATGATTTCCGCGCTTTCGGCCTTGAATTCCTGTTGGATGGTTTGAAAAAGGATTTGCGGGAATTTAGGGTTGAATTTGACACCTGGTTCAGCGAACAGAGCCTCTATGACAGCGGGGAAGTCGAGGGGACGCTCAAGCATCTGCAAGCGAAGGGCTATACCTATGAAAAGGACGGGGCGGTGTGGCTCAAGACCACCTTGTTCGGGGACGAAAAGGATCGGGTGCTTGTAAAAAGCGACGGGAGCCTGACCTATCTCGCTCCGGACATTGCCTACCATGCCAATAAACTGAAGCGCCGCTTCACGCAGCTCATCGACGTGCTCGGCGCCGACCACCACGGTTATGTCAAAAGACTTAAGGCTGCGATTGCCTTTTTGGGTGGAAATCCGGATCTTTTGGACATCCAAATCCTGCAAATGGTCCGCGCGCTCCGGGGCGGCGAAGAAGTGAAGATGAGCAAACGGAGCGGGAAAGCGATCACGCTCCGGGATTTGATCGACGAAGTCGGAACGGACGCCTTGAGGTTCATGTATGTGGAAAAGGCTTTGAACACGCACATGGATTTGGACTTGGATTTGGCGGTGAAACATTCCAACGAAAACCCCGTTTATTATGTCCAATACGCCTATGCCAGGATTGCGAGCGTCTTCCGGGTCTCTGAGGAGCAAAACATTCCTTTGCTGGACATTGATGAGTTCAGGACCCTTGATTTCGGGAAGGTGGGGAAACTCCTGTTGTTGCTTGCGGAATACCCGCTTGTGATTGAAGAAGCGGCGGAAAAACGCCTGCCCCATAAAATTCCCCAGTACCTTCTGAACCTTGCCGCAGCCCTTCACGGCTATTACAATGATGAGAAAATAATCACCGACGATCCCGTCGCCACGAGCGAAAGGCTGGCCTTGGTAAAGGCCGTCCAGATAGTGATCAAAGACGGACTGGGATTGATCGGTGTCGGCGTTAAAGAAAGAATGTAGGAGGAATTATGAAAAACTTTTTTAAAAAATACCTATGGCTTTTTGAGTTCATCGGCGTTGCGATTATCCTTGCGGTGGGATTCTTTGCTTTCTTCAAGAAAGAAGTCTTCCTATACATCGCCGGATTCGCTCTGATCATTATGGGTTTGTTGCGGGTGATTCCGCTCGTGAAGACCACGAAGGACAATGTTTTGAAAATCATCTATTCTGCGGAGATTTTTCTGAATGTCCTCGCGGGCATCCTCTTGATTTTGGAAGGGGGAAAAGGCGATGATTACAAACCGGATTTGATGCGTTATTTGGTCGGGGGCGTCCTTTACCTCCGCGGCGCGATTTACTATTATGCGACCGTCCTCAGGAAGGAAGCGACCGATTATCTGGAATTTTTCGTCCATCTGGCGCTGCTGACATTGGGCGTCATCATCTTCGTCACCAAATTTTTCACCGTTGACAACCTTGCCTGGGTCGTTCTCATCCTCGCGATTTTGGCGGCTCTCTTCATCGGTTACAGCGGTTACCGGAATTACAGGAATTACCGCTATGAGCGGCTTGCGACCGAAGAAACGAAGAAAATTAAGCATGCCCCGGCTGAAGAAGGCTATGTCGATCCCGAGCCATTGAAAGACGATGTCATCATTCCGGAAGAAGAGGAAAGGGAAGAACTGAACGTATAAGATGGATATACTCAAAAACTTAAGCGAGCTTGACGGCATCCCCGGTCATGAGGGAAGCGTCAGAAAATATGTCCGGGATAAATTTTTAGAAATCGGGATTGAAGAAATCCGCCGGGACGGCTTGGGATCCATCATCGGCAAACTTCCCGGTGACGAAGGCGGCCCCAAAATCATACTTGCGGGGCACATGGACGAAATCGGCCTGATGGTGACGAAGATCACGGAGGAGGGCTTTCTGAAATTCCAGCCCGTGGGTGGCTGGTGGAGCCATGTATTGCTTGCCCAGGAATTCACCGTCACAACCGCAAAGGGCGGGCGTTTCCGTGCGGTCGTCGGTGCCAAGGCTCCCCATTTGCTTTCTCCCGAAGAAAGAGCAAAAACCGTGGATGTTGAAGAGATGTTCCTGGATATCGGCGTGAAAGACAGGGCCGAAGCCGAAAGCCTCGGCATCCGCGTGGGCGACATGGCGGCACCCGCTCGTTCCTTCGCTCCGCTTGCGAATCCCAAGTACCTGCTCGGAAAAGCCTGGGACGACAGAATCGGCGTCGCCGTGTTTCTTGAGGTTTTAAGACGCCTGAAAGATGAGAATCATCCCAATGTCGTCTATGCCGTGGGAAGCGTTCAGGAGGAAGTGGGACTCAGGGGCGCGAAAACCTCCGGGCACTTGGTCAATCCCGACATCGCCTTTGCCATCGATGTCACCGTGGCCAAAGACACACCGAAAATGGACAATTCCCTGAAACTGGGCGCTGGTCCGGCAATTCTCATCTACGACAGGAGCCTGATCGCCCATGTGGGGCTTAGGGAGACGGTGCAGAAAATAGCTGCAGAAGAAGGCATACCCTTCCAGTTAGATTACCTGGTGCGCGGGGGCACGGACGCGGGAGCGATTAGCCTCGTGCATGCGGGCGTTCCTTCCCTGGCTCTTTGCATCCCCGCCCGCTACATCCACTCCCATGTATCGATCATCCACAGGGATGATTATGAAAACATGGTTAACTTGTTGGTTACGGTCATCAAGAGACTTGACCGCAAAACGGTTGAAAAAATCATCTATGATTGAGAAGGCAATTGCCTTCTTTTTTTTTTTAGGGAAAAATTGTTGAAATTAAACCGATCGGTGGTAAAATATCTTTGAAAGAGGCCCGTTGGAGAAGCGGTCAACTCATAGCCCTCTCAAGGCTACATGCACGGGTTCGAATCCCGTACGGGTCACCAGTGGATTATGCACATGCATAATCTTTTTTTGTTGCATAAACCATCTTTTTCTGGAAAAACAGAATTAAAGATGGTATAATGAAATTGCTTTCAGAAAAATATGAGATGTGAGGATTTTGTATAATGGAGAAAAAACTAAAACTGAACATTAAGAACACCATCTTTGTAGGTCTTGCTTTTGCGAGCATTTCCGCTTTCTGGAAGACCTACGATTTTGTGGTTCCGCTGATGCTGAACCGGACCTTCGGTTTGACAGATTCGCTCAGGGGGTTTGTCATGGGTTTGGACAACATCCTGGCCCTCTTCATGCTCCCCTTGTTCGGAACGTTGTCGGACAGGACCAACACCCGTTTGGGTAAGAGAACCCCTTATTTTCTCTTCGGAACCATTCTTGCGGTGCTGCTCTTCATAGGTTTGCCGTTTGCGGAAGGGGCACAATTGAAAAAAGCGGAGCAGCTTACAAATGAGGTTACGAATGAAACCCTCTGGGATTATTTAAACAAATCCCAAAAGGGAGATTTTGAAGAAAAACTTAGGAAGGATTATAATATCGTCGTCGAAAATGATGATGAACTGTTAGAAGAATATAAAAAACTTGAGCCCACAGTAATCAAAGACGGCAAAGAGGTTCAAAATGAACTCTACGAGGATTTTGTGCGCCCTGCCTTGAGAGCCCACATTTTCCAAAATCTCACGGTGAAGAATCCCTGGCCGCTGATTACTTATTTGGTGGTGCTGCTGTTCGTCCTAATCGCCATGGGAACATACAGATCGCCTGCGGTGGCGCTGATGCCGGACGTCACGCCGGAACCCTTGCGCAGTCCGGCGAATGCGATCATCAATCTCATGGGCGGAATCGGGACCATCCTCGCGCAGGTCACAAACATGGTGCTTTTTGCCCGTTATGCCAGCGGGTATCATGCGCCCTATACAATTCTGTTTGTTGCGACTGACCTATTGATGCTCCTCTTCCTGTTGATCTTCATGCTCACAGTCAATGAAAACAAGCTCTTGAGGAAGAGACAGGAAATCTGCGAAGAATTCGGTATTGAAGAAGGCATGGAACAGAAAGCATCAAAGGTGAAAGTCCGTTTCCGGGACATTCCCAAGGATGTGCTTAAAAACTTTCTGCTGGCTTTGGTCGGAATTTTCTTGATCACCATGGCGACCAATGCCATCACCACCCATTTCTCCGTTTATGCTACGGACGATTTGGGTTTTACGAAAGAAACTGCGACTTTGGTCGATACAATCAGTCTCGTTTTCTCCGGCCTCGCCTTCCTTCCCGTGGGCTACATGGCCTATAAACTGGGAAGGAGACGCACGATTATGGCCGGCATCAGTTGCATCGTCTTGGCTTTCTTCGCTGCGTTCTTTGTCGGCAGGGAGACGCGGATTTGGTTCGTCGTCTGTTATTTCTTGATGAATTTTGGAAACGTCATCGTCATCGTGAACACGCTCCCCTTGGTGCTTGAAAACAGCGACACCAACACTGTCGGACGCTTTACGGGCTTTTATTACACCGCGACCATGCTCGCCTCTTCCATATCCCCGTTCTTAAGCGGCGTTTTCATGGACCTTGCCCGCCGCAGGAGCGTGATGTTCATTTACAGCATGGTTCTTGCCCTGCTTTCGATTGCGGTGCTGTATTTTGTAAAAGGGTTGGGTGAGAAGAAACACCTGCAGACGGTTAACGGAGCTGATCCAAAAGATTCTGAAACAAGCGAACCGGAAACAGAAGACTCTGAATAATGATTTTCATGCCCGCTTCTTCATCGTTTTTGGGGGAGCGGGCGTCTCCTTTAAATTTTTAAAACGGTTTTTCTATATTTTCGCGCCATCGGTTTATAATAATGTATGAAACAAGAATCCGCCGCAGCGGATGCAGAATAAAATATAGCAGGTGATGATATGAAAAATTTCAGATTCTTAATTGTTTTACTTGCTTCTTTGCTGTTGCTCGTGGGATGCAATAGTTTAACGATTATCAGAGGTGATTTCGAAAAGGCGGGTTATGAATACAGCGAAGAAGCGGCCCAATATGTCGAAGAATTGATGGCGGAATTTGAGGATAAGAAAATAAACGTGAGACCACATCTGTTTTCAAAAGGCTTGAATTATGCAATCGTGCTGGAATTCAATTCCGTTAAGGAAATGGAAGAAGAATTGGAAAAAAGCGAAACTCTGAAAGGCCTTGTCAAAGACCTTCAGAAGTCTGATTTTGTGCGGGGAAATTGCATATTAATACCGTTTGCGATTGCCTTCGACTATGAAGAAAGAATCCAGGAAATGATCGACATTTTTCAAGGCAGGAAATAAACCTTTTTGATTTGGAGGAGCCCTGCGTTCCAGAAAGATTCCTGAGTTTATTAAAAAGGCGGATCCGGGGGTCTGGATTTTGGTTTTTCAGCGCGAAAACTCGAAAAAAGTTCAGACAAAGAATTTTTGAAGAAGCAAAAAAGAAGAAGATGATGGCATTTGCCATTTTTATTTTTCTTTCGGGGATATTTTTGATATAATCTAGGAGAGGTGATGCTTATGGATTGGAAGAACGAAGTCCGGGAACTCGCGCAGACGATGAGCGAGCCCGACCAGATAAAGGTCGAAGACATTCCCAAAGTCAATCTTTACATGGAACAATTGCTGTCTTTGTTGAATGACAATCTGAAATTTTTTAAACGTTATCCGGATGATCAGATGTTGACGAAATCAATGATAAACAATTATTCAAAAAACGAAATCAGCCCGCCCCCGCAGAAGAAACTCTATCGGAAGCTCCACATCATGGCTTATACGCTGATTTACCAATTCAAGCAATTGATTTCCTTGAACGACATGAAAGTCTTCACTTCCAAGATTGCCCATACTGCCGAGCTCGAACAGACCTACCGCGTGTTTTTGGAAGAACAACAGCGGGCTTTCGGAAGCCTGCCGGAGTTAGCGGATGAGATCATAAAAAAAGTCGAGGAATTGGAAGTGAAGGATCAAAAGCTGATTTTGCCTTTGTTGCTTGCGCAGGTGCTGACGAAAGCGCAAGCGGAAATCCTTTTCTCACAGAGGCTGATCGATCTGCTCGGAAAATAGCCGCCAAAGGCGGTTTTTTATATTTTTGGGCGAAAGCGGTTGCATTTATGTAGTTTTCGTTATATAATAAAGTAGTAAAGAAAACTATGTGAGGGGTAGAATGAAACTAAAAAGCTTATTGAAAAAGGTACGGAAAAAGTACGGAGCGGAAATCGAAGCGCGTCTGACCGAGCAGAGCGTCGTATTGAGTGGTGAGATGGACGATTGGGAGGACATCGTCTGCGTCGGTTATCTCTTCGTCGACAAGGAACGCAAGCGCCATGTGGTAAACGACATCCGTTTGCGGGGCGCGCCCTTACGGAAGGAAGAGGTTCATCAGTTGGATTCTTCGCTGGACGGGAAGGAATACGATGTCGTCATCATCGGCGGCGGGATCGTGGGCTTAACGATCCTCAGGGAACTTTCCCGTTATTCCTTGCGGCTCCTGTTATTGGAAAAGGAGTCCGATGTCGCCCGCGGCGCGAGCGGCGCCAACGACGGCATGATCCATCCGGGAATCGACCTGAAAAAAGGAACACTCAAAGCCGAATATTGCCTCGCGGGCAATTTCATGTACGAAAAGCTTGCGGAAGAATTGGATTTTCCCTTCAAGCGCTGCGGGCAATACATCGCCTACGGTTCCTGGAAGGAACGCCTGTTGAGTGGCTATCTCCTTTATAAAGCGAAGAAACTGGGAATCCCCGGGGTGAAGAAGATTTCGCGTGAGGAGTTTCTCAAAATCGAGCCGGAACTCACATGGGCAAAAGGAGCAATCGAGATCGCCTGCACGGGGGTGACCTCGCCCTATGAGGCCTGCGTGGCGTTTGCGGAAAACGCAATCGAAAACGGGGCCGAAATAGCATTGGAGACGCCCTGCCTGGGTTTTTCCGTCCAGGATGGAAAGATCTTGGAAGTAATCACCAACCGCGGGCGCGTAAAAGCGAAGGCATTCATCAATGCGGCGGGGGTGTTTGCGGATGAGATAGCGAGCATGGCCGGCGACAGATATTATTCGATCCATGCGCGGAAAGGAAGCGATCTCCTCTTCGATAACAAACTCCGCCTTCTGAACACGATCGTCTCTCGCCTTCCGAGTTTGAAGGACAGGCGCTCGCGCACGAAGGGCGGGGCTTTGGTTCTGACCTGCGAAGGCAACATCCTAGCGGGCCCGGATGCGGAAGAAGTCCCGGACAAAAACGACACCGCGACCTCCGTTGCTTCAGTGGAGCGGGTCTTTCAGAAACACTCTCGGGTTCTGCCTCAATTGAAAAAAAGTGACATCATCGCCTATTTTTCGGGGCTCAGGGCCGCGACCTACGAAGAGGATTTTATTGTGGAAGCAAGCAAGAAGATCAAGAACTTCATCCATGTCGCAGGAATTCAGTCCCCGGGGCTCACCGCTGCTCCCGCAATCGCCCTGGACGTTGCCTGGATGGCGCTTGAAATTCTCGGCGGGGCGGAGCGGAAAGCTTTCAAAGCCAAGCGGAAGCGGATACCTCGTATGAAAGAACTTGCGCCTTCGGAAAGAATGGCGCTCATCGCGGCGGACCCCGATTTTGGTAAAATCATCTGCCGCTGCGAAGAGGTAAGCCTCGGAGAAATCAAAGCGGCCATCAGGAGTCCCCTCCCCGCAAAAACGATTGACGCAATCAAAAGGCGGGTGCGGGCCGGGATGGGGCGCTGCCAGGGGGGATTCTGCCTACCCAATGTGCTGAAGGTGTTAGCGGAAGAATCAGGCATGGATTATCTTGAGGTCACCAAACAGGGCGCGGGCTCGGAGATCTGCCTGTACCCAACAAAAGGAAGTGAAAGCGATGTTCTATGACGCGATCATCATCGGCGGCGGACCGGCGGGGCTTGCCGCGGCTTTGGAGGCATCCAAGCGGGGCTTGGCTGTTCTGCTCTTGGAAAGGGAGGACAGGACCGGCGGCATTCTCAAGCAATGCATCCATGACGGTTTCGGTATCGTCCGCTTCCGGGAGAAACTATCCGGTCCGGAATATGCCCACCGTTTTTCCGCGGGATTGGAAGCTGCGGGCGCCGAAGTCAGGACCTTTACCTTTGTTTCCGACATACAGGAATGCGACGGTGGTTTTCTGGTCACGGCAAGCGATGCCAGCGGCATGCATGAATTCCGGGGCAGGAACATCGTGCTGGCGACGGGCTGCCGAGAAAGGACGCGGAACCAGATTCTGCTTCCGGGAACGCGCCCCGCGGGAGTGTACACGGCCGGCACGGCGCAGTATTTGGTGAACCGGCTCGGATTGCTGCCCGGAAAACGGGTCGTGATTTTGGGATCCGGGGACATCGGCCTGATCATGGCTCGCAGGCTCACCCTGGAAGGGGCGGAAGTCATCGGCGTTTACGAAATCAAAAACACTCCGAGCGGACTTCCTCGGAACATCGCCCAGTGCCTCCTGGATTTCAACATCCCCCTGCATCTTTGCAGCACGGTCACGGAAATCCACGGCAAAAAACGGATTGAAGCGGTCACCGTCAGCAAGGTTGACGCCGCAGGGAGGAAAATACCCGGAACCGAGGAAAGAATTCCCTGCGACGCTCTGATTCTTGCCGTCGGCCTGATACCGGAAAATGAGCTCGGAGAAAAACTTGGTCTGAGGATCGATCCGAAAACCAAGGGTCCGGAAGTCGATCAGCGGATGATGGCAAGCATCCCGGGCGTCTTTGCCGTCGGCAACTCACTGCATGTGAACGACCTGGTTGATTATGTGAGCGAAAGCGCGGAAATCGCCGCCAGGGCTTTGAGCCGCGAATATTCGGAAAGAAAGATCTTGAAGATCGATCTGGATCCGAAGTTCATGTATGTCGTTCCGCAGATGCTCGACCTGAACGCGGGGCTGGATGAGCTCATCTTTTATTTTCGCTCAAACGCCATCTATGAAAATCCGCGCTTGGTCGTGAGCGTCGATGGGGTCGATGTCTGGTCAAGGAAGTACATGATCCTGCAGCCGCCGCTCATGGAGAGAATCAAACTATCTTTCGGAAAATTCGGCCTTAACGAAAACTCCAAAATCAGTTTCAGAATTGAGGTGGGTTCATGACTGAATTGATTTGCATCATCTGCCCGAACGGTTGCAGGTTGACTGTTAAGGGTAACGGGCTGAAAGTGGAAGGAGCGAAATGCGCGCGCGGGAAGGAATTTGCCAGGATAGAAATCGAAGATCCGCGCCGTGTGCTCTGCACGACCGTGAAGACCGTATTTTCAACGCACCCATACTTGAGCGTGCGAACCTCAAAAGAAATCCCAAAAGACAAACTCATGCAAGTGATGAAAGAAATTAAAAATTTTCGGTTGGAAAGGAAGGTCGGCATCGGCGAAGCGGTGATCGAAAACTTACTCGGGACCGGAGCCGATTTGATTGCCACCGAAGAATTTATAGAGAAGGAGGTCTTATGAAACCGTACAAGGGCTTCAAGCCGGAATATTTTGAGGAAGTTCCCCCGAAAAATTCGTACCGTTCGATTTTTAAATGGGGGGATCCCGCTTATAATAAGGTTCCGAACGAGAATCTCTATAAGTTGATTAAAGAAACATTCGGAATGACGGACGAAGATTTTAAAACCACCCGCGAATTGGGGCTTGAGGAAGTGAAGTTTTCAGAACCCATTTCCCTTTCGCCGGAGCAACTTGCCTTTTTTGAAAAATTGGTCGGTAAGGAAAACATAAAAACCGATTCCTACACGAGGCTCAAGTCTTCTTACGGAAAAACCATGTATGACTTACTCAGGCTTCGGAAGGGGATTGTCGAGAACGTGCCCGATGCGGTGCTCTATCCGCGGAATGATGAGGAAATCGAAAAAATCGTTGCCTATTGCAACGAACACCTCATCCCCGTCTATGTCTTCGGGGGTGGAAGCACGGTCACCAGGGGCACGGAATGCACGAAAGAGGGAATAGCCCTCGATTTGAAAAAGCACATGAACAAAGTCATCGCTCTCAATGAAATCGACCAGACGGTGACGGTCCAGGCGGGCATCAGCGGACCCGAACTGGAGGACAGCCTGAACCGGGCTCCGGAACTCTTCGGCGCCAAGGAACGCTATACGAGCGGGCATCTGCCCCAGTCCTTCGAATATTCGGTCGTCGGCGGTTGGGTGGTGACCAGGGGCGCCGGTCAGAATTCCACATATTACGGCAAAATTGAAGATCTCGTCCTCGGCCAAAAATACGTGACGCCCGTGGGCATCATCCAAAGCGATTCCTTCCCGGCAAAAGCGACCGGACCTTCGATCGACCAAATCATGATTGGAAGCGAAGGCGCTTACGGCATACTCACGCAGGTTACGCTGAAGATTTTCAAATACCGGCCCAAAAACCATTTGCGTTTCTCTTTCATGTTCAGGGATTGGGAATCGGCCCAGAAAGCTAGCCGCGAAATCATGCAGGAAGAATGCGGCAAGCCGTCCGTAATCCGGATTTCCGATCCGGAAGAGACGGAAGTGGCGATGAGGCTATACGGCCTTACGGGGACGCCCCTGGACACATACCTCAAAATGAGAGGATATAAAGAAAAGAAATGCCTGATGCTGGGCTTCACGGACGGCGAACGCGGTTATTGTAAGAATCTCTTGAAGAATGTTAAGAGGATTTGTAAAAGAAATGGGGGTTTGTGGCTCACGGGCTATCCCGCCAAGTCCTGGGAGAAAGGGCGTTTCACGGATCCCTATCTTCGGGATACTCTCCAGGATTTCGGAATCATCATCGACACCCTTGAATGCGCCGTCAATTGGAGCAACATGAACCAGGTCTACGAAGAGGTGCGGGCGTTTGTAAAAAGCAGGCCGCAGACGATATGCATGTCCCACATGTCCCATCTCTATCCCCAGGGAGCGAACCTCTACTTCATCTTCATCGCCCGGATGACGGAAATCGATGAATTCGTGGCCTTCCACAGGGGGATTTTGGACGCAATCCAAAAATCCGGAGCGGCGATGAGCCACCACCACGGGATCGGAAAATTGTTCGCGCCCTGGATTGAAGGGCAGATCGGAAAGAACCAAATGGAAGTTTTCAAGGCTTTGAAAAAACATTTTGACCCCAACAACATCATGAATCCGGGCGGAACCCTCGGGCTTGACATCGGGGACGAAGAGAAGCGCTTCGCCCGCAAACCCTGGTAAAATTAGATGTATTATTTTCCTCTTTTCCCAATAAAATGTATTGAATTAAGAAAAGAGGAGATGATGTGCTTTGAACTATTGTCCTCCGGGGACCTTCATTTACACCGTCCGCCACGGAGACACGCTTTGGTTGTTGGCCGACCGTTACAACACGACGGTCGAAGACATCATTGATCTGAACCCGGGGATTGATCCCGACAGGTTGGCGGTCGGTCAACAGCTCTGTTTGCCCCTGATCGAATCGGACATCGACGATTTCGATCCGGTCCTGGCTATGAACAATCTTGCGCGCGCGCTGTGGAGCGAGCACCTTTTCTGGACCAACAACGTCTTCCTGGCCGTGATTTTTGATTTGCCGATCGCGGAGGCGGCGCGGGAAAAGGCCTTCGCGAATGCCGAGGATTTTGCGGAGATGTTCTTGGACTATTACGGCAGGGATTTTTCGGAAGCGTTCAAAAGGCTTTTAATTGACCATCTGCAACTGGGAGCCGACTTGGCAAAAGCCGCGAAAGCAAACGATATGGAAAAATTCGCGACCATCGACCGCGATTGGTTCCAAAACGCAGACAACATTGCCCGGCTGCTTTCCGAAAACAATCCCTTCTGGAACCATGACGAATGGCGGGAATTGCTGTACACGCATTTACAGATGCTGAAGAATTTCGTTGCCAATCTGATGGCTGGTTCCTACGGGGAAGCAGGGGACATCGCGCAGGAAATGCAGATGCAGGCCCTCGCGATGGCTGATTACATGGCGGAAGGAATCATGCGGCAATTTCCTGAAGACTTCGATGAATGAAAGCAGGTTTCCTGCTTTTTTATTTGCATTATTAAGCAAAAAATATTATCATATAAGCAATAATGGAAAATTTTACTTAAAAAAGAGGTGCCCAATGATTCATGAAAAAATAACCGATTTAATCGGAAACACGCCCGTGCTGAAATTGGATGGGCTCTACATCAAACTGGAAGGCTTCAATGCGAGCGGCTCCGTCAAGGATAGGCCAGCGCTGTGGATGATCGAAGGCCTTGAAAAGAGGGGGCTCCTGCGTCCGGGGGACGTGATTGTGGAACCGACGAGCGGGAACACGGGGATTTCACTTGCGATGATCGGAGCCGCCAAGGGTTATCGGGTGGTTCTGGTGATGCCTGACACGATGAGCGTGGAACGCCAGACCGTGATGCGGGCCTATGGTGCGGAAATCATTCTGACCGACGGGAAATTGGGGATGGCGGGCGCCATCAAGGAAGCGGAAAGAATGGTCCGGGAAGAAGGCTGCGTGATGCCGATGCAGTTCAACAACCCCGATAATGTGCAAGCCCATAAAGAAGGCACCGCCCGGGAGATTCTGAAAGATTTTCCGAAACTGGATTATTTCGTCGCCGGAATTGGCACGGGCGGGACGATCACGGGGGTAGCGAAAGCGATTAAGAAGATTTATCGGGGTGTGAAAGTGATTGGGGTGGAGCCGGCCGAATCGCCGATTATCACCAAGGGATACAGGGGAAGCCACGGCATCCAGGGCATCGGCGCCGGATTCGTTCCTTCGATTTTGGACCTTTCCCTGATTGATGAGGTGATGACGGTGGAAACCGAGAAGGCGAAGGCCGAAGCAAAGCGGCTTTCAAAAAAAGGCCTGTTCCTCGGGATTTCTTCCGGAGCAGCCGTTTTTGCAGGTTATGAGTTATTGAAAAAGCATGGAAAAGACAAAACCATCCTGGCAATCGCGCCGGACGGCGGGTTGAAATATTTGAGCACGGGTTTATTTGATTAAAAAAGAAAAAAATGCTTGCAGAAGAGAAGATGATTGAGTAGAATAAAACTGTAACTTACTCCAGGCGGTGCATATGAATAAAGTAATGAAAGACAAACTGAAAGATTCTCTACAAGGCATTTTGCCCGTTGCCGCTATCATTTTCATCATCAGCCTGTTTTTCTATTTTACTGACAAAAACATTCAAGGCGAGGACTTGTTCCAATTCGGAATCGGCACCCTGCTCTTAATAGTCGGGTTCATCATATTCAACATCGGTGCGGAAAACTCCATGATGGCGATTTCCGAAAAGATTGGGGGTTATCTGGCGAAGAGAAAATCGCTGACTTTGTTGATTGCGATTGCTTTCATCATCGGTTTTCTGATCACGGTAGCGGAACCAGATTTATGGGTGCTTGCGGAGCAGTTCACCGCAGTAAAGCCCTTCGTTTTAATCGGAGTCGTCGCTTTCGGAGTCGGAATCTTTCTTGTTCTTGCTTTACTGAGAATCGCCTTTAAAATAAAAATGTCGACCCTGCTGATTGTCTCCTACGGAGTTGTTTTCTTGGTGGCAATTTTCATCGACTCCTCTTTCGTGCAGGTCGCCTTTGATTCCGGCGGTGTGACCACGGGACCGATCACCGTTCCCTTCATTTTGGCGCTCGGTTACGGGCTTTCCGTGGGCAGGGGCGATCGGGAGGCGGATGAAAATAGTTTTGGGCTCGTGGGCATCTGTTCAATCGGTCCGATTCTTGCTGTCTCGGTTCTCGCTCTTTTTTCCAAACCCGATGCAATCCACACCTCTGAAATTGCGGGCTTCGGGAGCTACTTGCTCCGTTACCTTTTTGAGATTTTGGTTGCCATATCTCCTTTCGTTGTCTTTTTTGCGCTGTTTCAGATTTTTGTTTTCAAACTGAACAAAAAGAAGGTCATCAAAATCCTGATCGGTTTTCTGCTGACCTACATCGGCTTGGTTTTGTTTCTGGTCGGGGCGAATTACGGGTATTTGCCGATCGGCGATAAGCTCGGAAGAGAAATTGCCCTCTCAGAACACAATTGGGTATTGATCATTGTCGGAATGTTTTTCGGATTCACGATTGTTGTTGCGGAACCGGCGGTAACGGTGCTCACGCACCAGGTGGAAAACGTGACCAGCGGCGCGATTCCGAGAAAAGTGATGAATTTCTCGCTTTCCGTGGGCGTTGCCGTCGCGGTCGGCCTTGCTTGTCTCAGAATCCTATATGAAATCAGCATCTGGTGGATAATCGTGCCCGGGTATTTACTTGCCTTGGTGATCACGCTTTTCGTTCCCGGAATCTTCACTTCCATCGCCTTTGATTCCGGAGGCTCCGCATCCGGGGCCATGACCGCAACTTTCCTCGTTCCCTTTGCAATCGGAGCGGCAAGGGCTTTGGAACACGACGAATTAAAATACGCCTTCGGCTTGGTTGCTTTCGTGGCTTTGGCTCCCCTCCTGACAATCCAAATTCTCGGTCTGATCTACAAACTGAAGGGAAAGAAAGCCAGGAGAGACAAAGAAGAAGACGAAATCATCGATTTGAAAGAGGTGTGAAATGAAACTCTTGGTCGTAATCATCGATCGTGAACTAACCGATAAATATACCGGCCTCTTAAACAAAAACAACGCCAAATGCCAATTCGTGCTTCTGGGGCAGGGCACTGCCAGCTCGGAAATCCTCGATTATTTTGGCTTGGCAAGGAAGGACAAGGCGATCATCCTTTGTTTGCTTACGGAAAAAGTAACGGAGCCGGTTTTGGAACAACTGCACAAAGAAAAAGAATTCCATCGCCACGGCGGGGCCGTCGCCTTCACCGTGAAATTAGCAAACATAAACAAGCGCTTTTTTGAAATCATCCAGTCGCTTGTAAAAACGGAGGAACAGTATGAGTGAATACAGAGTGATTTTTGCAATTAGCAACCATGGTTATTCGGAAGACATCATGGAAACTGCCAAGCAAGCTGGTGCCAAGGGGGGCACGGTTCTCCGCGGGCGCAGCTCCGCAATCCACGAGGAAACCAAGTTTTTCGGAATCACCATCCATCCGGAAAAAGACATTTTGATAATCGTCACTCCTTTGGAAGACATGGAAAAAATCATGAGCGCCATCAGCAAAAACCATGGCGTGGGGACGGATGCGCACACGCTTTGTTTCAGTTTTGAAATAGGCGATCTCATGGGTTTCAGATTCGATAGGTAGGTTTTATACTGGTTCTTACAAAAAAGGGGCTGTAAAGAAATAAACTAGCCCAAAATAAAAGGTGAAGCACTTAAGATTCTTTTCTTGGTTTCACCTTTTTATACGTCTATTTAATTATATAAAAATAAGGCCTCCTATGGTATAATAGATATATATACATTCAGCCAAGTTTGTATATAAATATTAACCAAGAGAGGCTTATTTTATGTTAAATCTAACACAATCTAATTATATCACAACTCAAATCCAATTACCACTAAATTTAGAAGTTATTTTTAAAGCTGATGATGAAGTCATCACTTTCAATAACCTGGTTAAAGACATTGATTTTAATAAATTCTTTTTTAAAAAAGATATTTATAATACTGAAACCAGAGGAAGAAAGAAAAAATCTAGAGCCAACATTTTAAAAGCAATTTTGTTTGCTTTCTCTATCGGAATAAGAAGCACAAGGGATATTGAATCTTTGTGTAGGCATGATACTAGATTTATGTTTTTGCTTGATGGAATTGATCCACCGTCTCATACAACAATCAATAATACGATTAATAGTCTAGTTGCTAATATTGATGATGTGTTAGTTGAAATAAATAAAAAGATAATGGAATACGATCAGGAAGTGGATCCTAATATTGTATATATTGACGGAACCAAACTTGAAGCTTATGCTAATAAGTATACTTTTGTTTGGAAAAAGGCTGTTTTAAAATATAGAGATAAACTTATCTTAAAAATTAAAAAAATATTACCTAAGTTAAATGAATTATTATCTAAATATGATTATCCAGTTATTGAAAATAAGGAGTATTATGATACGTCCGAACTCTTGGATATTGTGATTGTCTTAACCTCAATAATTGATAAAGAAGGAATACCTTTAGTTTATGGAAAAGGTAAAAGAAAAGATGAAGTCCAAAGGTTATTTGATGCATTTGAAGAATATCATAATAAAATGCTTGAATACTCCAAGCATTTAAAAATAATAGGAGAAAACAGAAATAGTTATTCAAAAACGGACCATGATGCGACCTTCATGAGAATGAAGGACGATTATATGAGAAACGGTCAGCTTAAGGCTGGATATAATATGCAAATTGCAATAGCTAATGGATATGCTATGGCCATTGAATTGTATCAGGACAGAGCCGATTTTTCTACTTTTATCCCGTTTTTAAATCATTTTGATAGTTTGTATGGTTTTTACCCTAAATATCCTGTAGCAGATGCCGGATATGGTAGCTTTGATAATTATAGGTTTTGTATGGAAAACAACATCGAGCTATTCCAAAAATACTCAATGTTTTCAAAGGAAAAAGAAAAAAAATATAAAAACAATCCGTTTAATAAATATAATTTCAAAAAGGACGAAGAAGGAAATTACATCTGTCCGAACAATAAAAAACTAGTATATGTATATGACAAAAAAATGAAAAACAGCGTTTATGAGAACGTATATAATAAAGTTTATAAATGTTTCGAATGCGACGTCTGTCCTTTAAGAGAAAAATGTACGACCTCAAAAACAGGAAGGACAATTTCTGTTAACGAAGAATTCGAAACCTACAAACAAATAGTAAGAAACAATTTGGAAAGTGAAGAAGGAATAAAGTTAAGAGTAAATCGTTCCATACAGGTAGAGGGCGCTTTCGGAATGATGAAAGAAAATATGAGGTATAGAAGATTTAGCCGTCGCAGTAAAGCAAAAGCAAGACTTGAAGCTATATTAGTAGCAATAGGAATGAATATAAGCAAATTCCATAATAGGAAATATAGAGTTATCCAATAGTTTTTTAAGAATTATCTTAAAACACTTTTTTAGTGCGCTCAAATTTAAGATTTATCACAAGAAATGAGAGAAAGAAAAACAAAAGCTAAGGAAATCAGACAAAACCTGATTAACCCTTAGCTTTTTCTCTTATATAGGGCTGTTAAAAAATTATTTCTTTACAGTCCCTGAAACCCCGATAGGGGTTTGCATTTCAATTAAATTTTGTCTCCGCGTTGCGTCCCGAAGAAAACCAACGGAGGACGGAGTCTTTCAAGACACTCAAGTCGAGGGGTTTGGTTAGAAATTCATCCATCCCCGCAGCATAGCATTTTTTTTCCGTATCGGCATCGGCATAGGCGGTGGCGGCGATGATCGGAACCTCATTCCCGAGTTTTTTCCTGATGCTTTTCGCGACTTCAAAACCGTTCATTCCCGGCAGCTGTATGTCTAGCAGAACGATGTCCTTTTCTTTTTCTTTCAAGATTTCCAGTGCGGATATCCCGTCACCAGCGATTTCGATATCCCAACCCAGATGCTCGCAGAACAAAGCGATGACGTTCTGGTTGACGCGGTCGTCTTCAACAAGCAAAATCCTCGGCACCCCGCTTTCCTCTTCCGCAACAAACACGAAACGGAAGGTGCTCCCCTTCCCGCTCTCGCTTTCAACAAACACATCCCCGCCCATGTGTTTGGCCAGATTCTTCGCAATCGGCAGGCCCAGGCCGGCTCCCTGGTATTTTTTCGAGGCAGTGTCATCAGCCTGCGTAAAATAATCAAAAATTTTCGGAAATTCCTCTTCCCTGATGCCGATGCCGGTGTCAGTCACCGCAATCAGAATTTCGGCTCTGTTTCCTTCGCTTTTCAGTTTCCTTGCCGTAAGTTCAATCCAACCTTTTTCCGTAAACTTCAGGGCATTTCCGACCAAATTGTCCAATATCTGGCCAAGGCGCAGTTTGTCCGCGACTATCCGCCGCGGCACGTCCCTTTCAAACCGAAACTCCAATCCTTTTTTCTTTGCAAGTTCCGCATACAAAGCCTGTTTCTCATCGAGGAAAGCCCAAAAATCCAAAGTTTCCTGTTTCAACTCAAGTTCATCGATCTCAGAAAGCTCGAGGAGATTCCTGATGAGTTCCAACAAACGGAGCGAGGAATGTTTGATCGCAGTGACCATCTTCTTTTGGGAAGCGTTCAGATCGGACATCATGAGCAAGTCAACCATGCCGATGATTCCATTGAGTGGAGTTTTGATTTCATGGCTCATGTTGGCGAGAAACTCAGATTTCGCTTTGAGCGCCTCGGCCGCGACCTGCTTTAAGTGCGCGAGCTGTTCGCATTTCTTTTCAAGCTTCTGTTTTTTTATAACCAATTTTTCTTCGGTCAATTTCCGTTCAATCAAGTCGGCGGCTTCCCGCGCTATCACGTCAAACATGCCGTATTGGTTTTCGCTGGGCCGGTAGGGGCTCTTCCAATGCGTCGATATCATTCCAAGCATTTTTCCGCTGCGGGAATATAGGGGTGTCGACAAAGAAGCACGGCTCCCTGCCCGCCGGTAATTCTCCAACTCCGCGGTTCCACGCAAGGGTCCGTGTTTTTCCACATCGGAAATGAGGACTCTCTTCCCGGTAAGCAGGGCTTCGGCGCAGCTCGTGCGCCCCGAACTTCCGTCGACCCATTCCCAGTTTTTGATTGTTTCCTGGTCAAACCCACGGCTTGCAAGCAGACGCAATTTCTCTCCGTCAGCGGTTGTCACCAACAATTGCATGGTCGCAAAATCGGCATTCATGATCGCCAGCGCCGCATCCATAAATTTCTCATACAGGGACTGAACCTCATCCTCGCGAAGAAGTTCGATGCTGATGCTATGCAAAAGCCTCAGCTTTTCCAGATTGTCGAGAAGTTCCAATAAATCAACCTTGTCCACCAGAATTTTTTCCTGTAAACTCGGAGTTCTGAGCAGCGACTTGAACAGCTTGCTGCAGACAGATTTTTCGGCGTGAGGATATGCCATTTCCATGCCGTTTTTCTGGTTAAAGTCATGCTTCATTTCCTCTCCCCAACCTTCCGTATTTATACAAAATCAGATAAATTTTACCAAAAACTGTAATTTATGTAAAGAATAAACAACTATGTTTTTTCAGAAATTTTCGAAAACTGAAGAACTTGAAAAAAGGATGCGGATTTGATATAATATAACTGTTTAAATGACAAAGGATTGGAGGAATGCGAATGCTAAAGGTGGGAAAAATCGTAAAACATAAGAAATACGGTAAGGGTGAAATCATTAGAATTATCGGGAATAATAATTATTATGTAAAATTTGAGAATGCGAGAAGGGAAATCGTCTTTCCTGCCGATTCCTTTACCGATGAATATTTCATCTTTTCCGATGAGAAGAAGGACGATTCAAAGTAAAATACCCAAACAAAAAACCGGGGCAATTGCCCCGGTTTTTTCATGATCTCACCAGCGGTTGGAAACCCTCTCCGCAAAGCCCACAAGGCCGTTGATTTCAAGCAGCCTGTCTTCGAAGGGCAGGGTACCGGAAAATTTTCCGAAAACCTGATGCTGCTCGGAAGCGATGATCAAAGCATTGATGTTGTCATAGCGGTCAAAAACCGGTTCGAAATCAAGGTTGACGCGCCCGTCCCCCGACAGAATCTTCCAGGTTTTCAGGTAGTCGTAGCGGCCCCTGCTGTCGCGGGGAATTTCAAACCTGACATCGTCAAGCTTGTAATGCTTCCCGTCATAAAAAACCATGTTCTCGCTCGCGGCGGAGGTGTCCCCGAATCCGTAACCGAAATTGAATCCGATTCTCACGCCTTCCAAGACGGAAGAAAGCGAGGACCAGTACCAGGTGTTTTTATAGGTCCACACGCCCCTGCCCCAATCGAGGACGCCGAAGGATGAGTCAGGCGCAAAGACATATTCCCGGTCGCCGATTTTGAAACTCCCTTCCGCCCGCAGGCAATTGATTTTTTGGTTGTAATAAAAATGCTTGGGTTTTTTAAAGGGGGTGGCGATGACCATCGAATCCTGGGGCTCGTCGGAAAGAATGACATCGATTTTGATGTCTTCTCCCTTTCGGAAATCCTTCATGTTGCCGATCAGGCGGCGCGTTTTCCCGTCATTCAAAAATTCCAGGCGCAGATTCTTTTTCCGAAAATGCACGTCGCCGATTTTGGAAGTCCTGGGCAGATTCGTCCGCCCCTTGGGCATGATGGTGAGGACGCTCTTCGTGACATAATCTTTGTTTGCAAAGTCAAGGAAAGAGATGCTCCCCAAACCATGGTAATAATTGTCGGCGATGGTCAGCGCGAGGCCGTAATCGTTGTTTCCGATGTAGTAATAATCCCATTCCTTGAGGCGCATTTTGCTGGTCCGGACATTCTCCGGATTGTAATCTTTCACCAGTTCCGTGGCATATCCCGCTTCAAGCAGATTGCCGTCGGGTCCCAAAAGCAAACCCGACTGCAATTTCTTTTGCATCAATTCTCCTCCTTCCATTCCAATGGTAATTGCATCGGTTCAAAATGAGGATCCTTCCGCGCTTCCTCTTCGCTGATGATCTGCGCGACGCGCGTCGAAGCTGCGGCCGCGATCGCGCCCACGACATCGTCCAAGAAAGTGTGGCAGCAATCCCCCTTCTTCCCATCTTCGTTGAGCCTTTTGACGATCCCGGGTTTGTTCACATCGATGTCGCCGAAATTGGTCTGGCCGATCGTGCCGTAGAGTTGGGCGATGGTCAAACCGAAGACTTCGTCGATGCCGAACATGCCCAAATCGGCGCGGATAATCTCCTGGATTGGACTCCTGAATCCGCCCTCTTCCGCAAGCCTGTCAATCTCAATGCTCAGTTGCACAAGATGGAAAATGTCCCTGTAAGAAAGAATTTTCTCAACGCTCTCGATGCAGACGCGCATCGAAATGTTTTTGTTATAGCGGGCTTGTTGCATAAAAGCGATTTCCGCAATATCCTCAATCGTAACCCCGCGCTCCAAAAGCCGGTCGCGGTTCAGTTTAAACATCTCCTGTCGCGAATAATAAACCCTTGGTTTCATTGATCTATCTCCTTGCCAATTAAAATCATCTCTCTTCCGCTGCCGTTCAGGAAATCCCGCACGCTCATTCTCTTCTTGGAAGGAATCTGGATTTCCGTAATCTCAATGACGGTGTTTCCGCCACAGCTGATTCCAAAAAAATCCTTCCCAACCTTCACAATCCTCCCCGGTTCCGCTTCCGCCATGTAGGATGCAACCCGGCCCGCATATACCTTGACCTGGACGCCGTCCAGGAAGAAATGGGCGCCGGGATTGGAGGAAAGCCCCCTGATCCGGTTCCGGATTTCACGGGCGGTTTTCCGGAAATCAAGGATTTCGTCCTCCTTGGTGAGATTGTAGGCGAAGGTGACCTCATTTTCATCCTGCCTGACGGGCACAATCGTCCCCGCTTCCAGGCCGTCGATGGCCTCCAGAATCATCTCCGCCCCGAGAAGGCTCAGCTTTTTGAAGAGACTGTCGGCATCATCCCCATCTTCGATCGGAATTTCTCTTTGCATGAGGATATCCCCGGCATCCATTTTCGGAGTCATGTAGATGATGGATATGCCGGTTTTCGTCTCCCCTTCGATCAGCGCTCTTTGAATCGGCGCCCCGCCCCGGTACTTGGGGAGCAGGGAACCGTGGACATTGATCGCTTGCAGGCGGGGATGAACGAGCAGGACCTTCGGCACGAACTGCCCGTAGGCCGCGGTCACGATCAAATCGCAGGGGATTTCCAATATCGGATCCTTTTCCTTTCTGATGCTGTCGGGCTGGAAAAGGCGAAGCCCTTTTTCCAAAGCATATTCCTTGACCGGGGAAGGAAGGTATTTCCTTTTCCGTTTGGAATAGCTGTCAGGTTGAGTCACGACAAGAACCACCTCGTGGCGGCTCAGAATCCTGTCCAAAATCGGAACCGCAAAATCCGGGGTTCCCATGAAAATTATCCTCATCTACACGCTCCTAATTCGGGTATCTTTCAAAATTGACCAGCAGCTTCTTCGGGGCGAATTTTTTGTTCACCTCGTCCAAGAGTTTCGACAATCTTTCGAAATTCTGGTGCTTGATCAGGAGGCGCACGCCCTTGATCTTTCCGTCATAAACGGGGCCGAGAAATTCGCCTTTCAGGAGCCTGGCGCCGATTTTCTTGAAGTAATTGGCATAATAATAAACATCCCTGTACTCGCCGCTGATCTCCAGTTTATTGAATTCCGCGAAGGGCGGATAATTGAAATTCTTTCTGTTTTCGATTTCGTATTCATAAAAGGATTCAAAATCATTTTCCAAAGCGAAACGGATCGCCGGATGGTTGAGATTGTATCCCTGCAGAATGACCTCTGCCTCATGGCGGCTGATTTTTGAGATGAGCCCAAACAAAATCTCGCTGCTCCGGTAATCGTTCCTGTTCAGGATGCTGTCCAAACTGATGATGCCGATGAGTTTGATGTTCCTGTGGTAGAGCCCCGCAAGCTGGTTGGTGCCGATGACGATGTCGATTTCGTTTTCTTCCAACCGGGAAAATAAATCCTCATAGGCATCCTTTTCCTGCATCGATTCGCTGTCGACCTGGGTTATCCGCGCCGCCGGAAACAGTTCTCTGAGCCTTTCTTTGAGCCGCTCCAAACCGAAGCCGAAATGCTTGAATTTGCTTTTCCCACAGTTTTCGCAAACCACCCGGGCAGGCTCTTGGTTGCAGCTCGGGCAGCGGTAGGTGTTCTTCTGCTTGTGATAGACGAGCCCTGCCCGGCAGAGCGGGCATTTTTGGAAATGGCCGCAATGCTCGCAGATCACGTCGGTGCTGTAGCTGAGATTGTTTAAAATCAGCAAAGAAACCTCCCCCGCCCCCAGCTTTTCCCTGAGTGAGCGCCTCAGGGCTTCGCTCAAAAGCAGGTCGCCCGCTTCTCTCCTCATGTTCACGAGTCTCGTCCTGACTTCCCGGGGAATGACATATTCCAGGTAAAAATAACGAGCGAAATAATAATTATAATAGCTTTCCACCCTAAGCGCCGAGGAAGTGAGCAAGAGTTTGGCCTGCTGCCAACCGCTGCGGAATTTCAACACTTCCAGAACGCTGTATTTGGGCGTCTGCTCCACATGGTAATTCGGATCTTCCTCGTCCAGCATCACGATCAGGCCGAGCCTGTTCAGGGGCAGGAAGACATGGCTTTTCATGCCGATGACGATGTCGGCGTTTTGGTTTCTGACATTGGCATAATTATGGTAGTATTCGCTGTTGGAAAGTTTCGAGGAGAAGGCAAAGAGCCGGTATCCCCGCGTGTTTTTTCGGAAATGCTCCCAAATCCGGGCATGGACGAGCAGAGTGGGCGCGACAATCAGGACCTGCTTGCCCTGAGAAACGGTTTCCACGGCCAGCGCGAGCAGAAAATCAAGTTTGAATTCCTCGTCGTTCGTGTGCAGCAAAAATGGCTTCCCGGAGAGTTTCGAAAACTTCTCCTTGAGCTGCTGCTGCTCAAAATTGAATTCCGCCTGCATGGCACGGATTTCTTCCAAAGGGGTGTAGAGGGGCACGCGCTCATCAAAGAGCAGGTAGTCGTCCTTCACCAAGCGGCCGACGAGATAATCGCTGGAGCCGGTGTTTTCCAATATCTCATCCAGCGTTGCCTCCCCCCGCGCCTTCACAAAATCCAAAACATCGCATCTCTTCGGGGAGAGATGCCCGTAATCGTTTCTTTTTAAGCGGTAATATTTCTCGGTTTTGTTTTTTCCGTAGCGGTAGAATTGGGTTGTAATTTCCAGATTCCCCTTCTCGATTTCCCTTTTTACAAGCTCATATTTTTTTAAAACCTCTCCCGTCAGCGGGATTCTTTTTTGGTTTCCGAAAAGGGAAGCGACTTCCTGATCGAGCGCGGGGGCGTCAAGAATCTGCAGGAACTTCCTCACCTTGCTTTTCAAAAAGGAAGGATACATCAGCGCAAGCGCGCTCGTGAGATAGGTTTTTGTATCCGCGGCGATTTTCTTCGCGAGCTCAATCTGTTCCGGAGCGAGCCTCTCCTCAAAATCAATGACGTCCAATATCGGTTTGAGGCTCCCGGAAAAATCGGTTTCCTCTTCAAGGGCAAGCACATATCCCAATACCCTCTGAAAACCGAATTCCACATATACCCGGGAACCGACGCGCACGAAGGCCGCGAGCTGCTCCGGGACGGAATATGTGAAGGTGTCGTCGGTATTGCTGCTGGGAACATCCACAACCACTTTCGCAAACATCCCTATTACCTCATTTCTATATATATCATAACACAAAACATCGGGAAAAAAAAGTAATGTATGTTGAAAAAATTCAAAAATAAAAAGGGGTGTTCCCCCTTTGTCTTAAGTCCGATGAAATTTTTCCAGTCCCGCTCTCTGCTCATGGAGACGCGAAAAAAAATGCCCGATTACGCCGAAAAAGAAATATACCGCCAGGCCGAAGAGGAGCGTCACCAAGAGATAGACGGGATTGAATTCCATGCCGAGCAAGCTAACCTGCCCGCCCCAGCCCATGAAAGGGACTCCACATTCTAAAAGTCATACTAAACATCTCTGCTTTGATTATACTCCTTTTTTCGTCATTTTTCCAGCTTTTTTCAATATGCCTGTTATTTCCTATTCAAGAAAAAAAAGGCCTAGTCGGCCTGGTTTTTGTCACTTACGATTATCTTGTCATGGTAAATCTCTTCCAATGCGATCCCGATGTTTTTCTTGCTGTTGGGATCTTCGACCAAAACTTTGGCGCCCTTGCTGATGTCGCGCGCCCTTTTGGCGGTTCCGACCACGAGCTTGTATTTCGATTTGGCTTTCGAAACCAACTGGTCGATGGAAGGATAACGCATCCCGTCTCTATTTTGACTCATCATTTACCTCCAGCAATTCTTTATACTTATGGATCGTCCTTTCCACCCTGGCATGTTCGGCGCGAATGATCGCCATGATTTTGTCGGCCGCGTTTTCCACGGTATCGTTGACGACGATGTAATCATACATGTAGGCAAGGCAGATTTCCCTCTTCGCCTTTTCAATCCGTTGCCGGATTATTTCGGGCGGTTCCGTCCCCCTCGAGGTGAGCCTTTCATACAATGCATCCATTGAAGGCGGGGCGATGAAGATCAGAACCGCATCCTTCATTTTTTCCCGGACCTGGGTCGCTCCCTGGACTTCGATTTCCAAAACAACCTCTTTGCCGGCGTTGAGAAGTTCCTGCACCGGCTCCAGGGGAGTCCCGTAATAATTGTTGACAAACTCCGCATACTCGAGCATTTTTCCCGCGCGGATGCAATCTTCAAATTTTTCCCTGGATACAAAATAATATTCCCGGCCGTGGACTTCGTTTTCACGGGGTTTCCTGGTAGTCATCGATACCGAATATACGAGATCATGCCCTTTCATTTGGAAAAGGGCGCTTCTCACGGTACCTTTTCCCACCCCGGAAGGACCGGATAATACTATCAATAATCCTCTGTCATTCAGCTTCATCCATAATCACCGTCTGATAACATTCATTATAACACAATCTCGTATAAACTTAAAGTTTTTTTTGTTTTTTGGAACCGTTTGTGTTAAAATGTACGCGGTGATTGACATGAGTTTTGACGGTGTATTCATCAGGCATCTCCTGGAAGAAGTGAAGCCCGATTTGATCGGCCAAAGAATAAACCGCATCCATAATCTGGACAGGAACAGCTTCGTTTTCGTCCTCGCAAACAGAAAGGAACTCCTCCTCGATTTCCATGCGGACAGCTGCCACTTCCGTTTCCTGAACGCTCCCTATGTTCGGGGAAAGCAAAGTTTTCCTCTGTTCATTCAGCTGAAAAAGCATCTGGAAGGGAGCAGGATTCTCTCGGCGGAACAGGCAGGTAACGACAGGGTCGTGCTCATCACGCTCGCTTCCCACGACGAGCTCGGGTTTCCGAAACAAATGAAACTCGTCCTCGAACTCTTTGGCAGGAACGGGAATCTGATTCTATTGGACGAAGAGGGCCTGATCATTGACTGTTTGAAGAAAACCTATTTCCTCAGCGACAAAAGAATCATCGTTCCGAAAGCAAAATACGAGCTTCCCGACGATCGCGGCCGCATCAACCCCTACAATAACAACCGGGTGCTCGAATACAACCAATACCAGGGTGTCTCCAAGATATTGTATGCGGAAATCAGATTTCAAAACGATGTCGGCATCGTCAATTCCAAAACCGAACCCGTTCTGATCAAAACCGTTAATAAAGACCATTTCTATTGCTTTCCCCTCCGGCATCTGGGCGGGGAGACCACCTCATTCCCTTCCCTTTCGCTCCTGCTTGAACACTACTACCTCGAAATAAGGGAACAGGACATCCTCAATTCCGAACAGAGGAAACTGGAGCAGCGAATCCAAAGGGAAGGCAACCGAGCGGCGGAAAAGATGCGGAAACAGAAGGAAGAATTCCGCGAAGCGCAGGAAAAACTTGGGCTCGAGAAAATCGGCAACCTCCTGGGCGCGAATCTCCATCTCGTCCCCGAGGGGGCCGCCGCCATCGAAGTCGAAGATTTTTACGCAGGCAACCAAAAACTTCTGATTACCCTCAATCCGGAACTATCCCCCGCGGAAAACCTGGAAGAGATTTTCTTAAAATACAAAAAGGCGAAAAGAACGGTTGCCATTCTCGAAGAACAAATCAAGGCGACGGAAGCGGAATTGCTTTACTGGGAAACGTTAGCCCTGCAGCTGCAAGGCGCAGGGATTTCTGAAATCCGCGAAATCCTTGAGGAACTGCGTCCGGAAGAAAAGCAAAAGACCAGAAAAAACAGGCAGAAACCGCAAATCACGACTTACGAAACCGCGGACGGGGCTCTGATCATGGTCGGGAAAAACAATCTCCAAAACAATTACCTGACCCATGAATTGGCCAACAAAAACGATTATTTCTTCCATGTGCAGGGCGCACCCGGAGCCCACACCATTTTGCGGTGCAAGGAGCTCACCCCGGAGCTTGTAAAACTGGCGGGGACGATCGCGGCTTACCATTCGCGGGCAAAGCATTCCGAAAACGTGCCTGTGGATTACACTTTGGTGAGGAATGTGAAGAAGGTTCCGAAAACGAAGGGCAGTTTCGTAACCTACAGGCATCAAAAAACGGTCTTCGTCACCCCCGATCGGGACTACATCGAAAAAAACACTCAGTCGCGGTAGAGAATCAGCGCGCTGTAACAATATATCTGTTCCTTGAAATCATACATTGTGCTCACCGCATAGCGGATTTCGATTAAGTCCTTTTCCTCTATCGTTTCCAGAAATTCATTGATGGCTTCTTCCAAATCCAGTTCATGGCTTTCATCAAAGATTTTCACTTTCAAAAAAAATCCCCCCTTTTGCTTCATTATAAATGAGCAAGCGGGGGGATTTTGTCATATCCCGATGGAGTTTTCATTTTCGATTGTAATATGTGCAAAAATCGGTGAAGGGGCATTCTTCGCAGTGCGGGCGCTGGGCTTTGCAGAAATAGCGGCCGAAATGGATGAGACGCAAATGGAGATGGTACCAAGTGTCCTCCGGAAATTGGGTCGCAAGGTCCCTTTCCACCTGCCGCGGATTTTGGGATTCGCTTAAGGCGAGGCGGTTGGAAACCCTGAGGACATGGGTGTCCACGGGAATGGTCGGGATTCCAAATGCTTCGCCCAAAACGACGTTGGCGGTTTTTCTCCCGACTCCCGGAAGCGTGAGCAGATAATCAAAATCCGCCGGAACCCGGCCGTTTTTTTCGGTGACGAGCTTCTTGCTTAAGGAAATGATGTTCCTGGCTTTTGTATTGGCAAGACCGATCGTTTTGATGATTTCCCACACGTCTTCGAATTGCGCTTCCGAAAGGGCCTTGGCATCCGGATATTTGGAAAAGAGTTCGGGCGAGACGCGGTTCACGGAAACATCGGTCGTCTGCGCGGAAAGGACCACCGCTATCAAAAGCTCGAAATGGTTCCGGTAATCGAGCTCGCTTTTCACATCCGGATACATGCGGGCGAGTTCCCTGCAGATTCTATTTGTTCTTGGCATAAACCTTCTTAAACAAATCCATGATGTTTTCGCCCTCGGGCAGGGGCTCTTTTTCCGCTTCTTTTTTGGAAGCGGCAAGTGAGCGGTCGATGAAAGCGACGCCGCGGTTCTTATATTTCAGGGCTTTCAGAATCGCCGCTTCAATGTCTTCGTCGCTGTATTTTCCTTCCAGATACCAGCGGTTCACCATTTCCAATTCCAGCGGGCTCAGGGTTTTTTTCAGTTCCCTCTCCAAAAGCGAAACAGTTGCTTTGATTTTGCGTTTGACGGCTTCGTCCTTCAGATCTTCGTCTTCGGCTTCCAATAAAAATACGAGCCGCCGGTAGGTTTCGTCGAGGCTGAAGACTTCCTTCGCGTCGACCGAAGAAAGTTCCAGGGTGATGAAGCCCTTGGTGACAAGATCCACAATCCGCATTCCCAATTCCTCGGTTTTGATTTTCATGGTCGGAGCGATTTTTTCCAAAGAAAGGCTCCGCTCCCCCCGCTTCAGCAAATCATTCAGCCTAATCAGCACGATCGCATCGGTTTCGTCCAGCCCAAGGAGATGGTATTTTTCGATCATCAGTTTATCAAAGGAGATGATGTCGTCCTTGATGAGATTGTACATACTTCACCTCATTTTGTGACAAGTTTGTTTAAAGCGTCCTGCGCCGCTTTCTGTTCGGCTTCCTTCTTGCTTTTTCCGACTCCGGTTCCGAGCCTGAGCCCGTCAAGGTAGACGCCGACGGTGAAGGTTTTGTCATGCGCGGGGCCCGTTTCTTTCATAAGCATATATTCGACGCCCTTCCGGCTTTCCGCCTGGATGTATTCCTGAAGCCGGCTTTTGTAATCATAAAAGAAGTCGCTGTCCGGAGCTCCGATTTTCGGAAACACTATCTCGGCAAGCAATCCTCTCGCCGCCTCCAGCCCGGAATCGAGATAGACCGCCCCAACGAAAGCTTCGAAGAGGTCCCCGAGCAGGGAGGGTTTCGATTTCCCGCCCTGTTCTTCTTCGCCCCTTCCCAAAAGCAAGCATTCGTCGAGGCCGATTTGCCGGGCATAGCTGCTGTTGGCCTTCGCGCAGACATATTTGGCACGGATCCGCGTCAGCTTTCCTTCCGGAAAATCCGGAAATTTTTTATACAAGTATTCCGCCACCAGAAAATCAAGAATCGCATCGCCCAAGTATTCCAACCTTTCGTTGCTTTCCACCCGGTGCTCGTTGGCATATGATTGGTGGGTGAAGGCGGTGACATAGAGGGAGATGTCCTTGGCCCTGAGTCCGAGCCTGGTCAGGACCTCCTTTATCTTATCCTCACTCATCGCTCCCGTCCCCGATGATCTTCTTCATTTTCTCGACAACATCGCCCAAAACCGCGAGCCGGGCTTGCCTGATGGCATTGGAAAAGGCATAGGCGTCGCTGGAGCCGTGCGCCTTGACGACGATTCCGTCGACTCCGAAGAGATTGGCGCCGCCGATTTCGTCGGGGCTCATGGTTTTTTTGAATTTCTTGAAAACCTTTCTCATGAAGAGATAGCCGATTTTCTTTCCGAAGGTGTTGATTTCCTCTTTCAGGAAATTGCCCACTGCCCTGGCGACGCCTTCGCAGGTTTTGAGAACCATGTTACCGGTGAAGCCGTCGGTGAGAAGAATGTCGCAATCCGTCGTGAACAGCTCTTTCCCTTCCACGTTTCCGTAAAAATTGACATTGGGATCGTTTTTCAGAAGCTCATGGGTTTCGTTTTCCAGTTCCCTTCCCTTCCCGGGTTCGGTGCCGATGTTCAAAAGGCCGACCAGGGGGTTTTCCACTCCCATGACTTCGCGCGCGTAAATCGAGGCGAATTGCGCAAGCTGCAAGAGATGCTCGCTCCTAAGTTCCGTGTTCGCGCCGACATCGAGCAGGAGCCGCCTTTTTCCGCCCAGTTCCGGAAGCGTCGGACAAATCGCGACCCGTTTCATGCCCCTGATTCTCCTGATGACAAGATGAGCCGCCGCGACAACGCCCTGCGTGGGCCCGGCGGAGACGACGCCGGAAGCTTCCTTGTCGCGGACTGCCCGGAAAGCCCTGACGAGCGAGGAATCCTTACCCTTTCTCACCGCGCCGATCGGGTCCTGTTCCCCCATGTCGATCACGTCGGAACAATGGATAATTTTCACCCTCTCTTCGCCCGCAAAATGGGGGGCGATTTCCTTTTCGACACCGAAAAGCAAAAACTCGACATCGGAAAATCTCGCCAATGCGAGCTGCACGCCCTTGATGATTTCCCTGGGCGCATGGTCCCCGCCCATGGCATCGATTGCCAGTTTTACCATAATGCCCTCCTAATCCAAGAATTCTTTTTTCTCAAGATAATTTTTGTGCACGATTTCGTAGAGTTTCGCGTATTCTTCCGTAAAGAGTTTCCCTTCGTTGATGAGCGCTTCCGCTTCCGCGTCCGCTTCCAGGAGCAATTCGCGGTCAAGGACCAAATCCGCCATTTTAAAGGGGATGTTACCGGTCTGTCTTTCTCCGAAGAGATCCCCCGGTCCCCGCATGATCAGATCCTCTTCCGCCAGCACAAAACCGTCGTTGTTCCCTTCCACAAGCTTCAGCCGCGCAACCGCGGTTTCCGCTTCAGAATCGCTCACCAAAAAACAATATGCCTGTTCGTCGCTCCTCCGCACGCGGCCCCGCATCTGGTGGAGCTGCGCGATCCCGAAACGGTCGGCATCCAAAACCACGCAGGTCGTGGCGTTGACGACGTTGACGCCGACTTCAATGACGCTGGTTGAGACCAGGATCTGGATTTCATTGTCCTGGAACTTCTTCATCACTTCTTCTTTTTCCGCGGTTTTCAGGCGGCTGTGGATCAGCCCCACTTCGCAGATTCCGCTGTACCTTTCGCGGAACTGCTCATAGATGTCGGTTGCGTTCTCAAGTTCCATCACCGGTGATTCTTCAATCATCGGCGTGATGACGTAGACCTGGCGTCCGGATTTGATTTGGTTCTGGATGTGCTCGTGGACCAAGTCCATATCCTTGTAATTCAGGTATTTCGTGATCGGTTCCTTCCTTTGCCCGGGAAGCTCCCTGATGACCGAAATGTCGGATTCTCCGAGCACGGAAATGGCGAGCGTCCGCGGAATCGGCGTCGCGCTCATTTTCAGGTGGTCGATCAAATGCCCCTTCCCGACGATCGAAACCCTTTGTTTCACGCCGAAACGGTGCTCTTCGTCGGTGACGACCAGGCCGAGTTTCTCAAAAACAACGTCCTTTCCGAAAAGAGAATGGGTCCCGACAACAATGTCGACCGTCTTGTTCTTCAATCCTTCAAGAATTGTTTTTCTGTCTTTTCCGGAAAGGGATGCGGAAAGCATCTGGATGTTAACGTCCGTGTTTTCGAAGAGTTCCCTGAATGTCTGAAAATGCTGCTGCGCGAGCACTTCGGTCGGAACCATGATCGCTCCCTGGTAACCCGCGGTCACGGCCGCGTAGAGGCAGATCGCGGCGACGACGGTTTTTCCGCTCCCGACCTCGCCCTGGAGCAGGCGGTTCATCTTGAAATTGCTCGCCATGTCGCCCAGGATTTCTTCCACCGCCCTGCTCTGGTCCTCCGTGAGCCGGAAGGGCAGGCTGGCGATGAAGTCAGCGACCTTTTTTTCATCGAATTCAATGGCAACTCCCTGGGGATAGTTTTTTCTCATGTACAAAAGATACTTGATTTTCAACTGATAGAGCAGGAGTTCCTCGAATTTGATGCGCCGGATTGCCTTTTTGATTTCCTCCGTCTCCTCGGGGAGATTGATGTATTTGATGGCGTGGTAGCGCGAAATCAAATTGTGGCGTTTTCTGACCTCTTCCGGAAGAATTTCTTCGATGCCGTCCCCGAAATCCTCAAAAACGCGTTCTTTGATTTCCAAAACTTTGGCGTTCTTGATGCCTTTGATGTTAAAGACGGGGGTGATGTTGCTGGAAAATTCTTCAAAACTGATTTCGGCGGCAGTGAAAGATTTCATGTTGGCACTGAATTTTCCCGTCAGGCGCACATAGACCCCGTAATAGATGCGGTTCTTCAGGAAATGGCGGTTGAAGATCGAAACCCTGATCTTCCTCCCTTCCACATCCGCATAGAAGCTCATCAATGTGAGTTTGGGTTTGATGTTGGTGACGGTGGCCTTGCTTTGGATGACGCCGGCAATCGTCAGCGGCACTTCGGGAAGAGCGTCCTTGATGCTCACAATCGTGTAGTCATCGAATTTCGTGGGAAAACTCAGGAGCAGGTCTTCGACCGTGACGATCTCGTGCCTTTTGAATATCTGTGCCTGGCGCGCAGAAATATAATCCAAATTGCGCAGCAAAACATCCTTCATCTTTCTCTCCTTACAAAAAAAGGGCAAGAGCCCTATTCTATCGCTAGGATATAGCTATAGACTTCTTGATTTCCTTCAATCACGTCGATCTCAAGATTGCTGAAATTTCTTTCAATGTATTTTACCAAATCATTGACTTCTTTCTGCGTGACTCCTTCCCCGTGAATGATGGTGATGATTTCCTTTTCTTCGGTGACGGCAGCCTTCAGCAGCGCTTTGACGGCCTCAAAACGCCTTCTGTGGGAAGCGACGATTTGGTTGTTGCATAAGGCGATGTAATCGTCCTTTTTGATGTGGATGCCGTTGATGTCGGTGTCACGGATCGAATAGGTGATGAGACCGGTGGTGACATTTTCGATCGTGGGTTTCAAATCCTCGAGAATTTCCTCGGGTTCCCCGTTTAAGTCCAGCATCGTCAGCGCCGCGAACCCCTGCGCAAGGCTCTTCGTTTCCACAACATGCACCTTGCTTTCGGTATAGATTTTCGCGGACTGGCGGGCGGCGAGGATGATGTTCCCGTTATTCGGAAAAACGATGATGTTATCCGCATTCAGCATGTCAAAACCGCGGATGAAATCCTCGGTCGACGGATTCATGCTCTGACCCCCGGAGACGATGTAATCCGCTCCCATTTCTTTGAAAGCATTGATGAGACCCTTGCCGGTGGCGACGGCCACAATCGCGTATTTCTTCCGCACTTCGGGCTTTTTCACATCCGGAGCATGGTATTCGCCGCAGTAGCATTCCCCCTCCTGATGGCTCACTCCGTTCCGGATTTCCGCCGATTCATTGTGCTGGATGGTCATGTTTTCGATTTTCAGATGGACGAATTCGCCGTACTGTTGACCGACATTCAGGACATCCCCCGGCTTCAGGGTGTGGATGTGCACTTTCAGAATGTCCTCGTCCTTGACAATGACGAGTGAATCGCCGAAAGCGGAAAAGACTTTCGCCATTTCCTCTTCTTCGATTTCGTCGGGATTGTCCACTTTCGATAGCTCGAGAATGAATTCCGTGCAATAACCAAAATCAACGTCCTCGATTTTACTGATGAATTTCGTTCCGACCGTGTGCATGGCCCCTTCGACGGGTTTTTCCGAAACGAACTGGCCTTCCAAAGCCATTGCCATGCCTTCAAGAATCACAACCAAACCTGCCCCGCCGGAATCGACCACACCTGCTTCTTTCAGAACCGAAAGCAATTCGGGCGTTCTCTCAAGCGAAGCTTTCGCCTCGGCGAGAAACTCCTCAAAGAATTCATTGATTGTCATTCTTGAAGAAGAAATTGCCTGCATTTTTTCGCTGGCTTCCCTGGCGACGGTGAGAATCGTTCCTTCGACGGGCTTCATGACCGCCTTATAAGCCTGTTTCACGCCGCTCGCGAAAGCCTGAGCAAGAATGACCGCGTTGGCTGCCTTCTTGCCTTCCAAACCCTTGGAAATGCCGCGGAACAATTGGGAAAGAATGACCCCCGAATTGCCCCGGGCGCCCATCAGCATTCCCCGCGACAATTTCTTGGAAACCTCGAAAATGTCTTCTTCATTTAGCGAATATATTTCGTTCACTCCGCCCTCGATTGTCATCCGCATGTTGGTGC
>FZPS01000169.1_pt41 | contig 64331 bp, 53 predicted proteins | sample 1817821 | NCBI WGS metagenome assembly FZPS01 (sample SAMEA104158645, study PRJEB21678) | metagenome | place: Germany | collected 2015-04-21
TATTTCTGGTGGCTATAACGGAGAGGTCACACCTGTTCCCATACCGAACACAGAAGTTAAGCTCTCCAGTGCAGAAGATACTTGGCCGGAGACGGCCCGGGAAAATATGTCGCCGCCAGATTTATATTCCTCAATAGCTCAGTTGGTAGAGCATGCGGCTGTTAACCGCAGGGTCGTAGGTTCGAGTCCTACTTGAGGAGCCATAGAAAAGCGAAAGGTTTGATCCTTTCGTTTTTTTATGTTACGCACCACATGTACGCTGTCTTGGCGATGAAGTCGATACGGGGTTAGCAAACCGTTGGAAAAGGACAAGTTATCCATCGTAAGGTCGAATCCGAAGGAAGCTAAAGACAAAGTCGCTATCTGGCGAACAGCAAATTCGCTGAATTTTCCTGACTTTCTGGATATGCTATAATAGAAGGTAAGCATTGCGGAAGATTTATAGTATGTAATTGTATTATCATTTGTTGATTTGGGAAGGAAATAAAACATGAGAAAAACCAAAATAATCTGCACATTGGGTCCTGCCGTGGAGGCCGAAGAAGTTATGAGGGAACTTGCCATAAAAGGTATGGATGTGGCAAGGCTGAATTTCTCTCACGGCAGTCATGAATATCATTTGAAGCTTATAAATACCATAAAAAGAATAAGAAGCGAGATAAATAAACCCATAGCTCTTATGCTGGACACAAAGGGCCCGGAAATCAGACTGGGCTGTTTTGAGAACGGGGAAATTGAATTAAGAGCAAATGACAGGTTTGTTTTGACGACCGAGGAGTGTATCGGCAATAAAGAGCGTGCTTTCGTTACATACCAGGATCTGCCCAAAACTGTTCAGAAGGAAGACAAAATACTCCTGGATGACGGACTTGTAGAGCTGAGAGTGGATGAAACTGACGATACCCAGATAGTATGCAGGGTGATGAATAACGGTGTTATCAGGGACAGGAAAAGCGTTAACGTTCCCGGTGTCCGCCTGGATATGCCCTATTTGAGCGAAGAAGACGAGAAGGATATTTTGTTTGCCATAGAACATGATTTTGATTATATCGCGGCATCATTTGTGCGGAGAGCCGATGACCTCAACGATTTAAGGAACTTGCTTGAAAAGCACGGAGGAAGGGACATTCAGATAATAGCAAAAATAGAAAACAGTGAAGGCGTGGAAAACATTGATGAAATATTGGAGGTCAGTGACGGAATCATGGTCGCCCGGGGAGATATGGGCGTGGAAATAGATTATAATGAGCTTCCGAGAATTCAGAAAATGCTTATTAAAAAAGCTATGTCCCATGGAAAGAAGTCCATCACTGCAACTCAGATGCTGGATTCGATGATATCAAAGCCCAGGCCGACACGTGCCGAAATTAACGATGTGGCCAACGCAATATACGACGGTACGAGCGCTATCATGCTGTCAGGAGAGACCTCCATAGGCAAGTATCCCATAGAAAGTGTCGTCACCATGGAAAGGATAGCGGAGAGTACCGAATCCCATATAAACTATAAAAAACGTTTCAGGCAGATGCAGCTTGAGGAATCCACCACCAATATACCAAACGAAATAAGCCATGCCACGTGCACAACCGCCAATGGCCTCGATGCCACTGCAATCATTACAATAACCAAAACAGGGAGCACTGCGCGGATGATTTCGAAATACCGTCCCGCATGTCCAATAATAGGTGCAACTCCTTCAGAAAAGATATGTCGCCAGCTTGCCATGTCCTGGGGAGTTATACCCGTATTAATCGAAGAAAAGCAAAACACGGATCAATTGTTTGAGCATGCCGTTGACAAAGCCGTTGAGACAGGGTTTGTAAAGAGCGGAGATCTTGTGGTTCTGACCGGCGGATTTCCCATTGGAATTCCGGGTATGACCAATCTGATGAAGGTTGAAGTGATTGGAGATATTTTGGTACGGGGCTTGGGAATCAACAAGAGAATGGCTACAGGGACTCTCTGTGTATGCAAAAACGAAGATGAAGCCCTGCAGAATTTTAATAGCGGCGAAATACTGGTAATTCCCGAAACATCCAACAATCTTGTGAGTATTCTAAAAAAGGTAAAGGGAATAATCACCGAAAAAGGTGATCTTTCCTCCCATGCAGCAATTGTGGGGTTAAGTCTTGATATCCCGGTTATATGCGGTGCGAAAAATGCCACAGATTTCTTAAGAGACGGAACTATCGTTACCATTGATGCTTCAACCGGCATGGTGTATGCGGGAAGAAGCCAGCTTGACAGATTAAAGACACAGAATGAAGAATGACAGTCAATAAAAAACAACAGGCAGTGTGAATGCAGGGAACCCGTAAAGCCCGGTCGCTGTGCTGCACGTCTGCAAAACATCAACAAGTCATCGCGAGCGAATGAAGTGAAGCTCGGTGATCTACTAGATTGCTTCGTCGGCTTCGCCTTCTCGCAATGACGTATCCGAATTGTCATCGCGAGCGAACGAAGTGAAGCTCGGTGATCTACTAGATTGCTTCGTCGGCTTCGCCTTCTCGCAATGACGTATCCGAATTGTCATCGCGAGCGAACGAAGTGGAGCGCGGCGATCCACTAGATTGCTTCGTAGGCTTCGCCTTCTCGCAATGACGTATCCGAATTGTCATCGCGAGCGAACGAAGTGGAGCGCGGCGATCTACCAGATTGCTTCGTCGGCTTCGCCTTCTCGCAATGACGTATCCGAATTATCATTGCGAACGAACGAGGTGGAGCGCGGCGATCTACCAGATTGCTTCGTCGGTTTCGCCTTCTCGCAATGACATACCAGAAGTGAGAGGTGGCAGCCGCCCTTATCTCATTCTCACAGGATTTTTCGGCGCATTATCACAATGCGCCCTTGTTTTGCGGGATCCCTTGTTGGTTTTAGTATTTCAACCCATATCCTATATCGAATTTATAATTGCCGGTTCCAATATCATTGACAGATTTATACCAAGGCATGGGCAGTGTTCCGGAGAAAGGTACCTTTCCGGTAAGGACATTGGCAATACCGTCGGCCTCACTTCCCGGAAGATAACACATGACCACAGCATTCCAACTGTCATAGTAATCCTCAATGATCATGTTTCGTCCGGCGACGATCAGTGTGACAGTCGGCTTGTTGAGGGATTTTGCCAGTTCAATGGCCTCTTTGTTTCCCGAAAGAGCATGGGAGCCCGTCAGGCTCAGGTCTGGGGTGTCACCCTCCCATTCGGCATAGGGAATCTCACCAACGCAAAGTATTGTCAAATCCGCCTGGGAGGCTTGCTCCTCATCGGTTATGATGGTGAGGCTGTATTGGTCGGCAATGGCATATAAGCCTTCCAGAATGGTGGTTGCCCCTTCCACAAATTTCTTGTTATTGCTGTCTGTGTAGCCCTGCCATTCCATGGTCCACCCTCCGCACTGAACACCTGTATCGTTCATGGCAGGCCCTGTAACAAAAATTTTGCTTCCTGGTTTAATGGGAAGTATATCACCGTCATTTTTGAGGAGAACAAGGCTTTTTTCAACAAGCTGGCGGGCGATGTCCCGAACTTCGGCAGAACCCACATCCGAATAGCTCATTTGAAGCCTTTCCTGCATGGGATCATCAAAAAGTCCAAGCTCCTGCTTTACACGGATGATTCTGGTTACAGCGTCGTCAATTCGTTCCTGGCTGATAAGCCCTTCCTTTACTGCCTCAATGATGTATTTATAGCAATCAGGATAAAACTGGGGTTCCATAAGCATATCAATACCCGAATTGATGGCTGTGACAACCTGTCCCTTCAGATCGGGAACCGAGATATTGTGGATGGACTCCCAGTCACTTACCACAAAGCCGTCAAAGCCCATTTCGCCCTTAAGAATATCATTTATATAGTAGGAGTGCTCGTGCATTTTTACGCCATTGACGCTGCTGTGAGAGATCATGACCGTTTTTACGCCTGCATCCACCAGATTCCGATATACATCCAACAGAGCCTGGATTTCCGAATCACTGAGTGAGGCGTCTCCTCTGTCTATGAGATAGCCCCCTTCACCTGTGCCGTAATCAATATTTCCATCGGCGAAGAAATGCTTCGCACAGGGAAGAACACCGCCGTCAATAAGTCCTTTTGAATAGGCAGTGCTCAGTTTTGATACTAGCTCAGGGTCCGATGAATAGCTCTCATAGGTTCTGCCCCAGCGAGGTTCGGTTGCTACGGCCACGCAGGGGGAGAAGTTCCAAAGCATCCCTGAAAGTTTCATCTCTTCGGCAACAGCCAGCCCCATCCTGTAAGTCAGTTCCTCATGGTTTGCCGCCCCTATTCCAATATTATGAGGGAAGATCACAGCTCCCAGGCATCCCTGATTGCCATGTACTGCATCTGTTCCATATATAAAGGGAATTCCGCTTTCGGATGAGAGTGCCGCCTCCTGGTAACGCAGTACAGTATTCTTCCAGCCTGATGCCGACCTGTCCAAACCACTGTAGGAGGACAGGATAGATCCGTAGCCGTACTTTTTCATGGCTATATGAGTAGCTTTGTAAACCGCCGGTTGGAGCATTTGCGCCGCTTTCTGCTCAAGGGTCATGGAGGCCACAATTTCCTCAGGTGTGGCGCCGGGACTGTATTTTAAAGGGATTTGACCTTGTTCCTCCGGACTGGTTGAAGGAGAGGGCTCAGGTGTTGCCGGACTGTCCGTGACAACAGGGTCAGGTGTTTGATCATTATTACCGGCTGCCTGCTGTTCCTGGCCGCATCCTGCAAGCGATAAGGTTAATACCAGACAAAGGAGAATGGTCAATATTCTTTTTTGCACACTGTGTTCCTCCTAACTGAAACAATTAGGATAAATATACCACCACATGAAACAATACACAAGGAAAACCGCGACCAATATTACATTCTGCTTACATGGAGTGTATAAATTAACAATGTTGCAGTATATCGTACTGCATGCATCCAAAAAGAATGGGCATGGACTGTCAATAAATGTGGCTTGTAATCATGGGATACTTTTGGTAAATTGGTTATATCCCTGAAAGTCGCCTTGCGACTATTACTGGAAGGGTTATGCATTGGATCGTGTTTTGCATCGGTATTGATGTGTCTGCGGTTATGTATACCCTATTTTTGTGAAAAAAGAGGTTTGATTTATGAAAAAACTCATGGTTGTTTTCTGTATCCTGCTTATTGCTACTATTGTGGTTTCATGCGGATCGGGTGATGTGCCGGCACAAGGGAATTCGCCGGAAACCCAGGGACCCGGAACCCAGGAGTCACCTGCACCAACGGCAACACCCACATCATCACCAGAGGCTACGGAAACGCCTGAGCCCACTCCAACACCTACTCCTACACCCACACCAACACCTACCCCCACCCCAGAACCGAGCGAGACACCTGCTTCTCAGGGAAGCTCCGGTACCTCAGCATCTGGTAAGGTTAATGTCCTTGAGGCGGAGGCTGATAAGGCCAGGGTGGAGGTCAGGGCTGTATACCTGACCGGGTATACAGCTGGAAAAAGGATTGATCATTTCATAGATTTGTGTAATAAGACAGATCTGAATGCTCTTGTTATCGATATTAAGGAAGCAGGAGTGGTCAACTATAAATCCAATGTACCCCTGGTCAAGGAACTGGGACTTTCCGTCAACGGTTTTGATCCTGCAGAGGTTCTGAAAAAATGCCATGATAACGGTATCTATGTTATTGGAAGAATTGTCTGTTTCAGAGACAATAACCTGGCACAGGCAAAACCGGAATGGGGTATTAAAACACCGAATGGTTCGCTCTGGCTTGAGGGCGGCAGTAAGCACGGAGCGTGGACCGACCCTTCAATACCCGAAGTACAGCAATTTAACATAGATATCGCTGTTGAAGCGGCCAAGCTGGGATTTGACGAGATACAGTTTGATTATGTGAGATTCCCCACAGGCAAGGCATCAGCATTTGCCTATGATCCGGATATGGCTCCAAAATCAGAGGTCATTGCAAATTTCCTTTATAAGGCATCAAAAGAGATCAAACAGGTTGCAAAAATTCCTGTTTCGGCAGATGTCTTTGGCATCATCGGAGAAAAGGGTCCCGACGGTAAGGCTATCGGGCAGGAACTGGAACTGGTTGGGCTGAACGTTGACTACATAAGTCCCATGATCTACCCATCCCACTATGCTAATAATTCAAAGGGCATGATGGGTAACGGTGTTGGCCAGAGCATCAACGGTGTTCTCTTCACTCATCCCGACCTGAAACCCTATGAAGTGGTATATAATGCCCTGGCAAGGATAAAGTCAAGGATCTCCGAGATGGGCCCCTACAGGGCTGATGTGAGACCCTATATTCAGGGCTTTACGGCAAAATATCTGCCGGAAGGGTACTACCAACAATACGGTTATGAACAGTTCAGGCAGCAGATCAAGGCGGTTTACGATGCTGGCTACAGGGAATGGATCTTTTGGAACAGCTCCAACAATTATGTTGAAAAGGCCTTTGAAAATCTCCCTATCCCCGAGGCAGCCCAAGCAAATAGCACAGAAAACGAGGGTGAATAAATGGACAAGGTAATTGTAGAGTTATGCGAGAACTATCGTATAGATCGGGTTACCAGTACTCTGGAGAAGATTTTTGAAGGAATGGGAGGCATCAATTCCCTCATCAAGCCCGGAATGCGCGTGGCTTTAAAGCCGAACCTGCTCCTGGCGAAAAAACCTGATGATGCAGCAACGACACACCCGGCCGTGATTCAGGCTATCGCCGCCCTGGTGCAGAAGGCGGGCGGATTGGTCAGCATAGTGGAAAGCCCCGGCGGCCCCTATAATGTACCATCCCTGAAGCGTGTCTATGCTGCCACTGGCATGGAGGATGCGGCTAACGAGACAGGTGCCCAACTGAACTTTGATCTCAGGGTTGAAAAGATCGACAATCCTGATGCACTGATAGTAAAAACCCTTAAGATACTTAAACCCCTTCGTGATGCAGATCTGATCATCAACGTGGCGAAGCTGAAGACCCATAGAATGATGGTATATACAGGGGCAGTAAAAAACATGTTCGGTTCCATTGCCGGTCTGGAAAAGGCCGACTACCATCTGAGGCTGGATCAGTATGATAAGTTTGCTGATTGCCTTATCGATATCTACATGGCAACCAGGCCGCAGATCAACATCATAGATGGGATTATAGGCATGGAGGGCGAGGGGCCGGGCTCAGGCGTCCCCAAATATCTGGGAGCGCTCATTGGCTCACAAAACGGTTTTGCCGCCGATCTTGCCGGATTGAGCCTTATAAATGTAGACTACCGGCAGGTTCCCGTGATGAAGAGGGCTGAAGAAAGAAAGCTTTTCCGGGCTGATCAGGTGGTGTTTGAGGGTGAGGATATCTCATCAATAAGGTGTGAAGATTTTGATGTGCCGGCTCTTGGGAATCCGGGCAACATGGAACTCGGAAGAAAGATCCTGAGCTTCATAGAGAAAATATTCAGGCCCAAGCCTGAAATAATACACGACAGCTGTGTCGTATGCGGAAAGTGTATTGAGGTCTGCCCGCCTAAAACCATTCATAAGAGCCAGGACAACAAGGTAATCATTGATTACAGCAAGTGTATCAGTTGTTTTTGCTGCCATGAGTTTTGTCCCGAAAAGGCTGTACGGATAAAGAAAAATGTAGCCAGAAGGATTCTAGAATACAAAAGAACCTCGGGCAGTGACGACTAGGGCTTCCATTTTTCAGCATGTTTTGGTAAAATCAATAAAGAGTTTTACTGGATTTATTGCTTTATGAATCTACTGTATGAACAAACCATCATAGGAGCAGGCTAATGAATGTTGAATACATCAATCCGTTTATAGAGGCAAGCCAGTCGGTTTGGACCATGATGACAGGCAACAAGCCGGTTTTGGGAAAAGTATACCTGAAAAAAGTGCCGTATCAGAGCGATGATGTTGCAGTCATTGTTGGTTTGACCGGGAAGATCAGGGGCCAGGTAGTCATATCCATGCGCACAGATACCGCACTGAAGGTGGTCTCGTCAATGATGGGCGGTATGGCCGTGCCCGAACTGGATGAAATCTCCAAGAGTGCCATATCGGAGCTGGGAAATATGATTATGGGCAATACTGCTACTATTCTGGCCAGCCGTGGAATAGGAATTGAGATTACGCCGCCATCCCTGCTCATAGGGGAAAAGATGTTGATTACACCAGCACATATGACAACTATTTGTGTTCCCTTGCTGCTTGAGGGGGATGATCCTATAGAGATCAATGTATCGTTGGAACAATGACCCTAAAAAGATGGCAAGGCCATCTTTTTCTGTAAAGAGCAGCAGTGTAGAGGTAATGAATCGTGGCTTTAAATATAGTTCTTCTCGAACCTGAAATTCCGCAGAATACAGGAAACATCGCCCGTTCCTGTGCCGCTACCGGAGCCGGGCTTCATCTGATAGGCCCTTTGGGGTTTTCCATTGAGGACAAATATCTGAAACGTGCCGGACTGGATTACTGGGACAAGTTGGATATCTCATACTATAACAGTCTTGATGAGTTTTTCAGCAAGCATCATGATAAAACTATCTATTACTCATCCACAAAAGCCTCAAAAACATATGATGAGGTACTGTATCCCAGAGACTGTTTCATCATGTTCGGGAAGGAAACAAAAGGCCTGCCCGAGACGCTTTTGAGCGAGCATTACGGTCAGTGCATCAGAATACCCATGCGGGAAGAGATTCGCTCTCTAAACCTGTCCAATTCGGTAGCCATTGTTCTGTATGAAGCATTAAGGCAAATGGGGTTTCCCGGCCTGTCAAAGCACGGGCGACTAACACAGGGTACAGAGTCCAGCTTGAGTAAGTGTGCCTCTGTTTTTCCTGTAGATACTTTGTGAAGGAGGAAGGAGATGGCTAAATTCAGGATCGGTGTTGTAACCTGCGGTGGAGACTGTCCCGGATTGAATTCAGTAATAAGAGCCGTGGTAAAGACTGCTATATATAACTATGGTTACGAGGTAATCGGTTTTAAGGATGGATATCTGGGTCTGGTCTACAACCGTTTCATAAAACTGGGGCTTCCGGACGCATCTGGTTTGCTGGACAAGGGTGGAACTATTTTGGGCACCACCAACAATTTCGATCCCTTCAGGGTCGTAGTGGATCATGATGGGGAGAAACAGTATAAGGACTTGAGTGACAGAGTGGCCGACACCTTAAAAATGCATGACATCCAATGCCTTATAGTAATTGGCGGTACCAGCACCATCAGTATTGCAAATAAGCTCATTGAAAAGGGGATCAATATCGTTGCCATACCAAAAACCATAGATAATGACGTGCCTGCCACCGACATGACCATAGGCTTTATGACCAGTGTGAATACTGCCACCCAGGCATTGGACAAGCTGCATTCTACTGCTGAGTCCCATCACCGGGTCATGATTCTGGAAGTGATGGGGTTATCCTCCGGATGGGTATCCCTTGAATCCGGTATAGCTGGTGGTGCTGACATTATTCTCATACCCGAGATTCCCTACGATATAAATCTTGTGGCAAGGCGAATCCTTGAGCGTAAGAACCAGGGAAAAGGCTTCAGTATCATTGTGGTATCGGAGGGCAGCAGGCCTTTGGGGCATGATGTGGCGCAGGATCCCATTATTGATGATGATGTACAGCCTCTCAACGGCATTGGCAGCCAACTGGCTGCCGAGCTTGAAAAACTGACCCGGGTCGAGGTCAAGGTCACTGTGCTGGGTTATCTCCAGCGAGGGGGCGAACCTTCTCCATACGACCGTATTCTGTCCACCCGGCTGGGAGCTTCAGCCGTTGACATGATTGCTGCAGGAAAATATAACATGATGGCAGCCATAAGTAATGATCAGCTTTACCCTGTTAAGATTTCCGATATAACAGGAAAGATAAAAACTGTTCCACTGGATGGGGAATTGGTTCAAATAGCCCGTAGCATTGGCGTCAGTTTTGGCGACTGAACCTACTTCACGAGCGGACATTTAGAAAGCAGATGATTTAGTAGTTATGTATGATTTTAGAGAAATAACCCTTGGAGATCAGGATTTGATTACCTCAATATTAAGGCGCATGCGCCCTATATCCTCGGAATTCACCTTCCCATACCTTTATGCATGGAGGCGGGATTATAATTTCAGGTTTGGCATATTTGGAGACCATCTCTGCCTTGTTAGCGACTCCAGAGAAGCATTTCCCTTTGCCTTCTGTCCCGTCCCTGTGGGTGGAAAGCATGACGGTGAAGGATTTAAAAAGGCTCTTGAAGCTATTGAAAGCCATTTCAGAGAGCAGCACTTTGATCTTGCCTTTGCCCGGGTGGAGGAGAGCAGGCTTCCGCTATTGACAGGACATTACCAGAACAGGGCTGAGGTGTCCAAGCTTCCGCAGACTTCGGATTACGTCTATAATACCAGTGATTTGGCACTGCTTGCCGGAAGGAAATACAGCAAGAAGAGGAACCATATCAGCCAGTTCATACGAAAACATGAGAACCACGAATATGTGCCCGTCGGTACGGAGAACATCGCTGAATGCCTGCGTGTCTTTGAAGAGTGGTGTGAAAAAAACGAATCTGATTGCCGGCATCCTGATAACTGTGAGCGTTTAGCCTGCAAGGAGTTTTTGAATAATTGGGCCAGGTTTGAGCTCAAGGGTGCTCTTGTGAGGGTTGATGGGAAAGCTGAAGCCTTTACCATCGGCGAAAAGCTTAATGAAGACATGGCCGTTGTGAGGGTTGAGAAGGGGAATCTGGAGATCCATGGCATTTATGCCTTCATCAACCGGGAATTCTCTTCCAGGGAATGGGCAGATAATACAAAGTATATCAACCGGGAAGAGGATATGGGTATGGAAGGTCTCCGCAAATCCAAAAAATCATACTTTCCCGCATTCATGGTGAACAAATACCTTGTGCGCTGCCATACATGATCAGGGCAGCCCTTTGGCGGTAAAGAATGAACAACCTGAGCGCAAAGAGGCCGGCATACTTTGGCGGATTCAACATTGACAAAACATCAGGTGTTTTTATAGTATAATCTTGTATCAGCACCATTTAAGGGTTGGCATTCCATACCCTTTTATATTTTTTATTGGATGGATCCACTAGGTTCTCTCATGATGGGGGATGGCTTTCCCAGCCAAGCCCCGGAATGAAAGGACAAGATATACAGATCAAATCAAATGCCAAAGGAAAGGATAATGACATGCCGAAGAAACCAAAGGTAGCCATTGTTATGGGCAGCGACTCGGATTTTCCCGTGATGGAGGGATGCCTCAATATCCTGAAGGAATTTGATGTTGAAACTTCGGTGGCTATATGCTCAGCCCACCGCACGCCGGACAGGGCTGCAGAAATTGCCAGGAATGCTGAGAGTGAAGGATGCGACCTGATCATAGGTGCAGCTGGCAAAGCAGCTCATCTTCCCGGTGTATTGGCGGCCTATACCGTTCTTCCCGTCATCGGGATACCCATCAAATCCTCTACCCTGGATGGACTGGACTCACTACTATCCATCGTTCAGATGCCTCAGGGCGTGCCAGTGGCCACTGTAGCCATAAACGGAAGCGGAAATGCAGCGCTTCTGGCCATTCAAATCCTGGGAGGCACTTACCCCGATCTTCGAGAAAAAATGCGTGAATATAAGAAAAAGATGGCTGAAGCCGTTGAGGCAAAGAACCAACAGCTTCAGGCGCGATTGAGAGGGGCTGAGCAGTGATGGTAAACCGGACTTCAGCGATTCAATGCTGTGTGGATTGTGACAAGCCCCGTGAGGCATGCGGAGTTTTTGGCGTGGTCAACAATGACGACTTTGACATAGCCCGCATGGTTTATTTCGGCCTCTATGCCCTTCAGCACCGGGGCCAGGAAAGCTGCGGCATTGCTGTAACCAACCAAAATGGTATAACAGGGTACAGGGGTATGGGGCTTGTATCCGAGGTCTTTGATGACAGGATACTGGATCAGCTGGGAGGTTCCATAGCCGTTGGACACTGCCGTTATTCAACAGCCGGCGGAAATTCGGTAGAGGACATTCAGCCTCTCATGGCAAACTATAAAGGCGGGCGTATGGCCATAGCCCATAATGGTAATCTGGTAAACGCGGAAAGCATCAGGAGAACTCTGGAAGAATCAGGGGCTATCTTTCAAACCACAACAGATTCCGAGGTCATTGCCAATTTGATTTCCAGATACAGCATTCAAACCGATGACCTTGAGGAGATTCTGGTAAAGATCATGCAGCAGGTGGAGGGTTCATACGCTGTCATAATCATGACCCGGAAACGTCTCATCGGAATGCGTGATCCATGGGGATTACGGCCGTTGTGCATTGGAAAACTTGACGACTCCATCATTTTGGCATCCGAGAGCTGTGCCCTCGATTCAGTGGGGGCTGAATTTGTAAGGGATGTTGAACCGGGTGAGATCGTGGTCGTCCAGGATAAGGAGATACGATCCATCAAGGGGGCAGTGAGCAGTAAGCCCCGTCACTTTTGTATTTTCGAGCATATATATTTTGCCCGCCCCGACAGTTTTATTGATGGGGCGTCGGTCTATAAATCCCGCCTGGAAGCAGGCCGTATGCTGGCCATAGAACACCCTGCAGATGCCGATCTGGTGGTAGGGGTGCCTGATTCGGGTCTGACCGCCGCCATAGGATTTTCCAGGCAGTCGGGTATCCCCTATGGTGAGGCGCTGATAAAGAACCGATATGTGGGAAGAACCTTTATAGAGCCACAACAGAAGAAGAGGGAGCAGAGTATTGATATAAAGCTGAATGTACTCAAAGAAGAGATAGAGGGCAAGCGCATCGTGATGATCGATGACTCTATAGTTCGGGGTACTACCACAAGAAAACTGGTCCAGATGTTGAAAAATGCGGGCGCCAAAGAGGTGCATATGAGGATCAGTTCTCCGCCTGTCAAATTCCCATGCTATTTCGGCATAGACATATCTTCAAAAAATCAGCTTATCGCAGCGAAGAAAACCATTGAGGAGATTAGAAAGAATATGGGTGCCGACAGCCTGGGATTCCTGAGTGTGGACGGGCTGGTTAATACCCCCGTGGGTGGTCTGGAAAGGGGCTTTTGCACCGGATGCTTTACCGGGGAATACCCTATAAACCCGGCCGTAGAGGACTTACCAGCTAAATAAGCTTAAGCATAGCAAGGAGGATGAAGCATGGCTACTTACAAGGAAGCCGGAGTTGATGTAACGGCAGGCTACAGGGCTGTAGAACTGATGAAATCCCATATCAAAAAGACCATGAGACCCGAAGTGGTGGACGATATAGGCGGTTTTGCAGGTCTGTTCAGCCTTGAGAAAATGAATGTCCAAAAGCCCGTACTGGTTTCGGGTACCGATGGCGTCGGAACAAAGCTTAAGATCGCTTTCATGATGGACAGGCATGATACCATCGGAATGGACTGTGTGGCCATGTGCGCTAATGATGTGGTATGCTGCGGCGCTCAGCCTTTATTCTTCCTGGATTATATAGCCACAGGAAAACTGATCCCCGAGAAAGTGGAGCAGATTGTGAAGGGTGTCACCGACGGATGCATACAGGCAGGATGTGCCCTGATAGGCGGCGAGACCGCTGAGATGCCGGGCTTTTACCGGGAGGATGAGTACGATCTGGCGGGTTTTGTGGTTGGAATGGTGGACAGGGATCGTATCATAACTGGCAAAACCATCCGGGAGGGGGATGTTCTAATCGGTCTGGCATCCTCAGGAGTCCACAGCAACGGCTTCTCACTGGTTCGCAAGGTGATTGTGCCCCATGAGCATAAGCTCAATCAATATGATGACAGGCTCGGCAAGAGTCTGGGTGAAGAAATTCTTACGCCGACACGGATCTATGTGAGAACCATTCTCTCACTGATAGAAGAATATGAGATCAAAGGGATTGCCCATATTACAGGCGGTGGCTTTATTGAAAACATCCCCAGAATGGTTCCTGCAGATCTGGGTGCGGTTATCCGCAAGGGCAGCTGGAATGTATTGCCCATCTTCCATCTGCTTCAAAAGATGGGTGATATCCCTGAAGAAGATATGTATAACACCTTTAATATGGGAATCGGTATGATCCTTGCAGTTTCGCCGGAGGCTGCCGACGATGTGGTACGGTCCGCCACCCGGCTTGGTGAAAAAGCCGCCGTGATAGGTGAGATCGTTAAAGGTGGGGAGAGAATCACGATATGCTGAGAATAGGCGTCATGGTTTCAGGAGGCGGTACCAATTTGCAGGCCATCCTGGATCAGGTAGAGAAGGGACAGCTTCCTGATTGTCAGGTGGTTACGGTGATTTCCAGCAGACCCGGTGTATATGCCCTGGAACGTGCCCAAAAACACAGTATTCCCTCCTGCGTTATTTCCAGAAAGGATTTTGAAACCATGGAGGAATATGACGAAGCGGTATTGAGCCATCTGAAGAAGCATGATGTTCAGTTGGTGGTTCTGGCCGGTTTCCTGAGTCTGTTGGGGGAACAGGTCATTGCTGCCTACAAAAATGCCATCATCAATGTTCATCCATCCCTGATCCCCTCTTTTTGCGGTAAGGGTTTCTATGGACTCATCCCTCACAGGAAGGCGCTGGAATATGGCGTTCGCCTGACTGGGGCAACGGTTCATTTTGTGGACAGCGAATATGATTCCGGTCCTATCATCCTGCAAAAGGCTGTTGAGGTGATGGATGACGATACGCCCGAAAGCCTTCAGAAAAGGGTAATGGAGCAAGCCGAATGGATATTGCTTCCTCAGGCTATCAGGTTGTTCGCCCAGGGCAGGCTGAAGGTGGAAGGAAGGCGTGTGGCCATTCTTGGAGAAACAATCCAGAGAAAGGAAGTCGAATGATGAAGGTATTGGTGGTAGGCAGCGGAGGGAGAGAACATGTCCTGGTATGGAAGTTGGCTCAGAGCCCTGAGATAACAGAAATATACTGTGCACCGGGAAATGGCGGTATTGGGGAAATGGCCCAATTGGTTCCGATTAATGCCACGGACATTCACGGGATAGTAAGTTTTTCTAAGGAACATCGTATCGACCTGGTTGTAGTGGCACCTGATGATCCTCTGGCCATGGGCATGGTTGATGCACTGGAAGAAGCAGGGATATGGGCTTTTGGGCCACGCAAAAATGCCGCCATTTTAGAGTCAAGTAAGGTGTTTTCAAAGAATCTGATGAAAAAATACCATATTCCCACAGCCGATTACCAGGTATTCGACAACAGCCAGAATGCAAAGGAATATGTGATGCAGGCAAAACTGCCGGTTGTGGTCAAGGCGGATGGGCTTGCTCTTGGCAAGGGAGTTCTCATATGTCATACCCGTGACGAGGCTGTCCAGGCGGTAAAGTGCATCATGGAGGACAAGAAGTTTGGCAGTGCTGGCCAGCAAATTGTGGTGGAAGAATACATAACAGGCCCTGAGGTATCGGTTTTGACCTTTACCGATGGAAATACCATCAAGCCCATGGTCAGCGTGCAGGATCATAAGCGGGCATTGGATAACGACCGGGGTCTTAATACAGGAGGCATGGGAACCTTTACTCCCAGCAGGTTTTACAATGAAGCCATTGCCCATGAGTGCATGGAGACAATATTCAAACCCACTATCGAAGCGATGAACCAGGAAGGAAGAAAGTTCAAGGGAGTATTATTCTTCGGCCTCATGCTCACCGAAGATGGGCCGAAGCTATTGGAATACAACGCCCGTTTTGGAGATCCCGAGGCTCAGGTGGTTCTACCCCTCCTGAAGACTGATCTATTAGAAGTCATCCGGGCTATCATCCGTGAGGAACTGGACAAAGTGGACATCCAATGGCATGAAGAGGCGGCTGTGTGTGTTGTTATGGCATCAGGAGGATATCCGGAGGCATATGAGAAGGGCTTTGAGATAACCGGGCTGGATCAGTTTTCTCACCAGTCGGATATCATGATCTTCCATGCGGGAACAAAGAAAGAGAAGGGTAGGATCCTGACCAACGGAGGACGGGTTCTGGGAGTTACCGCACGGGGCAGTGATCTTGATGAGGCAAGACAAAAGGCCTATGGTGCTGTTAGTCGAATACATTTCAAAAATGCGCATTATCGGCGCGATATTGGAATAAAATAAGAAACCAGTCATTATGTTCATGGGATAGTGGTGTCAATTCCCGCGGAATAATAAACTGCGGGAGGTGAATGTATGGGACCTAATAAAGCAATTGGCTGCAATGTTAAGGAATGCAGATACCATGCAAAGACTGACGAGTATTGCGCACTGGATCATATCCACGTTTCGAAAACCAAGGAAAAGGCGGATATGGAAAGGGACACGGAATGCGCCTCTTTTGAAAGGGAATAGGTCATTTTTACGCAGTATCACCATCCAGACGTGTCAACTATTGAGAGCGGGTTTGCCCGCTCTTTCACTACCAGGCGGAGAAAACCGGTGCTTTGCCATTATGGGGTGCATTTCTCACCCGTGAAAAAGCAGAAGTACCCCTGCAGCCATGACTCCCATCCCAAGCACAAACCCTAAGATGGTGAGGTAGTGCTCTCCGTATTCTCTCGCTGTGGGAAGAAGTTCATCCATGGAAATATAGATCATAACCCCGGCAACGGCAGAGAAAACCATGCCGAACAATGTATCACTTATCAGAGGGCCAAGGATCAGCATGGCAAGAATAGCCCCCAGAGGTTCGGAGAGGCCGGAAAGCATGGACATCCAGAAGGCTTTCCTGCGGCTTCCGGTGGCGTAGTAGACGGGCATGGCGATGGATATGCCTTCGGGGATGTTATGGATGGCGATGGCAAGGGCGATGGAAAAGCCAAGCATCGGGTCTTTTACTCCTGAAATAAAAGCAGCGATACCTTCGGGAAAATTGTGTATGGTGACAGCCAGGGCTGTAAAGATCCCCGTTTTATAAAGTCTTCCGGATTCCGTCGTAGATTCAGGGGAATCCATGCCCCGTATCCTTTTGGATACAGGCGGATAGCCGGGTTCGGGAACAAGCTCATCAATCAGAGCTATCAAGACAATGCCGAAGAAAAAGGACAGGACAGTGAGAATCTTACCCCTTTGTTCACCGTGGGCCTTCCTGAGAATGGCTTCAGCTTCGGGGAAGATTTCAATGAAGGATACATAGATCATGACCCCCGCTGAGAAGCCCAGCATGGTGGACAACACCCGGGTATCGGTTCTCCGAAACAGCAGGACCAGCAGCCCTCCCATTCCGGTCGCTATGCCGGCGCCCAGGGCATAGCCCAATGCGGGTATGGCAGTTGCAAGGTTCATGGCTTCCCCGTCCAGTCTCAATGCTTTTCCAGGTTATATCTATGACGACGGGCATACTTAAATGATGATGATTTTATTGTTGTGTGCCGCACCCCTTCCTGGGGCAACCACTTTAAAGAGCGGGTGCGGGATGGTATAATTGTCAGGAGCGGTAAATATAACAGATGAAACTGGTCTATAATGAATGAGGATGATTTATGAGTAATGAGAGACAAAAAAGAGTAAGAAACTTTTGTATCATAGCCCATATCGATCACGGCAAATCCACTTTGGCCGACAGGATGCTGGAGCTGACCGGCGCCCTGACCGAGCGTGAAATGGACGAACAGGTTCTGGACAATATGGATATTGAGAGGGAACGGGGTATAACCATCAAGGCTCAGGCCGTGAGAATGATCTACAAGGGGGAGGACGGCGAGGAGTACATTCTCAATCTTATAGACACCCCCGGACATGTGGACTTCAATTATGAGGTTTCAAGAAGCATAGCGGCCTGTGAGGGAGCTATACTGGTGGTGGATGCATCTCAGGGAATTGAAGCCCAGACCCTGGCGAATGTATATCTTGCTTTGGAGCATGATCTGGAGATTGTTCCGGTAATCAACAAGATTGATCTTCCCGGTGCCAGACCCGAAGAGATTATACGGGAGATAGAAGATGTCATTGGGCTGGAGGCTCAGGGAGCTCCCCAGATATCGGCGAAGAACGGAATCAATATCGATAGCGTGTTAAATAAGATTATTTCGGATATTCCGGCACCGAAGGGAGATGGGGATGCCCCCTTAAGAGCCCTGATATTCGATTCGGTCTATGATACCTATAAGGGTGTAATAGCCTATATCCGGGTGATGGAGGGCAAGGTGGCTCCAGGGCAGACCATCCGTATGATGCATACCGGGAAGGAATATATTGTGACCGAGTTGGGATACTTAAGGCCGGGAGGACAGATCCCCTCCGATTCTCTCATGGCAGGAGAGGTGGGCTATATATGCGCCAGTATCAAGGATGTTCGCAACTGTCGTGTGGGGGATACCATCACATTGGCATCCAATCCCGCCAGCGAGCCTCTTCCGGGATATAAGAAAGCAGTGCCCATGGTCTTTTGCGGGATATACCCTGCAGATGGGGCAAAATACAATGACCTGAGGGATTCGCTGGAAAAACTTCAGCTCAATGACGCATCCCTGATGTTTGAGCCCGAGACATCGGTTGCCCTTGGATTCGGCTTCAGATGCGGATTTCTGGGTCTTTTGCATATGGAAATCATACAGGAGCGCCTGGAGCGCGAATACAATCTTGATATCATCACCACGGCGCCCAGCGTCATTTACCGGATCACAAAGACCAATGGAGAGGAGATCAGCCTAGACAATCCCACAAATATGCCGGAATCCACAGAGATCGATACCATGGAGGAGCCCGTGGTCAAGGCTACCATCATGACGCCCACCGAGTATGTTGGAAGTATCATGGAGCTTTGCCAGGACAGGAGGGGCACCTTCCTTGGGATGGATTATTTGGAAGCTACTCGGGTCATCCTGAACTATGAGATGCCTTTAAATGAGATCATCTATGATTTCTTTGACGCCCTGAAATCCAGAACCAAGGGCTATGCCTCCCTTGACTACGAGTTGAAGGGGTATAAAGAATCTAATCTTGTAAAGCTTGACATCAAACTGAATGGCGAAATAGTCGATGCCCTTTCCTTCATAGTCCATGCAGACAAGGCATATGCAAGGGGACGGAGAATGGCTGAAAAGCTGAAGGATACCATTCCCAGGCAGATGTTTGAAATACCCATCCAGGCCTGCATCGGTAATAAGATCATTGCAAGGGAGACTGTAAAGGCTTACCGCAAGGATGTTCTGGCCAAGTGCTACGGCGGCGATATCACCCGTAAGAAGAAGCTGCTTGAAAAGCAGAAGGAAGGCAAGAAACGGATGCGCCAAGTAGGCAGCGTGGAGGTTCCCCAGGAGGCCTTCATGAGCGTACTCAAGCTGGATATGTGAGGCAATGGAATGACAGCAGCATCACATGATATAGGCCTTTATATTCATATCCCCTTCTGCGCCAGAAAGTGCCGGTACTGTGATTTTGTTTCCTGGTCCGGTATGGAACCTTTCTGGGAGCCGTATATCAATGCAGTTATCAAGGAATTGGAACAAAAATCACAAATAGTTGCCCATCGCCATGTCATGTCCCTGTTCATTGGCGGTGGCACCCCTTCGCTCCTTCCCTATGATGCTGTTCTGCGGATAATGGATGCGGTAAGAAAGCATTACCGTCTTCTTCCTGATGCTGAAATCACCATTGAGACTAATCCCGGCACTCTGGATCATGACAAGATCAGGGCATACCGGGAGGCTGGTATCAACAGGCTGAGCATTGGCCTTCAGGCCTGGCAGGATCATCTTCTGGAATTTATGGGCAGGGTTCATAATGCCGGGGATTTCCATGAAGCTGTCATTATGGCTCAAAACCATGGTTTTTCTAATATTAATGCCGATATAATATTCGGGATACCTTATCAGACCATGGGCGACTGGATAGATACAATTACTAAGGTTTTGTCCTATCAGATACCCCATGTTTCCTGCTATAGCCTTACCGTAGAAGAAGACACCCCCTTTGGCAGGATGAAGCGGGAGGGTCGCTGGCAGGATCCCGACGAAGAGCTGGAACGAAAAATGTACAGCAAGGCCATAGAGGTGTTTGAAAAAGCCGGTTTGGAGCAGTATGAAATCTCAAATCTGGCGAAACCTCAATACCGTTGCCGACATAATATGAATTACTGGCTGAGAGGTGAATATCTGGGATTTGGCATTGCAGCCCATTCCTGTTTCCACAATGAGCGCTGGGCCAACTCCTCCGATCTCAGGCAGTATATGGAGAGCATTGAGCGGGGAATTAACCCATTGGGCGAATGCTATTATATTACGAATGAGGAGGCTCTGTCTGAAAGCATGATACTCGGGCTGAGGCTGACTGAAGGCATTGATCTGGCTGATCTGTCTTCTATCTACCGGACCGATGTAAGGAAGAAATATGGCGAAAAGCTGGCAGATCTTGCCGAAAGACAGCTTGTTGAGCTCAAGGGATCTGTGGTAAGATTGACGAAAAGAGGCATGGATTTTGCCAATCAGGTGTTTATTGAGTTTATTTGAGCTTTTTCCGGCAGAGTGAATTGTGGGGAGGCTAAGAAGATGGAGATGAATGGTGTTAGAGGAGTGAATTCAGAGGTTCCGGGACTCGCAGAAATCAGCAGGAGCTATATGAACGATTTTATTGCTGAGATCAGGGAGATCCTTGAAAAGATAGAAATAGAACTGGTGGATCTGGAAGTGGATCCTGGCAACCCTGATCACCTGGACACTGTATATAACAGCTTCAATACCATCAGAGGCCTGGCTGGTCTTTTACACGATCCTGCCAGCATAAGAATAGCTGCGGCATCGGGAGAGCTTCTTGAAACCCTGCGAAAATATGGGGCTTCAGCTGGAAAAAGCGCAATCAATCTCCTGCTGTTTTCGGTCAGATTCATAAGAAGGATATGTGAAGACAGCGATGAAGTTAAAGATACACTGTTCATGGGCGAAGTGGAACAGCATATCAACAACATCCGTAAACTGAGAGAGGATATCATTCTTGAAATACGACAGCCTGCGGAACGTGATACACGCATCGGTGAAATTCTTGTGGCTGAAGGAGCCTTAGAACGCTCCGATGTGGAGGACGTACTCAAAAAGCAGAGCAGTGTATTCAACAAGATGAAGTTCGGCGAGATCATACTGAAGGAAAAGAAGGTTGACGTCTCGGATATCATCAAGGCGATACGCATGCAGAAGATAAGAAATGCCGGAACCTCGGATCAGTATGTCAAAATCCCGCTGGAAAGACTTGATCAGATCATCGGTATCATCAACAATGTTGGTATTATTTTTGATTCCATAAAGGGTGAGGCTGCTCTGAGATTCGGCAGTAATGATGCCCTTACCATGGATGCGTCGAAAGCCTTCAACATGGTAAAGGATGTGAGAAGCATCTTAAAGGAGCTCCGGATGGTTACACTCCAGCAGACATTCCAGAAGCTGACCCGCCTTGCATGTACCATCATAGAGGAAAACCATCTGGAAGTCATGTTTTCTACCATGGGTGAGAATATTGAGGTTGACAAGGAGATTGCAGATAAGATTGTATCCCCCTTGGGTGAACTTATAAAGCTGCTTCTGGAAAAGGCCTATACCGAGCAGGATGCTGCCAGGCGGATAGGCAGCATTGAGGTGGTTGCCTATGAAGAAAGCAGCACAGTACATATTGGTATCACTGGAGACCAGGTAGTGGACATTGAAGAATTCAAGTCCGACACTCGCTTCATGGAAGTAGCCTCACGGCTGTCAATACTACAGTGCCGCCTGGCCATGGATGACATGGACGGGGAGGGTACGCGCATTACAATAGCTATTCAAAGATGAACCGCAAAGTTTTATAACCCCATTATTACCAATAAGCTCAGCCCCGGTCTGACGATACCTCTTGACAAACTGGAGGGTGAGTGTTATTTTTAGATTGTGTTAGCACTCAACAGTGGAGAGTGCTAACAATCGGATTGGTAATTGCAGATCCGGGATAATATCAAGGATTGTTTGACCGAGCTCTAAGCTCCCAAGCATGCGATTTAGGGGGTGAAGCAATGTCCTGGGAAAATGAGCTTAACGACAGAAAAAAAACCATATTGAAGTCCATTATTGATGTTTACATTCAGTCAGCCCAACCTGTCGGCTCCCGTACCATTGCCCGGAGGCATGATCTTGGTCTGGGATCGGCTACCATAAGAAATGAGATGGCCGATCTGGAGGAACTGGGATATATAACCCAACCCCATACGTCAGCCGGGCGGGTTCCGTCTGACAAGGGTTATCGGTTTTATGTGGATCACCTGATGCAGGCTCATCAGCTGGCTAATGAGGAGATAATGAGACTCAAACAGGCAATGGAGGACAGTGCGGAGGAGCTGAACCAGCTTTTTAAAAGGGTTTGCAGCATCGTTTCATCCTTTACCGGGTATCCCACAATCGTTATGTCGCCTCAGCTTTCAGAAGCTCTGATCAAGTCGGTACAGGTGGTTGAGATTGATGAAAAACATCTTCTGGTGGTACTTGTGGTAGAGGGTGGCATCGTCAGGAACAGGCTGGTCAGGCATGATGAGACTTTGAAAGAAGAGAATATTGTCAAGCTGACCAATGTGCTCAATTCAATGATCTCCGGAATGAAACTGGGAAGTGTTTTAATGCCCATGGCTCTGGAGGTCATGACGGTGACCGGGCTTACCGAGGCATTGATTGTACAGATACTGGATGCGGTAAAGGAATGTATACGCAGCGTTGAGAGTACCGATGTCTACCTCGATGGAATAACCAATTTATTAAACTATCCTGAATTCAGTGATCTTATAAAGGCGAGGGAAGTTCTCGAACTGCTGAACGAGGAGGATGTGATCAACTCCCTGGCAAAAAGCGCCATGAGAAGGCCCAGTCTTGAGGTCAGGATCGGAAGCGAGAATGAGATTGGTCCCATGAAGGAGCTCAGTGTGGTGACTACAGTTTATGGTCATAAAGGCAGGAGTACTGGTGCAATAGGCATCATAGGTCCTACACGAATGACTTACAGCAAGGTGGTTTCGTCCATACTATATATGAAAGACCTGATTAACAGAGAGATTTTAAAAATACTTAATGAGCGGGAGTAGTCAGGCAGAGCATTACGAGTTGAAAGGGAGTTATTGAATGAACAACAAGGATTTTCCAGAGGTGAACCGGCCTGCAGAGACGATGACCGGGGACGGAGAAATGGAGTCTCCCCTTGCGCGGGAGGATGCAGGGCAATCCGGCCAAACCCAAAAGACCAGCGCATCCAAAGACAATTCCAAAATGGAACATGCTGACGGAGATGGTTCGGAAGGTGAGATAAAGACATTAAGGCAGGCCCTGGAAAAAAAGGAGAACGAGATAAACGAGTTGCTTGACAGGACACAACGCCTTGCGGCTGAATACGATAATTATCGCAAGCGTACCAACCGGGAGAAGGAAAGGCTCTATTGCGATTCTGTATGCGATGTGGTTTCCAAAATCCTTCCGGTTGTTGATAATCTTGAACGTGCCATTGCCGCAGAAGTTGAAACCGAGGAGGGAAAGAGTCTGCGGGAAGGTATCAGCATGATTATCAGGCAGATGTCAGACATTCTGGAGAAGATAGGAGTAAAACCCATTGAAGCTGTGGGTAAACCCTTTGACCCTGAGCTTCACCATGCGGTTATGCATGTTGAGGACGACAGCTATGGTGAAAGTGAAATCATAGAGGAATTCCAAAAGGGCTATATTTATAAGGATGAAATTGTTATCCGCCATTCTATGGTGAGGGTTGCAAACTAGACTTTCTTTGGCCTTAATTTTATATAAAACGGGAGTGATAGAACTATGGGAAAAGTAATCGGGATAGACCTTGGTACAACTAATTCATGTGTTGCCGTTATGGAAGGCGGGGAGCCTGTTGTTATCCCAAATGCTGAGGGAAACCGCACCACACCGTCCATTGTAGCGTTTTCCAAGACTGATGAGAGGCTTGTGGGGCAGGTTGCAAAGCGACAGGCCATAACCAATCCTGAAAGAACGGTTATTTCCATCAAGAGGGATATGGGTACCGACAGAAAGGTAAAGATTGACGACAGAGATTTTACCCCTCAGGAGCTCTCGGCAATGGTGCTACAGAAACTGAAGGCTGATGCTGAGGCCTATCTGGGTGAAAAAGTAACCCAGGCAGTTATCACCGTGCCGGCATACTTCTCAGATTCCCAGCGCCAGGCTACAAAGGATGCCGGAAAGATTGCCGGGCTTGAGGTTTTAAGGATTATAAACGAGCCTACCGCTGCAGCACTGGCCTATGGTCTTGACAAGGAAACAGACCAGAAAATCCTGGTATTTGACCTGGGCGGCGGAACCTTTGACGTGTCCATTCTGGAGATTGGTGATGGTGTCTTTGAGGTTCTCGCCACCAACGGTAATAATCGCCTCGGCGGCGACGATTTTGACCAGCGCATCATAGAATGGCTGGCTGACAACTTCAAAAAAGAGAATGGTATTGATCTTAGAAATGACAAGATGGCCATGCAAAGGCTGAAGGAAGCTGCTGAGAAGGCTAAGATCGAGCTTTCGGGCGTCACCCAGACAAGCATTAACCTGCCCTTTATTACAGCCGATGCATCAGGTCCGAAGCATCTGGACACGAGTCTGACCAGGGCTAAATTTGATGAACTCACCGCCGATCTGGTGGAAAAGACCATGGGTCCTACAAGGCAGGCTCTATCGGATGCCGGTCTTTCACCAAACGAGGTGGACAAGATTTTGATGGTTGGAGGTTCAACCCGTATTCCGGCTGTTCAGGAGGCCATCAAAAAATTCCTGGGCAAGGATCCCTTCAAGGGAATCAACCCGGACGAGTGTGTAGCTGTAGGCGCTGCCATCCAGGCAGGCGTCCTGTCCGGCGAGGTTAAGGATCTGCTGCTGTTGGATGTAACTCCACTGTCCCTGGGTATTGAAACTCTGGGTGGGGTCTTCACCAAGCTGATTGAGAGGAATACAACCATACCTACCAAGAAGAGCCAGATATTCTCAACAGCCGCGGACGGACAGACCAGTGTGGATATCAAGGTCTACCAGGGAGAACGGGAAATGGCGGCACATAACAAGCTGCTTGGTAACTTCCAGCTTACCGGTATCCCACCGGCTCCCCGGGGTGTTCCCCAGATCGAGGTAACCTTTGATATTGACGCAAATGGTATTGTTCATGTTTCGGCCAAGGATCTGGGCACCGGCAACGAACAGGAAATAACCATAACAGCCAGCTCCAACCTGAGCGATGACGAGATTGATAAGGCTGTGAAGGAAGCTGAGAGATTTGCTGCTGAGGACAAGAAGCGCAAAGAGGAAATTGAGACCCGTAATGAAGCCGACTCCATGGTATACCAGACCGAAAAGACCCTGAAGGATCTGGGAGATAAGCTGAACTCCGAGGATAAGGACAAGATCCAGGCAGAGATAGATAAGGTTAAGGAAGCCTTGAAGGGTACCGATATTCAGGCCATCAAGGATGCGAAGGAGTCCCTGACACAGGCCTTCTATGCCATCTCTCAGAAGATGTATCAGCAGGCCGGACCTCAGGCAGGCGGACCCGGAGGGCCTCAGGAAGGCTTTGACCCTGGCAGCGCAGGATCGGATGATAATGTTTACAATGCGGATTACAAAGTAGTGGACGAGGACGATAAAAAGTAATCTCCCGCTCCATAACTGAAATCAAGAAACGGTATATGCCGCAATCTATGTTGCAGGCATCTACCGTTTCATCTTTGTGGGTATAAATATCTTTTTTCAGTACAATAAGGTACAGCAGTATTTATGGGGGAAGCTAAGGATGCCGTAATATTCCATGACACTCTGGATGTAACAGTGAGGATGTGGTATATTAACAAAGGTCGGCTGTTGAGATAAAAGCCTGATAGTTTTTCCCATACAGATCGTCCATGACGAATGGGTATTGAGAAACAACGGGAGGGGTTGGCTTTTGGCCGCTAAACGAGACTATTATGAGGTTCTCGGTATAGACAGGACAGCTACCGAGGCCGATATAAAAAAAGCATACAGAAGACTTGCCAAGCAATATCATCCTGATGTCAACAAGGGTGACAGTGATGCCGAGGCCAAGTTTAAAGAAATCAGCGAGGCATACAGTATCTTGAGCGACAGTGAAAAGCGTGCCAATTATGATCGCTTTGGGCATGCTGCCTTCGATGGCAACTCTGGCTTCAGTGGGTTTGGGGGCTTTGGATTTGGAGGTCTGGATGACCTTTTTGAGAGTTTTATGGGGTTTGGAAGGAACAGAACCTCCAAGCGTACCGGTCCCCAGCGTGGGAATGATCTCCAGTATGCCATGGAAATCACTTTTATGGAGGCTGCCTTTGGCACCACCAAGGAACTCAATCTGACAAGGCTTCAGAACTGCAGTGTTTGTGGAGGCTCAGGCTCAAAACCTGGGACGCAGCCCGAAAACTGTAAGCATTGCAATGGTTCCGGCCAGATCAGGTATTCCCAGTCAACTCCCTTTGGGCAGTTTGTAAATGTCCGTACCTGTAATGTATGCGGCGGTGAGGGCAAGGTGGTGATCAATCCCTGTGAAAAATGCAACGGCAAAGGTCGTGTAACCAAGGACTCACGGATCAGCATCAATATTCCTGCCGGTATAGACGAAGGCCAGACCATATCCCTGAGGGGAGAGGGGGAGCCAGGCCTGAGGGGCGGTTCGCCGGGAGATCTTTTTGTGACCATACATATCAAGTCCCATCCTATTTTTAAGCGGGAAGGATATGATGTGGTGTGTGATATCCCCATCTCATTTACCCAGGCAGCACTTGGTGCGGAGATTGAAATTCCCACCATTGACGGGAAGATGCCCTACAATATTCCCGAGGGAACCCAGACCAATACGGTTTTCAAGATACGGGGCAAGGGGATCAAGCATTTGAGGGGCAACGCCAGAGGGGATCAGTATATCCGTGTGAATGTTGAGGTGCCTGTAAAGCTATCCCAGAAGCAAAAGGAGCTGTTGCGGCAGTTTGCTGAAATCAGCGGTGATGAGGGGCTGGAACAGAAAAAAGGCTTCTTTGACAAGATGAGGGATCTTTTTAAGGATTAATCCCATGTAGGAGATTATCAGGAGAGGTTATGAAGTGGATCGAAGTATCAGTGACAACCAATGAGTTGGCTTCCGAGATCCTGTCGGAATTCCTAATGGAAAAGGGAGCCAATGGCACCGAAATTGTGGATGCAAAAGCCTTCAAGCAAACATTGGAGGAGAGCAGGTATCTTGATTATGCCGATGATGGGCTTGCTGAGAGCTATGGACCCCATGTGGTGGTAAGAGCCTACTATCCGGAAGGCACAGACCCGGAAAAACTCCTTGCCCATATCAGCCAACGCATGGATGAGTTATCCCGGCAAATGGACACAGGGCCTGCAATCATCCGATGGCAGATGCGGGATGATACCGAATGGAAGGATAATTGGAAGGCCTACTTCAAACCCTTCCAGTTCACTGATAGAATTGTGATCAAGCCCAGCTGGGAAGAGTATCAGCCCCAGGCGGGCCAGACTGTTATTGAACTGGATCCAGGTATGGCATTCGGTACGGGTACCCATGAGACCACCAGGATGTGTGCCGTGCTTGGAGAAAGGTACCTTAAGCCCGGTGACCGGGTTTTGGATCTGGGATGCGGGACAGCCATACTATCGTTGGTAGCCGCCAAGCTGGGAGCCGGAAGCATTCTTGCGGTTGATATTGATGAGGCTGCCGTGAGGACTGCCAAGCAGAATGTTATTAACAATCATGAGGCTCAACGCATAGAAGTACGAAGAGGCGTTTTGAGCGATATCTACCGACAGCCCTTTGATCTTATCATGATCAATATAATTGCAGATGTAATACTCTCCCTGACCGATGCCATCAGAGGATATACCCATGAGAATACCAGGATCATCCTCTCAGGCATCATCAAAAGCAGGAGGGATGATGTGGTTTCGGCATGGCAGGCCATGGGATTCAGGCTGATGGAAGAAGAAGAAATGGGAGAATGGGTGGCGCTGGTATTTTATGCATAGGTTTATGGTGGATCCCGGGAAGATCAGGGATGGGGTCATCAGCATAGAGGGAAGTGATTTAAAGCATCTGAGTCAGGTGCTCAGACTTGGAAAGGGCGATACAATCCAGGCTTTCGACGGAAGCGGCAAGGAATATACCGCACGGTTGACAGAGGTAAAAAAGGATCAGGCTATTGCAGTTATAGTGGATTCGTACCAGGCCGATACCGAACCCCGTGTCCGTCTGACTCTGTACCAGGGACTGCCCAAAATGGAGAAGATGGATCTGATTATCCAGAAGGCTGTGGAGTTGGGCATATACAGGATTGTTCCAGTTTTAACCCAAAGGACAGTGGTTCAGCTTGACAGCTCCGCCGCAGATAAGAAATTGAAAAGATGGACCAGAATTGCCATTGAGGCTGCCAAGCAGTGCAGACGTGCATATGTTCCGGAGATTGAGAGGCCTTTGCCCCTTAAGGATGCATTGAAGGATTCTGGAAATCCGGATCTTGCCATAGCCCTCTATGAGAATGAAAAAAAAGGTTTGAAAGAACTATTGAAATGTTATAATATTAATGATGTTGGAAATATAGCACTTTTTATTGGTCCGGAGGGTGGTTTTGCCCACGAAGAGGCTGATGAAATGAGTCAGTCGGGTATCATAACAGCAGGCCTGGGAGGTCGTATTCTCAGAACAGAAACCGCTGCTATATCAGGTATTTCCATTATTATGTATGAGATGGGTGAAATGCAATAATGAGCAAGACAACATTTGTCATTACAGATGATGCTATATTTATGCGCACACTGCTTAGGAAAATCGTTGAGCAGGAAGAGAGCTACGAGGTTCTGGGGGAAGCCTCAAATGGACGTGAAGCAATTGAAGCAGCCGAAAAATACAAACCCGATATTTTAACTTTGGATATTACCATGCCCGAGATGGATGGCATCCAGGCAGTACCTGAGATACTTAAGGTCAGTCCAACAACCAATATTATTATGGTATCTGCAATGGGTCAGCAATCCATGGTCATAGAGGCTATAAAACAGGGTGCAAAGGATTTTGTGGTCAAGCCATTTGATAAATCAAGGGTTTTTCAGTCCATCAAGAATGTCCTTGCCATGAACGATCAGGAGAACGGGAACCAGGAGTAATACTTAAGCCCGAACCATGAAGGAGATAATGAATGATAAGGAGTATGACAGGCTTCGGGTATTGTGAATATTCGGAGAATGGTATTACCTTTACAATAGAAATTAAAACTGTCAACCATCGCTATTTTGATATATTCTTAAGGATGCCGAAACAGATCTCATCCTTTGAAGACCGGGTAAGATCCATCATATCCGGTAGAATTCAGCGGGGGAAGGTAGATGTATACATAACCTGCGATAACAAGTCCGAGGATGCAAGCCAGGTGGTTCTGGATGAGAGATTGGCAAAAGCCTACAGCAATGCACTCAAGACCTTGGCCAATAACCTGGGGCTTGAAGATGATGTTTCGGTCTCCATTTTGGCCCGCTTTCCCGATATCCTGAAAGTCGAGAATAAAGAAGATGATGACAGGATGGGCGGCATTCTGGAGAAGGCTGTTGAAAAGGCTGTCTCATCTCTTATTGAGATGCGCGAAAAAGAGGGGCAGAGGCTTAAGGAAAGCATGGTTCTCATCCTGGAGACCGTAAAATCATACCTGGACAAGGTTCGGGAAAGAGCCCCGCTGATTGTTAAGGAACACAAGGAAAAGCTGGAAGTCAGGCTTGAGGAACTGGCTGGTATGAGTGTTGATCCTGCCCGGTTGGCTGTAGAGGTAGCAATCTTTGCCGACAGGTGCAGCATTGATGAGGAGATTGTCAGGCTGGGCAGTCATATTGATCAGATGGAAGACATGCTTGAGCAGGGAAGCCCTGTGGGAAAGAAGCTTGATTTTCTCATACAGGAGATGAACAGGGAGGTAAACACCATAGGATCAAAGGCCGGTGATCTTGACATAACCCGGTATGTGGTAGAGCTTAAGAATGAAATTGAAAAACTCAGAGAGCAGGTTCAAAATATCGAATAGACTAATGATAATGGGTTCGGGAAACCATAATCCGTCTAAGGTAAAACAGTTTAAGGATTTGTGTTAATATGAAGTTAATCAATGTGGGTTTTGGAAACATCGTATCCGCAAGTAAAATTGTTGCCATAGTCAGTCCTGAATCGGCTCCCATCAAGCGCATAATTCAGGAAGCCCGGGATCGTGGCGTACTTATTGATGCCACCTATGGGCGCCGGACCAGGGCGGTAATCGTTACCGAGAGTGATCACGTTGTTCTTTCAGCGCTTCAGCCTGAAACCATTGCCCACAGGCTTATAGAAAAAGACAGCGCGCAAACTCAGGACACGGAAGCCAATCCTGACCTGAAACAGGAGGAAGAGCCATGAAAGCCGGGCTGCTTATTGTTGTATCCGGCCCGGCCGGGGTTGGGAAGGGAAGCGTAATAAAGCGTGCCAGGGAATTGACCGACAATCTTTCCACATCGGTCTCCGCCACATCCAGGAAGCCGCGCCCGGGTGAGATAGACGGGGTTCATTATTTTTTTAAGACCCGTGAACAGTTTGAGACCATGATTAAAGAGCAGCGTCTGGTTGAATGGGTGGAATATTGCGGAAATTACTATGGTACACCCAAAGAGTATGTGTTGCGGGAGCTTGAAAAGGGTCGCAACATTGTCCTGGAGATTGAAGTGGAAGGATCAATGAAGATCAGGGATATGTTCAAGGATTCCATCCTGTGCTTCATTGTACCGCCCAGCTATGAGGAACTGGAAAGACGTCTCAGAGGCCGAAAAACCGAGGACGAGGAGACCATACAAAGAAGGCTTAAGAGAGCGCTTGAAGAGTTTCAGTATATCCAAAAGTATGACTATATTGTGCTGAATGATTCCATTGATGAGGCAGCCCGCAGGTTTATCTCCATAATCGGTGCTGAGCAGATGAAAACATTCAGAAATCTTGAGCTGATAGATAGACTAACGAGCAAGGAGTGAGTGATTCTTATGATTTACCCGGCAATGTCTTCATTGCTTGAAAAGGTGGATAGCCGTTATACGTTGGTGATCGCAACCGCAAAACGTGCCCGAATGCTGACAAATGGCGCACTAAAGCTTACTGATCATGAGTCAACAAAGGACGTCACCATTGCCATTCATGAAATCGCCGAAGGGAAAGTGACCTATCACAAAATTCGAAAAATGGCGAACCAGCAGGCTACAGAAGGTTCGGAGCAAGCACTTCAGGAGGAGTCGAATCCGGACAATGTGTAATGTATCATATGCAAATATCGGTACAATACAGCAGTTTTGAACAGCAGGTTTAAGCGATCAAGGCACATTGACAGGACTAAATGCGGGAGGATATCAGAATGCAATTTGAAAAAACCATGGAAAAGATCGTCGCACTATGTAAGAATAGAGGCTTCATTTATCAGGGATCCGAGATATACGGAGGTTTGGCAAATTCCTGGGATTACGGGCCGCTGGGTGTGGAATTTAAGAACAACATCAAAAAAGCATGGTGGAAGAAGTTCATACAGGAAAGCCCCTATAATGTGGGTGTGGATTGCGCCATTCTGATGAATCCCCAGGTATGGGTGGCATCGGGGCATGTGGGAGGCTTTTCAGATCCTTTAATAGACTGCAAAAAGTGCAAGACGCGTCACAGAGCCGATAATGTCATAGATGACTACAATCGCAGGAACGATATATCCATGGTTGTGGACGGCATGGATAATGAGGCCATGACCTCTTATATCAGGGAGAACGAAATTCCCTGTCCCAACTGCGGGGCCCATGACTTCACCGAGATCCGCAAGTTCAACCTGATGTTCAAGACCTTTCAGGGAGTCACTGAGGATTCCAAAAATGAAATCTTTCTTCGGCCTGAGACAGCCCAGGGTATCTTCGTAAACTTTAAGAACGTTTTAAGAACCACAAGAAAGAAGCTTCCCTTCGGTATCGGCCAGATAGGAAAATCCTTCAGGAACGAGATCACACCGGGCAACTTTATATTCAGAACCCGTGAATTTGAGCAGATGGAGCTTGAATTCTTCTGCGAACCGGGCACCGATATGGATTGGTTCAATTACTGGAGGGATTTTTGCATCAAATGGCTGCACGATCTTGGTCTTAAGAAGGAGAATATAAGGCTGAGGGATCATTCTCCCGAGGAACTGTCTCACTACAGCAAGGCAACCACAGATATTGAGTATCTGTTCCCCTTTGGCTGGGGTGAGCTTTGGGGAATTGCCAACCGAACCGATTTTGACCTGAAACAGCATATGGAACATGCAAAGGATGATCTGTCATACTTCGATCCCATCAAGAATGAGAAGTTCATACCCTATTGTGTAGAGCCTTCTCTTGGTGCCGACCGGGTTACCCTGGCCTTCCTCTGCGATGCCTACGATGAGGAAGAGGTTGGGGATGGGGATGTGAGAACGGTTCTGCGCTTCCACCCCACATTGGCACCTGTTAAGGCTGCGGTTCTTCCTCTTTCCAAAAAGCTGTCTGAGGAAGCGTTCAAGGTATATGAGAGCCTGTTGGGAGAATTTGTTTGTGAATTTGATGATACTGCCAGCATCGGCAAGCGATACAGACGTCAGGACGAAATAGGAACCCCATACTGTGTAACCTTTGATTTTGAATCCCTTGAGGACAGGTGCGTTACTGTCCGTGAGCGTGATTCCATGGAGCAGGAGAGAATTACCATTGAGGAATTGAAGGGTTATCTTAGGGAAAGAATAGTTTATTAGGCAGGAATCCGGGTTTTATTTAGGTGACTTTACTTTGAGATGCTGTGGTTGATGACCGTATTTCAAATATAGAAAATTATAATATCCAGGAGGGTAAAATATGGCAAAATACGTTTATCTCTTTAGCGAGGGTAATGCCTCAATGAGGAACCTTTTAGGCGGAAAGGGCGCTAATCTGGCCGAAATGACAGGCCTGGGGCTACCCGTGCCCAGAGGCTTCACAGTGACAACTGAGGCCTGCACACGTTATTATGAGGATGGAAAGGTTATCGCTAAAGATATCGAGGATCAGATCTACGAAAACCTTTCAAAAATGGAAGAAATCATCGGTAAGCAGTTTGGGAACCCTGATAATCCTTTGCTGGTATCGGTACGCTCCGGCGCAAGAGCCTCCATGCCTGGCATGATGGATACAATCCTGAACCTAGGACTCAACGATACAGTTGTTGAGGGGCTTGCCAAACTTACCAATAATCCGCGCTTTGCTTATGACAGCTACAGAAGATTCATCATGATGTTCAGCGATGTGGTTATGAGCATTGATAGAAGCAAGTTTGAGGATCTTCTTGAAAAGTCGAAAGAAAGCAAGGGCGTGAAGCTTGACACCGAGCTTGATGCTGATGACCTGAAGGCTCTTGTTAAGCAGTATCATGACCTTTATAAAAAGGAAAAGGGAGAGGACTTCCCACAGGAACCCAAGGTTCAGCTTCTGGAAGCCGTCAAAGCAGTTTTCCGCTCTTGGGATAACCCCCGTGCTATTGTATACCGCCGCTTGAATGATATTCCCAGCGATTGGGGAACAGCTGTTAATGTTCAGGAAATGGTATACGGCAATATGGGCGAAGATTCCGGTACAGGTGTTGCCTTCACCCGCAACCCTGCCACAGGCGAGAAGAAGCTTTACGGTGAGTACCTCATGAACGCCCAGGGCGAGGACGTTGTTGCAGGTATCCGTACTCCAGAACCCATCGATAAGCTGAAGGAAGTCAATCCTGAAATATACAACCAGTTTGCAGAGATTGCCGATAAACTGGAGAAGCATTACAGAGACATGCAGGACATGGAGTTCACCATCGAACGCGGAAAGCTGTTCATGCTCCAGACCCGTAACGGTAAGCGTACAGCCCAGGCTGCCCTGAAGATCGCTGTGGATCTTGTTAACGAGGGCATGCTGACCAAGGAAGAGGCTATGCTCAAGGTTGATCCCAAGCAGCTGGATACTTTGCTCCATCCCAATTTTGAAGCAAAGGCATTGAAAGAGGCTAAGCCGGTTGGAAAGGGACTTCCCGCATCTCCTGGCGCTGCCACAGGTAAGATTTACTTTACTGCCGATGACGCCGTAGCTGCTCATGAAGCAGGAGAGAAGCAGATCATACTTGTGCGCAACGAAACATCTCCCGAGGATATCGAGGGTATGCATGTGGCCAGAGGTATCCTTACTGCCAGGGGCGGTATGACATCCCATGCTGCTGTTGTGGCAAGGGGCATGGGCACCTGCTGTGTTGCTGGCTGCAGTGAGATTACCATTAAGGAAAATGAAAAGATAATGATAGATAAAAACGGTAAGACCTATAATGAAGGAGACTGGATCTCTCTGGATGGTTCTACCGGTAGTGTATATGATGGAGAGCTACCCACTGTAGAACCTGAAGTGACCGGATACTTCGGTACCTTTATGGAATGGGCCGACAATATCAGGCAGCTGAAGGTCAGAGCTAATGCGGACACACCCAGAGATGCAGCCCAGGCATTCAAGTTTGGGGCTGAAGGTATTGGACTCTGCCGTACCGAGCATATGTTCTTCGAGGGTGAGCGCATCAAGGCCATGCGTGAGATGATCGTTTCCCGCACCGAGGAGCAGAGGAGAAAAGCTCTGGATAAGCTCCTGCCCATGCAAAGAGGTGACTTCGAGGGCATATTCCGCGAGATGAAGGGCCATCCTGTTACCATTCGTTATCTGGATCCGCCCCTCCATGAATTCCTTCCCCAGGCTGATGATGATATCAAGGCACTGGCTGAGGAAATGGGCATGAGCTTTGGCGAGCTTAAGGACATTGTAGACGGACTCCATGAGTTCAACCCCATGATGGGTCACCGCGGATGCCGCCTTGCAGTATCCTATCCTGAGATTGCCGAGATGCAGACAAGAGCTGTTATTGAAGCAGCCATTAATGTGAACAAAGAGGGTATGGCTGTAGTGCCTGAAATTATGATCCCGCTGGTTGGCGATGTTAAGGAGCTGCAGTATGTAAAGGAAATAGTGGTCAAGACCGCTGACTCCATCATCAAGGAGGCTGGTGTGGATCTCGAATACACCGTGGGAACTATGCTGGAAATCCCGAGAGCTGCCCTTACAGCCGATGAAATTGCGAAAGAAGCTGAGTTCTTCTCCTTTGGAACCAATGACCTTACCCAGATGACCTTTGGCTTCTCCCGTGACGACGCTGGTAAGTTCCTTGAAGATTACTACAGCAAGAAGATTTATGAATCCGATCCCTTTGCAAGACTTGACCAGACCGGCGTAGGTAAACTGGTTGAGATGGCTGCCCAGTTGGGTAGGAAGGCTCGTCCTGACATCAAGCTGGGAATCTGCGGTGAGCATGGAGGAGATCCTTCATCAGTAGAGTTCTGTCACAAGGTGGGACTTAACTATGTATCCTGTTCACCCTTCCGTGTGCCCATCGCAAGACTCGCCGCCGCACAGGCCGTGGTCAAGAAAGATGATGACGTGGGACAGAGGTAAGAGGACAGGAACGGTTCGTGTCCTGGCCGATAGCCGCAATGCGCGTAAAACAGTTAATCGCAACTATCGAGGTGTTGGCTGCACAGAAGGTGCATGCCAACACCTTTTGTTTATGCTCTAATACCGGTTGAACGGCCCCATACCATTTTAGGCGGTGCCACCCTTCCTGTCCTATTTCAATAATTACCCAGAGTTGACTTGTAGTTGGATTTGCAGTATTATTTGTAGCATAAAATTACTTACTATGCGTTTATTTCTATTCTACTTATTATATTACATCATACATCTCATATTGCTGCTGATATGAAGGTTCTGCAAGGCATTGGCATACCATCACACCCCTAAAAGATTAAGCGTTTCAGGTGGTTCTATGATGAGTCTTTTAAATCGCAAAAGAAGGATAGTCCGATTTCTCTTCACAACACTATGCATATGCTTCCTTTGTTATCTGATAGCCATAGCGTCTCCAGGTTCTTTCGCATCAACCGATACTGAGGTTTCCCCGCCTGATATTCTGTATCAGGAGGATTTTGAGGACGGGGATATTGCCGTAGCCGATCCAGGCTTAACCGGGGGCATGACCTGGACATCCCATGGCAGCACCGAAACGGGGAGTGCAAAAAGTTATGACAGCAGGATCATAAGGCTGAACGCAGGGGCATATGTATTGTCGCAGCAGGCTGTAAACCGGCAGGAGTACACGGTTTCCTTCACCATCATCAACTGGTACAACACTGCTGCAAGAGTGATGGTAGCCTGGCAGGATGAAAGGAATTATTACTCCTTCAGCCCGACCACCGGGCAGGTGTGGCGCGTCATGGATGGTGTTGAGGAGGAGCTGGGCGAAGAGATTGCAAAGAGGCTTATCGTTTCCCCCAGGATGAATCCCTCCGTAAACAAGTTTAAGATTTATTTCAATAATGATGGAAAATCGGTCACTATTGCAGTGGACCGTGACGGATACGAGAACAGGAAGGATTATGAGTTCACCTATACCGATCAAAACGCCAAGGCTGTAGGCCGATTTAATGGCGGCAGGATAAAGCTGGCCAGGGTTGACCAGGGCTCCAGCCGTTACTGGGTCAATTTTGACAACATCCTGGTAACAGAGGGAAAGCTTGAAGATGCTCCTCCGCAAAACCTGGGGAAGCTGTATGTAAATCAGGATACGGGCGACGACGGCTTCGACGGTACCAAAGAAAAACCGTTCAAAACCATCAGCAAGGCGATAGAGAGTTCCTATCCCGGCGATGAGATTATAGTTTCCGACGGTGAATACGGCGGCCAGTTAAAATTTGCGTCAAACCGCGCATATGGTACAGAAGGGAAACAGCTTACCATCCGGGCGGAAAACAGGCATAGAGCAAAAATTCTTGGCGCGAACCTCAAATACGGGGATTATGTTATACTGGACGGCTTTGAGGTTACCGAAAAGACTTTGGATATGGGAGGCAGCACAGCCTCTGAGGTTATAAACTGTTATATACATGATGTGGGAGTTGGCATCAGGGCGCATGGCATAAACGGCAGGGTTGCCGGCAACTACCTGTACAGGATCAGCATTGGAATGACTGTTTCAGGCACCAATATGCTGGTGGAGAACAATGAACTGGAACGCCTGATCTGGACCAGCGGCGATTCCGATTATTTTCGGTTTTTCGGTGAAGGCCATATCATTCGGGGTAACTATATGCATGGCACAAGGCAGGAAGAGATCGGGAAAGCCCATGTTGATGGTTTCCAGACCTTCGATAACAACGGTGAGTACGCACGCCATATCATCATCGAAGGCAATTTTATAGAGGATTTCTATCACCAGGGCTTAATGGGGTCAGGTTCGTACTATTACCATTCCTACGATATCACCTTCCGCAACAATGTGTTCAAGGACGCGGCCGCCTGGGGGATGTGTATTTCGGCTCTGAAGGATGTCAAGGTCTACAACAACCTGTTCATCAACATGAAAACCCATGGTGTGGGTTTCAGGGGACCTGAAGGGAAGCCCGCCACAGGCCAGGTGAGGAACAACATCTTCTATAATGCCCGAAACTGCTATTTCGGCATTGAGAATAACAGCTACAACGCGTCTAATAACCTGCTCTTCAACTCTGATCCCTATAACAAATACGCGCAGGAGAAGTTCCCCAACGATATTGTGAACCAGGATCCGCTGTTCCTGGATGTCACCGGCAATGATTTCAGGCTGCATCCCAATAGCCCGGCCATTGACAGGGGAATAGCCCTGAATTTTGCCAGTGATTTCGCCGGGAACAAAAGGCCTTCAGGTTCGGGCTGGGACATCGGGCCCTATGAGGTTCAAAAAGGCGATCTTCCTGTGGCGTATATCGCATATTCAAATGTGGCGAGCAGTACTACAGGGTACGCTCCATTCAAGGTCATACTCGATGGTACCCGTTCCTATGCCCCCCAGGGGAAGAGCATTGTTTCATATGAATGGGATTTCGGGGATGGCAAAACAGGTTCAGGAGCGGTTGTTACTCACATATTCCCAGCAGGAAAGCATACAGTGAAGCTTACGACTACCGATGATTCCGGAAACACGAGTACCGCCACCCGGGAATTTAACGTGCTGCCTGCCGATTATCCCAACCTGTACCTGTACCTGCCCTTTGACAGGGATTGCCTCGATGCTTCAGGCAAAAACCTGACGGTTGCAAGCGGTGAAAAAATACTTTTTGAAAACACGACCTCGGGAAGGGCAATCCGCTTTGACAACAAAGAGAGTCGCGGAATCAGCGTAAATCACAGCAGTTACCTCGATGGACAGGATGAGATTACCATAGCCTTCAAGGCCAAAAAGAACTCAAAGGACACGTCGGCAACCCTTATCCATAAACATATCGTATACAGCGTGAATATTACCTCCAGTGGTTTTTCGGCCAGCATAAACACCGAAACCGAATCGAAGAAAGTTATCGCAGAAAGGGTCGTCAGCGATACCGACTGGCATCATTACGCCATAACCTACAACGGTTCGGCGATTATAGCCTATCTGGATGGTGTGGAATGCGCCCGTGTCCAGTGCACGGGAAAGATAAGGCGTGATGCCAGCCGGGCGGTAATCATTGGCCGCAACCCCTGGGGAGCCAGCTTCGATGGATTGATGGATGAGATCAGGATATATGACCGGGCGCTGAGCCGGGACGAGATAAAACACATCATGGAGAGCAATCATGTGGGCTACAGGCTTACGGTTGTCGCCGTCAACGGTTATGTCACGGTAAATCCCGTGAAGAAATATTATATGCCCGGTGAAACTGTGGAACTGATCGCATCCCCGAAGCCCGGGTACAGCTTCAGTTACTGGTCGGGAGACATTTGTGGGAGCCGCATTAGTGAAACGATTGTCATGGACGGCGATAAAGCGGTTGGAGCGATGTTCGATACCTGGACGCCTCCCGGCTCCGAGGCGGAACGCTGGAACAAATAATAAACTGCATTATCTTTCCAATTCTTAGAATAATGCAGTTCATTGCTTTGGTAAATACTATTCCAGTTAACATACATGACCGTGGGGTATAAGGCTCGGGGGCATCTTAATCCCGTCGGCCATGATGACAGCATCCGCCGCAGCGGTCTATGTTGGGGCACTGTATCTTATCATTCTTTCTTGATTGAACGACGTTTACACTTAAATATACAGTTTCAAGTTTATTGCTTCCGCATTTGGGACATCTTATCCGCCTGTTCTCTTTGTCGCTGATGGAAGCCATTTTGTTGAACACTTCGCCACATTTGCATTTCAGGTCATAAAAAGGCATATCGGTCACCTCCTGATGTGTGTAAGGGGAAAAGCCTGTCCACCCGTTACTTATGGTATAGCTTCTTTGTCTGGTACTGGGGTTCACAGGTAAGATGGACGCCCAGCTTCTTAAATACGTTCTCATCAACCCTGGACAGGATAACCGATGAATGGGCTTCGCAATCTTTTAGCTTGGGAAGCTGTTCCAGAGCCAGAGCCGCAGTGGGATTGGTGGCCGCACAAATGGACAGGGCAATCAATATCTCGTCGGTATGCAAACGGGGATTTCTGTTACCCATGTGGCTTGTTTTCAATACTTGAATGGGTTCAATTACAATGGGTGAAATCAGGTGAATGTCATGGTGAATCCCGCCCAGTTCCTTTAGAGAATTGAGCAGAGCAGCCGCCGAGGCTCCCAGAAGAGATGTGGTCTTTCCTGTGACGATGCGTCCGTCATGGAGTTGGATTGCAACTGCGGGTCCGCCCGTCGACTCGGCTCGGGCAAGAGCTGCGCCAACCACGGGTCTGTCCTTTGAGGATATGCCCAACTGCTTCATCAAGAGTTCAAGCCTGTATACCTCAGCTTTCTCTGCAAGGCCCTGACGCAGTGCGCAATAGGTGTTGTAATACCGGCGTATGACTTCCTGCTCGGATGCCCGGCAGACAATATCGTCATCGGTAATACAATGTCCTGCCATGTTTACACCCATTTCGGTAGGGCTCTTATATGGAGACTGTCCTTTGATCTTTTCAAATATGGCATTGAGCACCGGGAATATCTCGACATCCCTGTTATAGCTTACGGCAGTCGTGCCATAGGCCTCAAGATAGAATGGGTCGATCATATTGACGTCGTTAAGATCGGTTGTTGCTGCCTCATAGGCCAGATTGATGGGATGCTTGAGCGGAAGATTCCAGATGGGGAATGTTTCGAATTTAGCATACCCGGCCTCTTTTCCATGCTTATGTTCATGGTACAGCTGGGAAAGGCAGACAGCCATTTTCCCGCTTCCCGGTCCGGGGGCGGTTACCACCACCAAGGATCGTGATGTCTCGATATAATCGTTCTTTCCATAGCCGTCATCGCTTACTATCAGCGGAAGATTGGAGGGATAGTCCGGTATGGGATAATGCCTGTATACCTTAATCCCAAGGTTCTCGAGCCTCTTTTGGAACAGATCGGCTGAATACTGGGAGCGGTATTGTGTAATGACTACACTACCTACAAAAAGCCCTATATCACGGAATGCGTCGATCAGTCTGAGAACATCCATGTCGTAGGTAATTCCCAGATCTCCGCGCCGCTTGCTCTTTTCAATATCATCGGCGTTGATGGTGATGACGATCTCAGCCTGATCCTTTAGCTCCAGAAGCATTTTAACCTTGCTGTCCGGCTTGAAACCCGGAAGCACCCTGGAGGCATGGTAATCGTCAAAAAGCTTTCCGCCAAACTCAAGGTACAGCTTACCGCCAAAGAGGGCGATCCTCTCAAGTATTTTCTGTGATTGCAGATGCAAGTATTTTTCGTTGTCAAATCCTATTTTAGTCATAATGGACCCCTAAAACGCATAATAATAGTATTTAATAAAGGATGGATATCCTTTCCCCTACCAACAATATCATAATGGTTCCATGTCGGTCAATTGTCTCCCTAGTCATGTCGTCTCTTCAAGCACAGAAGTGCAGTGAGGGCACCTGATAGCCTTTATGTCTATCTCAGTGCAGCAATACTTGCATTTCTTCTTTGTAGGGGCTTCATCCTTCTTGCGGGTAAACTTGCTTACCTTTTTCATTACAAAATAGATGGAAAATGAGATGATCAAAAAGTCTACCACATTATTGATAAAGAGCCCGTAACTAATTGCTGCATCACCGACTTCCAAGACCAGGTTGGAAAAATCAATTTTTCCCAGCAGGATGCCAATAGCGGGCATGATGATATCGTTGACCAAAGATGTAACGATCTTTCCAAAAGCACCGCCTATGATTACACCTATGGCCAGATCTATGATATTTCCCTTAATTGCAAATTTCTTAAAGTCTTTCATCATGGTAATTCCCCCGTTCAATTTAATAATATATAAAACCTATACCCATGGAGGAGAAACAACTATCAAATTTTGCTGATTTCCATAAGTATAAGATTTCATTTTTATCCGAGGATATGTAAAGATTTCTGTACTATTTCACTATTATACACGAATTAAGCCTGCCAGGCGGATACTAAAAAACTGCCAGAACACCTGTCCATTGGTTGAGCTTTAACAGGATGTTGGGATGTCTCATGGCTCGACCTTAAACAGAGCGGAGACCTCAGGCTTTATAGTATTGACAGATGGACGGCATAGGAACAGCATAAATGTAACAAAAATAGAATTGTAACCAATACAGTTTATATGGTATAATAATATCAGCATTATTACATTGCGGAGGAAGTGATGGAATTGAGCAATAAAACAGAGATCATCGGATCCATGCTCTTAAAGGAAAACATAAAACCATCCTATGCCAGGATCAGGATAATGGAATACCTTCTGTCCAGGAAGAGCCACCCTACCGTGGATGAGATATATACCGCATTGGTGAAAGAGATACCCACCCTTTCCAAAACAACGGTATACAATACCCTGAACCTCTTTGTAAAATCCAATATCGCCAGGGTTATCACCATAGAGGAGAACGAAACGCGCTACGATGCAGATATGAGTTGCCATGGGCATTTCAAATGCGAATCCTGCAAAGCCATCCGTGACTTCTCCTTTAAGTGTGCCGCCATCGACACCAGCGACCTGGACGGTTTTTTGATCCGTGAAAAAAATGTCTACTATTACGGACTCTGCCCTGAATGTCTGGCAAGCGAATCACAGGACTGATACTGCTGTAATGTGGGAAGACTTGTAAGACAGGGGGAGAGAACACCATGATAAGACCACTCATCGCAATACCCATGGGTGATCCGGCGGGTATAGGCCCGGAAATTGTAGTTAAGGCTTTGGCCGGGAAGGAACTCTATGGCTTAAGCAAACCCCTCGTTGCTGGTGACAGCGATGTTGTCAAACAAGCCTTAAAGCTCTGCGGGCTGAATCTGGATATCCATAGTATAAGTGATCCGGAGGAGGGACTATATAGGCCGGGCACCATAGATTTAATCGATCTGGACAATGTGGACATTGGCGAGCTTCAATTGGGAAAGGTTCAGGCCTTGGGCGGGAAGGTCTCCTACGAGTTCATTGAAAAATCGGTGCAGCTTGCCCTTGACCGTAAGGTGGATGCCATAGCCACCACCCCCATTAATAAAGAATCATTGAAGGCCGCCGGGATTGATTATATCGGGCATACCGAGATTCTGGCCGGGCTCACAGGAACCCATGATCCCCTGACATTGTTCGAAGTGAGAGACCTGAGGGTGTTTTTCCTAACCCGTCATGTCTCCCTTAGAAAGGCCTGTGAAATGATCACAAGAGAAAGGCTACTGGATTATATCAAGAGGTGTACCGAGGCTCTTCACAGGCTTGGTATCACCGGGGGTACCATGGCGGTGGCGGGATTGAATCCCCACTCCGGAGAGCATGGTCTTTTCGGTGATGAAGAGGTAAACCATATAGAACCGGCAATTTTAGAAGCCAGAAGGCTTGGCTATGATGTGGCCGGTCCAATTGGTGCGGACTCGGTATTCCACATGGCTCTGACAGGCCGCTTTAACTCTGTGCTGTCCCTTTATCATGACCAGGGACATATTGCTACAAAAACCTTGGATTTTGAAAGGACTATCGCCCTTACTGTCGGTTTACCCTTTTTGAGAACCTCTGTGGATCATGGGACTGCCTTTGATATCGCCGGAACGGGAAAGGCGAGTGCTGTCAGCATGACCGAGGCAATCATAACGGCCGCAAAATATGCACCTTTCTACAACAGGAACATATAGTGAAAACCAGTAAAAGGGGCAGCTATCTCATTAGCTGCCTTTTTGTGTTGGGTTTTTATGCTATAATTAGTTTAGTCAGCAGCAAATGTATGAACAGGGTAAATAACAGTATAGTGAGGTTGCCATGAAGAGGGCTTTTGCCGTTGGAGTTGCGACAGTACTCCTTGTTTTTGGGTTTTTGATCACCTTTTCGGTTGGTTATTTTCAAAGTCAGAGTCTTAACCTGCTTGAAGGAAAGAATGTGTTCCGGAAAAACGGGTATAGACCCGAGTATCATTTTGCTGTTATCGGGCAGGCTGATGATACCTTCTGGAAATCTGTCAGGGAAGGCTGCCTGGCTGCCGCCAGTGAATTCCAGGTGGCAGTTGAATTCAATGTTCCGCGTTTTACAAATCTTGAAGAACAGATGAGGTACCTGGATATTGCCATCGCATCAAAGGTGGACGGTATTGTTACCCATGTACTGGATGAGGAGAAGTTCACGCCCCTTATTGACAAAGCCGTTGATGCCGGCATCCCTGTCATCACTGTGGAGGCTGAGGCAAAAAAGAGCAAGCGCAATGCTTATGTGGGCACCAATACCTTCAACCTTGGTCGTGAAGCCGGCAAGCTGGTACTGGAAGCTATGGGCGAGAGGGCTAATATAGCCATCATTCTCAGTGACTATATTGATGGTGCCGTTAATGTTCCCCAAAACCTCCGGATCGCCGGCACCAAAGATGCCCTTGAGAACATGCCCGGTATGACCATAAGAACCTTTTCATCCAGCGCCGGCTTTTTCAGCGCCGAAGAGGTTACCAGAAGAATACTCATCGACTATCCCGAGGTGGATGCCATTATCTGCACCAGCGCAAAGGATACCATCAGTTCAGCCCAAATCATAGTGGATCTCAACAAGGTAGGGCAGATCACTCTGATAGGTTATGACGATGCGCCTGAAATCCTCAGATACATTGAAAAGGGGGTTATATACGGTACAGTTGTGGCCAACCCCTATGAAATAGGTTATGAAAGCATCCGATCCCTGATTGAGATAAAGAAGAACAGGATGACATCTACATATGTGGATACGGGGGCAAAGGTGGTCACTTACGACAATATTGGGGACTATACGGACACCCTCACCAAGAATGCCGACGAGGAACAATCAGAGCCATGAAAAAGTTTATCAGGTTTTTATCGCTTAACCGGATCAGAAGAAAGCTCATACTCTACTTTATGGTGACCACGCTTCTTATGGCAATGGCGTGCTTTGTCTCCTATTTCAACGCACAGATGCTGGCCTCGGGCATGGATGCCATTTTTGAGAACAACCAGTACCTGAGCGATATCAGCGATAATGTAGCCAATGTTCAGAGCACCCTGGAGAGTTTCCTGTCAACCAGCCATTCTGAAAGCCTTAAGGATTATTTCAGATATTCCGCCAACCTGAGAAAGACCGGTGAAGACATTAAAGACATGGTTTACGACACCGACAGCGGATTATTGATGCACGATATTGGAAATATGATAATCACATATCTGGGCTACAGCGATACCGCCGTCAATGCAAAGCGTGGCAGGGATATCGAAGGGTATACTCAAAACTATGCCGAAGCCAGCAAGGTTTATGACTATATCAATCTCTATATAAATAGGCTGACCCAGAATCAGTTCCAGGAGAACACAAAGGGCTATACCATCATTTCGGGCCGGCTTGGGTACATACTGCTGATCAACCTTTTGATAATAATTGCCACCATTGCCTTCAACATTATTTTCATCATAAGGATTACATTCAAAACCACCCAGCCCATTATCAGCCTGGCCAGAGCCGCCAATGACATTTCAAGGGGCAAATATGATGTTGAACAGGTTACTGTTGACAGCGACGATGAAATAGGCGTGATGGCAGATGCCTTCAACCGCATGGCTGAAAGCATCAAGGCACAGGTTGCTGCCATCAAAGAGAAAGCAGAACTGGAAACCCGGCTGAAGGAACAGGAGATGCAGAACCTTCTGATGAAGAGCCATCTGAAGGAAACCCAGCTTCAGGCCCTGCAGTCCCAGATCAACCCCCACTTCATCTTCAACACCTTAAACGCCGGTGCCCAGCTTGCCATGTTTGAAGAAGCCGACAGAACCTACCTTTTCATAGAGTGCTTTGCCAGCCTGTTCCGCTACAATCTGAGAAGCCTGGACAGCCCCGTAACCCTCAGGGAAGAGATCGAAAACATCAATAACTATATTGCATTATTGAAGGTGAGATATGCCGACAGGATTAGTTATTCCCAGGAAGTGGATGAGAGTGTTGTGGATATCCCGGTGCCCTGCATGGTGCTTCAGCCCTTGATTGAGAACGCATTTATTCATGGCATCAGCGAGCTTGAATCGGGTGGGACCATCACTCTGAGGGTCAGGGAGGATGACGGGGACTATATCATTGAAATCGAGGATAATGGTGTGGGAATGAGCCAGGAGAAGATTAATCAAATACTTGGGGAGGATGCCGAAGACGGAAGCCCCACGGAGTCTGTAGGTCATACCACGGGTATCGGAACAAGAAATGTTATGCAGCGACTTAAGAACTTTTTTGACTATGAAAAGGTTATGAGTATTATAAGCAGCAAGCCAGGAGGTACAAGGGTCGTGATCAGCATACCTAAAATCTGCGTACAGAGGAAGAAGGAATGTCATCGTGCTTAGGATAATGGTGGTTGATGACGAGAACATCGTGATCGATTCAATTAAATTCATCGTGGAAAAGAATTTCGACAATGTGGTGGTGGCAGGAACCGCCAGGTCGGGACGTGAGGCAATCGAAAAGGCTGAAGCGGTTAAACCCGATCTGATCTTCATGGATATACGCATGCCGGGTATCAACGGTATTGATGCCATTCGTGAGATCAAGGCGGTCTACCCTCAGGTTGAGTTTGTTATCCTTTCAGCCTGCGAACAGTTTGAATTTGCAAAGGAAGCGGTAAACCTGGGTGTGACAGAATACCTGCTCAAGCCTGTTAACCGCATGAAGATTGTTGAGATCATCAGACAGGCAGAACACCGGATTTTTGAGGCAAGGAAGAAAAAAAAGATGGAGCTGGAACTGAAGGAGAAGTTTGAACGGGTTCTCCCGGTGCTGGAGCATGGCTTCATCTATTCCATACTCCTCTACGAGGACTACAATCAGGAATTGGAAAAGTATCGACGTTTATTGGATCTTCCTGAGGACACGGGCTATGTGATGACCCTGGAATTCGGGGAGCAGAAGCAATCAGGGAACTTCGGAAATGTTATAGGGTCAAATGTTTTAAGCCAGTCCTTCTATCCCCAGCTCAGGGATATTATCAAGAACCGTCTGGACTGTATTGTGGGGCCGGTCATGCTAAACCGTATCATCTGCTATGTTCCTGTACCCGCACAGAATGACGATTACAGCGAAAGGCTGGAGGCAGTGGAGGCAGGAAAATACATTATTGAAAGGATATCTAAACGGGTTGACGTATCCTTCCGCATGGGCATCGGCAGCATTCAAAAAAGCGAAAATGTGCTTACTTCCTTCTCCGAATCAATACGGGCTATAAAGCATGCCAAGGAAAATGAAATCGTGCATATCCATGATATTCCGGAGGAAGCGAAGATAAATCAAACCTTCTTCAATATCAAAGAGAAGCAGCTGCTGGAAAAGGCTGTTTTAGGTGAGACGGGAGAATGCCTTACCCTCTTTTCGCAAATATATGATGAACTGGCAACAAACTCCCAGTACACCTTTGAGGATATCAAGGGAAGGTTTTTGGAACTTATGGTCGTGCTCCACCGGCAGGCTCTGGAATATGATATCGAAGACAAGGATGCCCTGAAGGGCAGAAGCTATCTGAGGGAGTTTCTCGACATTGAGGAGTCCGTGCTCCTGAAAAACTGGTGCAAGGCTCAGATTGAGGTCATCACCCTGGGAATAAAAGCAGCGAGGGCAAAACGCTGTCATTACCTGATCAGTACCGCCAAGAGCTTCATTGACGCCAACTTCCACAGGGATATTTCCCTGGAGGAGGTTTCCAGGGAGACAGGGCTTAGCCCACAGTATTTCAGCAGGTTCTTCAAGGAGGAAACAGGGGAGAATTTTATCGATTACCTCACCCGGATCCGTATCACTGAGGCAATAAAGCTTTTAAAAAACCAGAAGCTCAGCGTTAAGGAAGTCAGTTATCAGGTGGGGTATAACGACCCTAATTATTTCAGCAAGATATTCAAGAAGATAACCGGACACAGTCCCTCCGGACTTAGGGAATGAAATAATCCATGGGGATCAGCGTACCGCTCAAGGCATAAGGAGGTGTCTTCATTGTTTGATGTAAGATTTGGAAGGATCATGCTCGCTTTGTTCTGCATGTTCTTACTGGTGATATCCGGGTGCACAGCCGAGGATGTGATTCCGGCACAGCCAGTGGGGAAAGACCAGGAATCGGTCATCAGGATGGGCTTCTCCATGGGATCAACGGTTCAAGAGCGCTGGCAAAGGGACAGGGATATCTTTGTAGCGAGGGCGAAGGAACTCGGTGCAGAGGTGCTGGTCCAAAACGCGAACAATGACAATGAGGAACAGATGAGACAGGTCAGGTATCTGATAGAACAGGGTATTGACATTCTTGTTATCATCCCCCATGATGCTGAGGCGAGCGCCGAATCGGTACGGATGGCAAAAAAGGCAGGCATTAAGGTAATTGCCTATGATCGTCTGATAAGGAACGCAGGAGCGGATCTGTATATATCCTTTGACAATGTAAAGGTAGGGGAATACAAGGCCAAAGCGCTCCTGGAAAGGGTTCCGAAGGGCAACTATGTGATCATAAGGGGTGCGCCCACCGACTACAACAGTGTTATGCTGTACCAGGGATATATGAATGTGCTTCAGGAGCCTTTAAATTATGGGGATATAAGGATAGTCACTGAGGAGCCTGCCCATGACTGGGCTTACGAAGAGGCCTTCAGCTGTGTGGAACAGACCCTTGAGCAAGGGGTGGAGATACACGCTATTATTGCCGCCAATGATACTCTGGCTTATGCCGCCATAGAGGCTCTTTCAGAAAAAAGGCTGGCGGGAAAAGTACCCGTAGTGGGGCAGGATGCTGATCTTTCCGCATGCCAGCGGGTTGTGGAGGGAACACAGCTAATGACAGTCTACAAGCCCATAGACAAGATTGCCAAGGCTGCGGCAGAAGCAGCAGTCAAAATGGTTAAGGGAGAGAAATTGAACACTGATGAAACAATTTTTGACGGAACATATCAGGTGCCCTATCTCAAGATAGAACCCATCCCGGTAACCATGGATAACATGATGGATACCATCGTAAAAGACAGCTTCCATCGTCTGGAGGATATTTTTATCAATGTACCCAGGGATCAATGGCCAAGTATTGATTAATCCCAGTGAGCGACAGCCTCTTGATGGAAGGTTGTAATAGAACAGAAAAATTTTAACCTCAAGAATTTACCCATGTCCTACCGGGATTTGAACAAGGGTATAAAATGCCCAGTACTTTCTTAATTATCTCCAGAGATTATAATGACTCCTTCATATAGAATAAATATGGGTGCAAGGCCTAAAAAAATGAAATGGAGGAGTCAATAATGAAAAGGAAACTTTCATTGCTTCTTGTTCTGGCTCTGTTGATCAGCATGATCACACTGACTGGCTGTGGCCAGGGCGCAGGAAATATCATCGGTGTCGCCATGCCGACGCAGTCGCTCCAAAGATGGAATCAGGATGGCTCAAACATGAAGACCCAGCTGGAAGCCAAGGGCTACCAGGTGGATCTCCAGTATGCCAACAACGATGTCAATATGCAGATCCAGCAGATTGAAAACATGATAACCAAGGGCTGTAAGGTACTGGTTATTGCTTCAATTGACGGATCGGCGCTTACCGATGTTCTGAAGAAGGCAGCAGATGCAAAGGTTAAGGTTATTGCTTACGACCGCCTCATCATGCAGTCAGAGCATGTGGACTACTATGCTACCTTTGATAACTTCAAGGTTGGTGTTCTTCAGGGTACATACATAGAAGAAGCCCTCGGACTGAAAGATGGAAAAGGCCCCTACAACATAGAACTGTTCGCCGGGTCTCCCGATGACAACAACGCCTACTTCTTCAACGACGGAGCCATGAGCATCCTTCAGCCGTATATAGACAACGGGCAGCTCAAAATTCCCAGTGGACAGACTGAGTTTACCAAAATAGCCATTCAGGGCTGGACATCAGCCACGGCACAGGCCAGAATGGACAACCTGATCACAGCTCACTACTCCGGCGGAGAAAAGCTGGATGCCGTTCTTTCACCTAACGACAGCCTTGCAATCGGTATCATCGCCTCTCTGACCAGCAATGGCTATGGTTCAGCCGATAAGCCCTATCCCGTCATCACCGGTCAGGACTGTGACAAGCCTAATGTTAAGGCCATGATCGAAGGCCAGCAGTCCATGTCTGTTTTCAAGGACACCAGAACACTTGCCTCAAAGGTTGTTGAGATGGTTGATGCTCTGCTCCAGGGCAAGGAAGCTCCTGTAAACGACACCAAGACCTATGACAATGGTGTAAAGATCGTTCCTTCCTTCCTCTGCGATCCGGTTTATGCCGACAAGAACAACTACAAGGAATTGCTTATCGACAGCGGATACTACACCGAAGCCGATATCCAATAGTTTATTTATCCGGACACCCCGCTGGGGTGTCCGGTTTGGAGACGGCAGAATCCAGATTTTGCCGTCTCCAAACCGGTTCTTTATTGCAAAAGCAACAAGGTTTCCGGGCACCCGCCTGCAATCCGTGATGGCTCAGCGGGCCGGGTTCTTATATGGTGATGGTATGCATTTCATCATCCAATAAGCAGCCAAATAAAGGTACAGGGGGATGAGAAATCTTGGGAACAATCCTGGAGATGCGGAATATCACAAAGGTATTTCCCGGTGTCAAAGCCCTAGACAATGTCAATTTCAAGGTGGAGGCCGGTGAAATACATGCCCTTGTCGGTGAGAACGGGGCGGGTAAATCAACTTTGATGAATGTCCTCAGTGGCATCTATCCACATGGCACCTACAGCGGTGAGATCATCTATGAAGGAAACGTGTGCACCTTCAGGGATATCAGGGACAGTGAAAAGGTCGGCATTGTCATCATCCATCAGGAACTGGCTCTTCAACCCTACCTGTCCATCGGGGAAAATATGTTTTTGGGAAATGAACGCCAAAAGCATGGTTTTATCAACTGGAGCAGAACCCATCTGGAGGCCAGGGAACTTCTCAAGAGGGTGAGGCTGAATGAAAGCTCACAAACTCTTGTAAAGGATATCAGCGTCGGTAAGCAGCAATTGGTCGAAATAGCCAAGGCATTGGCCAAGAAGGTGAAGCTTCTCATCCTGGATGAACCTACGGCGGCCTTGAATGAGGATGACTCCAACAACCTACTTGATCTGATATTGGAGCTTAAAAAGGATGGTATAACCTGTATTCTGATCTCACATAAACTCAATGAAGTTATGAAGGTGGCCGACACAATTACCATTTTAAGAGACGGTGCTGCCATCGAAACCCTCAAGGTTGGTGTGGATGCCATAGATGAGGATCGGGTTATCAAGGGCATGGTCGGAAGAACCATGGTCAATCGTTTTCCGAAGAGGGAGCCAAAGATCGGAGAAGTAGCCTTTGAAGTCAGGGATTGGAATGTGTACCACCCGGTGATCACCGACAGGAAGATTATCAAGGACGTGAATATCAAGGTGCGCCGGGGCGAGATCGTAGGAATATCCGGGCTCATGGGAGCAGGCAGAACCGAGTTTGCCATGAGTATATTCGGCAAGGCCTATGGAAGCCGTATATCGGGGCAGATTATCAAAGACGGCAAACCGGTTGAGTTCAATACTGTGCGCGAGGCTATCGACAATGGTGTTTCCTACCTCACCGAGGACCGGAAATCTGCCGGACTCATCCTGATTGACGATATAAGACACAATATTACGCTGCCCAGTCTGAAAAAGATCAGCAAGAAAGGATTCATTGATCATAATAAGGAGGTTATGGTTGCTGAAGAATACCGGTCCAAGCTCGACATCAAGTCATCCAGCATCCTGCAAAAAGCGGGCAACCTTTCCGGTGGTAATCAGCAGAAGGTGGTTCTGAGCAAATGGATTTTTTCACGTCCCGATATACTTATACTGGACGAACCCACACGAGGTATTGATGTGGGTGCCAAATATGAGATATATACCATTATCAACCAACTGGCCGATGAGGGCAAATCCATTATCTTTATTTCATCCGAACTCCCCGAGATCCTTGGGATTTGCGACAGGATATATGTCATGAATGATGGGCGTATAGTGGGTGAGCTGACCCGGGAGGAAGCCTCTTCGGAAAGTATAATGAAATGCATTATGCAGAGTAACAGGGAGGTAGTTTAACAAATGGAGAACATCGGTAAAACCATAAAAAACAATATTCGCCAGTATGCAATGCTGATTGCTCTGGTGGTAATCATGATCTTCTTCCAGATCGGTACGGGTGGAATACTTCTCTACCCTATGAATGTTACTAACCTTGTTCTTCAGAACAGCTATGTGCTGATTCTGGCAATCGGTATGACTCTTTGTATCCTGACAGGGGGCAATATCGACCTTTCTGTAGGCTCTGTTGTTGCCTTTATCGGTGCGGTTTCCGGCACCCTCATGATCAATATGAAAATGCCCATGTTCCCGGCGCTTTTGATCACTCTTGGGATAGGTCTTCTAATAGGACTGTGGCAGGGGTTCTGGATTGCTTATATACGAATTCCGGCCTTTATTGTCACCCTGGCCGGCATGCTTCTTTTTAGAGGGTTAACCAACACTATCCTTCAGGGATTAACGCTGGCTCCATATCCGCCTGAGTATCAGGCAATAAGCGGCGGATTCATTCCGGACTTTCTTAATTTCTTTGGTGCAAGCTTCAATGTGACCACCATTGTACTAGGTATAGTATTATCGGTGCTGTATGTCATAATGGCAATAAGAAAGCGTAAGGAACGAGACAAATATAACTTTGAGAATACACCCACCCTCTTCTTCATAGCTCAGGTTATCATTATTGTGGCCGGCATCATGCTTCTTTCCTATTGGCTTGCCGCATATAAGGGTATACCGATCATATTCGTAATCATCGGAACCCTAGTGGTTATCTATACCGTGTTTACACAGAAAACAGTCCCCGGCCGCTATATCTATGCCATGGGTGGTAATGAAAAGGCGGCTCAGCTTTCAGGTATCAATACCAACAAGGTCTTGTTCTTTACTTATGTCAACATGTCGGTGCTGGCGGCGGTTGCTGGAATAAGCTTTTCATCCCGTATCAATTCTGCCTCCCCTGTTGCGGGACAGAGCTTTGAACTGGATGCCATCGCAGCCTGCTTTATCGGCGGAGCATCGGCCTATGGCGGTGTGGGAACAGTTATCGGTGCCATTATCGGTGCTCTGGTCATGGGTGTTCTGAATAATGGTATGAGTATCATGGGCGTTGGAATCGATTTGCAGATGACCATCAAGGGGCTGGTTCTTCTGATTGCCGTCGCCTTTGACGTGATCTCTAAAAGGAAATCCAGAGGATGACATATATTCATAGCCCTTAGGCGTCCGAACCAGTACGGGCGCCCCCCCTTTTTTATACAGAATCATACCCAAAACAGCATTCAACTGCTGTTTTACTTTTCTTCAAGGCCTTTTTCCAGTTCTGAGATATTCTGCAGGACGAGAAGTCCTTTAATAGCCACAAGGTTTTGGTTTTTCTCATCTACTACTCCCGACAGATTGGAGACTGAAAGATCCAGCATGGCTACGTCATCCTTTTGATCTTCGCCGTAAGAGGTCTTTTGTGTGTTCCACATTTCTTTTAACTCATCCATTGCCTCACCAGCGGTTTGCCAGTCTCCAACCTTAGCTGCCAGCATAACCCTGCGGGCATGGTATAGCAGGAGCTTGGCGGGAGCCCTTTTGTCCCGGTGCAGGGTAAAATAGTCACAAATGGCTTTGTAGAGGTTATTGGCTTCGGTTAAGACCTCGTTGTGGTCTTTAGCCTCAGCCCTTTTAGTCAATTGGTTAAGGGCATCATTGGCATTGCTGCTCAGTTCAGTGCTTGCCCCAAGCTTGGCGGCTGCCGGAATGTACTCGTTGAGCAGTGAATGAAGTTCTATGATGTTTTCATTGACATCCTTCCAGATTTTATCCTGGGGTTTTTGCTCCTGAGACTCTTTACCCTGCTGCTGTTGCTGGTTTTGTTGTTCCTCGCTACCTTTTTGTTGTTGATCCTTTCCTTGTTGCTGATCTTGCTGTCCCTGCTGATCCTGCTGTTCTCCGTTGCCCTGCTGCTGTTGATCCTTTCCCTGTTGTTGGTCCTGCTGTTCATCGCTGCCTTGTTGCTGGTCTTGCTGTCCCTGTTGATCCTGCTGTTGATTCTGTTGTTCACCGTTACCCTGTTGCTGTTCCTGTCCCTCGCCCTTTCTCGGGCTCGCCGGCCCGTTTAAGATCAGAATGATGGATTCGTTCACACTTTCTATCTCTTCCAACATCTTAATGGCTTTCTCCTGCTCCTGCTGTTCCTGATCCTTTTTTTCCTGATCCTTACTCTTGCCGCATGACGAAAGGAACAGGCCTGCCATTACCATTACCAATACAACTATTTTAAAAGCCCCGCCAGATGGCTTCATAATGGTCACTCCTTCAGATCTACCATACACGGATAATACACGCAGAAAAAAATACATGCACCGTCAACCGAGCTATTTGATATTTTCACCCCGTTATCACCATTTATTCATAGCCGGCATGGGGGGCGAAATCGCAGGGAATTAATAAACAACCTGAAAGGATGGGGATAGCTATCATAATATATGGAACCTGTGCACTAAAATGTGATAAGATGAGAGCATAACAGTTCTTGGGAAACCTGCATTCCTGTATTGTTGAAATGATTTGATTTTTAGGAGGATCGGTTCATGAAAAAAGCAAAAATACTTTTTGTGATTCTGGCTATCGTCATAGCAGCTACCATGCTCACCGGATGCCTTGCAGTGAAACTGAAAGTAAACGCCGATGGTTCCTGTGATGTAACCTACACAATTGATATTTCTCAACTTCAGGGACTCTTGTCCAAAAAAGATGTGGAAGACTCTATTAAGGAATCAGTGGAAGATATGAACCGTACAGCAGGAAAGACGATTGCAAAATTAATAAATGTGAAGGAAAACAAGAAAGACAAGACCATAACCGCTTCTATTTCCATTACGGATCTGAACGAGATGGGGGATGGTTCCTTCTTTGGAACAGTAAAGCAGTACCGTCAGCAAGGCGGATTTGGACTGGATGACATGATGGATAAAAAGGAAAGGGCAGTGAACAAAGCAGATATTCCGGATGACTTGTATCTGGTTTATTCCCCCATGTCTGAAGGCGACGAATACGGTTTGGTTGACATAACCATCGTCGTTCCGGGAAGGATTGAGTACCTCACCGATGGCGGGGAACTGGAAAAGAGTGACACAGCCCACTTCAGCGGGGAGACCCCGCTGGTGGTATTCAAAAAGGGTGGCGGCGGATTTCCTGTATGGATCATACCGCCTGTTGCAGCTATTTTCATTATATTCCTCGTTATAAAACGAAGACCTTCAGCAGCCCATGTTGTAAGCCCTCCTGTAACCACCCACTCCCCGGATTCCATTATCAATACATCGGTGGATTCCTGATGGTCACAAATTCCACCAGTGATGCCCGTATCTTTCCAGAAGCTGGTTGGAGGCCGTTGGTCCCCAGGTGCCGGGAGTATAGTTAGGAAAGGATACTGTTTCTTTTTCCCATGCCCCGGCTATACTGTCCACAAAGTTCCAGGAGGCTTCGATCTCCTCCCAGCTTGTAAATAGGGTCTGGTCGTTACGCAGCGCATCGGCTAGCAGGCGCTCATAGCTTTCGGGCGAATTGTTCTCATAGGAACAGTTCTGACAGTAATCCATCCTGACGGTGGATATCTCATTTCCCGAACCGGGTTTTTTGGCGTTGAAGCTGAATGAGATGCCCTCACTAGGATGTATGCGTATTTCAAGAAGATTAGGCTGCATTCCTTTGTATTCCTTGAAATATAGGATCTCAGGCATGGACTTGAATTCCAGAACAACATAGGTTGTTTTTTTCGGCATCCTTTTTCCGGTTCTGAGATAAAAGGGCATGCCTCCCCAGCGGAAGTTTCCTGCCAGTATTCTCAGAGCGATGAAGGTCTCAGTATTGGATGCAGGATCAATACCCTTTTCCTGCCGGTATCCCCTTATGGTTTTACCATTGAGTGAACTCTCGCCATACTGGCCGCGGATAATATGATCCTTAAGAAGTCCGTCATCCATCTTCAGAAGGCTTTTGAGAAACTTGACCTTTTCGTCCCTTATGGCCTTTATGTCCAGACTGATGGGAGGTTCCATGGCCACCAATGCCAGAAGCTGGAGCAGATGGCTCTGGAGCATGTCACGAAGGGCTCCGGAGCTTTCATAATAGCCCGCCCGGTTTTCCACCCCAACTGACTCGGCAGCTGTAATCTGGATGTTCTCAATATAACGGCTGTTCCAGATCCTCTCAAATACAGCATTTCCAAACCGTATCACCATCAGGCTTCTTAGCATTTCCTTGCCCAGATAATGGTCAATCCTGAATATATTCTGTGGCGGGAAAACACTTTCTATCACATGGTTGAGAAAAGCAGCGGATCTAAGATCCCTGCCAAAGGGCTTTTCAATAATCACCCTCTGCCAGGCTCCCAGGTTGGTAGCCATGCCATGCCTGTGGAGATGCAGAACTATGGGCTCAAAGAGGGAGGGAGCCACCGACAGATAAAAAAGTCTGTTTCCCTGTGTTCCTGCCTTCTCATCCAGACTCTCAAGCCATGTTTTCAGTGAAGAAAACCCCTCAGATTCCGAAAGGTTCATCCTAAAGTAGTGAATCCTTTCTTTAAATCTTTCCCATATATCGGTTCTGATGGGATGGCGGGAGTGCTTTGTTACCGATTCCAGCAGGCTGTCCCTATACTCCTGTACGCTCAGGGGCCTTCTCCCCACACCGACAATCATCAGTTCATCGGGCAATAATTCTTCCACAGACATATTATAGAGCGCAGGAATCAGCTTTCTATGGGTCAGATCGCCTGTTCCGCCAAATATGGTGATGATACAGGGTGTACGGATACTTTCCAACATCCTCAAACCTCCAAAAATCGAAGATGGGCATATGGGTCATTTTTCATTTATACATCCGCCTGTGTATTACTCTATCCTAAATTATATCATCTCATGCCATAAGCAGGAATGATGTTTTGTGGTTCAGTCACCGATTTTCATGCCCAGTGTAGGAATGGGTAGATGTTGAAAAATAGTTATGATTTAACTGATAGCCTGGCGTGAACTTAAATACTTTTGAAATTTGTATTATAATAGATAGCGTATACCAAAAGATAACAGGTGAGGTCGGATGCAGTTATGTACCGTATAGGTGTAGATATTGGTTCGACCACTATCAAGGTGGTTATTCTGGACCAGACCGATGAGATGGCATTCAGCAGATATGAGAGACATTATGCTGACATTGGAAGAAAGCTTAAGGAAATCTTCCATGATATTCACCGCCTGATTGGAAACGCCGAAGTGACCATGAGTATTACCGGTTCCGGCGGAATGAACAGTGCCGGAAAGGTTGGTGTACCGTTTACGCAGGAGGTGGTTGCCGCTTCCAGAGCCATCAGCCGCTTTCACCCCGAAACCGATGTAGCCATCGAGCTGGGTGGTGAGGACGCTAAAATAACCTATTTCAGCGGAGGGCTGGAGCAGAGGATGAATGGTACCTGTGCAGGGGGTACGGGTTCATTTATTGACCAGATGGCTTCCCTGCTCAATGTGGATGCGGCCGGACTCAATGAGATGGCGCGACACCACAAGGTGATCTATCCCGTAGCGGCAAGATGTGGTGTGTTTGCAAAAACCGATATCCAGGCGCTTCTGAATGAGGGTGCCAACAGGAACGACATTGCAGCCTCCATTTTCCAGGCCGTTGTTATTCAGACCATCAGCGGACTTGCCTGTGGAAGACCCATTAAGGGCAATATTGCCTTCTTAGGCGGTCCTCTGCACTTTTTGCCAGAACTTCAAAAGCGCTTCGTCGAGACCCTTGAGCTTAAGGATCATCAGATTATCGTACCTGAGCACTCACAGCTTTTCGTGGCTATCGGAGCCGCTATCTCCTCGTCAGAGCAGGATCCGGTGAGGTTCGGTGTTCTTATGGACAGGCTTAATGAAAACACCGACACCTCCTATAAGGAGATTCCCCGTCTGCCCTCCCTTTTCAGGGACGGGCAGGATTATGAAGCCTTCAGAAAACGGCATGACACTCACAAGGTATTAAGGCGCAATCCTGACGAAGCAGTGGGAAAATGCTTTCTGGGAATCGATGCGGGCTCCACCACCACCAAGGTAGCCCTTATTGATGAAGAAGGCGCTCTGATATTCTCCCATTACGGCAGCAATGGTGGAAATCCCTTAAAATCAACCATTGAAGCCTTAAAGGACATGTACCGCCAGATTCTGTCCGGAACCCGAATAGTCCATTCGGCTGTTACCGGATATGGGGAAGCCCTGCTGAAGGCGGCACTTAAAATTGACATCGGTGAGATAGAGACCATAGCCCATTACAAGGCTGCAGAGCATTTCTGCCCAGGTGTTGATTTCATACTGGACATCGGCGGACAGGATATGAAGTGCCTCAAGGTAAGGGACGGCAATATCGAAAGCATCCTGCTCAACGAGGCCTGCTCATCGGGCTGCGGATCTTTTCTGGATACCTTCGCCAGTTCCCTGGACATGAATATCAGCACCTTTTGCAAGGAGGCTCTGATGGCCGAAAGCCCGGTGGATCTGGGTTCCAGGTGTACGGTGTTTATGAATTCAAGGGTAAAGCAGGCTCAAAAGGAAGGAGCAAGCCTTGGGGATATTTCTGCAGGACTGTCCTATTCCATCATCAAGAACGCCCTGTTCAAAGTGATTAAGATGAAGAACCCGGAGGAACTGGGGCAAAGGATGGTTGTCCAGGGGGGCACATTTCATAACGAGGCAGTGCTCAGATGTTTCGAGCTTCTTACCGGGAAAGAGGCCATACGCCCCGATATCGCCGGGATCATGGGTGCATATGGTGCAGCACTGATAGCCAGGGAAAGGTATCAGGAAGGTTATGTAACACAGATGGCAAAGGCGGAGCAACTGGATGCCTTCCATCTTTCCAGCCGTATTACCCGGTGCGGGCTGTGTGCAAATAATTGTCTTTTAACCATACATGATTTTGGAAATGGTGAGAGCTTCATATCCGGCAACCGGTGCGAAAGAGGCGCCGGAGAGAAGACCAAAAGAAGCAGGTTTCCCAATCTGTTTGACTATAAATATAAGAGACTGTTCAGCTACTACAAGCCCCTGCCCGGGTCTGAAGCACCCCGGGGTGTGGTGGGCATACCCAGGGTTCTGAACATATATGAGAACTACCCCTTCTGGTTTACCTTCTTTACCGGATTGGGGTTCAGGGTTCAGCTGTCGGGACGCTCGTCCCCCGAACTGTACGAGAAAGGAATGGAAACTATACCTTCGGAATCGGTATGCTATCCGGCAAAGCTGGTACACGGTCATATTATGAACCTGGTGGAACGGGGTGTGGACTTTATCTTCTATCCCTGCATTGTGCACGAGAACAGGGAGCAGAGGGATTCGGACAATCATTTCAATTGTCCCATCGTCTCATCCTATCCAGAGGTTATAAAGAATAATGTGGATGCATTGAGGGAGAAAAACATCCTGCTTTTGAAGCCCTTTTTGCCCTATGACAATAAAAGCAGGCTTATAAAAAGGCTTTGTCAGGAGCTTGCGGTTTTCAATATCAGCAGGCAGGAAATAGCCGCCAGCGTTGAAAAGGCCTTCCGCGAACAGGAAGCCTTTAAAAAGGACATACAGAGGGCGGGAGAGGAAAATCTTGATAAAATCAGGAAGGCCGGTGTGAAGGGTATTGTACTGGCCGGAAGACCCTACCACATCGATCCCCAGATCAACCACGGGATTCCGGAGATGATCAATTCACTGGGTATGGCTGTGTTCACCGAGGACTCTCTGGCTCATCTTGGCAAGGTTGAAAGGCCTCTGAGGGTGGTTGACCAGTGGGCATACCATTCCAGGCTGTATGCGGCTGCTTCTTTTGTGTCGGGTCAGAGGGATCTTGAACTGGTGCAGCTGAATTCCTTCGGCTGTGGTCTGGATGCGGTTACAACCGACCAGGTTCAGGAGATACTGAATGCCCGCCACAAGATATATACCCTTCTTAAGATCGACGAGGTTAATAACCTGGGAGCGGCAAGGATCAGGCTTCGTTCCCTGAAGGCTGCGCTGATGGAAAGGGAGAAGAAGGCTCCCCCCAAACAGGATAGCCATGCCCGGTTCATCAAGGTGCCGTTCTTGCGGGAACACAGGGAAAAGCATACCTTACTGGCTCCTGAAATGTCCCCAATCCATTTTCAGTTTCTGGAGGAGGCCTTCAACCTTTCGGGATATAAGGTGGTTGTGCTGCCTGCCATAGACCACAAGGCCATAGATGAGGGGCTGAAGTATGTCAATAATGATGCCTGCTATCCTTCCATAATTGTGGTGGGACAGATCATTAAAGCTCTGAAATCTGGAGAGTACGACACTAATAATACCAGTGTCATGATCACCCAGACAGGAGGATGCTGCAGGGCAACAAATTACATAGCATTTCTGCGGAAGGCCTTGAAAGACGCAGGATTTGCCCATGTCCCTGTAATATCCCTCAATGCCAACGGGATAGAGAAGAACCCCGGGTTCAAGATCTCTATGGTGCTTCTGAAGCGGGCTGTCATGGGTCTTGTCTATGGCGATCTTTTGATGAATGTCCTGTATAGGATAAGACCCTATGAGAAGATCAGGGGTTCGGCAAATGCCCTCTACGAAAAATGGGCCCAAACTTGCAGGTACTCCTTGGAAGGAGCCGAACAATCGGTGTTTAGAAGAAATATTGAGGGCATTGTTGATGATTTTGACAGGATTGAGATCGTCAATGCCTTAAAGCCCAAGGTGGGATTGGTGGGTGAAATACTGGTCAAGTTCCATCCTACAGCCAATAACAATGTGGTTCAGATCGTGGAGGATGAAGGGGCGGAGGCGGTCATGCCGGGGCTCACTGATTTTCTGCTGTACTGTGCCTATAATCAGAACTACAAATACAGATACCTTTCAGGCCGAAAATCAGCACAGGTTCTAGGGAATATTGCCATAAGGATAATCGAGTATTTCAGAAGGACATACCGGGAGGTACTATCAGCCAGCAAACGCTTCTACGAGCCGGAGACCATCCAAAGCATTGCAAGAGGAGCGGAAACAGTACTGGATCTTGGACACCAGGCCGGGGAAGGCTGGCTCCTGACAGGCGAGATGGTTGAACTTATTAAAAAAGGGATTAAGAATATAATCTGCATGCAGCCCTTCGCCTGCCTGCCCAACCATGTTACCGGAAAGGGTATGATCAAGGAACTTAGAAGGGTTTACCCCGGTACCAATATAGTGGCCATCGATTACGACCCGGGAGCCAGCGAGGTTAACCAGCTTAACAGGATCAAACTCATGCTGTCCAGGGCTTTCGATGATCTGAGAAATGGCAGGTTCGGAAGTACTTCTCAGAGCGGATACGGGGAAGACACCCAGATGGTGAGCGGGATCATGTGATGCCCGCTCACGCCCCCATAAGCCCCAGCGCCGTTTTTCCTGATGTGACCAGAAAACCTGCGCCAAAAGCTATGAGGACGGCTCCCAGTATAATAATAATCACTCTGTATACTTTCATATTGATGAACCGTCTGGTCTTGCCAATGACAAAGGATACGGACATATACCATGTAAAGTCAGCCAGAATATGGCCTGTATAGAAAAGCACAACACCTGCAAGGCCCAAAAGGTTATAGGCATTCATCATAAGCCCCAACCCGACAGCTGCCCACCATACTGCAAAATAGGGATTGGAAGCACTGATCAGAGCGCTGCCAAGGATGATCCCACCGCTTTTGGAGGTTGTTGATTCCTTCATTTCAATATTGATCTTGCCCTGAACCACATCTTTGATCATGCTCACGCCAAAGAAGATCAGCACAGCTCCGCCCAGGATACCGATGATCATCTGGGCAAGAGGTGTTTCAAGGTATTTACCGAGGCCGAGAAATAGAAGGATGACCAGTAGCAGTTCCAGGAGGGAGTGGCCTACCGAAACGAGAAATCCTGCCTTCGGCCCGATCTTCATGCTTTTCTCAATAGTATAGGTTAACAGGGAGCCGGGCATCATGGCTCCTGAAAAACCGATTATTAATGATTGTATGAATATATCCATGGCTGCACAAACCTTTCTGCTTATCAAGGCTAAGTAATTCTATCAATTAAAGATTTGATCCTTATTATCTCATAATTGCACCTTTATGTGAATCACCTTCAGGACTAAAGCCGAAAAAACAGGCAAGATTTCCGCAAGTTTGATTTGGTATATAATTATAACAGGAAAAGGAGATGAAAGCATGGATACAGAGAAGCTATACCAGTCCATTTTTAGGAGAAGGTCAATACGCAAGTATGATATGGCACCCCTTGAATCCTCTGTGATCGATGAGGTGTCAAAGCTCATTCCTTCGCTCAAACCCCTTTATGATATCAAAATCCATATAAGCCTTGTGCCGGGCAATACCATACGGGGAATGATGGCAGTAAGGTCTCCTCACTATCTCATATTGTCATCGGAGAAAAAGGATGGATACCTGGAAAACGCCGGTTTCATCCTTCAGCAAATGGATCTTGCCCTATCCTCCATGGGGCTGGGCTCCTGCTGGGCGGGCCTTGCAAAGCCGCCGGAGGATCTTTCCATCAAGCCGGGTATGGAGTTCGTAATCGCCCTGGCCTTTGGAAAGTCCATGGGATCACCCCACCGGGAAAGCTTGTCGGAATTCAAGAGAAAACCTCTTCTCAGGATAGCCGATACTCATGAAGATCCCATTCTGGAAGCCGCAAGACTTGCTCCGTCCTCTACCAACAGCCAGCCCTGGTATTTCAAAAGGATCGGCAATCTGATCCACGCCTATTGCATCAGGTCAAACCGGATTAAGGCCATATTATTCGAAAAACTCAACAGGATAGATATGGGCATTGCATTCTGCCATATATGGCTTGCCGGGCTGCATATGGGGAAAAATCCGCATTTTGCCAGGAATACCGAGGCTCCTGAAGTTCTCTCGGGATATGATTACATCCTCACGGTCTCAGATACCTGATTACTGTAAGCAGGTTCTGATTGGAAACTAGCTGTTGACATTGACGTAACGTTAAGGTGTATTGTTAATTCCGGAGGCGAGGTTCATGGAATACACCATTCAAAAACTCAGCCAGATGGCAGGCATCAGCACCAGAACCCTGCGATACTATGATGAAATTGGTCTTCTGAAGCCGGCCAGGATCAATTCATCGGGATATCGCATCTATGGGGCAGGGGAGGTTGACAGGATGCAGGCGCTGAAGGAACACCGTGAACAGCTTCTGGAGCAAAGAACCCAATTGGATCTGCTTCTGGAAAATGTGGAGAAGACCATTGAGGCGTGTGGAGGGAGAATTGTCATGAGTGATCAGGATAAGTTTAAAGGCTTTAAGCAAAAGATGGTCGAGGGTAATGAGAGAAGATACGGTAGGGAAGCACGTGAAAAATACGGCGACCAGGCCGTGGATAAATCAAACCTCAAGCTTTTGAACATGACAAAGGAACAGTATGAGGATTTGGAATCCCTCACCAGGGAACTGACTGAGGTCCTGAGTGCCGCTTTCAAAACAGGCGATCCTGCGGGCGAACTTGCTCAGAAGGCCGCGGATCTGCACCGGCAATGGCTGAGCTTTTACTGGGACGACTATTCCAAGGAAGCCCATGCGGGCGTGGCACAGTTATATGTAGATGATGAGAGATTCACAGCCTATTATGACAAGGAACAGCCAGGAACGGCTGCCTTCTTGAGGGATGCTATTCTAATCTATACAGGACTCAAGGAATAACCCACCTTGACAACGTGGGCATTTTACCAAATATTCTTTTTTTAGTCCTATGCAAGTTGCATTGTGATAGATGGGGTTTGGGTGATAAACAGTGAAGGAGCATGGCAGATCGCCATGCTCCTGTGCTTTCATTTGATCTTATGAGTCTACCTGTCCATTGCCGTAAGGCTTTATGCCGCATCGGCTTATTACTGAACCTTTTGCTCACCACTAATCTTGCTGTCATCATCCATGGTAAAGCTGTTCTTGATCTCCTCTGAAGCAAAATAGACATTACCCTCAACCGTGGTGTCCACCAACTGGAAGTTGGGTGCGTTCACATAGAGATCACCCTTGAAGGTCCCATGCTGTATACTGGCATTGGGGCTGTTGATGGTCAGCTTTGGAATGGTAAGGGTGTATCTGGCCGTGATATTGCGGTTGCTGTCCTGCTCATAGAGAGCTATCTTTCTTTGGAGAATATCATTGCCATTGTCGTCCTTTCTGCCATTGGAGAACTCACCATCAAGGACGAGTTCTTTATCAAAGGTCAGGTCGTTAAGAAGGCAAATGATCCAGACACCATCTTTGCTGATGGCATGTTCGAAACCTGCCTCATCGGTTACCATTGATGGGGTTGAATAGGCATCCGGACTGGAAGTGCCGGTATTGGCAGGCGGGGTTGTCGTATTTGGAGCAGGTTCTGCGCCGCAGCCTGCTAAAACAAACACTGTTAATACCAGAATAAGGAATACATATCTATGTCTCATCTTGGAATCCTCCCTCTTGAGATAATAAACTATATTTTATATTACCCACTTTTCCGATGTTTATAATCAGAAATATAGCATATACTAAGAATTTCCACAATAAAAACTGGTGTGATATGGAAAAGTGTACACCAGCCACCACAGGGATATTTTATGTTTTGGTAGGTCATCTTAACTTGCAGGAGGTTGCTATATATTTGCCGAAAAGGCTCTTATAAGGTAAAATAATGTCATGCTGGATTGGCATATACTCATTTCGGGTATATGAAAGCTGGATAGTATTG
>FZPS01000182.1_pt131 | contig 64318 bp, 63 predicted proteins | sample 1817821 | NCBI WGS metagenome assembly FZPS01 (sample SAMEA104158645, study PRJEB21678) | metagenome | place: Germany | collected 2015-04-21
GCAGAAGTTAAAAAATCAGGTCTTCTGGGTCGAGGCGGAGCAGGTTTCCCTACGGGCTTAAAGTGGGAGCTTACCCGGCAAGCTAAAGGCTATCCCAAGTTTATCATTTGTAATGCTGATGAGGGAGACCCGGGAGCTTTTATGGATAGAAGTATTTTAGAAGGTGACCCGCATTCCGTAATTGAGGCCATGGCTATCGCCGGCTATGCAGTAGGAGCAGAAAAAGGCTATGTTTACGTTCGGGCAGAATACCCTTTAGCGGTAGAGCGACTGGAATATGCTATAAATCAAGCTCGAGAATATGGTCTTCTGGGAGAAGATATACTCAACAGTGGTTTTAACTTTGATGTCGAGATTCGTATTGGAGCGGGAGCTTTTGTCTGTGGAGAAGAAACAGCTTTGATTGCATCTGTAGAAGGAAAAAGGGGCATGCCTCGCCCTAAACCTCCTTATCCTGCTCAGGAAGGATTATGGGGGAAACCCACAGTGATTAACAATGTGGAAACCTATGCCAATATTCCCCCCATCATATTACAGGGGGCAGATTGGTTCCGGTCTATTGGAGCAGAGAATAGCAAAGGTACTAAAGTTTTTGCTCTGGCTGGAGATATAAATAATACCGGTTTAGTAGAAGTGCCTATGGGTATTAGCCTGGGAGAGGTCATTTATGATTTAGGAGGAGGTATTCGGGGAGGCAAAAAACTAAAAGCGGTGCAGATTGGAGGGCCTTCAGGAGGATGTATCCCGGTTGGGTATCTCAATGTTAAAATCGATTACGATTCTCTGAAAGAGTTAGGAGCCATTATGGGCTCGGGTGGTCTCATAGTTATGGATGAAGATACCTGCATGGTGGATCTGGCTCGATTTTTCCTGGAGTTTGTTCAAGACGAATCGTGCGGGAAATGCACTCCCTGCCGAATAGGCACTAAAAGGATGTTAGAAATTTTACAGAGGATTACCCAGGGAGAAGGAAGAGAAGGAGATATAGAGCGTTTGGAAGATTTAGCTAACCAGATCAAGACCACCGCTTTGTGCGGTCTGGGGCAAACTGCTCCCAATCCGGTTTTGAGTACTATTCATTATTTTCGGGACGAATACGAGGCTCACATTCGAGAGAAAAAATGTCCAGCAGTGGTGTGCCGGCCATTATTTGTGTCTCCCTGTCAGCATGCCTGTCCTCTGGGTATAAATATTCCCGGTTATATTTCTTGCATTAAAGAGGGCGATTATTTGGGCGCTTTACAGATTATCAGGGAAGATAACCCGCTTCCTTCAGTTTGTGGGCGGGTTTGTCATCGGCTTTGCGAAAGTAAGTGCAGGCGTGGAGATATGGATGAGCCGGTAGCTATTGATGATTTAAAGCGTTTTGTGGCTGATTATGCCCGGCAAAATCGGATAGCCTTGCCAGTGGTTATGGATAGAAAACGAGATGAATCAGTAGCTGTGGTGGGTTCTGGTCCTGCGGGACTCACTTGTGCTTATTATCTGGCCCGGCTGGGTTATTCGGTAACCATTTTTGAAGCTCTTCCTGTAGCGGGAGGAATGTTAGCTGCAGGTATTCCTCCTTATCGTTTGCCTCGAGAGGCTCTGGAATATGACATTAATCAAATTAAGGCTATGGGAGTAAAGATAGAGCTCAATAAAGCGGTGGGTAAAGAAATTAGCTGGAAGGAAGTACGGGAAAAGTTTGATGCTGTTTTCCTGGGTATAGGAGCTTGGAAAAGCGCTCCTTTAGGTATTCCTGGTGAAAATCTCTCTGGAGTAGTTGCCGCTCTCGACTTTCTACGCGACTTTAATTTAGGAGGCTATGTTGAGGTTCCCCGTCGAGCAGTGGTGGTGGGAGGAGGAAATGCAGCCATAGACGCTGCTCGTACTCTTCTTCGTCTGGGAGCAGAGGAGGTAAACGTAGTTTATCGGCGTACCAGAGGTGAAATGCCTGCTATTTCCGAAGAAGTAGAAGCTGCAGAAGAAGAGGGCGTTATTTTCCACTTTTTGATGGCTCCACTTGAAGTGATAGGAGAAAATGGCAAAGTAAAAGGTATCAGGTTGCAAAGGATGAAGCTGGGAGAATTTGACCGGAGTGGAAGAAGGAGGCCTATCCCTGTAGAAGGTGCAGAAGCTTTCTGGGAATGTGATATGGTGGTGGAAGCAGTGGGTCAAATTCCGGAAGTGGAGAGTTTAGGAGAGATGTTATCTGTGGACCATCGAGGTAATATTTTAGTGGACCGTTATTCTCTTTCTACCTCCCTTCCTGGAGTTTTTGCTGGAGGGGATGCTATAGGTGAAGAGGCTACCGTGGTTCATGCTATGGCTCTGGGTAAAAAAGCAGCCTTTAGTATTCACCAGTATCTGCGGGATTTGAAGCCTGAGGAAGAAGAAGTTATAATCCGGCCAGAGCGACCCAAAATTCTGGAGGAGCCACCAGTTTTACAAGAAATCCCTCGAGTTAAACCACCGGAGCTACCTGTAAGAGAGCGAGTGTGTTCTTTTTCGGAAGTGAAGCTCTGTCTGGAAGAGGAAGACGCTCGTCGGGAGGCAGAACGATGTTTGCGCTGCGATCTGGAAAAAGTATTGAAAAAATACCAGGAAATAGTTATGGCTGAGGAGGAGGTTCAATGACTGGATTAGCAGTTTATGAGGAGATAGATGAAATTATCGGGAAACATCAAGAGGAGAAAACTCCTCTTCTTTCTATTCTGCAAGAGATACAGGAGAGATGGCGATATCTCCCCGGGGATGTTCTAGGATATGTATCCCGGAAATTAGATGTTCCGTCCAGTATGGTATGGGGAGTAGCCACTTTTTATTCCTTTCTGAAAACAGAACCGGCAGGTGAATACGTCATCAGAGTTTGTTGCAATGCTCCCTGTCATGTTAATGGTTCTGTGGACGTTTTGAAAACCCTGCAAAAGGAGTTAGGTATTAAAGAAGGGGAAACTTCCCGAGATGGCAAATTTACTCTGGAGACGACCAGCTGTTTGGGAGTTTGTGGTGTTGCTCCCGCTATGATGATTAACGATGTAACTTATGGCAATCTCTCAGAAGACAGAATCCGAGAGATTTTAGCCCTTTACCGGTAGGAGGACGCGTATGTTTTATCGCAGTCATGTTTTAGTGGAGATGACCAGTAATTCTCTGGTTCGGGGAGCAGCTCAAATTAAAGAGAGACTGGAGAGAGAAATTGAAAGGTTAGGTTTAGATAAAGAAATTAAAGTTCTGGAAACTGGTAGCCTTGGGGCAGCCCTTCCCTCTCCTTTTGTGGTGGTTTACCCTGATAACATCGTTTATGCTCCGGTTACAGTGAGCGATGTAAAAAGGATTGTAGAAGAGCATTTCTGGAAAGGAAGACCAGTGGGAGATTTGATTTTCTCTCCTTCAGAACGGAGAGAAATTGGTGTTTTTTTACCTTATTTTCCACTGACTAAAGAAAAAAGGGTGGTTTTACGCAATAGCGGTCAGATTGATCCCACTAACATTGAAGAATATATCGCTCGTGACGGATATTTAGCTCTCTCTCGAGTTTTGACTGAGATGACTCCTGAGGAAGTAATAGCAGAAGTTAAAAAGTCAGGTCTTCTGGGTCGAGGCGGAGCAGGTTTCCCTACGGGCTTAAAGTGGGAGTTTACTAAAAATGCAGAAGGAGTGGAAAAATATATAGTATGCAATGCTGATGAGGGAGAGCCAGGAACTTTTAAAGACCGACTTATTTTAGAAGGTGACCCTCATTCCATAATTGAAGCCATGGCTATTGCCGGTTATGCAGTAGGAGCTGGAGAGGGTTACATCTATGTGCGAGGAGAATATCCCCAGAGTATTAACCATTTGAGAATAGCCATTGAGCAAGCCCGAGAATATGGTTTGTTAGGGGAAAATATATTGGGTTCCTCCTTTAGTTTTGAAGTGCGTATTCGTAAAGGGGCAGGAGCCTACATATGTGGAGAAGAGACTGCTCTTTTAGAGTCCATTGAGGGGAAAAGAGGAATACCTCGAAACAAGCCTCCTTATCCTGCTCAAGAGGGGTTATGGGGGAAACCAACAGTAATTAACAATGTGGAAACTCTGGCCAATATTCCTCCTATCATATTACAGGGCGCAGATTGGTTTCGGTCTATTGGAACTCCCACCTGTACAGGTACTAAAGTTTTTACCTTGACTGGTAATGTAAACAATCTGGGCTTAATCGAAGTTCCTATGGGTATTACCTTAAGGGAACTGATTTTTGAGGTGGGAGGAGGTATCCGGGGGGGTCATAACCTGAAATTAGTTCAAACTGGTGGTCCCTCAGGTGGTACTATGACTCCTGACCTTTTAGATGTTCCGATGGCTTTTGATACTCTTTCCCGTTACGATTCGGCTTTAGGGTCGGGAGCACTTACGGTAATAGATGATACTCACTGTATCGTAGATGTGGTTAGAAATTTTATGGAGTTTTTTCTTTATGAATCGTGCGGGAAATGTACTCCCTGCCGGGTGGGGACTAAGAGGATAGTGGAAATTCTAAATAGAATAAGTGAAGGCAGAGGAGAACCCTCCGATCTTGAAAATCTACGCTATATGGGAGAACATATAAAAAGTACATCTTTTTGTGGTTTAGGACAGGCTGCTCCTAATCCTCTTTTGCGCTCTTTAAGTTTTTTTGAGGAGGAATTTAGAGCTCACCTGGAAGAGAAAAGGTGTCCTGTGGATACTTGTTCTATGAAAACTAAAACTAAAATTTTGATTTGAATAAGGAGTTGAAGAGCCCATGGCTAAAATAGTAGAGGAAATGAAAGAAGGAACGGGTCAAAAAAAGTTGGTTACTATTTATTTAGATGGGAGAGAAGTGAAGGTACCAGAAGGGGTTAGTATCTTAGAAGCTTGCAATATGGAAGGTATAAAAATTCCCACCCTTTGTTATTTTGAGGGATTAACTCCCTGGGGAGGATGTCGAATCTGCATGGTGGAAGTAGAGGGACAACCTAATCTTGTGGCCTCCTGTGTTACTGACGTGCGAGAAGGTATGAAAATCAAAACTTCCTCTAAAAAAGTGAGAGAAGCTCGTAAAACTAATCTCGAGCTTTTGCTTTCTAATCATCCTCTGGATTGTCAATTGTGTGACCGCAATGGTTCTTGCGAGTTACAGGATTTATCCTATCAGTTTGGTGTGCGAGAAATCCGCTTTCCTGGAGAGAAAAAGACTTACGAGGTGGATAGAAGCAGCCCTTCAATTAAGAGAGATGCTAACCGCTGCATCCTGTGTGGTCGCTGTATCAGAGCTTGCCAGGAAATACAGGCAGTTTTTGCCATCGATTTTGCTAATCGAGGATTTGATAGTTTAGTCAGTCCTTCGCTGGGGCTTCCCTTAGGAGAGAGCGTATGTGTTAACTGTGGACAGTGTATTCTGGCCTGTCCCACAGGAGCACTTTCTGAAGTTTCTCATGTGGAAATGGTATGGGAAGCCTTAGAAGATCCAGAAAAATTTGTAATCTTGCAAACTGCTCCAGCTATAAGAGTAAGTATTGGGGAACCTTTTGGTTTACCCCCGGGAACAGTGACTACTGGTAAAATGGTAGCAGCATTCCGGAGATTGGGATTTGACCGGGTGTTTGATACTAATTTTGCTGCCGACCTCACCATTATTGAAGAGGGGACGGAATTTATCAATCGTTTGCAAAAGGGAGGGAAATTACCTCTCATAACTTCTTGCAGTCCAGGATGGATAAAGTTTATGGAGCATTTTTATCCTGAGCTAATGGAGAATGTTTCTACCTGTAAATCTCCGCAGCAAATGTTTGGAGCAGTAGCTAAAACTTACTATGCTCAGAAATTAGGAATAGATCCTCAGGATATGGTAGTGGTTTCCATTATGCCCTGTACGGCTAAAAAATTTGAATGTCAGCGGGAAGAGATGAAATCCAGTGGTTGTCAGGATGTAGATTATTCTCTCACCACTCGAGAAGCAGCCCGAATGCTTAAAGAAAAAGGTATCGATTTAAGAGAGATGCCGGAAGAAGAATTTGATGACCCCCTGGGTATTTCTACCGGGGCAGCAGCGGTTTTTGGTGCTACAGGAGGAGTGATGGAAGCTGCTCTTCGCTCAGTTTATGAAATAGTTAGTGGTAAAACTTTAGAGAGTCTGGATTTCTATGATGTACGGGGAATGGAAGGAGTGAAGGAAGCTACAGTTAATATTGATGGTTTAGAGGTAGGTGTAGCCGTAGCTCACAGCTTAGGTAATGCCCGTAAAATTTTGGACCAAATTAAGGAAGGAAACTCCAAATACCATTTTATTGAGATCATGGCCTGTCCGGGGGGATGCATCGGTGGAGGAGGGCAACCTATACCCACCGATCTGGATATTAGAATGAAGAGAATTGAGGCTATCTACCAGGTAGATAAAAATCTTTCTCTGCGAAAGTCTCATGAAAACCCGGCAATAAAACAATTGTATGAGGAATTTCTGGGTGAGCCCAATGGAGAAAAAGCCCATCAATTGCTACATACCCATTATCTTCCTCGGGAGAAAATGTAGAACTATAAAGGGGCAGCACCCCTTATAACCCTCGAAAGGAGGAAAGGCAAGAAACTTAAAAAATTTGAATACTACTGAGGAAGGAAAAGAATCTTACTCAGTATAGGGGAACCCCCCATTATTAACTAAAAAGGGTGTTATTAATATGATTTTTGCAGTTAACTACAATTCCGAAGAAGAGGTGATTCTCTCCATCGACCCGGGAAAAGAAAAAGTAGGGGTGGCGGTTCTCTCATCGCAAGGAGAGGTCTGGTTTCGGAAGATATTAACGGAAGAAGAAGTAGAGGAAGAAATTCAGATTCTCAAGAAGCAGTATGGATATTCTCAAATAGTAGTGGGAGACAGCACTGGTAAAGAGAAAATTCTGGAGATCTTGAGAAAAATGGGTCTCGCGTTTGCTTTGGTAGATGAGCGTAATAGCTCTGAAGAAGCCCGAAAATTGTATTTTCGGGCTCATCCCCCTCGGGGTTGGAGAAAGATTGTTCCCCTTTCTTTTCTCTATCCCGATGTGCCTTTCGATGATTGGCAGGCAGTGGTGATAGGAAGACGTTATCTTGATCAGAAAAAGAGTGAAAAAAATGGAAGAAAATAGTGAATTAAGAAAAGTTATTCCTTCTTTGGCCCGTAGAGCTATAGAATATTATCTGAAAGAAGGGAAATATCTCCCTCTTCCCCCCGGGCTTCCTTCTTATCTTATCAGTGAGAAGCGAGGGGTTTTTGTTTCTTTGAAAAAGAAAGGAAGATTACGGGGCTGTATTGGCACTTATATTCCCAGATATGAAAATATAGCACAAGAAATAATTCATAACGCAGTTAGCGCTGCCACTCAAGACCCCCGCTTTCCCCCTCTTCAGGAGGAGGAGTTGCCTTTTGTAAGTGTGTCGGTAGATATTTTATCTTATCCCGAAGAAGTGAATAGTTTAGAAGAATTAGACCCTAAAAAATATGGAGTTATCGTGGAAAAAGGTTGGAAAAGGGGGTTATTGCTTCCCGACATTGAGGGAGTAGATACCGTAGATGAGCAAATTCGTATTGCTCTGGCTAAAGCAGGAATTTCCCCTCAAGAGAAATTTACTATTTATCGCTTTACCGTGGATAGGTATGAGGAAGAAGATTGAAAGTAGCTCGCTTTTTCACTGACTTAGAAAATAAAAGAGTACAATGCTTTCTCTGTCCTCACCGGTGCATAATTGCTGAAGGGAGAAATGGAACTTGCCGGGTGAGAAAAAATGATGGGGGAGTATTGTATGCTCAGACTTATGGGAAAATCTCTTCCTTCGCCTTAGACCCTGTAGAAAAAAAGCCCCTCTATCATTTTTATCCTGGAAGAAACATTTTCTCAGTAGGGAGTGTGGGGTGTAATCTTCATTGTTCTTTTTGTCAGAACTGGTCGATTTCTCAAACTAACCCGGATAATTTCTCTTTACGAGAGATAAGTCCGGAAGATTTAGCTCGCCGGGCTCAAAGAGATGGTTCTATAGGTTTATCTTATACTTATAACGAGCCTTTCATCTGGTGGGAATTTGTTTATGATACAGCTCAGCTGATACGAAAAGAAGGACTTAAAAATGTGCTGGTTACCAATGGTTATGTGGAAGAAGAACCTCTCCGAGAGTTGTTACCCTGGATAGATGCTATGAATGTGGACCTCAAATCTATGGATGATGATTTTTATCGCCGTTACTGTGGAGGAACTCTTCAGCCTGTTTTGAAGACCATTGAAATTTCTGTTCGAGAGGGCACTCATGTGGAGATAACCAATTTAATAATCCCGGGCTTAAATGATCGCTGGGATCTAATTGAAAAGCTGGTGAGCTGGATTTATGATTTAAATCCCAGTATTCCTCTGCATTTTTCCCGCTACTTTCCAACTTACAAACTTGATAATCCTCCCACTCCGGTTTCTTTTTTAGAAGAAGTTTACCATTTTGCTCGGGAGAAGTTACCTTTTGTTTATCTGGGTAATATAGGAGGAGGAAAAGGAAATATTACTTTTTGTCCCACCTGTAGAAGGGAGGTGGTGATAAGGAGAGGATATCAAGTAGACACCTCAGGGCTTTTGGGAAATCGTTGTCGCTTTTGTGGTTCTTCTTTGCCCTTTTACCATGAAACATAAAAAAATATTGTTAGTTTTTTTGTTTTTTATTTTTTTGTTCTCGGGATTTTCCTTTCGAGATAAAGAGGAAAAGAAAACTTTTTTTGGTTTTGATACCTGGATAGAAGTGGAACTTCCTCAGGATAGTGCTCTTCTTCTCCCCCGGATTTCTTCTTTAGTTACTCATCTGGATCAACTCTGGAATCGTTTTTCTCCTCGGAGTATGGTTTTTAAAATAAACCACTCTTCCTTTCCTCTTTCAGTGGATGAGGATACCTTTCGAATATTAGAAGAAGCACAAAAGGGAGGAGAAGAAACTCAGGGGTTTTTCAATATCTTGATTGCTCCTCTTTTGGATTTGTGGGGTTTCCCGGGGCAAACTTCTATTCCTGGAAAAGAAGAAATAGAAGAAACAGTGGATAAAATAGGAAAGAGCAAACTGCATCTGGAGAAAGAAAGTAAAAGAGTATTTATTGAAGGAGAAGGCCAGATAGATTTAGGTGGTATAGCTAAAGGTTACCTGATAGATGAAATAGTTTCTCTGCTGCAGAAGGAGAGAGTTTCTCAAGCATTAATCAATGCAGGAGGAGAAATTTTTGCCCTGGGAAAAGAAATTAAAGCAGGAGTCCGTCATCCTCGTGAGGAAAAACTTCTGGGCTATATTATAATTAAGGATGAGGCAGTATCTACCTCTGGAGATTATTATCGGTTTTTTGAGGAAGAAGGTGTGCGTTATCATCATATTTTAAATCCTTTCACCGGTTATCCGGGAAGAGACTTTTGGAGTGTGACAGTGGTTAGCAAAAAGGCAACTCTTGCTGATATTCTCTCCACTGTTATTATGGCAGGAGGAAGAGAGGCCCTAGTAGTGGTAGAGAAAAATTTTCCGGAGATAAAAATTTTAGCGGTAGAAGAGGGAGGTAACGTTTATCTTTCTCCTTCTATGGAGAAAGTTTTTTTTACTGAGTGAAAATGAATGGAAACAGAAACCAAAAACTTTTGATACTGATAGTATTAGTGGTGATATCATCTCAGATTTTAATCTGGGCAGTTCGAGCTGAGGATAATAAAATAGAGAATCTCCACTCTTTTTTTCTTCCTCTTTATCGAGGGAGTGAGTGGATAAAAGATATTTTTTGGGGATGGGGGAAATTTTTTCAGGACCAAAAATCTCTGAGAGAAGAAAATCAGAAGCTCAAAGAAGAGTTAGAGAAACTTAGAGCTGATAACATTTTATTACAGGAGAGGATAGAGGAATTGAAAATAAAAATAGAAGCTGGGGCAATGGAAGAAAAGCTACCTTTTGAGGTGATACCGGCTCAGGTGATAGGACGTGACCCTTACGATTGGTGGGGTAAAGCCATTATTGATCAAGGAAAAGAAGAAGGAGTGGGTGAGGGGTTGGTAGTAGTTACCTACCAGGGTATGGTGGGCAAAATAGAAGAAGCTTATCCCCATCATTCAGTGGTAAGACTTCTTTTAAGCCCTTCTCTATCGGTAGGAGTCTTGGTTCAAAGAACCCGGGATTTAGGGGTAGTTACTGGAAACGGAGAAGGTTTGTGCATCATGAAATATATTTATCGAACTTCCGACCTTAGAGAAGGAGATATAGTTATAACCTCGGGTTGGGGAGAAAATACTCCTCGAGGAGTTGTTGTGGGAAGAGTGTCTCAGATAGGGGAGGATGATGGCAGTCTTTTCAAGGATGTAATAGTAGAACCCAGTTGTGATTTTTCTCTATTGGACAAGGTTTTTGTAATTAAAGCTCTCTCTGAGAAATTGGAATGATTGAGAAAATTGGTGTCTTTTTTTTTCTCCCCCTTTTATGGGAGTGGATAAGTTCTTCCTTTCTGTTGTATCTTTGGTTTCCTCTTAGCCATTTGCATATTTTTTCTTTTTTGATGGTTTCTTTGTTTTGGGAGGGAAAAGAAAGTACTCTGGATTTTCTCCTTATTTTGCTTTTAGGAATAACTTCTGACCTTTTACTTTTTTCCCCCTGGGGAGCATATCTTTTTATTTTGTCGAGCCTTGCTCTTTTTACTTATTTGTGGGTGAAGTTTTTTTCTACCAGCTTTGTCTCTCTTTCAGTTATTTTCTTCTGCCTTCCTCTTTTAGAGTTGGGCCTGGAATGGGTAGTGGCTGCTCTGGGAGAAACGACTTTGCCCTTTCTTCCTCTTTTGGGAGCTAAATTGCTGAGCATTCCTCTTAATATTTTTTTGTTTTACTGGTGGCAAAAAAGAGAAACACGCCGAGGTTTAGAGTATGTGGAATGACGAAATACAGGAGCGGGTGAACCAGAGAATTACTTATCTTTCTCGCTTGTTTTTAATTATACTCATACTTTTATCTTTTCGATTTTGGTATCTCAGTGTTTTGCAAGGGGATTGGTACAAACAAAAATCAGAACAAAACCGAGTAAGAATTTTTTCTCTTCCTCCCATTAGAGGTAGCATTTATGATCGCAATAATCAAGTATTAGCTGAAGATGTCCCTCGCTTCCGCTTGATTTTTGAAAAAGGAGGAGTAGAAGTGGAAGAAATAGAAAAAAGAGTGGAAAGAATTTTAGGAAGAGAGCTTTCTCCCCCTTTTCCGGAAAGAGCAGTAGGAGAGATAATCTTGGTTGACCAACTGAGCATGGAAGAGGTGGTTAAAATAGAGGAGGCCCAGAATGAATTGCCTGGAGTGATAGTGGAAAGTTATCCGGTTCGTCATTATCCTTGTGGTGAACCATTTGCCCATGCAGTGGGTTACGTAGGAAAGATAAATGCCGAGGAGTTTAAAATGCTGCGCTCTGAAGGCTATGAGATGGAAGACAGAATAGGAAAGACAGGAGTAGAGCTGGAATATGAATCTCTTCTTCGAGGAGAAAAAGGATACCGAAGAATAGAAGTCAACGCTTTAGGAAAGGTAGTAGGAGTTCTGGATTATAGACCTCCTTACTTTAAAAATTCGGTAGTATTGACTTTAGATAGAGAGCTTCAGGAATATAGTTATGATTTGCTGAGTAATAAAAATGGAGTGATCATAGTAGGAGACCCCTATACGGGAGAGCTTTTTGCTTTGGTAAGTAAACCGAGTTTTGACCCTCAGCTCTTAAGCTGGGGGATGAGCGCTGAGGAATGGAATACTTTATCTCAAAATAAAGACAGACCTCTTACTAATCGCCCTCTTCAGGCTCTCTATCCTCCTGGCTCTCTTTTTAAATTAGTGATAGCTACTGGAGCTTTAGAAGAGGGACTAACAGGCAGAAATCGGAAAATTTTTTGCCCTGGTTTTCTAGATTATAATGAATGGCGGTACCCTTGCTGGAGAAGAGGAGGGCACGGGTCTGTTGGTATAGAAGAGGCTATTGCCCAGTCTTGTAACGTTACTTTTTATACCCTGGGCTTGGAACTGGGACCGGACAAAATTATAAACTGGGCTAATAGGCTGGGAGTGGCTCAACCTTCGGGCATAGATTTACCAGGAGAGAAGAACGGTTTTTTGCCTACTCCAGAATGGAAGAAAAGACAGCTTAAAGAGATGTGGTATCCTGGTGATACTATTAATTTGTCCATTGGACAGGGGTATCTTTTGGTCACTCCTCTCGAAATGTATCGAGTGGTAAGTAGCATTGCTACCCGAGGAGAAGTTTACAAGCCTCATGTACTTAAAAAAGTGCTAAATAGTAAAAGAGAAGTAGTTAGAGAGGTTGCTCCGGTTTTACAGGATAGAATAGAGTTGAGAAATGAGACCTGGGAGTCTCTCATCCGAGGGATGGAAAAAGTGGTGAATAGTGGAACCGGCCGGGTTTGCCGAGGTTTACCGGTTAAACTGGCAGCGAAAACCGGTACGGCTCAAAATCCTCAAGGAGAGGATCATTCCTGGTTTTCGGGGTTTTTCCCTTCTTCTCATCCTCAAGTAGCTTTTTTAGTATTAATAGAACATGGAGGAGATGGAAGTGGTGAGGCGGCACAAACGGCTAGGAAATTGATTGAATGGTGGGAAGAAAATCGAGGAGGAAAAAGTGGAAAATAAAGTGGAAGATAAAGCCATGGTTTTAGTTCTTATTGCTCTTTCCCTCATTGGGGTATTGGCAGTATATAGTGTTGACCCCTTGCGAGGAGAGGGATGGGGAGAAAGCTTATTTAGTAGACAAATTATCTGGAACTTAATTGGCTGGGTAGCCTTTCTCTTCTTCAGTCAGATAGACTACTATCAATTGGTAAAAAGAGGATGGCTCTGGTATTTTTTAATGGTTTTATCTCTGGGAGCAGTTCTAATTTTTGGAGAAGGCGATGAAACAGGTTCTCGTCGGTGGCTTTTTTCTCAATCGGTACAACCTTCAGAAGGAGCGAAAGTCGCCCTGGCTTTATTTCTGGCTCATTATTTTTCTGAGCAGAGGGAAAGCTTTGACTTCTGGCCGCTTCTCATTAAAAGTGGAATACTTTCTTTTATCCCTCTGGTGCTTATTTTTGAGGAGCCGGATTTAGGGTCTTCTCTGGTTTTACTGGTTATCTGGTTAGGAGCGTTGTTTGTTTGTGGTTTTAGTGCTAAGAAATGGGCAGTAATAGGAGGAATAGGAGGGGGGCTTTTACCTCTTTCCTGGGTTTTCTTGGAGGATTACCAAAAAGATAGGTTGCTCTCTTTTATTGATCCAGGGAGAGACCCTTTAGGTAGCGGATACCATATTTTACAGTCACAAATTGCCATTGGAGCAGGGGGTTTTACCGGGCAAGGCTGGCTTTCTGGCACTCAGAGTCAACTGTATTTCTTGCCTGCCCGGCACACTGATTTCATTTTTGCTTCCTGGTGTGAACAACTGGGATTTTTAGGAGGAATGGTAATAATATTTTTACTGGGGCTCCTATCCTATCTTTTTCTGGTTGTAGCTCTCCGCTCTCCTAATTTAGAAGGAAAGATTTTAGCTTCTCTTCTGGGAATAAGCCTTATTTTTCAGTGGACAGTGAATATAGGTATAAACCTGGGAGTTATGCCAGTTACCGGCATTGCTCTGCCTTTTATAAGCTATGGAGGAAGCTCACTGGTGGTAAATTTAGCCTCGGCTGGTCTGGTTTATAATATTAGTAAAAGTGGAGGTAAGGAAAGCTGGAAATTGTGGATTTAGAAAAAACCCTATCACGGCAGGAAATGCTCTCTATTAGTAAACCGGCACGCTATATAGGGAGAGAATGGAATATAAGTCTGAAAAAAAAGGAAGATGTTGAAATATCTGTGGCTTTAGCTTTTCCCGACCTTTATGAGATAGGAATGTCTCACCTGGGACTGAAAATCCTTTACTATATTCTCAATTCTCTTCCTGGAGTCAGGGCAGAGAGAGCTTTTGCTCCCTGGCCGGATATGGGAAAAATGATGAAAGAAAAAAACATTCCTCTTTACTCTTTAGAAAACAAAATTCCTCTTCGTAACTTTGACGCGGTAGGGATAAGCTTGCAACATGAATTGAATTATACTAATGTTTTATATCTTCTGGATCTGGCTGGCATACCTCTGCGGAGTGAAGAACGAGGAGAAGAATTTCCTCTAATTTTAGGAGGAGGACCTTGTGCTTTTAACCCTGAACCTGTATCTCCTTTTTTTGATGTCTTTTTGCTTGGAGAAGGAGAAGAAGCGATAGTGGAAATAGTGGAAATATTAAGGGTTATGAAGGGTGAGAAGCGAAGCGATGTTTTGTCAGAGTTAGCTAAAATAGAGGGTTGTTATGTTCCCCTCCTTTATTCAGTTTCTTATCATCCTGATGGAAAAATAAAAAATATTTCTCCTTCCCGAGTGGTGAGAAAAAGATGGGTGAAAAATCTTGATGGCGCTCCTTATCCTCAAAAAATCATAGTTCCTTATCTTAATATTGTCCATGACCGGATTCCTCTGGAAATAGCTCGAGGTTGCACTCGGGGATGCCGTTTCTGCCAGGCGGGAATGATTTATCGTCCTCACCGGGAGCGTTCCCCTGAGAAGGTGATAGAATTAGCAGAAAAACTGGTAAAAAGCACCGGATATGAAGAAGTTTCTCTACTTTCTTTGAGCAGTACTGACTATTCAGCTATTGAATATCTGGTTAGAGATTTGTCTTTTAGATTAAAAGAGTCTAAAGTAAATGTTTCTCTTCCCTCGCTGCGAATGGATGCTTTTTCCGTGGAAGTAGCTCAGTCTTTGCAAGAGGTACGTCGCAGTGGCTTAACCTTCGCTCCTGAAGCGGGTAGTGAAAGACTGCGGCGAGTTATTAATAAAGGCTTGACTGATGAGGACATTTTTCAAACGGTAGAAAAAACTTTTTCTTCGGGATGGAGGGAAGTAAAACTCTATTTCATGATTGGTCTTCCCGGAGAAAGGGAAGAGGACATAAGAGATATCGCTAATTTAGTAAAAGAGATTTTAGGTCGGGGAAAGAAAAAAGGAGTGCATCTCGGTATCTCTGCCTTTATTCCTAAATCTCATACTCCTTTTCAATGGACAAAACAGGAGGAGATAAAATCTCTGGAGGAAAAAATGGCTATTCTTCATTCTCTTTTACGCCCTCTGGGTCGCCGAGTTCGTTATAATTGGTCAGATTTCGAGGTGAATCTGGTAGAGGGAGCGCTGAGCCGGGGAGACCGGCGAATTTCTTCGGTTATCGAACGGGTGTATCGAAAAGGCGGTGTGATGGACAACTGGAGAGAGTTTTTTTCTCTCCGGCGGTGGCAAGAAGGGTTTGAAGAGGAAGGATTGGATTTAGATTTTTATACTCACCGGGAACGAGATAGAGAAGAAATTTTCCCGTGGGAACATCTTTCCCCGGGAGTGAGTAAAGATTTTCTATGGAAAGAATATCAGTTATCTCAAGAAGAAAAAATAACTCCTCCCTGTCAGGAAGGAAAGAATTGCTATAATTGTGGAGTTTGCTGATATGGATAAATTTCGCTATCGAGTGAAACATCAAAAAATGGCTCCTTTCCATTTTATTTCTCAGTTAGATTTGAGTCGTCTATGGAGTAGAGCTTTCCGCCGGGCAGGGCTTCCGGTTGCTTATTCTCAAGGCTTTAATCCTCGCCCTCTTCTTTCTTTTGGTCCGGCGCTGCCCTTAGGGGTAGAGAGCAGGGCAGAATACTGGGATGTTTTTCTCTATCGAGAGCTATCTCCAGAGGAGATATTAATGATTTTGAATAGAGAAGTGCTTTCTGAACTAAAAGCCGAGGAAGCAGATATTCTTCCTCTATCTTTCCCTTCTATTAGCCGGTCTACGAAGGGAGTGCGTTACTCCTATTATTTTTCTCAATCAATAGAGGAGAAAGCAGGGTTGAGCCCGGAGATGGGGATAGAAGAAGAAAAAAGAGAAGTGGTTGGGGAATTATTTGTGGTATTATTCCTTTTTAAAGAAGAAAAGATATTATATAGCCCCGCGAAATGGGCAGAAATACTAAGAAAAGAATGGGGTGAAAGCCCTGTAAGGATAGTTAAAGAAGAGGTTTTATGGTAGAACGGAGGTTGAATAATTGAAGAAAGAAATCGTAATTGATATGTCGGAGATAGAAACAAGAGCAGCTCTCTTAGAGGAGGGAAAAGTAGTTGAATTTTTTTTCGATCGAGCCACTCAATCTCGCTTGGTTGGCAATATCTTCAAGGGAGTAGTAGAAAATGTTCTTCCCGGCATTCAATCAGCTTTTGTGAATATTGGTTTGGATAAGAATGCTTTTCTTTTCGTTGGCGATATGCTTCTGGATGATAAGAATAAAGCGCAGAAGGTTGAAGAGCTGGTGCGCTCTGGCGAAGAAATAGTAGTGCAAGTGACCAAAGAACCTATGGGAACTAAAGGAGCGCGGATAAGCACTAAAATTTCTTTACCTGGGAGATACGTGGTTTTGATGCCCGGTATAGATACGGTAGGGATTTCCCATCGAATAGGGTCAGCAGAAGAGCGAGAAAGATTGAAAAAAGCATTAGAAAGGTTGAGACCGGTGGATGTAGGCATAATAGCACGGACAGCGGCAGAGGGGATAAGTCCTGAAAAGCTGAAAGAGGATATAGATAGTCTGCTTCGACTGTGGGATAGAATTTTAAAAAAAGCTGAAATTATGTCTGCGCCCTGTGCTCTTTATGAAGAAGCCAGTCTCGTCTATACTTTGGTTCGGGATGTGCTGGATGAAGAAGTGGAGAGTGTCTGGATTAATTCTTTTTTTGGTTACCAGAAGATAAAGGACTTTGTGGATTCCATCGCTCCCTCTTTGAGCAACCGGGTTAAACTTTTTGAAGGTCGGGAGAATATATTTGAACACTTCGGGCTTAATCGAGAAATAGAGAAGGCTTTAAGCCGGAGAGTTTGGTTGAAAAGTGGAGGATATTTAGTTTTTGATCGAGCTGAAGCTATGACCGTTGTGGATGTAAATACTGGTAAGTTTGTGGGAAAGGGAAACTTGCAAGAGACCATTTTTAAGACCAATATGGAGGCGGCAGAAGAAATTGCCCGTCAGGTGAGATTGCGAGATATAGGAGGTATAATTCTCGTTGATTTTATTGATATGGAAAAAAAGGAACACCGCCGACAGGTGGTGAGAAAATTAGAGGAAGCCCTCTTGAAGGATAGAAGCCGCTGCACAGTGGTAGAGATGAGTGAATTGGGTCTGGTAGAAATGACCAGAAAAAGATTGAGAAAAGAGATAGATTCCTTTTTACGAGAGCCTTGTTCTTTCTGCGAGGGAGAGGGAAGAATATTGTCTCTGGAAACTATAGCAGTTAATTTTTTGCGAAAGCTGGAGGAAATATGCAGCAATACCTCTTCTTCTACACTGGCATTTTCAGTAGGAGAGGAATTGGGAGAGTATCTCCAGGAAGAGGGGCAAAAGTTTCTGGACAATTTAAAAAAATTATACGGTAAGGAAATACTGTGGAAAATAGACCCATCTCTTGCTCCTCGCCGGTATAACATCATCGGAGTTGGCAGTGAAGAGATTCGGGAAAAAATGGAGAAGGTTATTTGACTAAATTCCAATTTCTATGGTAAATTCTTTATCGTTCTCTGGAGGTGAGGATCATGTTTGCTATTATTGAGGCGCAGGGAAAACAGTACAAGGTGCAAGAAGGAAGTATAATTAAGCTGGATAGCTGGTTGCCACAGGAAGAGGAAGAGGTGGTTTTTGATCGAGTGCTTATGTGGAAAAAAGATGATGCACTGGAAGTGGGAAAGCCTTACGTAGAAGGAGCAAGAGTAACCGGAAAAGTTCTTAGAAGAGGCAAGGATAAAAAGGTAGTGGTGTTTAAATATAAACCTAAGGTGAATTATCGGAAAAAAACCGGTCATCGTCAGCCTATTACTTTGGTGCGTATTGAAAAAATAGAAGGGGAGTGAAACTATGGCTCGTAAAAAAGCGGGAGGAAGCGCGCGTAATGGTAGAGATAGTAATTCCAAACGTTTGGGAGTAAAGGTTTATGGCGGACAATTTGTTAAAGCCGGGGGGATTATTGTTCGCCAGCGAGGCACTAGGGTTCATCCTGGAGTTAATGTAGGTAGAGGTAAAGACGATACTCTTTTTGCTCTCTGTGATGGATATGTGGTTTTTGAGGATAGGAAAAATAGAAAGCAGGTCTCCGTTTTTTCTGAAAGTATGAGTTAAGGCGAGGAGAGTAATTGTTTGTAGATAGAGTTGTTATCAGGGTGCAGGGAGGCAGGGGAGGAGACGGAGCGATTAGCTTTCGGCGGGAGAAATATATTCCTCGGGGCGGGCCAGATGGCGGAAAAGGAGGAGAAGGAGGAAGAGTTTTCCTCCGTGCCTCTTCTCACAGAGAGACTCTCCGGGGTTTAGCTTTTTCTCCTTTATACCAGGCTCCTTCTGGAGAAGGAGGTAAGGGTAGAAAGCAAGAAGGTAGAAAAGGCGAAGATTTAGTGATTGAGGTTCCCCGAGGAACGCAGGTTTTTGATAACCAGACAGGAGAATTAATTGCCGACCTTCTTTATCCGGGAATGGAAGTAATGGTTGCCCGAGGAGGAAGAGGAGGGAAAGGGAACGTTTCTTTTGCTTCTCCCGATAATCGGACTCCTCGAATGGCGCAAAAAGGAGAAGAGGGGGAGGAGCGAGAGCTTCGCCTGGAATTAAAGTTGTTTGCCGATGTGGGTTTAGTGGGATTGCCTAATGCTGGTAAATCCACTCTCCTTTCCCGAATGAGCAAAGCGAAGTCTCCCGTAGCTCCTTATCCTTTCTCTACCCGGGAACCATTTTTAGGGACAGTGGGCGAAGGTGAAGAAAAATTTGTTTTGCTGGATATCCCGGCAATTGTAGAGGGAGCAAGCGAGGGAAAGGGATTAGGGAGTGAATTTCTTCGCCATTTAGAGAGGGCATATCTCCTTTTATATGTAATTGATTTATCTTCTTCTTTTTCGGGAACTAATCCCCGGGAAGATTTAAGGATTTTACGGGAGGAGTTAAGAAAATATAATTCTCTTCTTGAGGAGAAACCTTTTCTTGTAGTGGCTAACAAGTTAGACCTTCCCGGAGCTCGAGAAAATTGGGATAGCTTTAAAAAAACCATAGAAAGAGAGAGAATAGAGGGATGGGGAATATCAGCTCTCTCGGGGGAAGGAGTGGTTGAGCTTCTCGAGCGAATAAGAGAAATATTAAAAGAGGAGAGAGGGAAAGGGGAGGCAATAGTAGCAAAGGCGGAAATAAAAGAAAAAGATATTTCTCCAACGATTTATCGTTTTTCTTCCACCTATTTGGAGAAGCTGCTTCAGGAGGCAGACCTTTACCCCGGAGAGGAAGAGGAGTTTTTAAATCGGGAATTAGAAAAGTCCGGGTTTAAGCGTTATTTATTATCTTTAAAATCCTCAAGTGTAATAGAAGTGGGAGAAAGAAAGTTAGTTTGGAAGGAGAAAAGGTTGAAGTTTTTAGCTGATGAATAGAGAAGAGTTTCAAAAAAATAGCAATTTGATAGTAGTAAAAGTGGGGTCCTCGCTTCTTGTGGATGGGGGTGCTTTACAATTAGATAAAGTCAGAGAATTAGCTCATAATATAGCCCGCTTAAAAGAAAAAGGGAAAAAAGTTATTCTGGTTTCCTCTGGAGCAGTAGCCTGCGGGATGAGCGTTATGGGTTTTACTAAAAAGCGAGGAGGCATTCCGTTTAAACAAGCTATGTCAGCCATCGGACAAAGCGTTTTGATGCAAGCTTACCGCGAAGCTTTCTCCCCATTGGGGATACAGGTAGCTCAGATACTTCTGGCACCTGAGGACACTCATAATCGAGTTAAATACCTGAATGCCCGTAATACTTTTGAAGCCCTTCTCCATTTGGGAGTTCTTCCTGTGGTTAATGAAAACGACTCGGTGGCGGTAGCAGAAATCAAGTTTGGCGACAACGATCGTCTTTCAGCTCTGGTGGCTTCCTTAATAGGTGCAGACCTTTTGGTTATTCTCTCTGATGTAGAAGGCCTTTTTACTGTTGACCCTCGTCTTTCGTCTCAGGCCTCGTTAGTGGAGGAAGTAAAAAAGATCGATCTGGAGATAGAAGAAATGGCCGGGGGAGAAGGTAATTACTTTTCTACCGGGGGGATGAAGAGTAAAATAATAGCTGCTCGAATGGCCACTCTTTCCGGGATAGGGGTGATAATCGCTTCGGGTAAAGATTTCTCGGTTCTGCAAGAGATTGGAGAAGGAAAAAAACGGGGCACTTTCTTCTGGCCCGAAGAAAAGCATCTTCCGGGAAAGAAAAGGTGGATTGCTTTTGCCATGATACCCCGGGGTAGTGTTTTGATAGACAAAGGAGCTAAAAAGGCTATTTTAGATCAGAAGAGTCTCCTTCCTGCTGGAGTGATTGCAGTAGAAGGAAACTTTGATCTGGGAGATTGCGTAGAAATTTTAGGTCCCTCTCGAGAATTGGTGGGAAGAGGAATAACTAATTATTCTTCGGAGGAGCTAAAAAAAATATTAGGCTTGCATACTGATGAAGTGAGGGAAGTTTTAGGAGGGAAAGATTTTGATGAAGAAGTGGTTCATACTGATAACTTAGTACTTCTGGGAGGAGAGTGATATGGAAAAAAACTTGAAAGATGTTGCCCGGAAAACTAAAGAGGCTTCCTATTTTCTTGCTAATATTTCTTCTTTCCATAAAGATCAGTTTCTTTTACAGCTGGCTGATAATTTAGAAAGAGATGAAGAAGAGATAAAAGAGGAAAATAGAAAAGATTTAGAAAGGGCTAAAGACATGGGGATGAAGCCTTCGCTTCTGGATCGTCTGGAACTGTCTTCTTCCCGCATAAAAGCCATGGCTTCAGGTCTGCGGGAAGTAGCTAACTTTCCTGATCCGGTGGGGGAAGTGATAGAAGGCTCTAAAAGACCCAATGGCCTTTTGATCACCAAAATGAGGGTGCCCTTGGGTGTGTTAGCTATTATTTATGAGGCTCGTCCTAATGTAACGATAGATAGCGTGGGTCTGGGTATAAAATCGGGTAACGCTCTTCTTCTTCGAGGTAGTAGCTCAGCCATTCATTCCAATCAAGTTTTGGTGGGTAAAACCAAAGAGACTTTATCTCAATGTGGTTTTCCGCCTGATGTGGTTAATTTGCTGGAGTGTAAGAGCCATGAAGAAGTGCAAGAACTTTTAACTCTCCGGGATTATATAGATGTGATTATTCCCCGGGGAGGAGCTGATTTAATAAAATTGGTGGTAGAAAATTCTCAAGTTCCAGTAATAGAAACAGGGGTAGGAAATTGCCATGTCTATGTGGATGGGAGTGCTGATTGGGAAATGGCAGAAAAAATAGTTATTAATGCTAAAACCCAGCGTCCCAGTGTTTGCAATGCCTGCGAAACTCTTTTAGTGGATAATAAAATTGCTCCTCAATTTCTTCCCCGGATGATTCATGCTCTGGAGGAAAGAGAAGTAGAAATAAGAGGGTGTGAAAAAACGAGAGAATTAGTGAAAGAAGTTAAATTAGCAACGGAAGAAGACTGGTATGCAGAATACCTGGATTTAATTTTGGCAGTTAAAGTGGTGGGAGGCATAGAGGAAGCTATAAAACACATAAATAGCTATGGTTCTCATCACTCAGAAGCCATCGTGACTCAGGATTATACGGTAGCAAGAAAGTTTCTGGAAGAGGTGGATGCTGCGGCGGTTTACGTCAATGCCTCTACTCGTTTTACCGATGGAGGAGAATTTGGAATGGGAGCAGAAATTGGTATAAGCAATCAAAAGCTCCATGCTCGAGGCCCTATGGGCTTGAGAGAGCTTACTACTGTTAAATATATGGTTTGGGGAACAGGACAAATACGGGAGTGATATTCTACGGATAAAAAAGGAATTATGGGAGGAACTTTTGATCCTATTCATCACGGCCATTTGGTTACTGCAGAGGAAGTGAGAGACTACTTTGACTTAGATGAAGTAGTTTTCGTTCCTTCTGCTCGTCCTCCTCACAAAATAGGGCAAGAAGTGAGTGACCCCGAGCATCGCTACCTTATGGTTGTTTTAGCTACTGTTACCAATCCTTATTTTCAAGTTTCTCGGGCTGAGATAGAGAGACCTGGTCCTTCTTATTCTATAGATACAGTTCGTTACTTTAAAGATTTATGGGGAGAGAGAACAGAGATTTTTTTTATAACCGGAGCTGACGCTTTTTCTCAGATTTCCAGCTGGAATAATCCGGAAGAATTGCTGGAACTCTGTACTTTTGTAGCTGCTTCTCGTCCGGGTTACCGATTGTTAGGGGTGGAGAAGAAATACCAAGGAAGGGTAAAAACTATCGAGGTCTCTGCTTTAGCTATTTCTTCTTCTGAGATACGATGGAGAGTAAAAAGAGGCGAATCAATCAAGTATCTAGTACCAGAAACAGTAGAGAATTATATTTACAAAAATGGATTATATAGAAATTAAAGATCAAATAATTTTTACTTTAAAGAATATGCTTACCGAGGCCCGATTTTATCACTGTTTGCGAGTAGCAGAAGAAGCTCAACGTTTAGCTTCCCGCTGGGGAGAAGAGGAGAGCAAGCTATACATTGCCGGTCTTTTACATGATTGTGCTCGAGATTTACCCTATCAGGAATTGATTCCTCTTTTACCTTCTTATCTGGGAGAGGAGGTTTATTCTATTCCCGCTATTTTTCATGCTTTAGCCGGGCCTGCGATAGTAGATAGGGAATTTGGAATTAAAGACTATAAAATCTGGCATGCCATACGCTGGCATGCTACGTCCTGTGATATGATGTCCAGGTTTGATAAAATTTTATTTATTTCTGATTTTTGTGAACCTGGTCGAGAATTTCCTGAAGCAAATTTGATAAGAAAGATAGCAGAAAAAGACTGGGAGGAGGCTTACCGGCGGGTTTTGAAGGATAAATTATTTTTTCTCCTTGCTCATAATTTTCCAATTTATTCCGCTACCTGGAAGGCCTGGAATAAAATAAAATGAAAACTAATAAAAAAGGCTGGAAAATCTTTTATATTATCTTGGGCTTTTTTTTAGGACTTTTTCTTCTTTTTTTATCTACTCTTCTGGGATTCAGGATACCTCTGCGCTGGACGGTAATAAAGGAAGTGATGGGTTATAGTGAACCAGAAAATGCTTTCATTTTAGTAGTGGGACAGGATAGTATTGAGCCCCGGAGGAGTGATACTATAATTTTAGTGGGTATTAATTCCCAGATAGATGAAATCCTTCTTTTCTCTATTCCTCGGGATTCTCGTCTTTTGGTACCCGGAAGGGGATATGATAAAGTCAATCATTCTTATGCTCAAGGGGGGATAGGGCTTCTCCGTCAAACCTTGGAGAGCGCTCTGGGGATAAAAATTCCCTATTTTGTGGAGGTAGATTATGAAGGGTTTGAAAAAGTTATCGATGCTCTGGGGGGAGTAGAGATAGAAGTGGAAAAACCTCTTAAATATGTAGACAGAGCTCAAGATCTTTATATAGACATTCCCGCAGGGAAACAATTGCTCGATGGGGAAAAAGCGTTACAGTACGTGCGCTTCAGGTATGACCCTCTGGGAGACATTGGAAGAATCAAAAGGCAACAAGAATTTCTACAGGCTCTTCTCTCTAAGGTGGACAACGATCCTCTTTTGCTGGCTCGGCTTCCTCAATTAATAGAAAGTACCCGGGGAGCCCTGACTACTAATTTGACTGGTGATTATCTCAAACAGTTGATTATGTGGTTTCAAGGATTGAATGAGCGAATAATAAAAATGGAAACGATGCCTGGGGAGTCAATATATGTAAATGGAGTAAGCTATTGGGAACCAGATCTCGAGACTTCTCGAGAGATAGTTCAGAAATTTTTCTTTGCTCGGAGGGAGGATATTGAGAATTCAAGAGAAGATAGTATTGGCCAAGAGAGCGGCGGAGAGTAAAAAAGCCTTCGATCTCGTTATTCTTGATTTACGGGGATTATTCCCTTTTTCCGATTACTGGCTCATTTGCAGCGGTTCTTCTGCTATTCAGACTAAAGCAGTGGCGGAGGAAGTCCTGAAAGAGATGGAGGAGTATCAATTGCGGCCTTCTCACCTCGAAGGGATGGAGGAGGGAGAATGGATTCTCATTGACTATGGTGATTTAATGATTCATATTTTTCGAGAAGGAGAACGGTTATTTTATCAACTGGAAAGATTGTGGCATAGAGCTCCCCTTCTTTATTCAGAAAAAGAAGGTTTAAATCTTTTGGAGGATATTAAAGATTGATTGAATTTCTTTCTCTATTGTGGTTTAATGTAAAAGTTTGGTTTTAAACGAACTAATTCTCTAGAAGAGGAATTAAATTAATAAAATCTTTTCTGGCGATGGAAGGGAGGTAACATTATATTGGAGAAGAGATATCAAATTACTTCTGAATCAGTTACTGAAGGTCATCCAGATAAAATCTCGGATCAGGTTTCTGATGCCATCCTGGATGCTATATTAGCTCAAGACCCCCAGGGAAGAGTAGCAGTAGAAACGCTGGTAGCTACGGGCTTAATTTTAATTGCCGGTCAAGTCAGCACCAGTTCTTATGTAGATATTCCTCATGTTGCTCGAAGCACAGTAAGAGATATAGGTTACACCCGGGCTAAATATGGTTTTGACTTTGAAACCTGTGCAGTTTTAACTGCTATAGATGAGCAGTCTCCAGATATTGCTCTGGGAGTTAATCGTTCGCTGGAAGTGAAAATGGGAGAAGAAGTAGAGGATGAAGAGCTTTCTTTAGGTGCTGGAGACCAGGGTATGATGTATGGTTATGCTTGTAATGAAACTCCGGAACTTATGCCTTTTCCCATTGTTCTGGCTCACCGCCTGGCTTTTCGCCTGGCAGAAGTAAGAAAAAAGGGAGTTCTTTCTTACTTAAGACCTGATGGGAAAACACAGGTTACTGTGGATTATGTGAATGATAAACCAGTAAGGATTGACAATATAGTGGTTTCTGCTCAACATCATCCTGACATTTCTTTAGATACTTTGCGGGAAGACATATTGAGAGAAGTAATAAATCCAGTGGTTCCTTCTTCTTATAGAGACGATAAAACCCAGGTTTTAGTTAACCCGACAGGTAGGTTTGTTATTGGGGGACCACAGGGGGATACTGGTCTTACGGGAAGGAAGATAATTGTTGACACCTATGGAGGCATTAGCAAACACGGAGGAGGATGTTTCTCTGGTAAGGATCCCACTAAAGTAGACCGTTCTGGTAGCTATGCCGCTCGTTATGTAGCTAAAAATGTGGTAGCTGCCGGTTTAGCTGATAGGTGTGAATTCCAGTTAGCTTATGCTATAGGTGTAGCTCGTCCAGTTTCTATGAGCATAGATACTAAAGGAACGGGGAAAATTCCTGATGATGAAATTCTTCGCCTGGTGAAGGAGGTTTTTGATCTCCGCCCTGGAGCTATAATTAAAAATCTTAAACTTCGGCGACCTATTTACAAAAAGACTGCTGCCTATGGTCATTTTGGACGTAATGACCCTGACTTCAGCTGGGAAAAAACTGATAAAGCCGATGTTTTAAAAGAAAAAGCGGGATTATGAGAGGAGGAGGGAGTATGGAATTTGAAGTAGCTGATTTAGATTTAGCCAGTGAGGGAAAAAAGAAAATAGAGTGGACAGAACGAGAGATGCCGGTGGTTACCAACATTGCTTCTTCATGGAAAGATGTTTTGCCTCTTCAGAACTTAAGAATAGCTGCCTGTCTCCATGTTACCGCTGAAACTGCAGTTTTAGTGAGAGCTTTACAGGCAGGAGGCGCAGAAGTGCGACTCTGTGCTTCTAATCCTTTAAGTACCCAGGATGAAGTAGCAGCTTCCCTGGTAAAGGATTATGGTATTTCTGTTTTTGCCATTAGAGGAGAAGATCACGATACTTATTATCAACATATTCAAAAAGTACTGGAATTCAAACCTCATATTACGATGGATGATGGGGCAGACCTGGTTTCCTTTGTACATGTTCACAAAAGAGATCTTCTTTCTGAAGTTAAAGGTGGGACAGAAGAGACAACCACCGGAGTTATTCGACTGAGGAGTCTGGAGAAAAATGGAGAACTGGGTTACCCGGTTATTGCTGTAAACGATGCTCTCACCAAGCACCTTTTTGATAATCGCTATGGAACAGGGCAAAGCACTATCGAAGCTATTTTACGAGCTACTCACATTTTATTAGCTGGTAAAAAAGTGGTGGTAGCAGGTTATGGATGGTGTGGGAGGGGAATTGCTGCTCGAGCTAAAGGCATGGGAGCTCGAGTAGCAGTGGTAGAAGTGGATCCTGTAAGAGCACTGGAAGCGTTGATGGATGGTAATGATGTATTATCTATGAAAAAAGCTGCTTCCTGGGGAGAAGTTTTTATCACTGCTACCGGAAATACTTCAGTTATTCGAGGAGAACATTTCTTATCTCTTCCAGATGGAGCTATTTTAGCTAATGCTGGTCATTTTAATGTGGAGATTGATGTGAAAGAGCTGGAAGAAATAAGTGTAAACAAAAGAGAAGTACGTCCTTTAGTGGAGGAATACACTTTGGGTAATGGAAAAAAAGTATATCTTCTGGGAGAGGGACGTCTAGTCAATCTGACCTGTGCGGAAGGGCACCCTCCTACAGTTATGGATATGAGTTTTGCCAATCAGGCTCTGTCAGTAAAATATTTAAAGGAAAATGCTTCTCATCTCGAGAAAAAAGTTTATCGAGTTCCTGAAGAGATAGACCGGGAGATAGCTTCCCTGAAGCTTCAATCCCTCGGTTTAGAAATTGAAAAATTGACTTCTCGCCAGAGGGAATATCTTTCTTCCTGGCAAGAAGGTACTTAATAAATTTCCCTGTTTCACCAAAAGTGAAACCAAAAAAAGTCCAGAGGGAGGAATGAACATGAATAATTACGAACTGGGAGTGATACTCCGACCTACTCTTTCTGAGGAAGAAGTAAATTCAGCAGTAGAAAAACTGAAGAATTTTATCGAAGAGAGAGGCGAGGTGGTAAAAGTAGATTTGTGGGGAAGAAGAAAGCTTGCTTACCCTATTCAAAAATATCAGGAAGGTTATTATGTATTCTTCAATTTTAAGTTTCCCCCTTCAGAAGTGGCGGAACTCAAAAGATGGATGGGTTTAAACGAGGAAGTTATCCGCCATCTTTTGGTTAAAGAAGATGAAAAAGAGGAAACTTCTGTTTCTTCATCTTCTTCTCCGGAAGAGGAGATTTCAGAAGAGGCAGTGAGCGAAGACGCGGCTGGTGATGTCTCATCTCAGTCTTAATCGAGTTTTTTTAATCGGGTTTTTACCTCACAGTCCGGTAGTGCGCTATGTTCCATCCGGTATACCAGTGGTTAATTTTTCGCTGGCAGTGTACCGAACTTTTTCCTCTGAAGAAGAAAAAGAATGGATAGATTATCTCAACATAATAGCTTGGCGAGACCTAGCTCTTTTCTGCGGGGAAAATCTAAAAAGAGGAGACTGGGTTTTTGTAGAAGGAAGGATTCAGGTAAGAGCTTATGAAAGCTCAGAGGGTAAAAAAAGAAAAGCTTATGAAATTGTAGCTTCAGAGGTGAAACTTTTATCATATCCGAAGAATAGAAAAAGAGAGGAGGTAACTGAAAATGGCAGTAGATAGAGATGAATACTCGGGACGGAAGAAATTCTTTCGTAGGAAAAGGAGACCTTGCATGTTTTGTTTGGGTAAGGCAAAAATAGATTATAAGAACGCTGATTTTCTTCAGAGGTTTTTAAGTGAAAGAGGCAAGATTGTTCCTCGTCGAGTTACGGGCACTTGCGCTAAACATCAGCGGAAAGTTGCTCGGGCTATAAAAAGAGCGAGAGAGCTTGCTCTTTTGCCTTATGCAGTAGATTAGGATTGATGAGACAAGCCAGATCCACGGTGGAGGGAGCTTTTCTGGCTGCCCTCACCGTTATTTTTTATTTATCTTCGATATATATCCCTGTTTTAGGTTTTTTATTGAGCTTTCTCTGTCCTCTTCCAATTATGTTTTTAACCATTCGCTGGGATATGAAAGCGGGGTTGCTGGCGGCTTTGGTGGCTAGTTTTATAGTTTTTATCTTTGCCGGAGCCATATCTGCTTTAACCTGTTTTGTAGGGTTTACTTTTTTGGGATTAATTATGGGTCTTACCATCAAAAGAGGTTATAACTTTATAGAAGTAATAGGGATAAATACTCTGGTTTCTATTTCCTCTAAGTTGTTATTAATTGGCTTAGTATTTTTAATCATGGGTCAAAACCCTCTTTCAGAAACTCTGTCTTTTTTAGAAGAAGGTTTGAAAAAGGGCCTATCTTTTTTTCCTCAGGAGGGAGGTATAGATGTAGAGATGATAGCCAGTTTTATCCATATGGTTTTACCTGCTGCAGTTTTTATTGCCTCTCTTTTTGACACGGTACTCAATTTTATTTTAGGTAGCTGGATAGGAAAGAGATTGTTGGATATTAAATTTCCTCCCTTTCCTCCTTTTGAGAATTTGCAACTGCCCAGATCTATTTTTTGGGCTTTTGCTCTGGGATGGCTTTTCGTTCTGTTTGGAGGAGCTACTTTTTGGGGCAAGATTGGTCTAAATTTACGAATGGTTACCCAGGTGCTTTTTTTAGTTCAAGGGGCATCCGTGGTATACTATTTTCTGGGTAAGTATATTCGTTCCCGATTCTGGTTAACAATTATAGTAGTTTTTGTGGCTTTGCAGCCACTGCTTTCTACCATATTGAGCTGGGTGGGAGTTTTTGATTTTTGTTTTGATTTGCGGAAAATTAGAGGGAAGTGAGGAGGATATATATGAAAGTGATACTTTTGCAGGAAGTGGAAAATTTAGGAAAAGAAGGAGACATGGTAGAAGTAAAGAACGGTTATGCTCGTAATTATCTTTTGCCTCGAAAATTAGCTATAGAGGCTAGCAAGGGTAATATTACCCAGATAGAAGCACTGAAAAAGAAAAGAGCTATTCGAGAGGCTAAGGAGTTAGAAGAGGCTAAAATACTACAGGAAAGAATAGATGGTTTGGTTCTTGAGTTCGAAAAGAAAGCAGGGAAAACGGGAAAACTCTACGGATCGGTTACCTCCCGGGAAATAGCGGAGAAGATTTCTCAGGTTGTGGGCATAAATTTAGATCGAAAATATCTGGAACTGGGAGAAGCTCTCAAAGAAATAGGTGAGTATCCGGTGAAAGTTAACCTGGGTAAAGGCATTTACGCTACAGTTCAAGTAAAAGTTCAGGGAGAAGAAGTGGAGGAGGAGGAGGCGGAAGAGTCCTGAGTATCGAGAGGGTTCCGCCCCATGACCTCGAGGCAGAACAAGCTACTCTGGGGTCGATGCTTCTTGATAAAGAAGCTCTTCTACGGGTGTTAGATATTTTGCAACCGGAAGACTTTTACAGGGATAATCATCGCATTATTTTTGAAAGCATTGCGGAGCTTTTTGAAGAAGACCAGGCCTGTGACATTGTAACTCTGGTTGCCAAATTAAGGCAAAAGAATCAGCTGGAGGCTGTAGGGGGCATAGATTATTTAACTCAACTGGTAAACATTGTGCCTACAGCTGCTAACGCTGAGTATTATGCTCATATTGTAGAAGAGAAATCCATATTTCGCTCAGTAATTAACCTTTGTACCAGAATCATCCGGGAAAGCTATGATGCAGACCTGGATGCTAAAGAACTTTTAGACCGAGCCCAGAACTGGATTTTACAACTTTCTCAAAAGAAGATTCGCTATGATTTTGTGCCTCTCAAGGTCATAATTAACGAGGCTTTTGATCGAATTGAGGAGTTGTATCATCGAGATGAGCACGTTACTGGAGTTCCTTCTGGTTTTGTAGATTTAGACTTGATTACTGCTGGTTTTCAGCCTTCTGATTTTGTAGTAGTAGCAGCCCGTCCTGGTATGGGTAAAACCAGTTTATGCTTGAATATTGCTCAATATGTAGGGACCAAAAAAGACATCTCTGTGGCTATTTTTAGTCTGGAGATGTCCAAGGATCAAGTTGCTCAGAGAATGCTCTGTAGCGAAGCTCGAATTGACGCGGCAAAAGTGAGAAAGGGATTTATAGCGGAGAGGGAATGGCCGGAATTGGCCCGAGCGGCAGGGAGATTAGCTGAAGCAAATATTTTTGTTGATGACACTCCCAGTATTTCCGTTCTGGAGTTGAGAGCTAAAGCTCGACGTCTTAAAGCAGAGAAAGGTTTAGGTTTAGTTATAGTTGATTATCTCCAGCTTATGAGAGGATACGGTCGCCCGGAGAATCGGCAGCAGGAAATTTCGGAAATTTCCCGTTCCTTGAAAGCCATGGCGAGGGAATTAAATGTGCCTGTCATAGCAGTTTCTCAGCTTAGTAGAGCAGTGGAACAGAGAACTCCTAAGAGGCCTCAGCTTTCTGATTTACGGGAAAGCGGGGCTATAGAGCAGGATGCTGATTTAGTTCTTTTTATTTACCGGGAAGATTATTATAATCCTAACACCCCTAAAAAGGGAATTGCTGAAGTTATTGTAGCTAAACAGCGCAATGGCCCCATAGGAACGGTAGAGCTGATGTTTCAGAAAGACTATGCTCGTTTTGAAAATCTGGCCCGATAATTTTCAAAAAATAGGGTAAAAAAGGAACTATTTATTAAACTCTGGATATAAAAAGGTTGAACCTCGGAGTGTTTCCCTCTTTAAACCCCCTCCTTAGTTAAAGAACGCTCCGGGGTTCAACAGAATATTAAGATTGGGAGGGTGGGAAATGGACAAGCTCACTATATATCAAAGACCTTTATTATCAAATCCTTCTCTTTTAGTAGGGTTTACTGGTTGGATGGATGGAGGAGATGTTTCCAGCGGTTCGGTGGCCTATCTCCAAAAAAAATTTGCAGCAGAAATGATAGCAGAAATTGACCCCCAGGAGTTTTATCTGTTTAATTTTCCTGGAAGCATGGAAGAGGTAGCCCAGTTTCGCCCTTACACTTTGATTAAAGAGGGAATAATAACCGAATTTCACTATCCCCAGAACCAATTTTTCTGTGCTTCAAAGGAAAACCTTCTTCTCTTTCTGGGTAAAGAACCTAACATGAAGTGGAATGAGTATGTAGAGAATATCTTTTTTTTGGGAAAAGAATTTGGAGTGAAGAGAATTTATTTTATAGGTAGTGTTAGTGGGTTGATTCCCCATACTCGAGAACCGCGGGTAACTTGTTCCGTTTCTGATGAAAGATTAAAAAAAGAACTGGAAGGCTATAACCTTTATTTCAATGATTACGAAGGTCCAGCCAGTATTACCACCCTTCTCACTCTTATGGCTCCTCAAAAAGGAGTAGAGATGATTAACTTGGTGGTGGAAATACCTATGTATATCCAGGCTACTAATCCCAAAGGTATTTCTTCTGCTTTAGGAATTCTTTCTTCTCTTCTTAACTTGCCTTTAGTAGGAGAAGACCTGGTAAACATGAGTGAAGAATTTGATAGAAACGTAGAACAGTTAGTAAAGAAGTATCCTGACTTAGTAGAGCGAATCAAAAAATTAGAGGAGAATTACGATCGAGAAATTTTAGAAGACGACCAGAATTTTCGAGAATGGCTCAGAAGGCACGGTATTGATAAAATTTGAGAAAGATAAAGCTGAAAAAAAGGTAGTACATCTCATCACAGCATCCCGCAAAACGCAAAATCTATTGTGACTTATGGTTATAAGGGGGCTTTGTCCCCTATAACCCTCTTTCTCATCCGTTGTCCCCGAGAGGCTCTATCAGGAATCCAGAATTATAGAGAAAAAACTCCCCTTTGTTATTTTCCAAATACACAAAAAAGGCAAAATATAAAAAGCTATTGAGGAAAGAAAAACAATTTCCTCAGTGCTCCGGTGTAAACATAAAACAAAGAGACAAAAAGATAAAAGAACTATTCCTGGAAAACACGTCCCGGCGTGCATGGCGATAATTGCTTTCCAGTACAATTTGATTTATTTCCCTCCCTCCCTCGGGGGTTGGTTTTTGGCCAAATAACCTTTTTCAACTGATTTCTGTAAAATGTATTCTACAAAGCTCCATATTTCCTCTGAGCCCTCTTTGATGCATTTATTTTCTTCTACAACTTGTTCATAAGTAACATTATGCTTTTTCCAGGTGATACCTTTACATACGTAATTCTGGGTAATGGGCTGTAATCTATCGAACACCAGAGCAAATTTAGCTTCGTTTGTTTTCCCTTCTTCATATTCTTTCCAGGTATCAATGAACATCTTTTTCTGGTCAGGCTCCAGTATCCCGAATATTCTTTCTGCGGCTCTCTGTTCATTGAAATGAGCGTTTTTTCTCTCGTCAGAATATAAAAATGTGTCACCAGCATCAACTTCCACGATATCGTGAATTAGCAGCATAAATAGCACTTTTCCTATATCTACTTTAAAGTTGGCGTATTCTTTCAATAAAATTGCCATTATAGATACGGTCCAGGAATGTTCTGCCACATTTTCAAACCGACTACCATCGAATAATAACGATTTTCGGATGACATTTTTAACTTTATCTATTTCGATTATAAAGTTAATCTGTTTTTCTAATCTTTTGTTTTGCTCAAAAGCAATTAAACTCATTTCCAGCCTCAAACTCCTCAGTTTTTATTTATACAAGCAATTGTCTAACGCGCTCATTCACCAGAGAAATCTGAACTTCTAACTCCGGCTAGAAAAACCGCTAAATACGTTTTTTAATGAATTTTGCGCTGTGTCCTCTCGTGTTTTCAAACTGTAATGATTCGAGTATCTATTATATGACAAGTCTTATCATTTTCCCATAATCGGTTATCTTTTCTCCCTTTAAAGAGTATAATTACCTGGAGCTAAAATTGAGACGGGGGAAAAGATGATGCAAATTTGTTATCAACCAATTGGAATTATTCACTCTCCTTATCTAAAACCGGAGGGAACTCCTATTCAGCCCCGAACTGCTGGTGGGGTATCAGGGACAGTGGAAATATTCGACCAATATGTGGAAGGATTACAAGACCTGGAGGGGTTTTCTCACATCATCCTTATTTATCATTTTCATCTGGCCAGGCCTGGTAGCCTTAAAGTTAAGCCCTTTTTAGACCAGAAGCTGAGAGGAGTGTTCGCCACCAGGGCTCCTTCCCGACCCAATCCTATTGGTCTTTCGGTGGTAAAACTACTGAAAGTAGAGAACAATCTCCTTTCTATCCAGGAATTAGATATTCTGGATGGAACTCCTCTTTTAGATATTAAGCCCTATTTACCTGATTTTGATTCTCCACCAGTGGAAAAACGAGGATGGCTGGAAGAGAAGCTTTCCAATCTACCTTATGCTCGTGACGATGGTCGTTTTGCCGAGAGCTGAATATTACTCTCCCGCCAGAGGTTTTTTAGCGAATATAGCCTAAAGAGAATTATAATACTCAGATATTTCGAACCTTAGACCTGACTCCTTTAGAAAAATAAAAAAATACACATTGCTCCAGATTCCTGTGTAGTGTAGGCCTCCGATTTATCTTTTTAGCCCGGCTTTTTTACTCTTCCCTACTGGTCATAATCCAGTAAAGAAATCCTACTAACAGGCTTCCTCCTATGATGTTTCCCATGGTAACAGGAATTAGATTTTTTATAAATATCGCTCCCCAGCTTATATTTTTTGCTCCTTCTATGAAATTCTGGGCTATCATTCCTGCCGGTAGAAAATACATATTAGCGATACTGTGTTCATACCCTAAAGCCACAAAAGTAGTGATAGGAATGGGTATTACCAAAAGTCTGGTAAGGTTATTTTCTGAAAATAAGGAAAGTAAAACCGCAAGACACACTAACCAGTTGCAGAGAATACCCCGGAAAAAAGCCTGGGAAAAGGTCAGACTTACTTTGGCTTCTAGTATGGCATAGGCTCTTTCTGCTATGAGAAAGTTACCCATGGAGAATAGCCCTGATAGGTAGTAGAGAAGAAGTAATAATAGTGCTCCTGAAAAGTTTCCAGCGTAGACCACCAGCCAGTTAATTAAAGTTTCCCGCCACCGATGGGGAGAGTCGAAACATCGGTAGGCTAAAAGGCAATTGCCGGTAAAGAGTTCTGTTTTCCCCAGAATTACCATAATCAATCCCACCGAAAAAGCTAACCCTCCTAAAAGCTGGTTAAGCCCTAATGGTAGAGAGGAAGTGGTAACCAGGGTGAAGAGTTGAGCAGCAAACCCGATATATGCTCCAGCCAATATAGCTGCGATAAAGATAATTATTCCTCTTCTTTTTTCAGTTTTTTCTTCACACCATCTCTGGATGATCGTTCTTTCCTGATTCATTTTTAACCCCCCTTATAAATTAAATAAAAGCTAAAATTAATTTTATGGAAAAATTATATAGCATAGTTATAGATTTTTCTATTATCTTATGCTAATATAGCAAAAAATTAAGAGAGGGAGGGTCTAAAATGGCGGAAATTTTAGATCAAATAGCAAAAGAGCTTTTTGCCGGTAATGCTAAAGCTGTAGCAGAGCTTACTCAAAAAGCTCTCAGTGAGGGGTTTTCTCCTCAAGAGATTTTAAATGAAGGTATGATAAAAGGCATGAACGAAGTGGGGGTAAAGTTTAAAGCCAATGAGATTTATGTTCCAGAGGTTTTGATTGCTGCTCGGGCCATGAAAGCAGGGATGGAAATTCTCAAACCCAAACTGGCAGAAACTGGAGTAGAACCGGTGGGCAAGATGATCATTGGGACGGTAAAAGGAGACCTTCACGATATTGGTAAGAATTTAGTGGCCATGATGATGGAGGGAGCCGGTTTTGAGGTAATTGATTTAGGTATAGATGTGCCGGCGGAGAAGTTTATTCAAGCCATAGAAGAATATCAGCCCCAGCTGGTAGGAATGTCTGCTCTTTTGACTACTACTATGATACAAATTCGAGAGAACATTAAAGCTTTTCAGGAAGCAAGCATCAGAGATCAGGTAAAAGTTATGATTGGAGGAGCTCCGGTAACTCAAAAATTTGCTGATGAAGTGGGGGCTGACGGTTATGCTCCTGATGCTGCTTCAGCTGTGGACAAAGCCAAGGAATTACTGGGTATTAGCTGAGCTGTATAGCTTTCTATTCTAACAACTAAGAGAGGGAAAATGTCCTCTCTTAGTTGTTTATCAACTTAATTAATTATTTTAATTAATAAATAATTTAACCTTTAAATTTAGGAGGGTAGAAATGTTAAGTGATTTAGAAATTGCTCAAAAAGCACAAATGAAGCCTATTACTGAAATAGCACAAAGTCTGGGATTATCTTCTGATGATATCGATCTCTATGGTAAATATAAAGCAAAAGTTTCTTTAGAAGTGTTAGAAAATTTTTCTGAAAAACCCCAGAGTAAATACATTGACGTCACCGCTATTACTCCCACGCCTCTGGGGGAAGGTAAAACAGTAACCACTATTGGCCTTTCCCAGGCTCTTAATAAAATCGGTAAAAAAAGTATAGTTTGTATTCGTCAGCCATCATTAGGTCCGGTTTTTGGGATTAAAGGAGGAGCAGCAGGAGGTGGGTACTCGCAGGTAGTCCCTATGGAGGATTTTAATCTTCATCTCACCGGCGATACGCATGCTGTGGCTGCTGCTAATAACTTATTGGCTGCTTTCATCGATAATCATCTTCATCATGGCAACAAATTGAATATCGATCCTTTTACTATCAGCTGGCCTCGAGTAGTAGATATCAGTGATCGGGCATTGCGAAAAATAGTCATCGGTTTGGGAGGAAAAACTAATGGAGTTCCTCGAGAAAGTAGCTTTGATATTGCCGTAGCTTCTGAGGTAATGGCTATTTTAGCTCTGACTACTGATATTTTTGACCTGCGAGCGCGACTGGGACGAATAGTTATCGGTTATAATAAGGACAAAAAACCAGTTACTGCTGAAGATTTACAGTGTGCTGGAGCGATGACTGTTCTTATGAAAGAAGCTATTAAACCTAATCTTTTGCAAACTCTGGAGAATACTCCTTGCTTTGTTCATGCTGGTCCTTTTGCTAACATTGCCCATGGAAATAGCTCTATTATTGCTGACCAGATTGCTCTCCGTTTGAGTGATTACGTGGTTACAGAGAGCGGTTTTGGTGCAGATTGTGGGATGGAAAAATTTATGGATATCAAATGTCGCTACAGTGGCTTAATTCCCAGTTGTGTGGTAATGGTTACCTCTATCCGGGCCTTGAAAATGCACAGCGGAAAGTATAAAGTAGTTGCTGGTAGGCCTCTGGACCCGGGGCTTACTTCTGAAGACGTAGAAGCGGTAGAAAAAGGTTCGGAGAATATGATAAAGCAGATTGAAAATGCTCGTCTTTTTGGAGTACCGGTAGTGGTGGCTATCAATCTTTTTGCTTCTGATACCGATAGAGAAGTGGAAACAGTAAGGAGAATTGCTCTAGAAAATGGAGCTTTTGCTGCAGAAGTATCTGAGGTATGGGAAAAAGGAGGAGAAGGAGGAAGAAACCTGGCAGAAGCAGTAGTAAGAGCCTGTGATGAGCCTCAAGATTTTCGCTTTCTTTACCCTTTAGATATTCCTATTAAAGAAAAAATTGAAATCATAGCTACCAAAATTTATGGTGCTGATGGAGTAATCTATGAGCCGAAAGCAGAAGAAGGGATTAAAAGATTTACCGATCTGGGCTGGGATAAACTTCCCATCTGTATGGCTAAGACTCATCTTTCTCTCTCTCATGACCCCAAGTTAAAGGGTAGACCCCGAGGATTTAAGCTTCCCATCCGGGATATTCGCCCCTCTATTGGTGCTGGATTTCTCTATCCTCTTTGTGGAGAAATGAGCACTATGCCTGGCCTGCCGTCAGAACCGGCAGGAAATAAAGTGGATATTGACCATCAGGGGAGAGTAGTAGGTCTTTTTTAAGGGAGGAAAAATGACTTACGATTTAGTAATAATTGGGGGAGGAGTGGCGGGATTAACTCTTGCTCAAACTTTGCAGGATAGGTTGAAAGTTTTAGTGATAGAAGAATCATCTCTGGGAGGGCTATCAACTGATTTAGGTTGTAAGGCTACTGATGAGTGCCTTTATTGTGGAGTTTGCCAGTTTATTAATCTACAAAAGGAGCTTTTCTTTAAAAAATTTGATGTTTTAGAAGGCAGAAAAATAACTTTTCTGGATAAATCCGGTAGGGAGTTTCAAATCAAGACCGAAAAAGGAGAAAGAATTACCAGTCAATTGCTCGTAGTAGCAACTGGTGCTTCTCCTCTGGAGATTAAAAGTCTCCCTCTTTTAGGGGGAGGGAAATTTCCCCGGGTTTATAGTGGCTGGGATATAGAAAGAGGCTTAAACGAAGGTATTATTTCCTCTTTTCGAGATTTCTCGTCTTTAGCTTTTATCCAGTGTGCTGGATCTCGAAATTTCAAAGAGAAACGGGGTTATTGTTCTCAAGTTTGCTGTCGTTATGCTTTGCGTATAGCGGAAAATCTGAAATTTTCCTATCCTCAAATTAACATCGATTTTTATTATATGGATTTACAAATTTTGGGAAAGAAAAAGGGAAAATTATGGGAAATAGCCGATAAAGTTAATTTAATTCGTCATCTACCTTATGAGGTAAAAGAGAGGGAGGGAAAATTGTCTTTAGTTTTTGAAGAACAGGGAGTGGAAAGAAAAGATTACGATGCTGTGATTCTTTCAGTGGGAATGATTCCTTCCTCTGGCACTAAAGAAATAGGAAGGTGGTTAGGGCTCAACTTTGATTCTACTGGTTTTATAAAATCTTACGGTGAGGGACACACCTCTTGCAAGGGAGTTTTTGTATGCGGTACAGCTTGTGGTCCTAAAGACATTGAAACCACCCGGGAAGAAACACAAATGGTAGCAGAAGAAATCTGGCGGGTGGGGAGAGGATAACTTTGAGTAAACTTCTCTGGTTAATAGATGATGCTCTCCCTTTTCCTGATTTTCTAATAGAGGAAATGGAGAGAAATAATGGTTGGAAGATAGAGGTAAGATATTGGGAAAACAAACCCGATAGTTTTATCGACTACGATAGGATCTTCATCCTGGGGAACAGTCTTTCCTTTCCTCAAGAAAGGTTATCTTTGCTTTCCTGGGAGTGGGGAGTTAATCCTTCCAGAATTCAAGTTTTCCCCGGAGAAGAAGTTAGAATTATTTTCCCGGAGTCTTTTCTCTCTATCCTCGAAAAATTTATTGTTCGGTCTCTGTCGCAACCCCTTTTTCCTCTTGAAGCACGGATGGTAGTACCAGAAAATAGAGTTTTAGTTTTGCCTCAAGCATCTCCAGCACTGGAAAAATCTTTAAAAGAGAGAGGTATAGATACAATAATTCCTCCTCCTTCTTTTTCTCTCCGGCGAGAGGGAGTAAATTTTTATCTTTCTCCCTCCGGGGAAAGTGTCGGGGCAGTGATAGTGTTGCCTTCTGAAGAAAAAAAACCTCCAGTTTCTTTTTCTTCGCAAATTCAGGATACTCGGCGATTGGTGAACCTGGAGTTTATGAAAAAGCAAGTAGAAGAAAATAGATTTACAGGAGAGACCATTATTTTCATTCTCCCCAAAAAGGGCGTAAGTGAGGAAGAATGGTCTCAGGTATTCCATCTCTCCTGGCTTTTAGCGCAAAGAGACAGAGCGGAGGTTTTAGTTTTAGTAGAAGAAGTTTTAGTAGCCGGAGAAGGCTTAGAAAAAGAATACCGAATAGCGCGCTCTTCCGGGGTTATTTTTGAAAAAGTAGATTTTTCAAATCTCCTTACCCAACCTACTTTAGACATGCGAGGGATAGAAGTAGAGCTCACTACTGAGCGAGATAAACTGAGGCAAAGAATAACGGCTAATTGGCTGGTTTTCCTGCCTGAGAGGAATATTCTTCCTTTTGATCTGGCTCCTTTCTTTCGGGGAGATAAAATAGAAGGAGAAATCTTGCCCCTTGAAAACCCCAATATTTCTCCTTTTTCTTCGGGAATAGAAGGGATTTTTATTTCTCTTCCCGGAGAAGAGGAGAAGTTTTCTCAAGTAGTAGAACAATACTTGAGAAAGGGAATGGTAAGAGAGATAGGTAGAATAGAGGTAGATGAGGAAAAGTGTGTTCTGTGTCTTACTTGTTTGCGCACTTGCCCCTGGGGGGCTATAGAAATAGAAGAACAAAAAAAGAAAACCAGGATAAACTGGGAACTCTGCCACCTCTGTGGACTCTGTACCTCTTTCTGCCCCGCTCATGCCATCGAAGCAAAGGGTTTATCTCTTGAGGACTGGATATCTGTGATCTCTTTAGGAGGAAAAAGATGAAAGTAGTAGCTTTGGGTTGCGATAAAAGTGGATACCCTGCTCTTCTTCGATGGGGAGAAAAAGAGTTGCTACCTTTTGAGGAGGTAGAGGTCTTTTCTATCCCCTGTCTGGGTTTGGTAACTGAGGAAATGATTTTTCAAATTCTGGAAAATAGTGATGCCCTGCTTTTAGCTGGTTGCCCCTTAGATAGCTGTCACAATCAAAAAGGAAGCCGAGGAGCTTATCTCAAAACAAAAAGAGTAAATTCTCTTTTACAGGAAGCTGATATTTCCAAAAAAGTGGCCATAGCCTTTGTCACTTCCGGTAAAGTTGGAGAAATAGAAAAAGTAAGTGAGGAGTTTATCTGGAGGGAAAAATGATCATAGCTGAACGAAAGCCGATAAAAGAAATTTTTTCATTTTTAGTGCCAGGAGAGAAAGTATTAGTTCTGGGTTGCGGGACTTGCGTTACAGTCTGCATGTCGGGAGGAGAAAAAGAAGCTCGGGAGCTTTCTTCTCTTTTGCATCTCAAGGGATGGGAAGCAGAAGATTCCACTATAGAGAGACAATGTGAGCCGGAGTTTAATCTGAAAGCCAAAGAAGAAATAACACACGCGGATACGATAATTTCTCTGGCCTGTGGAGTGGGGGTACAGACTTTAGCTGAGTACTTTCCGGAGAAAAAGATTTTTCCGGGCCTCAATACTACCTTTATGGGTATGCCCAAAGAACAGGGTCTATGGGAAGAGCGATGCTGGGGTTGTGGGAATTGTACCGTACATCTTTTCGGCTATATCTGCCCGGTTACTCGTTGTGCTAAAAGTCTTTTGAATGGACCCTGTGGAGGCTCGAAAAGTGGCAAATGTGAAATAAAACCTGATAGAGATTGTGCCTGGCAGCTTATCTACGATCGGCTGAAGAAAGAAAATAAACTGGAAGTCCTCTATGCCATTCAGCCTCCTCGGGATTGGTCTACTTCTCACTACGGAGGACAGAGAAAGATGATACGAGAGGATGTCCGGTTATGAGCGCTTTGCAAGAAATCCTTCGTCGGGGAGAATTTGCTGTTACGGCGGAAGTTGGGCCTCCCAAAGGGGTAAATCGAGAGGTAATAGAGAAAAAATGTGATGGGCTCCGTGGTTTTGTGGATGCGGTGAATATCACCGATAACCAGACTGCCATTGTTCGTCTCTCCAGTTTTGCCAGTTGTCTGATAGCTAAAGATAAGGGGATAGAGCCTGTGATGCAAATGGTCTGCAGAGATAGAAATCGCATTGCTCTACAAAGTGATTTTTTGGGTGCTTGTGCCTGGGGAGTGGAGAATTTTCTCTGCCTCAGCGGAGACCACCAGAGTATGGGAAATCACCCTCAGTCCAAAAATGTCTTTGATGTGGATTCTATACAGCTTCTCCAGATTTTAAAAAATATGAGAGACGAAAAAGTTTTCCAGAATGGGGAACCCCTAAAAGGGGAAATAAAGGCTTTTTTAGGAGCAGGAGCCAACCCTTTTGCTGACCCTCTGGAATTCCGGGTGATTCGCTTAGCTAAAAAAATCTCCGCCGGGGCACAATTTATTCAAACTCAGGCAGTTTTTGACCTGGAAATTTTCTCCCGGTTTATGGAAGAGGTAAGAAAAGCGGGCCTGGATAAAAAAGCTGCTATTTTAGCGGGGGTGATTCCGGTTAAATCTCTTTCTGCTCTGCGTTACATGCAAAATGAAGTTCCGGGAGTGGTGGTTCCCGATTCTTTAGTAGAGAGAATGAAAAAAGCTAAAGACCCCAAGGAGGAAGGAGTAAGAATTTGCGTGGAAACCATTGAACAGCTGAAAAAGATAGAGGGAGTGAGGGGAGTGCATATTATGGCTATATCCTGGGAAAGCATAGTTCCAGAAATAGTAAAAGAGGCCAATCTGTATCCTCGCCCGGAGAGGAGCTGAGATAATGGTCGTAGATTATCAATTTAAATACCAGGTAGCAAATCGCCCGGGAGGGGAAGGATTATTAGTTTGCTTTTCCTGCGGTATCTGCACTGCCGGGTGTCCGGTAGCAGAGGTAGAAGAAGGTTTTAATCCCCGGCGTATAATTCACCAGGTGCTTTTAGGAGAGAGAGAAGGTGTTTTGCGGTCCAAATTTATCTGGATGTGCGTGGGATGCTATCGCTGCACTGCCCATTGCCCTCAAGATGTAGAGTTCACGAATATTTTGAAAGTTTTACGAGAAATGGCCGCCGAAGAAGGTTATGTAGATACCCACTGGATAAAAATGGTAGAGGATATAGACCGAAAGACCCAGAAACTACGCCGAGATTTGATTGATTACCTGTGGGAAGAGAAAATTCCCTCCTTTCAAGAATATGTAGATTTGTACCAGGAGGAAGTCCGGAAGCTCTCCTGGGTGAGAGAACAAGGAGAAAAAGAGAATGACCGAAAATAAAGTGGGTAAAGTATTGGTGGTGGGAGGAGGAATAGCGGGTATCCAGTCCGCTCTCGATTTAGCTAATTCTGGTTTCAAAGTGTATATTGTGGAGTCTTCTCCTTCCATTGGAGGGCTAATGGCCCGCCTGGATAAAACTTTCCCCACTAATGATTGTGCTATGTGTATTCTCTCTCCTAAGTTGGTAGAATGTGGAAGGCACTTCAATATTGAAGTTCTCTCTTATTCGGAAGTAGAGTCCATTGAGGGAGAAGCGGGAAATTTCACTGTAAAAGTGAGAAGAAAGACTCGATTTGTAGAAGAAGATAAATGTACCGGTTGCGGCGATTGCGAGGAAGTTTGTCCCATAGATTTACCCAACGAGTTTGAAGGAGAGCTGAGTAACAGAAAAGCCATATTTCGTTATTTTCCCCAGGCTTTCCCTGGTGCTTTCACCATTGAAAAAAAAGGAGTCCCCAACTGTCAGGCAAATTGTCCCTTAGAACAAAAGGCAGAAGGATACATCGCTCTTCTACGAAAAGGACAATTAGAGGAAGCTCTACGAGCTATCTATCTGGATAATCCTTTTCCCGGTATCTGTGGAAGAGTCTGCCATCACCCCTGTATGGAGCACTGCCAGCGAGGTATCCTGGATGAACCCTTAGGGATACCTTACCTTAAGCGATTTTTAGCTGATTATGGAAGAGAAAAAGGTATCTGTCCACTTCCCGAGCCAGAAGAGAAAAAAGATAAAAAAGTGGCCATAATTGGAGCAGGACCCAGCGGTTTGAGCTGCGCCTATTTTTTGAGCTGGAAAGGTTACGAGGTAACAGTGCTGGAAAAGCGAAAAAAAGCTGGAGGAATGATGACCTTTGGCATTCCTCCCTATCGCCTGCCTCGAGAGGTGGTAGGAGAAGAGATAAAAGTTATCGAAAATTTGGGAGTGAAAATAATCTATGGTCAGGAGTGGGGCAGGGATTTCTCTCTTTCTACTCTATTTGAGGAGGGTTTCTCTGCTATATACATAGCCACAGGAGCCTGGAAAGGGATGAAATTAGGGATAGAAGGAGAGGATCACCCTCGAGTATGGGATGGTCTTCGGTATCTCGTTTCTCTCAACCAGGGAGATGATGTTCCTGAGGCTGAAAATGTGGTGGTAATTGGAGGAGGCAACGTGGCCATAGATTGTGCTCGCAGCGCTCTTCGCCAGGGGGCAAAAAGTGTCTCTGTGTATTATCGCCGCTCTCGGGAAGAAATGCCCGCCCGAGCTGAGGAAATTGAAGAAGCACAAGAAGAAGGGGTAGAGTTTTACTTTTGTGCCAGTCCCCGCCGATTCGAAGAAAGAGACGGACATCTTTTTATGGAGACTTATGTTATGAGGTTATGTGCTCCTGATGAGTCGGGAAGAAGAAGACCGGAAATTATTCCCGGGGCTGGTTTTGAAGTGGAGGGAGACCTTTTCCTGGTAGCTACAGGGCAAAGAGTAGATATACCAGAAGGAGAAGTAGAGCTCACTTCCTATGGAACGATAATGGTCGATGATGCCCTACATACTTCTCGAGGGGGAGTTTTTGCCGGGGGAGATGTGGTTTTAGGCCCTGCTACTTTAGTGGAGGCCATTGCTCAGGGGAAAAGAGCCGCTCTTTCCATTTCCAGCTTTCTACAGGGTGAAAAGTTTTCAGAAGAAAAAAGACCTCCTGCACCTTTGAATATTCCCTGGAACAGGGAAAGAAAGCCGCAAGTAAAAGTGAAAAAGCTTCCTGCAGAAGAGAGGATTAGAAATTTCTCGGAAGTGAGCTTGGGCTACAGCACCGAAGAAGCGCAAAGTGAAGCAGAAAGGTGCCTTACCTGTGGAGGATGCGCAGAGTGTATGCAGTGTGTTTTAGCCTGTCAGAGAGGAGCTATAAACCATAAAGAGGAGGACAGGGAAGAAGAAATACAGGTAGGAGCAATAATTTACACTACCGGAGCCCATGCCTTTGACCCCTCTTCAGCTTACCGAGAGCTAAAATATAAAAAATATCCCAATGTGATCACCAGCCTCGATTTTGAGCGTATTCTCAATGCCTCTGGTCCTTTTAGAGGGAAAGTAATAAGACCGGGAGATGGAAAAGTTCCCCAAAAAGTGGCTTTCATCCAGTGTGTGGGTTCTCGAGACCCGGATAGAGGAAAACCTTACTGTTCCTCAGTTTGCTGTATGTATGCTATCAAAGAAGCTCTGGTAGCTAAAGAACATCTATTGCTGGAAGGAGAGAAAGATTTTCAGGTTACCATTTTCTATATCGACCTTCGCTCTTACGGAAAAGATTTTGAACGCTATTATGAACGGGCTAAAAAAGAGGGAATCCGTTTTGTCCAGAGCAAAGTAGATAAAGTTGAAGAGCTGGATAATGGGGACTTAGAACTTTATTATTCTAATCCCCAGGGAGGGGTAGAAAAAGAAGTTTTTGATTTGGTGGTGCTATCGGTGGGTTTAGAGATAGAGGAGAAACAAAAAGAAGAGTTAGAAAAATTAGGCTTTTCTTTAAGCCCGGAAGGATTTCCTTATACCGACTCTCTTTTCCCCATTCGCTCTTTAAAAGAAGGAATATGGGTAGCAGGAACATTAGGTGGACCAAAAGATATTCCTGATACAGTGATAGAGGCCAGTGCTGCTTCTTGTGAGGTAGCTTCTTTTCTCCACTCTTCTCGGTTCCAGGAGGTGAAGGAAAAAGAATATCCTCCGGAGAGAAATGTGGAGTCTGAACCATTACGTATTGGAGTATTCATCTGCCACTGTGGGATAAACATCGCTGGAGTGGTAAAGATAGAAGAAGTAGTGGAGAAAGCGAAAAAGCTTCCTGGGGTAGCTTATGTGGAAGCCAATCTTTATACCTGCTCTCAAGATACTCAGGAAAGAATAAAGGAAAAAATAGAGGAATACCATTTGAATAGAATAGTAGTAGCTTCTTGCTCCCCTCGGACTCATGAACCTCTCTTTCAAGAAACTCTCCGCGAAGCAGGACTGAATCCTCATCTTTTTGAGATGGCCAACATCCGAGACCAATGTTCTTGGGTACATCAGCTCCAGCCGGAGGAAGCCACAAAAAAAGCGCAAGACTTAGTAGCTATGGCGGTAGCTAAAGCTTCCTTTTTAGAGCCGCTGCAGCCTGTTTCTTTGTCAGTAGATAAATCGGTTCTCATTGTGGGAGGGGGGGTTGCCGGCTTAGTAGCGGCAAAAGAAGCCCAGAGGCAAGGCTTGCGGGTGTATCTTGTAGAGAAAGAGAAAGAGCTGGGAGGGCAGCTGCGGGGTTTTAATCACCGATTTACCTTAGAAGGTGAAGATTTAGTAGAATTTAAAAACAGTTTAGAGAGAGATATAAGTGAACACCTGGATATAGAGACCTTTCGGGAAGCAGAAGTGATAGAGGTTAATGGTTTTGTGGGCAATTTTGAAAGCAAATTACGAATAAAAGGGGAAGAAAAAGTTATCCGTCACGGAGGGGTAATTATCGCTACCGGTGCTACAGAACATCAGCCTCGAGAATTTCATTATGGGGAAGATGAGAGAATAATTACCCAGACTGAACTGGAAAAAATGCTAAACGAGGGGCTATCATCGTCTCCTCAACGAGTGGTTATGATTCAGTGTGTAGGTTCAAGAGATGAGGAGCATCCTTATTGCAGTAAGGTTTGTTGTTTTACGGCTTTGAAAAATGCCCTGACTCTTAAAAAACTCTCTCCTCAGACTGAGGTATACATTCTTTATCGGGATATGAGAAGTTATGGTCTCGCAGAAAGCTATTATCGAGAAGCTCGGGAGAAAGGAGTGGTTTTCATCCCCTTTCCCGATGACCTTCCTCCCTCTCTATCTCTGGGGGAAGATATTGCTCTGCACCTCAGGAGCTCCTTAGGAGAAGAAGTTATCCTGCATAGCGATTTAGTGGTTTTGAGCACCGGAATAGAACCACAGAGGAGTAACGAGAAAATAGCTCAGCTATTTAAAGTGCCTCTTAACCAGGATGGCTTCTTTTTAGAAGCTCATGTAAAGCTCCGCCCGGTAGACTTTGCCACCGATGGAGTTTATGTTTGTGGCCTGGCTCATAGCCCCAAACCAGCCCGAGAAAGTATTTTGCAAGCCAAAGCTTGTATTTCCCGGCTTATGAATGTTTTAAGTAAAGACACCATTCAATCTGAAGCTCAAATTGCCCAGGTGATTAAGGAACGATGCACTGCCTGTGGTGATTGTGAAAAAATCTGTCAGTATCAGGCAGTAAAAGTAGACCAGGAGCAAAGGATAGCCGAGGTTAACGCCGCTTTGTGCAAGGGGTGCGGCCTTTGCAGTGCTACCTGTAAAAGTGGAGCTATCCGGGTGCCGGGATTTGCTCCGGAAGAAATAGTCTCGGAGATGGAGTATATACTATGAAAAACAACTGGGAACCTAAAATTGTAGCTTTTCTGTGTCACTGGTGTAGTTATGCTGGTGCTGATTTAGCAGGAATAAGCAGAATTCAATATCCTCCCAACATCCGGGTGATTCGTGTTCCCTGTTCGGGAGCGGTTAATCCTCTTTATATTTTGAAAGCTCTTCGAGAAGGGGCAGATGGAGTTTTAGTTTCTGGTTGTCACCCTGGTGATTGCCATTACCTGAGTGGTAATTATTTTGCCCGGCGTAAATTTTTTATTCTCCATGAATTATTACAATGGGTAGGAATAGAAAAAGATCGAGTGCAGTTTTCCTGGGTTTCAGCTTCTGAAGGACAAAAGTTTTCTCAAGTGGTAGAAGAAACGGTAGAAAAAGTGAAAAAATTGGGTCCAGCTAAAAAGTTGGTGAAGGAGTTTACCTTCCATGTTTGAAAAAGAAATACGAAGAAAATCCGAAGAGCTTTTGGAAACAAAAACAGTAGATATGGTTATTGGCTATACCTCCGGGTCTTTACCTTTTCAGGCCAGACCAGTTTTGATTTCCTCTCCTGAAGATACAGAGCAACTGGTGTGGAATCACTTCTCGAGCCCCAATTTAGCTCGCTATCTTTTACCCTACCGGGATAGCTCTAAAAAGATTGCTCTTCTGGCCAAAGGGTGCGATGCTCGAGCAGTAATGGTTTTGATTCAGGAAAAACAATTCCCCCGGGAGAGAGTTCATATAATAGGATTACCGTGCCCGGGAATGATTAGCAAAACCAAGTTAGAAAAAGAGCTGGGAGAAATAAAAGAAGAAGATTTCTCCTTTGAGAAAGATACTTTTCTCTGGCAAGGTAAAAAATGGGAGATATTTCCTTTTTTAGAAGACACTTGCTCTCGCTGCCGATATCCTAATCCTCCCCTTTATGATGAGCTAATAGGGGAAAAAAGAGAGCCCTGGGGAAGTTCCAGCACCGATTACTTAGAAAAAATAAATGGCCAATCGGAGGAAGAGAGATGGCAATTTTGGGAAGAAGAGTTGAGTCGTTGTATACGCTGTTATGCCTGCCGCAATGCCTGTCCACTGTGCTACTGTAAGGAGTGCTTTGCAGAAAGTGATTTACCTCGCTGGGTGAGTGGAGTTCCCACTCTTTCTGATAATTTGTTTTTCCATTTAGGTAGAAGCATGCATCTGGCAGGAAGGTGCGTAGAGTGTGGAGCTTGTGAGCGGGCCTGTCCGGAGGAGATAAAAATCGGACTTTTACCTTTAAAAGTAGAAATGATAATAAAAAATAATTTCTCTTTTGAAGCCGGGCTGTCACTTGAAGAAGATGCCCCTCTTTTGACCTACAGAGAAACTGACCCTGGGGAGTTCATAAAATGAGGAAAGCGATGAATGAAGGATTAATAGCTAAGGAAAAATGGTGGGAGTGGGTGGAAGATAAAAAAGACAGAGTATTTTTAACCGAACGGGCTAAAAGCAGGTATGGAAAGTGGTTCCCCCCGGAAGTAAAGATAGTTAAAAGTGGAAAAGAAATTCTTCTCCCTCCCGGGGAGGAAGTTTACCGTTACTTCTGGACAGGGGAGAAGTGGAGAATAAAAGAAAGAGAGATTAGTGCCTCTCCGGCTTTCCTTTTTTCTCTTCCCTGCGAAGCTCGAGCGATTATTGAGGTTACTGATAAAATTTTTTTAAATAACCCGATAGATAAAAACTACTGGCTGAGGAGAAAATCGCTTTCTTTGGGAATTATGGCTTGTTTACAACCTGAGCCCACCTGTTTTTGTTCTTCAGTAGGAGGAGGCCCTTTCTGGAGAGATGAAGGAGCTTTATTTTTAGTTCCTCGGGAAGATGATATTTATATCCAGGGAGAAGGAGAACTTTTTTCCTTTAGTGAAGGGGTGGAAGAAAAAATAAAAGAGGAAATTCAGGCTCTTCAAAAAAAAGCCGAAAGTGTGCTTCCTTCTCTTCTTCCTTCTTATTTTCCTCAAGAACTCTACCGTTATTTTGAAGATGAAGAATGGAATGAGCTCAGCTGGCATTGTATAAACTGTGGTGCTTGCACGTTTTTATGCCCTACCTGTTATTGCTTTGATTTAAACGTAGAAGGGAAACTAAAAGGGTTTCAGCTCCGCAGCTGGGATAGCTGTATGTTTCCCAAATTTACCCTTCACGCTTCTTTTCATAATCCCCGTCCTACGGGAAAAGAGCGAGTGAGGCAACGAGTGATGCACAAATTTTCCTATTTTCCAGAGCGAGAAGGAAATTTTGCCTGCGTAGGTTGTGGAGTGTGCGTAGAGAAGTGCCCGGTAAACTGGGACATTCGAGAGGCTATTGAGAGGATGGTGGAAAAAATTGACCGCTTCAGAACCTGAAATTAATAATCCTTATCTACCTCTTCTTTTACCTATAGCGGAAATTATCGAGGAAACCAGAGATATTAAGACTTTCCGCTTGCGAGGGAACTCAATCTTTTCCTATCTTCCCGGGCAATTTGCTGAAGTATTTGTTCCGGGGAGAGGAGAAGCCCCCTTTTCTATAACTTCTTCTCCTACCGATGGAGAAATTTTAGAATTCAGCATTAAAAGGATAGGAACGGTAACCACTGCTCTGCATCGGATGAACCAGGGAGAAGAGATAGGAGTGCGAGGTCCCTATGGAAATGGCTTCCCCATAGAGGAGCTAAAAAACCATAATCTTCTCTTTGTGGGAGGAGGGATCGGGCTGGCTCCTTTGCGTTCTCTCATTAACTACGTTCTTTCTCCTCAGCACCGGGGAGAGTTTGGAGAAATATTCATCCTTTACGGGGCAAGAAGTCCCGAAGATCTGGTCTTTAAGTGGGAGTTAGAAAAATGGGAGGAAAGAGAAGACCTCCATCTTCTCGTTACTGTAGACCGGGGAGATAGTTCCTGGAGGGGAAGAGTAGGGTTGGTTCCTCAAGTGCTAAAAGAGGAGGTAAAAATAAAGGCAGAGGAGTGGAAAAGTATAGTTTGTGGTCCACCGATTATGATAAAATTTACCATTAAGTCTCTTCTGGAGATGGGTTTTTCCCCTTCTCAGATAATCACTACCTTAGAGATGAAAATGAAGTGTGGTTTGGGGAAATGTGGCCGGTGCAATATCGGGCCTTTCTACGTTTGCCAGGAAGGACCGGTTTTTTCTTATGAAGTATTGCAGAATTTACCAGAAGAATACTGAAGAGGGAAAGAAGGAGTGGCTTTGACTTACGAGGAAGCGGTAAAGTATCTCTATGGTTTGATCAATTACGAAAAAATCAGTTTTTCCTATTCTGATTTAAAACTGGATAGAATGAGAGAACTGGTAAATAGATTAAGTAATCCCCAGAATGATTTTCCCTCCATTCTTGTAGCGGGAACGAAAGGCAAAGGTAGCACTGCTTATTTTCTGGAGCGGCTCTTTTTAGCCTGGGGGTGGAAGTGTGGTTTTTATACTAAACCTCATCTTCTGACTTTTCGGGAAAGAATACGGTTGGAGGGTAATCTGATCCCTGCTCAGGATCTCGCGAACCTTGTTGAGGAGATAAAACCGGTGGTAGAGGAGATGAGAAACTCTCCCTGGGGAAGGCCTACTTATTTTGAAGTGTCGGTAGCTTTAGCTTTCCTTTATTTTTCTCGGAAGAAAGTAGATGTGGCAGTAATAGAAGTGGGGTTAGGAGGAAGATTAGATGCTACCAATGTTTGTGAACCTCAGCTTACTGTTATCACTCCTATCAGCTTTGACCATACCGATGTTCTGGGAGATACCCTTTCTGCCATTGCCCGAGAAAAAGCAGGAATTTTAAGAAAAGGTATTAAATTAGTTCTCTTACCTCAAGAAGAAGAAGCTCGAAAAACCATTTTGAAGGAAGCACAAGAAAAAAGTGCACCAGTTAGTGAGGTAGAAAAAGAATGCCGGTGGCAAATTTTATCTCGAGAGAAAAGTGGCTCGCTATTTTCTTTTTCGATAGGTGATTGGGGAGAAGGTGTGTGCAGTCTTTCTCTTTTAGGAGACCACCAGGTAGTTAATTTTCTTAGTGCACTTCTCGCCGCTCGAGAATGGGGCTTATCTTTCGATCAACAAAAATTAGGTAGAGCTCTAAAAGACCTGTACTGGCCGGGTAGGATTCAGGTTCTCTCTCTGGAGCCTTTGGTGGTATTTGATGTAGCCCATAATCAGGCTTCTTTTTCTCAGTTGATTAAGACTCTCCAGGATTTTTTGGGAATGGAAAAAGCAGTATTTTTACTCGGTCTTTTAGAGGGAAAGGACTATATAGGTATAGCCCAGGAGCTAAAAGGATTTACCTCGCGCGTTTTCCTCACTCTACCTTTAAATCCTAAAGCTATTCTTCCCCAGATAATCTCCCCTTACCTAAAGAGGGAAGGTATAGAGGTAGAAATAGTTAAAGACCTTTTTCAAGCACGAGATCTGGCTTTTCAATTTGCTCAAGAAGAGAAGTTGCCTTTAGTTACGGCGGGTTCTTTTTACCTCGCTCCACTTTTTGCTCAACAATTATTTTTACCCCAAGAGGAGGAAAAAGCTTATGTTGATAGTAGCAGAAAGAATTAATGCTACTCGAAAACCTGTTCGAGAAGCTCTGGAAAGAAAGGATGAAAATTTTTTTATTCAGGAAGCTAAAAAGCAGGAGGCAGCAGGGGCTCACTTTATAGATGTGAATGCTGGAACTGAAGCCAGCCAGGAAATAGAAAATCTACCGTGGCTTGTGGAATTAATTCAGGATGAGGTAAGCATTCCTCTTTCTCTTGATTCGGCCAACGACGAGGCTTTAGCCCGGGCTCTACGAGTTTACAATAAAAAAGAAGTAATGATTAATTCTTTCACTGCTGAAGAAGAGAGAATAAAAGCTATTTTACCTTTAGCGAAAGATTATAATGCTCTGGTAGTGGGTTTGGCTATGGGAAAAGGAGGAGTCCCTCAGTCTTCAGAAGACCGCCTGAGATTGGTGGATACGCTGATAGAAGCGGTAGATTCTTATAAGATTGGAAGAGATAAACTTTTTGTAGACCCCCTGGTAGTACCTATTGGCACCGATCACTCTCAGGGTAAGGTTTTTCTTGAAACAGTGAAAATAGTAAAAGAAAAATATGATGAAGTTAGAACTATTTGTGGCCTCAGCAACATCTCTTATGGCATGCCCAATCGGAGGTTGCTTAACCGTACCTTTCTCATTCTAGCTCGAGGTTATGGTTTGGACGCTTCTATCATTGATCCTCTGGATCAGGAGCTAATGAGTAGCATCTACGCTACTGAGGTTCTTTTGGGCTATGATGAGTTTTGCATGAATTATTTATCAGCTTATCGGTCAGGTAAATTGGAAGGTTGAACTGGTATCAAAATTTATCCCCCCTTTAGTAAAAAGACCGGAGGTACAGTCTTTTGTCTAAAAGATTAGTTTTAGTTGTTATCTGGCTGGCTATTTTAGTCTACCCTGTCTTGGCTAATGAAGATGTAATTTTAGATTACGCTTTATGCGTAGGATTAGACCAGGATGGGCTACCTCTTGAGCGCCGGGATATATTTATTACTGAGGAAGAAAAGATACTTTGCTGGGTATTTGTGAGCGAAGTTCACAAGGGAGATGAGTTGCGTTGGGAATTTCAACCACCCTGGGGAGAAGTATATGAAAGCATTTTAATAGTGGAAGAGGACAATCGATATGTAGGTGCTACCGGGGAGCTGTCTCTCGCCATTTATCGTAATACCATCCCTCCTGGAGAGTGGAAAGTAAATTTTTATCTCAATGGGGAAAAGTATCTGGAGCTTCCTTTTACTCTTCTGGAGAGCAATATCGGCGAAAGTGAAACTTTAGAAGAGGCTATTCAGAAAACTGTTGTAGTTATCAGAAAATTGGGATACGAAGTCCTGGATTTAAATGTTGATGATAGTAATCAAGCTTATTTAAGAATGAATATGGTGGCTCCTACCCTTGACCAACGAGTGTGGAACCAGATTGGTATAGGGTTTGAATCTTTAAAAAGAGTTTTTCCTCAATCATCCTGGTTTTTAGTTCAGCTTATCTTAGATAATGAGTATGTATTAAGTTTTCAGGTAAGAGCTTATGATTTTGATATGTGGAGAAAAGGAAATCTGAATACTGATGAGTTCTGGAAGAAAAAGGTGCATCGTTACGTTTATGATTTAAAGAATAAGGAAGAGATTCAGGATGTATCTTCCTTTTATCTGGAGAAGTTTGAGGTAATATATTGAGAAGGTGAGTTTCAATGAGGAAAGTTTTTAGTAAGTTTTCACCGAGAGACTTTCAATTTTTAGCTGATTTAGTGGGAGAGGATAAAGATAAGACCTATTTTATCGATCTGGTGACCCGGGATCCTGATTCTTTAGATTTGGTGCTGGAAGAAGAGGAAATTTTTAAGAAGGTAGTCCAGAGTGAGGATGTTTTTGTCCGCATCAGTCCTTATCTATATTTTGAACTTCTTCTCCGTCAAGCTATCCGGGACATAAAAAGAGATGCATATACACTAGAGCAAGTAGGTTACAAAACTCGAGTGCCGGTTTTTGATAGCCAAAAAGTTTTAGAGGTCCTTTCCCAGGACGAGATCAGAGACTATCTGGTGGAGCTGCTAGTTTCTTTTATCCGGGTTAATCAATTTACCATTTATCTCAATCGGGGTAGAGGCATTTATTTCAAAAAAGTTTTATCTGATATGGATTTTGACCTTCTGGTAGAAATGAGTGAAATAGTAGATGAGCCTTATCGCTTTGTCTTTCTGAAACGAGCGGGAGACCTGGCTTTATTCTTAAGTGGTATATTTCCTGAACAACTTTTTGGAGAGCGATCTCATTCTCTGGCCAAAAATAGACGGTTGGTTTCCTGGACTAACAAGGGGGAAGATTTGGAGAAAAAAGGAAGCGAGCTATATCACAAAGCTAGCGAGAGTGAAATAGCTAAGGAAAGAGAATTGAGTCCTGTATTGACTATGATGGCAGATAATTTTACTTTCACTAAAAAACCTCTTAACGTTATGGCAGATAGATATCTATACCTCAGAAAACACGATATTTTTCCCTTTATTGATAACCAAAACTAATTTTGGATAGGACCTTATTTCTTATTTTTACAAGCAGTTAGCCACAAAAATGGTGGTAATGCTTCTTATTTATGAGAGAAGAAGCCTCTTTTCTAAAAACAGTGGCACAGAAAGCAGGCTTCTGGGTGAGTGATAAAGAAGCAGATGAGAAAGTAAGAATAGCCTTCAGGTACTGCAAAGACGAGCACTGATCAACTTAGCAAAGTAGTTAACACTCGAGAGGTTGCAGAAAGAGGAGCTTTTTAATCTCTTTAGCAACTATAGGAGAGAGAGGAAGTGTTCTTTTCTTTCTTGTTTTAGCGACATCTTCAGGAATAGTTACCTCAAAAGAAGCAAGATTAAAATCTTCTTTCTTGAGCTTTAACGCTTCTCCGGGGCGGATGCCAGTATCCAGCATAAAAAGGATAAGACAGCAATCACGAAAGTCAGTATAACTCTTTTTATCTGGAGCGCCGAGTAGCTCTTTTAATACTTCAAGGGGTATTGCTCTAGCTCTCTCTTCATCTTTCCTCTTTTTAAAGTCAATAGGGTTTTTCTCAATAACGTTCTCTCACTAAAAAATCAAGGAAAGCTTTAAGATATTTTCGACGAAGATTGAAAGTAGCAGGCTTGATATCATCAGAAAAATACTTAAGGATGGAAGTTCTTAATTCTTTATCAGAGTGTAGAGCACGAGGAAAGCGCTTAAAGAATATTGTGCATGAAACTTATAATCGGAAATAGTGCGAGAAGCTTTACTTCTGCTTTCCTTTCAAAGAGGAACAACTCTAAGAAACTTTCCCAGCTATCAGGTTGCGGAAGTTTTACTACCTGCCCCACAGAAATCGCCTCTTTCTGGGAGTCGATTTTATAGTCGTCGGACTCAGGGGTTTTTAAAGAGGGGAGAGAAGCCGCAAGAGAGGCTCTGTAGAGCTCTGGTGAGCCGTGCAGGAATCGAACCTGCGACACCCGGATTAAAAGTCCGGTGCTCTACCTTCTGAGCTAACGGCCCACTCTTCAGCGCTTGACAATATATCCTAAAGCTACTTTTTTGTCAACAGCGTTATTATTCTACCAGAAGAGAAGATGAATTTAAAGCTCTGTGAAGAAAATTTTGCAATTCTCAGCGTATTTAAGGCATAACCTCCATACTTGGTGAGTCTCGATATAGAATACGGGAAACATTATTTCGTCCTTCTTTTAATCAGGGTATGGGGATTTTCCAAACAGCTCTCTCACTTCTTGACAATTCTATGGAAAAAGCTTAATCTATTCTTAGATGGTTAATACCACTTAATATTCTTACTTAAGAATATAAAATTAAGGAGGAGAAGTGATTATTTTGGAGCAGAAATTAAATCGCAAGATACCGGTTCCTCTTTATTACCAGCTGAAAGAAATCATAAAAGAAGAAATTGAGGAAGGTAAGCTCAAGCCTGGAGATCCGATTCCTTCGGAAAGAGAACTTTCTGAAAAATATGGAATCAGTCGCCCGACAGTTAGACAGGCTTTGAAGGAATTAGTGTATGAGGGCTGGCTAACAAGAGAAAAAGGAAGAGGGACTTTTATCTCTAAGCCGAAGATTGATTATGGTTTTATCCAGCACTTTACCACTTTTTATGATGATATGGTGAAAAAAGGTTATTCACTACGTACTGTTATCCTTAATAAGGAAATTCGGAAAGCAGGAAAAGAAATTGCCCGGTTTCTCCAAATAGGGGAAGACGAGGAAATTATTTTTATCGATCGACTGCGATTTATTGAAGATGAGCCAATAGTAAGAGTTAATAATCATATCCCTTTAGCTCTCTGCCCGGCGTTGGTGGAAGAAGACTTAACCGATCAATCTCTCTATCGTATCATGACGGAAAAATATGGTCTCAAGCCTCATCGAGCGGAAATAAGTCTGGAGCCCATCGTAGCCAATGAAGTAGACTCTGAGCTTCTGGATATTGAGAAGGGGGCCCCTATGCTTCTCATGGAAAATGTTACTTTTACCGAAGAAGGGCAAATAATCGATTTCTTCCGTTCCCGATTTAGGGGAGATAAAGGAAAGGTCAGAGTGAACGTATATAAGGAGAGGTAAAGGGGGTGATTAAAAAAACTAATTTAATGGAAGCATGAGTTCATAGGTTATTTGGGTATTTTGATAATTTGGTGTAAAACTAATTAAAGGAGGATAGAAACAATGAAAAAAATAATCTTCTTCTTGATGGTGCTAACTTTAGTGTGTGGCATAGGTGTACTAAGTGCTCAAGAAATTCCTGAAATAGTGATAGGCTGGGTTCCTCCAGATATTACCGGTGTTTTTAAAACCGCTACTGATTTCTTCGAAAAAGCAGCTGAAGATGCTCAAAATAATGGTATACCAGTAACCATTATAACTCGATCCCCGGCTTCTCATGTTGCTTTTGCAGATCAGATTGCCATAGTTGAGGACTTTATTCAAAGAAAAGTCGACGCTATTGCTATTTCCCCTACAGAAGTAGAAGTAGTAAAACCAGTTTTGAGCCAAGCTAAAGCAGCAGGGATTCCAATAATTGTGGTCAATCTGTTAGAACCAATTGAGGGAGTAGATGTGGATTGCTACATTGGATTTGATAACACAGTCGCTGGCACTATTTCTGCCTATGCAGTATTGGATTATTTTGGAGGTCCCGGTGTTTTGGGAGAAGGAGAAAAAGTGGATATTTCTCCTGAAACCTATTTAGATCTGGAATTTTGGCAAAGCTTATATACTCCTGAGGTCATGGAGAGCTTGAAAAACCAAATAAAAGCTAGAGGGGCCATAATTGAAGGAGTTGCTGGTGGGTTTTTCTCCGTAGCTAGATTGAAAGGTTTCCACTCCGTGGTTGATCAATTTCCAGGCATAGAAATCGTGACCTCTCTTCCCGCTGATTGGAACCGAGAAAAAGCAATAAAGGTTACTGAAGATATGCTAGCAGCTAACCCCCAAGGAACACTCGATTTTATCTGGGCTGCTTCTAACGAAATGGGCTTAGGAGCTATGCTTACTTGTGAGCGAATGGAAAGAGCTGAAGTCAAGATATTTACCAATGATGGAACCCCGGAGTCGGTTGAGAGAATTAAAGAAGGACGAATAATTGCTGAAACTTGGCATGGGTTCCCCGAGTGGGGTTGGTACGGAACTAAGTATGCGGTTATGTTGGCTTTAGGATTAAAAGATATGGTTCCTCAATTTGTAGATATTAGACCTCGAACTGAGTGGCAGGGGAATGCTGATATGTTCTATCCTAATCCAGCACTGGAGCCCATAAACTGGGAAGAAATAAAAACAGCTTATCAGGGGAAATAATAGAATCTCTCGCAAATCCTAACTCAAGAAGAGGTATTCACGAATACCTCTTCTTGAGTGTTTATATTGCCTAACCCATTATTAAAGAGGAGGATTAATATGGATTTAGGATTTAAAGATAAAGTGGCTGTTGTAACTGGTGGAGCTTCAGGGATTGGAGAAGTAACTTGTCGTTTGTTCGCTCAAGAAGGAGCTAAGGTAGCTCTATTTGATATTAACGATGTCCAAGGAGAAAAGGTAGCTCGAGAAATTAGAGAAACTGGGGGCGAGTGCGAGGCTATAAAAGTAAATCTAACTTTAGAAGAAGATGTAAAAAAGGCAATCAATATTGTCGAAGAAAAGGTAGGAACTCCCAGCATTTTAGTTAATAGTGCTGGATTATATCGGAAAGGAGATATTTTATCTTTTACCAAAGATGACCTAGAAAAATTAGTAGAGGTAAATATCCATGGGGTGCTATTTTGTTCTAAATATGTGGCTGAGAAAATGAAAAATAAGAATTATGGGGTAATAGTTAATGTAGCTTCTGAAGCGGGTATAGTGGGGATAGCCAATCAAGTAGTTTATAATTTGACCAAATCTGCTGTGATATCTATTACTAAAAGTTGTGCCATTGACCTTGCTCCTTATGGCATAAGGGTGAATTGTGTCTGTCCGGGAACCACTTTTACTCCTTTGGTTGCAGAATCTCTTAAAAAAGAAATTGACCCAGAAAAAGCTAAAAAAGCTTTAGAAGAAAGCCGACCCCTTAAACGGTTGGGTAAGCCTGAAGAAATAGCTTCAGCCATTCTTTTTTTAGCTTCTGATGCCGCAGGGTATGCCACCGGCGCAGTTTTAAACGTGGATGGAGGATATACCGCATGGTAGCGACTCAGCAAACTCAACCCCTTATTTCACTTAAAAATGTGAGTAAATCTTTCCCTGGGATACAAGCCTTAAACGATATCAGCTTAGACATATTTCCAGGAGAAATACATGCAGTTTTGGGAGAGAATGGAGCAGGGAAAAGCACTTTAATGAAAATTTTAAGTGGTATTGTTACTAAGGATTCAGGAGAAATATTTTTACAAGGGAAAAAAGTAGAGTTTAATAATCCTCGGGAGGCAATTGATGCAGGTATTTCTTTAGTTCAGCAAGAACTATCTCTTATCCCTTCCTTAAGTATTGCAGAAAACATTTTTTTGGGGAGATGGCCCCAAAAAGGTCTTAGTATAGACTGGGATAAAATAAACCAGGATACTCAAGAACTTCTGCAGAGGTTTGATGTAAAAGAAAATCCCCAAACTTTGGTGGAAAAATTAAGTGTTGCCGAGCAACAACTAATAGAGATTTTGAAAGCCTCTTTTCGACCTACTACTAAAGTTCTTCTTTTAGATGAACCAACTTCGGCTCTAAGTGAGGAAGAGGTAAAAAGGCTTTTTGGATTGTTGGAGGAAATAAAAAAAGAAAACAAGGCTATTATTTTTATATCTCATAAAATTGGAGAGGCCTTGCAATTAGCTAACCGAATTACCATTTTAAGAGATGGGAAAAAAGTAATTACTGTGCCTAAACAAAATACCTCTGAAGAAGATGTCATTTTTTATATGACTGGGAAACGTTTTGGGGAAAATGAATCTCAGGTAACTGAAGAAAAAATAGGTCGTGAGATTATTCTATCTCTCAGAAATTTCTCCAGTGATGAGCATGTTAAAGATATCGAATTAGACATTTATCGAGGAGAAATTCTGGCTATTTTTGGATTAATGGGTTCGGGCAGGACTACTTTGGCTCGGGCTCTGTTTGGTTTGTGTAAAACCGAAGGAGAGATACTTCTAGAGGGTAAAAAGGTTTCTTTTTCCTCGCCGGTTGAAGCTATTGAATCCGGAATAGGTTATATTCCAGAAGACAGAAGAGAAGGTTTGGTTTATGAACTTCCAGTTTTTGCTAATATTACTTTAGCTACTTTCCAAAGAATGTCTAGGAGAGGAATTCTGGATGTGAACTGGGAATATACTGCTGCTTCTAAAATGATTGGAGAATTACAAATCAAAACTCCGAATATCTTTCGAGAGGTATTGTATTTAAGTGGAGGAAATCAGCAAAAGGTTCTTTTAGCTCGCTGGTTAGTTAGTAATCCCAGAATACTAATAATGGACGAACCTACTCGGGGGATAGATGTGGGAGCTAAATTTGAAATTAGAAGTTTGGTTAAGAATTTGGCTCACACAGGCATTGCTGTGCTTTTTATTACTTCAGAACCCTTGGAAGCCTTAGAAATGGGTGATCGAATTTTAGTTATGAGAAACGGAAGAATGGTGAAGATTATTGATAACCCTCAAGAGACTACCAAATCAGATCTTTTAGCCTTAGCTAGTGGAATAAGGCGGAAGGAGTAACACAATGGAAGTTAAAGATAGCTTTCTAAAGGATAGCAAAGATAGCTCTATTTTTAGTTTTACTTCTTTTTTAAAAGATATTTTTCTTCGAGGAGGTTCTTTAATTGGTCTAATCGGATTAAGCGTGGCTTTTGCTCTTCTATCTCCTCACTTTTTCACTTTGAGTAATTGGCTTAATATTTTTCGCCAAGTTTCGGTGGTGATTATTTTAGCTTCAGCTCAAACTATGGTAATTATTTCATCTGGAATTGATCTTTCAGTAGGTTCACTTTTGGCTCTGGGAGGGTCTTTGGCTGCAGTAGCTATGTGTTATTGGGGATGGGGATTATTTGCTGGAGCTTTGTTAGGAGTTTTGGTAGCTGGTTTAGCGGGTTGGGGCAGTGGAGCGGTAATTGCTAAAGGAAAAGTTCCCGACTTTATTGCTACCTTAGGAATGCTAGGCGCAGTTAGAGGGATAGCTCTCTTGATTACCGATGGACTTCCTGTTCCCTCTTATCTTACTGCTACGGCATTAACTGGTTATCTCCCTTCTGGCTTAATCTGGATGGGTAGCGGCAGCGTAGGTGGGTTTCCAGTGCCTATGATAATAGCAGTTGGAGTGGTAATCCTTACCTGGTTTATACTTTCCCGCACTACTTTTGGTCGGTCTCTCTATGCCGTAGGAGGAAATCGAGAAGCTGCTCGAACATCAGGAATAAATGTGGATAGAGTGAAAGTTATGGTTTACGCTTTATCCGGTCTTTATTGTGGATTGGGAGGATTAGTGTTGGTAGGGCGAATGAATTCAGCCAATGCCTTGATGGCCGAAGGCATAGAATTACAAACCATAGCAGCAGTAGTTATCGGGGGGACCAATCTTTCTGGAGGAAGGGGAACGGTCTTCGGGACTTTGGTTGGAGCGATACTTATGGGAGTTTTAGCCAATGGTTTAAATTTGTTGAACGTTCAACCTTTCTGGCAGAGAGTGATAAATGGCTTATTAATTATCGTGGTAGTAGTTTTTGATCAGTGGAGAAGACGGTTGATGAAAGTGTAGCTATTATTTATTTTTTCTTCCTTCCTTAGGAAGAAATAGAGTTCTTAAAAATAAGGGAAGCAAAACATGATAATTAAATAACTCAGGAAGGAGTGATTCTTCATTGAATAAGCTTCGTTTTGTTTTGGTAGGAGCAGGAAGGGCAGGTATGGTTCATGGCCAAAATTTGGTTCATTACATCCCCGAAGGAGAGCTAAAGGCTGTAGTAGACGTAGATTTAAAGAGGGCCGAAGAGACCAGCGCAAGCCTGGGGGTTAAATCTTTTTACTCCACTTTGGATGAGGCTCTGGAAAAGGAAGATTGTGACGCCGTTTGTATTGCTTCTTTAACTTTTACTCATCGGGAAATGATAGAAAAGGCGGCAGGAGCTAAAAAGCACATTTTCTGTGAAAAACCTCTGGCTCAAAGTTTAGAGGAAGCAGAAAAAATTCAGGAAGCTGTGGAAAAAGCTGGTGTAAAGTTCCAGATCGGTTTTATGCGCCGATATGACCCGGGGATACGGAGAGCATGGGAGATGGTGAGAGAGGGGAAAATCGGAGATATAGTTCTCATTAAATCTACTGGTCGAGGCCCGGGCCTTCCTGCTCCCTGGATTTTTGATAGAGAAAAAAGCGGAGGGATGTTAGCTGAAGTTTCCTCTCATGATATAGATTCAGTTTTGTGGTTTGTTGACAAAAAGCCTCATCACCTCCACCTGGAAGCTAAGAATTTCAAAGGACAAGAAATAAGAGAAGAGTTTCCCGATTTTTACGATCACTATGTTTTAACTATGAGTTTTGTTGAGGGGCCTTTAGGAATGATAGATGGAGGGTGTCCGGTAGGTTATGCCTATGATGCCCGGATAGAGATTTTAGGAACAGAAGGAATGATTAAAGTAGGAGAAACAGAAGCAAGGGGTCCAGTTCTTTATACTTCGGATAAAAAATCCTGGCGGGATAATCAATTCAGCTGGCGGGATCGTTTTCGGGAAGGATACCTGGAGGAAATGAAGTCTTTTATCCGTTCTGTTCTAGAAGATCAAAACCCATCTCCTTCTATTATTGATGGTAAGAGAGTGGTAAAGGTGGTGGAGCTTGCTCATAAGTCTCTCGGTCAACAAAGTCCAGTTCTCTGGGAAGGAGAGTGGTAGACTTGCATTATCTCATTGGTAGTGATTTAGGAACTACGGCTACCAAAACCGGCCTTTTCGATGAAGAAGGAAATTTAATAGCACTTGCTCGGCAAAAATCTAATTTGATCTATGGTAAAGACGGAAGTGTTGTTCAGGATCCCTATGAGATGTTGAGCTCGGTGGTGGAGACTGTAAAAGAGGTAGTAGAAAAAAGCGGAGTTTCTCCCTCTTCTATTCTCGCTATTGCTCTTGATGGTCAAATGGCAGGGATTATGGGAGTAGATGAAAGTGGAGAAGCAGCTACCCCTTATGATTCCTGGTTAGATGTGAGATGTGCTCCCTATGCGGAGCTAATGAGAGAAAAAGCTGAAGAGTTAATTATTAAGCGATCAGGTATGGCACCCAGCATTAACCATGGCCCTAAAATTTTGTGGTGGAAGAAAGAGCAACCAGAAGTTTATCAGAAAATTGACAAATTTACTGTTCCTTCTTGCTGGGTCAGCCAGAAGCTATGTGGTCTCCGGGGTGAGGAAACGTTTATAGACTATACTTATCTTCATTTTTCCTGCTTCTCTCATTTGGAAGATGGTTGCTGGGATAGAGAGTTGATGGAAATTTTTGAAGTGGAAGAAAGTAAGTTTCCTCTGATAGTTAAACCTTGGCAAGTGGTGGGAAAGATTAAAAAAGAGTGGGCAGAAAAGATGGGAATCCCTACCGGTACTCCTGTGGTTGCTGGTTGTGGAGACCAGGCAGCTAATAATTTGGGTGCTGGAGTGGTAGAAAGGGGTACAGCTTTTGATGTAGCCGGCACCGCTTCTTGTTTTAGTCTTTCAGTAGATAGATTTGTTCCTGATTTAGAGCACAAAACTATTCTTTTTCCTCGAGCGGTATTAGAGGGATATTATTACCCCATGGCTTATATAAATGGAGGAGGATTAGACTTAGAGTGGGCTAAAGATGAATTTTTTCGAGAATGGGCAGAGTTGCCTAATGCTTTTCAGTTGATTGATGAAGAGGTGGAGAAAATTGTTTCTTCTCCTTCCTCTCTGGTTTTTCTCCCTCATCTTCGGGGTAGAAACTGTCCTGGCGAGCCCTATTTCCGGGGAGTATTTGCCGGTTTTAGCTGGGACCACCGTAGGGAACATCTGTTTCGAGCCATACTTGAGGGGATAGCTTTCGAATATGCCTATTACCTTTCTATAATTAGAAAGCTCCTACCGGAGATAGATTTCCAGGAAGTGCGAGTAATAGGAGGAGGGGCTAAGTCATCTTTCTGGAATCGGATAAAAGCTAGTATCCTGCGTATACCTTATGTGGAGTTAGATAGAGAAGAGTTTGCCATCTGGGGGTCAGCGTTACTGGCTGGTTTTGGAGTGGGATTATTTTCTGACCTCAAAGAAAAATCTATCCATTCAGTACAAAAAATTAAAACTCATTTTCCTCAAGAGGAATGGAGTGCTTTTTACGATAATCTTTTCCCTTTTTATCTTGATACTCTGAAAAAGATGGGTAAAGTTTTTGATTCTCATAAGGAGCTTTTTAGCTGAAACAAATTAAAAGGATGTGATCAATCTTGAAAGCAGCAGTATTTTCTTATCCTCCTGGGATAAAGGTGATAGAGGTTCCTGAGCCCCAACCTGGGGAAGGGGAGGTTTTAATCCGGGTGAAAGCGGTGGCTTTGTGTGGCACAGATTTGCGTATCGCTCGGCGGGGACATGCTGATATTTCGGAAGGAGAAAAGCGTATTTTAGGACATGAAGTGGTAGGGGTGATTGAAGAGGTAGGAAAAGGAGTAGATGACCTGGCCCCGGGCATGAAAGTGGCTATAGCTCCCAATTACGGATGTGGAAAGTGTTATTACTGTATTCAGGGTCTTACTCATCATTGTCCGGAAGGGAAAGCTCTGGGAATAACGGAAAATGGCGGGTTTGCCGAGTTTATGGTAGTCCCTCAAAAAGCAGTATCTCAGGGAAATGTTTTTCCCCTGCTCGGGGAAACTGATTTGGTCTCTATTGCTTTTGTGGAAGCTTTAGCTTGTGTAGTGCATGGTTTTCTTCCTCTCGGGGTGGGCTTTCGAGATCGAGTTCTTATATATGGAGCCGGCCCCATTGGGTTAATGTTTTTAGAATTAGCTCAACTGCAGGGAGCAAAAGAAGTCTGGATGGCAGACTTAAGTAAAGACCGCCTAAAGGTAGCCCAAGAAAGAGGAGCTAAAACCATAGTGGTGGGGAAGGAGAAAGTAAAAGAGAGAATAAAGGAAGCGGAAGTGGTGGTAGTAGCTGCTCCTTCTCCTGACGCTCAAAAAGAAGCTTTAGAGATAGCTGGAATTTATGGAAGAATTAATTTCTTTGGTGGTTTACCTCCTCAGGTAAAAGAAGTTGCCCTTCCCAGTAATTTAATTCACTACAAAGAATTGGTAGTAACCGGGACTACCAAATCTAACAACTTTCACTTTCGGAGCGCTCTGGATTTGCTCTTGCAAGAGCAATTAGACCTTTCTTATCTTGTAAGTCACGTTTTACCCTTGGAGAGAATAGAAGAAGGCTTATCTCTTATGGAGAGACAACAGTCTCTTAAAGTAGTTATAGTTCCAGAATGAAAACAAAAAATAAAAATAGAAGGGGTGATATTATGAAGCCTTTTAATGTGGTAATAGATTTTTCTACCGGGGAATTGTCCCCGGGGAAAAAGACTGTTCGCCGGGTGAGCGATGTTAAGAATATGTTCCTAGATAGGGAAAAAGCGGAGGAAATGATAAAAAACGGTGACCCTCTGGTTTATGAAGTAATTTATGCCGATATCCCGGAAGAAGCGGGACATTTAGGTCACTGTACTACCATTATTTATCCGGGAAAAGTAGGAAAGGAATTCTTTCTAACTAAAGGGCACCTTCACGAGCAACTGGGAACGGCAGAGATTTATCTTTGTTTACGAGGAAAAGGGAAGTTGCTTATGGAGTCTACTGATGGAGACTGGGCTGCTTTAGATATGTTTCCTGGTTCTTCTTCTTACATTCCTCCTTTTTGGTCTCACCGTACAGTAAACGTAGGGCAGGAGCCTCTCATTTTTTACTGCATTTTTCCTGCTGATGCCGGTCATGATTACGCGACCATCGAAGAAAAAGGGTTTCCCAAACTGGTGGTGGAAGAAGAAGGAGAGGTAGTATTGATAGATAACCCCAAAAGGAGCAGGTAAAATGAAGTTACCAGAACGCGCTTCTCAGCCTACCATGTATTTTATTGGAGTTACCACTCATCAGTCCTCTATTATGAAGCTTTTTCCCCTATGGGCTAAGGAGTTGGGCTTAAATAATGCGGTGCTCAAGGGGGTTGACATTGAAATACATGCTCCTCGGGAAGTTTATCGAGAGGTGGTAAGCTTCATTAAGAATGATCCTCTCTCTCTGGGAGCTC
>FZPS01000173.1_pt19 | contig 64282 bp, 67 predicted proteins | sample 1817821 | NCBI WGS metagenome assembly FZPS01 (sample SAMEA104158645, study PRJEB21678) | metagenome | place: Germany | collected 2015-04-21
TCCAGCTGGAGGAAGGAAATATTGATCATTTCACGAAGTCTTTCCATAGGAACGAGGACCACCTCCTCTGTGTTTTGTTGTGCTAACTTATCACTTCGGAGGATCGGCTTCTCGTTCCTTCTTTTTTTCTAATATTCTCCTCCAGTACCAGAGTTAATTTTACTCATACCGCTGCCTTACTCGGCAAATAACAGGAGCTGATCCGTCTCCGGTAAATCTTCAAGACAGCCGTTCTCCCGCAGAACTTCTATCACGTTTCTGCTCAACCGGGCCCTGAGCCTCAGATCCTCCACAGAAGTAAAGGGCCCTTCTTCCCTGGCCTTAACTATGTTATTGGCCGCCCCCTGCCCGACGCCGGGCAGGGCGGTAAAGGGAGGCAGGAGACCTGCGGGTGTAATCTGAAAGGTGCGGCTGTCCGACTTATTCAGATCTATCCCTCTGAACTTAAAGCCCCGGGCATACATCTCCAGGGCCACCTCCAGGACCGGAATCAGGCTCCTTTCCTTGGGGGTGGACTCATTGCCCTTTTTGTTTATGGCCACGATTTGCTGGCGGATACCCTCCAGGCCGCCGGCCGTTAAGGTGACGTCAAAATCATTGGCCCGCACGGTAAAGTAAGAGGCGTAAAAGGCCTCGGGATAATGGACCTTAAACCAGGCAATGCGAAAAGCCATCATGACATAGGCCACGGCGTGGGCCTTGGGAAACATGTATTTTATCTTCTGGCAGGATTCGATATACCACTGGGGTATTCCCGCAGCCTCCATGGCTCTAATATCCTCTTCCTGAAGGCCCTTTCCCTTGCGGACCCGTTCCATAATATTGAAGGCATGGCGGGCTGGAACCCCTTTTTCCATAAGAAAGGTCATGATGTCATCCCTGGTTGAGATCACTTCCGACAGGGTGGCTGTTCCCGACCGGACGTATTCCCGGGCATTGTTGAGCCAGACATCGGTTCCGTGGGATAAGCCCGATATTCTGACCAGTTCGGCGAAGGTTGTCGGTTTGGTCTCTGCCAGCATTTGTCTGACAAAGCGGGTGCCAAACTCGGGTATCCCAATGGTGCCGATGGGAATTTCAAAGAGCTCCGGATCCAGACCCAGTTCTCCCAGGCCGGAAAAGATGGCCATGGTGCTGGGATCGTCAAAGGGAATGGCCTTCACATCGACCCCCGTCAATTCCGACAGCAGCCGCAGGACGGTGGGATCGTCATGGCCGAGGAGGTCCAGTTTCAACAAGCGGCTGCTGATGGCATGGTAGTCAAAATGAGTCGTGATTACACCGGCACTCTTGGCATCGGCCGGGTACTGGATGGGGGTAAACTCGAAAATATCCCTGTCGGCAGGAATGATCATGAGGCCGCCGGGGTGCTGTCCCGTGGTCCTTTTAATCCCGGTACAAGCCTTCACCAGGCGCTCTATTTCCACACTGCGGCATTTTTGACCCTTCTCAGTAAAATAGCCCTTGACAAAGCCGTAGGCGGTACGGTCAGCCACGGTGGAAATGGTGCCGGCCCTAAATACCTTGTCGGAGCCGAAGAGTTCCTCGGCATATTGATGGATAACGGGCTGGTAATCGCCGGAAAAGTTTAAGTCGATATCGGGGACCTTGTCCCCTTCAAAGCCCATGAAGACCTCAAAGGGAATATTTTGGCCATCCCGCACCAGTTCCCTCCCGCAGTGGGGACAAGCCCTGGCAGGCAGATCAAAGCCAGAGCCAACACTGCCGTCGGTAATAAAGCTGCTGTAGCGGCAGCTGGGGCAGCGGTAATGGGGAGGCAGGGGATTGACTTCCGTTATTCCGCACATGGTGGCCGCAAAGGAAGAACCTACAGAGCCCCGGGAACCGACCAGGTAACCGTCGGACAGGGATTTGTCGACCAATTTGTGGGCAATCAGGTAGATGACGGCAAAGCCATTGCCGATAATAGCTGCCAATTCCTTCTCCAGCCTTTCGGCGACAAGGGGCGGCAGGGGATGGCCGTAGAGTTCCTGGGCCCTGGCAAAGGCCATGGAGCGTATTTGCTCCTCAGCCCCGGGTATCTTCGGTGCGTGGAGGCCATCGGGAAGGGGCTGTACTTCTTCTATGAGGCTGGCAATTCTCTGGGGATTCTCCACCACCACTTCCCGGGCCGCCCCTTCACCCAGGTAGCTGAATTCGGCCAGCATCTCCTCGGTGGTCCGCAGGTACAGGGGAGGTTGGTGCTCGGCGTCATCAAAGCCCTGGGCTGTGAGGAGGATACGGCGAAGGAGGGCATCTTCCGGTTCCAAAAAGTGCACATCCCCCGTGGCCACGACGGGCAAGCCCAACTGCTTCCCCAGGGCGTAAAGCTCCCTATTCATGTCCAGAAGGCCCTCCCGGCTGATCCTGCCTTCCCTGATCAGGAAGGCATTGTTGGCCCAGGGCTGGATTTCTATATAATCATAGAACCGGGCTATTTCGGCCAGCCCTTCTCCCCTGATGCCCTGCAGGTAGGCCTGGATCAATTCCCCTGCTTCACAGGCCGAACCCACCAGGAGGTTTTCCCGGTAGGCCTGCAAAAGCTCCCGGGGGATGCGGGGCACACGATAAAAATGCTCCAGATGGGATAGGGAAACCAGGCGATAGAGATCCTGCAGACCCCTTTGATTCTTGGCCAAAAGGATAATATGATAGGCCTTCCCCCGATCCTGTCCCTGGTTTACCAAATACCCCTCAAGACCGTACAAGACCTTGATCCCATATTTCTTACCCAGGGCATAGGCTTCAGGATAGGCCTGGATTACCCCGTGGTCGGTAATGGCCACCGCCTGGTGCCCCCAGCCCTTCAGGGTGGCAAATAAGTCATCGAGGCGAAGGGTAGCATCCAGGGCACTCATCTGGGTATGGAGATGGAGTTCTACCCTCTTCTCTCCTTCCCATTCCATCCGCCTCCGGGCCGGTATGAGGGTGATGTCCGAGGCCCACAAAACTTCCTCCCCGGCATACCGGTCTTCTTCTAAGGAACCCCTCACCAACAGCCAGGCATCTTCCCGCTGGCAGGCCTGTTCGAGGGTTTTTTCCTTGTCGGAATTGCAGAACAGCTTAACAGTAACGGAATCAGTCTTGTCACTGATAACAATGGTGAAAAGGGCCCTTTCGCCCTTTACCCTCCTGCATTCCCAGTCAATCACTTCTCCGGCCACGACATAGTCACCCATTGTTCCCTGCAGCTGCTCCAGGGGAAGGGGTTCGTCGTTGATGGCCTTCCCCAATAGGACCAGGGGCAGTTTTTCCCCTTCCCTGCCCTCTCCCCGGAGCAAATCGGCAAGATACTTCCTGTCTTCCTCCTCCCTTTTTTCCTTCAGCTCAAGCCATTTGTCCTCCCATTCCGAGGGAAGGGCCTCCAGTTTAATCAAAAGCTTCTTCCCTAAAAGCCGGAGGAAACAGTCCTCCAGTTGTCTTCGTTTTTGCTCCAGTAATTCCACAAGAAAGGCAGAGGGTAGGGTAAGGAAAAGGCAATCATTTCCTGCTATCTGGTAAGAAATGGCTTCTGCACAGCCTTGCAGGAAGGGGAATTCATCCCCCAGGCTTTGACAGATAAGGGACCAGTCTTTTTCTATCCTTTCCTGCCAGGATCCCTGGCCCCCGGGGACCACCACAGTCCTGAACTCAGCCTGGCAGGGAAAACGCTGGGCCAAAGCCTCCGTCAGCATTTTCAACCATTGATCTTCGAGGCCAGGGGCGGCAGTAAAATAGAGGCAAATCTCCTTTCCCTCGGCACAGACCTCAACCCGCAGAAGATTTTGGTGTAAAAATTCCCGGGCCTTCCGGGGCAGGGGCAGAGTCGCCAGTAGTCGGAAATAGGGAGTTTCCCCTTCCTTTCTAACCGGTGCCGTCATGGAATTCCTCCCTTTGCTCATAAATCCTGGATACTATAAACTCCCTCCACAGCCATCAATTTGGCAGCCATGTCGGCTTTGTTGCCGTGGGGTGGTAGTTGCACAGCCATCTCCACCATAACGGTACCCTTGTCGGGGAGCTGTTTGAGTTCAATGCTGCGGATATGTACATTCATCTCGCCCAGCACAGTTGCCAGTTTGCCCAGCTGGCCAGGACGGTCGAAGATCTCTACCTGAAACTCGTGATCACGGGCACTGCCCCTTAATGGCCTGTCCAGCCTGGCCAGACCCGCCAGGGTAAAGACGACCAGAGCACTGGCCATGGCCGCAGCTATATAAAGACCCGAACCCACAGCCAGGCCGATACCCGCCACCACCCAGAGGGAAGCAGCCGTTGTCAAGCCCCGCACGGAGCTGCCTTCCCGCAGGATAGTACCGGCGCCTAAAAAACCAATGCCGCTGATCACCTGGGCGGCAATGCGCCCCGGATCACCGCCGGTGGAACTGGAAACCTGCATGATCAAGGCAGACCCCAGGGAGACAAGGGTGTGGGTGCGCAGGCCGGCAGGACGATTCAAGGTCTCCCGTTCCAGGCCAATGATACCACCAAGAAGGGCGGCCAGGAGGAGGCGGCAGAAAACAATTAAATGTTCCTGGGCAAACACATTATCCCCCCCCACTTCCCTGCTGGATGCTGGAAAGTCAACTATAAGTATTAATTATGCTGCTCCTTAGGAATAGTAGAATGGTAAAAGTTACCAGAAAACCAGATAGCAACAACCGGTCTGCCTGCAAGGGGAGACCGGTTGAAGAAGAATAATGACCAAGGAAGGGTAGTTGGTTCAACCTATTTTGACGCTCTTGACAATTTCCCAGTACATTTTTAGCCGGGCACAAAAACCCCGGAGAAAGCCCAACTTTTCTTCCTTCATCACATGGGTTAGATCATGGAGGACTACCTCCTTAACCCTGATGCCGCTGTTTTCGGCATATCTGGTCAGGGCAACCTCTATCCCATACCTGGTTGCATCCATATGATCTATTCCGTTTAAGACGCTTTTTTTCACGGCCCGCTGTCCCGATAAGAAGGGAGCGACCTTCTGGGCAAAATCGGTGGCCAGCCTGCCGTTGCCAAATATCCCCACTGTCATATCTGCCTGGTCGGAAAGGACCGGTTCCAGGAGGGCCTCTACGTGTTCCTCCTTTAAACCGACGAGATCGGCATCTAAAAACAGGAAGATATCACCCTTGGAATAGTCACAGCCAATTTTCATTGCCCCGCCTTTGCCAATGTTTCGGGGCAGGGCAATGACGGTAACATTGTATTTCAGGGCCTCATCTACCGTGTTATCCTCTGAACCATCACTGACGACAATAATCTCATCGACCAGTGGTACCCGTTCCAATACTGCCAGGACATTGCCAATTCGCATTTCTTCATTGTAGGCCGGAATAATGGCTGCTACCTTCATTGGGTTCCCCCCCAATTAATGGCGGACATAGCACAGAGGATGGAATATTCCCCTGTATATTATTCCCCAAAGAGGAGAATAATTCCTTCCCTAATCCTGGGCCCCTATTTCTATTTCTGCCCTGATCAGTTCCTGGAGGGTTGCCACCACCTGTTCCCTTTCTACCAGCAGGATTTCCCCCGTCCGCCGCTTCTTTATCTCTACCTTGCCTTCCTTAAGGGAACGGGAACCAATTGTTATCCGCAAGGGGAAGCCAATTAAGTCTGCGTCATTAAATTTCACCCCTGCCCTTTCATCCCGGTCATCTAAGACCACCTCGATCCCAGCCCCTTGCAGGGCCGCGTAAAGCTCCTCGGCTACTTTCATTTGTTCCTCAATTTTGCTGTTTACCGGGACCACCACAACCTGGTAGGGGGCAATGGGCATAGGCCAGATAATACCCTTGTCGTCGTGGTTCTGTTCTATGGCAGCGGCCATGGTCCGGGGAATGCCGATGCCATAACAGCCCATGACAAAGGGCTTTTTGTTGCCCTTTTCATCGAGGAAGGTTGCCCCCATGGCCTCACTGTACTTTGTCCCCAGTTTGAAAATATGACCTACTTCAATTCCCCTGGTAGTCTTGAGGGCATGGCCACAAACTTTACATTTGTCGCCGGCAACTACCTTGCGAATATCGGCGACTTCAGTGATGGCAAAATCCCGCCCCGGATTGACATTTACCCAGTGGTAATCTGCCCTGTTGGCGCCGCAGACTCCGTTGACTATATGGGGCACTTCCTCATCGGCGATAATCCGCACATCCTTGAGCCCCACCGGGCCGGCAAAGCCAACGGGGGCACCGGTAATCTTCTGGACTGTATCGGCATCGGCCAGGGCCAGGTGCAGGCAGCCCAGATAGTTCTGGAGCTTTATCTCATTGACTTCCCGATCTCCCCGGAGCAAGACAACCACCGGCTGGTAGTCTTCTTTGTCAATGGCCAGGTATACCAGAGTCTTTATGAGGCCTCTGGGGTCCACCGCCAGAAAGTCAGCCACCTCAGATATGGTGGTCATACCGGGGGTGGATGCCAGTTCCAGTTCTCCCTGGGCTGTGGGACTGCTGCCTTCTACCTCCAGCACCGCCTCAGCCCTTTCCACATTGGCCGCATAATTACATTCATCACAGTAGGCAATTTCACTCTCCCCGGTTTCCGCAATGACAACAAATTCGTGGGAATCGCTGCCCCCGATTGCCCCTGTATCAGCCTCCACTACCCGAAACTTGAGGCCACAGCGGCGAAAGACCTCGCTGTAGGCATGATACATCTTCTGATAACTTACAGCCAACCCCTCTTCGTCCTTATCAAAGCTGTAGAGGTCTTTCATGGTAAACTCCCGCCCGCGGATCAGGCCAAAGCGGGGACGAATCTCATCCCGAAATTTTGTTTGGATCTGGTAGAGGAGGAGGGGTAGCTGCCGATAGGAACTCACCTCCCGCCGGACCAGATCGGTAATAACCTCCTCGTGGGTGGGTCCAAGGCAATAATCCCGTTCATGCCTGTCCTGCAGGCGGAATAACTCCTTGCCATAGACATCCCAGCGGCCGGACTCCAGCCACAGATCTGCCGGGTGCAGGGCCGGCATTTGCAGCTCCTGCCCCCCCTGTTTATCCATCTCCTCCCTGACAATCCTTTCGATTTTTTGCAAGACCCTCTGGGCCAGGGGCAGGTAATTGTAAATCCCCGCCGCAATTTTTCGGATCATGCCTGCCCGCAGCAGGTACTGGTGGCTGATGGTTTCCGCCTCTGCCGGTACCTCCCGCAGGGTGGGAGCAAAGAGTTGGGACATTCTCATAAGCGAGCCCTCCTTAACATTTTTCAGCTTTTTTCTGCGACTGCCCTGCAAGGGCTTTTCTGGCCTTACTAGCCCAATTACTATGTTTCCCCCTGACAAACCACAAGCCCCCCATCCCCTGGCAGGGACGAGAGGCTCTCCCGCGGTACCACCCTACTTGGCAGCCAAAGGCTGCCCCCTCTTGCTGTCACCAGGACAGCTACCCGGTAACGGGGGGTACCGTTTTGCCCTAACATTTCTGCTTCAGGCAAAAAACTCCGGGACGGGTTCAGGGGAGAAACAGGTTGACCTTGCAGTCTGTGGGTTCAACTCCCTGGACTGTTCCTTTATCCCTTACTATTTCCCTTCATTGCCAGTTTGTTCAATTTCTATTTCATTGTAGCCGATGGCTGGTACCTTGTCAATTCCCGCCGCTGAGGTAATCTTCAATCTCCTGCAGCAGGGCTGCGACCAGTTGATCCTGGGGCAGCTTTTTTATTACCTGTCCCTTCCGGAACAAAAGGCCCACACCCCTGCCCCCGGCAATGCCAAAATCGGCATCGGCAGCTTCACCGGGGCCGTTGACAACACAACCCATGACGGCAACCTTCAGGGGTGCCTCTATTTCCTTTAACCCTTCCTCCATTTCCCGGGCCAGGGCCATCAAGTTAACTTCACAGCGGCCACAGGTAGGGCAGGAGATTAAAACCGGCCCCCTTTCCCGCAAGCCCAGGGCTTTTAGGATCTCGTAGGCAACCCGTACCTCCTCGACGGGATCCGCCGTCAGGGAAACCCTGATGGTATCACCGATACCCAGGGAAAGAATAGAACCTATCCCCACCGCCGACCGGATGGTTCCCGCCCAGGCAGTGCCGGCTTCCGTTATGCCTACATGGAGGGGGTAATCGGTCCTCTGGGCGGCCAGCTTGTAGGCCTCCAGGGTCACGACCACATCGGTGGCCTTGAGGGATATAACTATATCATGAAAATCTTCCGCTTCCAATAGGGCCACATGGCGCAGGGCACTTTCCACCAGGGCCTCGGGCGAATGTCGGCCATATTTTTCCACCAGGTCCCTTTCCAGGGATCCGGCGTTGACGCCGATGCGAATGGGAACTCCCCTCTCCCGTGCCCTGACCACCACCTTCCGGATCCTCTCTCTGTCCCCAATATTACCAGGATTGAGGCGTAATTTATCCACCCCCTGCTCCAGGCAGAGGAGGGCCAGGCGGTAATCAAAGTGGATGTCGGCCACCAGGGGAAGATCGGTTCCGGCCTTGATCTGGCCGACGGCCAGGGCCGCCTCCTGGTCGGGAACGGCAAGCCGGACCAGCTCACAGCCTGCTTCCTTGAGCCTGGCTATCTGCTCCAGGGTTCCTTTTACATCCCGGGTATCGGTACTGGTCATGGACTGGACGACAATGGGATTGCCGGCACCGATGGCCACATCCCCCACCCTTATTAAGCGGCTCTCCCTCCTTTGCAAAGGTACACACCTCCACAAGGCAAAAGGAATTTGTCCCTCCTCCCTGGCCCCCCAGGGCTTTTAGAGGAGGAGGCGGCTGATGTCACGGTAGGTTACGACGACCAGCAAAAAGAGGAGAAAGAGGATGCCCACAAAACGGAGAAAGCCTTCCTGTTCCGGTTTCAGGGGTTTTTTCCGCAGGGCTTCCAGGCCAAGGAAAAGTATCTGGCCCCCATCCAGCATGGGTATGGGAAAGAGGTTGAAGAGGGCTATGTTGATACTGAGGATGGCAGCCAGGGATAATAGATTCAGCAGCCCGGTGCGGACCACCTCCCCCACCGCCTGGACTATCCCCACGGGCCCGGTTATTTCCGGCGCTATTTGCCCCGTCAACATCTCCCCAAGCCGGGCAATGATAAAGGCCAGGATGGCAACGGTTTGGACAAAACCGTAGTAGAGGGATGTCAGAATACGGTACCGGCGCATACCCCTCTGTATGCCAATATAACCGATACCGCTATCCGGATCAATTTCCGGCCTGAGCTCTACCGTTATAATCTCCCCCTGCCGGGCGAACCTGACTGCAATCACTTCCGTCCCACTGTCCTGGATGGCTGCTACCATTTCCTCCCAGGAAGCTACTTCTTCCCCATTGATGCTTAGGACCCGGTCCCCTGCCGCCAGGCCTGCCTCTGCCGCCGGACTTCCTTCCAGGACAGCACCGACCAGAGGGGCCCGCTCCGGGATGCCCACGAGGAAAAAAATGAGGGCAAAGAGAAGGATGGCCAAAAGGAGGTTCATGAAAGGGCCCGCTGCAATTACTGCCAGGCGGCAGAGGACAGGCTTGTTGTTAAAGGCCCTGTCGTCATCGGGCACCGGCGCATCCTCACCACTCATTTTCACAAAGCCGCCCAGGGGTAAGAGGCGCAGGGAATAGAGGGTCTCGCCCCGCCAGGCCGTGACAACGGAAGGACCAAAACCAATGCCAAATTCCTCCACCCTGATGCCGGCCAGTTTGGCGACGGTGAAGTGCCCCACCTCATGGGCTATGGTCAAGAGGCCAAAGGTAAAGATAAAGGCCAGTGCTGTCACCATAGTACCACCTACCCCAACTAGCTTATGCCGGAAATAGTCCCAATAATCCTCTGGGCTTCTTCCCGTGCCCAGCTATCGGCAGAAAAGATAGCATCCAGATCCGGGTCCTTCTGCAGCCGATGCCCATCCATTACCTGCCTGATAACCCCGGGAATATCTAAAAAGCCGATTCTTCTTTTCAAAAAAGCTGCCACAGCCACTTCATTGGCGGCGTTGACTACAGCCGGCAGGGTTCCCCCCTTCTCCCCTGCCTCATAGGCATAGGCCAGGCAGGGAAAGACCTCCAGGTCGGGAGCGGCGAAGCCCAATTGCCGCCCAACCAAATCCAATTTGGAAAAATTGTTGGACCAGCGTTCAGGATAGGTAAGGGCATACAGGATGGGAAAGCGCATGTCTGGTGGGCCGAGTTGAGCCAGGAGGGACCCGTCTTTAAACTCAACCAGGGAATGAACTATGCTCTGGGGATGTACCAGCACCTCTATGGCAGTGAGGGGCAAGGAAAACAACCAGTGGGCCTCCAAGACCTCCAGGCCCTTGTTCATCATGGTGGCGGAATCGATGGTAATCTTGGCCCCCATACTCCAATTGGGGTGCTGGAGGGCCTGCTCCGGGGTAACTCCGGCCAGCTCATCCCTGCTGCAATTGCGAAAGGGCCCCCCCGAGGCAGTGAGGATTATTTTTTGTAACTGCCCCGGTCCACTGCCCTGGAGACACTGGAAGATGGCACTGTGCTCACTATCTACGGGAATAATATTTACCTTCCTTGCCCGGGCCTTCTCCATCACAATCCTGCCCGCAGCCACCAGGGTTTCCTTATTGGCCAGGGCAATATCTATCCCGGCATCAATGGCCGCCAGGGTAGGTTTTAAACCGGCAAAACCCACCACCGCCGTTACCAGTAGATCCGTTCCCGGATAAGTTGCCGCAGCCAGCAGCCCCTCCTCCCCGGCCAACACCCTGGTCTTCTGTCCCACCAGGAGCCGGGAAAGCTCCCGGGCGGCCTCTGGATCGGTGAGGACAGCCAGCTCAGGCTGGAAGCTTTTCACCTGTTGGGCAAGAAGGTCCACATTTTTGTTACCGGTCAGGGCCAGGACCCGGAATTTTTCCGGAAAGTCTTTAATGACATCCAGGGTCTGGCGGCCGACGGAACCGGTAGAACCCAGTATTGAGATCTGCTTTACCATACCTTTACCCCTTCTCCTTTCCCTTCTCAGTTCTCCCCTTTACACCAATCCTACCAGCCGAAAGAGAAAATATCCCAGGGGCAGGGCAAAGAAAATCCCATCAAAACGGTCGAGGAAACCACCATGGCCCGGAAGGAAGCTTCCAGAATCCTTGACGCCGGCATAGCGTTTTAGCATTGATTCCCAAAGATCCCCCAGCTGGGCAGCCAGACCCAGGCAGAGGCCCAGGGCCGCCAGCGGCCAGGGTGAAACCTCCACCAGCCTGGTGAAGAGGGAGGCAACGAGGGCGCTCGCCACCAGGCCTCCCACTGCCCCTTCCACTGTCTTGTTGGGGCTGAGGGAGGGGATGAGTTTGTGCCTGCCCAGGGACCGGCCGACAAAGTAGGCACTGGTATCATTGGCCCAGGTAACGATAAAAACCAAGAAGAGGGGCAGCGCCGATGCTGTCCGCAGGGGAAAAAGATAAGACCAGAGTAAAGAAGGATATAGGATACCCAACAGGGTTCCGCCAACATCCTGGAAGCAGTTTTCTATTCTACCCCTAACAACCGCAAAGAAAAACAAGATAAGGACCAGGATAGCGATAAAATGAGGCACTGCCTCCGCCTTATTGGTAAAGACGAGCCCCATCAGCAGGACTGTTCCCGCCATACCTATTCCCCAGGGACCCGAAAAGCCCCTCCGGGCCAGAAGGGCATAGAGTTCGGCCTGGGCAGCCAGGGCAACGGCCAGGGCTGCACCAAAGAGTATCCAGCCCCCCGCCATTACCACCAGGATAAGGAGGGGTATGCCAACTAAAGCAGTGAGAACCCGCACCTTCAACATGTCTATCACCTGTTTTGCCCGGGAATACGCCCAAACCTTCGTTCCCGGGCCTGATATGCCGCTAAAGCCCTTTTGAATACCTCCTCATCGAAATCGGGCCACAGGACAGGGGTAAACCACAGCTCTGTATAAGCCCCCTGCCAGAGGAGGAAGTTGCTCAACCGGGCCTCTCCCCCGGTGCGGATAAGGAGATCGGGATCAGCAAGATCGGCTGTATACAGGTGGTTGGCAATAGTGTCCTCGGTTATCTCCTCCGGATCAAGCTCCCCCTCCTGGACCTTCTTCGCTATCCCGCGCACAGCATCCAGTATTTCCATCCTCCCGCCATAATTAATAGCAATATTTAAAACAAGGCCTGAATTGCCAGCCGTTTCCTGCCGGGCTATCTCCAATGCCCGTCTTGTGGCAAGGGGCAATTCTCCCGTACGACCCAAAAAACGTACCCTGACATTGTTTCCCTTGAGTTCAGGCAGTTCCCGTTCCAGGTAAACCTGGGGCAATGACATGAGGAAGTCCACTTCTTCCCGGGGCCTTTGCCAGTTTTCTGTAGAAAAGGCATACAGGGTCAGGGTCTTTAGGCCATATTTGCAGCTGGCAGCAACTATCTCCCTGAGCCTTTCCATACCCTTTTGGTGTCCCCTGGTGCGGGGCAGGCCCCTCTTGTTGGCCCAGCGTCCGTTGCCATCCATGATAATGGCCACATGCTGCGGCATTTTTTCTGCTTCCAATACAACATCGTCCCTCCGGGAGGATTCCTTCCAGCCCAGAAGACGTCGCAGCCATTGCCACACCTTGACTTCACCACCTCCGGCATTAGTAAAAAACCCCCCTGGAATAAGGGGGACAATGATTCCTGCCCAAAGGTCCTCATACCCTTACCCGGCACTCTCGGACTACAGCCAGGGCGACCCGGCCAGCGCCGACAATCCTTTGACGGGCAACACGTAAAAATTCGTCTCCTTCATACACTCCTTGGGGAGCCAAGCTCAATTCTATGGATGCAATAGCCCAACCGGCAGCCGATAGTATTTTTTCTGCCTCCGCCAATAGCCAGCCCCTCACATCGGGAGGTTGAACTGCTGCCACTGTTTAAACCTCCATAATCTCCTCTTCCTTGGTCGCCAGAAGCTGGTCCACTTGCTCAATATATGTATCTGTTAATTTTTGTATTTCTTCCTGGACTCGGTGCAGTTCATCCTTGGATATTTCACCGTCTTTTTCCAGCCTCTTCAGCCGGTCGTTGGCTTCCCGCCGCAGATTGCGGACGGCCACCCTCGCCTCTTCGGCTTTTTTCCGCACTACCTTGGTCAGCTCAATCCGGCGTTCCTCGGTAAGCTGCGGGATAACCAGGCGGATTACTCCCCCATCGCTAGTCGGATTCAAGCCCAGATCCGATTTCAAAATTGCCCGTTCGCAATCGGAAACGGCATTCTTGTCCCAGGGTTGGACAAGCAAAAGCCTGGGCTCTGGAGCAGTGATTGTTGCCAATTGATTGAGGGGTGTGGGGGTTCCATAGTAGTCGACCATCACCTTGTCCAGCAGGGCCGGTGTGGCTCGCCCAGCCCGGATAGAAGCCAGTTCCCGCTTCAGGGCGGCTACTGTCTTTTGCATTTTCTCCTCGGCCTCACGGCGAATTTCAGTAACCATTATTATTCCCCCTTTACAAAGGTTCCTATTTTTTCACCCATGACTGCCCTTTTAATATTACCCGGCTCAGTAATGCCAAAAACAATGATGGGTATGCGGTTATCCATGCAGAGGGAAGTGGCCGTTGCATCCATAACACCTAGTCCCTGTTTTAGTACATCGATGTAGGCCAGCTCCTTGTATTTTTTTGCAGTGGGATTCTCCATGGGATCGGCGTCATAGACACCATCGACCTTTTTCGCCATCAGGATCACTTCAGCCTCAATCTCCGCCGCCCGCAGGGCAGCACAGGTGTCGGTAGAGAAGTAGGGATTGCCGGTTCCGGCAGCAAAGATTACGACCCGCCCCTTTTCCAGGTGCCGGAGGGCCCTCCGCCTGATATAGGGTTCTGCTACTTCCCTCATCTCAATAGCACTCTGCACCCGGGTATCGACACCCTGCTTTTCGAGGCTATCCTGAAGGGCCATGGCATTGATAACAGTCCCCAGCATTCCCATATAGTCAGAAGTAGCCCGGTCTATCCCCATTTTCATCCCCTGGACACCGCGCCAGATATTTCCTGCGCCGACGACGATGGCCACCTGGACACCGATATCGGTTATTTCCTTTACTTCCCGGGCGATGGAAGAAACAATCTGGGGATCAATGCCAATCCCTTTGGAGCCGGCCAGGGCTTCGCCACTTAATTTTAAAATTACCCGTCGGTATTTGGCAGAACTCACCCTCTAACTACCTCCAATCTTCCTCCTCTTTTTTCTCCATGGGGGCAGCAAAATCCTACCGTCACTGCTATTTTTTAAAAAAGAGAACACTTAGTGTTCTCTTTTTCCTAATCCTCCTCACCCAGGGCAAAACGGACAAAGCGCCGGATACTGATATTCTCCCCTATGGTTGCAATCTGTTCCGTCAGCAGGTCCTTGACAGTCCGATCAGTGTCCCTGATATAGGGCTGCTCTAAAAGGCAAACCTCCTGATAAAACTTGGCCAGCCTGCCTTCAACTATTTTGTCTACCACCTTTTCCGGTTTTCCCTCATTCAAGGCTTGTTGCCGCAAAATTTCCCTTTCCCGTTCCACCACATCTTCCGGTACGTCTTCAATGCTTACATAGCTGGGGTTTGTAGCTGCTATCTGCATGGCAATATTGTGGGCAAACTCCTGGAATTGCTGGTTCCTGGCCACAAAGTCGGTCTCGCAATTTACCTCTACCAGGACACCAATTCTCCCGCCGGCATGAATGTAAGAATCAATAATCCCCTCTCCTGTAGCGCGGCCAGCCCGTTTGGCTGCTGCAGCCAAACCCTTTTCCCTTAAAATCTCTACGGCCTTTTCTACGTCACCATTGGCTTCGACCAGGGCCTTTTTGCAGTCCATCATCCCTGCACCTGTTTTATCCCGCAGTTCCTTTACTTGAGCGGCGGAAACCATATTTATACCTCCCTTTCCAGCATGGATTTTCTCGCCAGTCCCTCTCCCCATATAGGGTACCCGAGGGGGCCTGCAGAAAACCCTAAAGTCCTGGCCCCACCGAGGCCTTTTCCTTGGCCTTCTGCAGACCCACCAGGGCTATAAGGAAAAAGGTAAGGATGTAGGTCAAGGGTGATATCCCCTCCCGCTACCCCTTACCTCCCAATCACTCGGCCTCAGCCAACTGTTCCCCTTGCTTACCTTCAATGACGGCATCGGCCAGTTTGGCCGTAATCAAGCGTACGGCCCGGATAGCATCATCGTTCCCCGGGATCACATAATCGATCTCATCGGGGTCACAGTTGGTGTCGACGATAGCGATAATCGGGATCTTCAGCTTCCTTGCTTCCGACACAGCTATCCGTTCTTTCCTCGGGTCTACTATAAACACGGCATCGGGCAGCCCCGGCATATCCTTGATGCCACCCAGAAACCGCTGCAATTTCTCCTTTTCGGCCCGCAGCTTCATGACTTCCTTTTTCGGGAGGACGGAAAAGACACCCTCTTCCTCCATCTGCTCCAATTCCCGCAACCGCTGGATTCTCTTCTTTATGGTTTGGTAATTGGTCAGAGTCCCGCCCAGCCACCTGGTATTGACGTAGAACATGCCACAGCGTTCTGCTTCTTCCCGCACCGTTTCCTGGGCTTGCTTCTTGGTCCCCACGAAGAGTAGGGTTCCCCCCTGCATGGCCAGATCCCGAACAAAGTTATAAGCTTCCTCCATTTTACGGACTGTTTTCTGGAGGTCAATAATGTAAATGCCGTTTCGCTCGGTGAAAATGTACTGGGCCATCTTGGGATTCCAGCGGCGGGTCTGATGGCCAAAGTGTACGCCCGACTCCAGGAGCTGTTTCATGGTCACAACAGCCATCTACTCCTCACCTCCTCCCCATTGGTTTTTGCCTCCGCCCCTCGCATTTGCTTGCGGAAACCGGCTTAATAGCCAGCAACCCCCGCAGGCAGTTGAAGGACGTGTGTAATAGCACCAGCTTGTAGTATATCACAGGAAAGGGAGAGAATCAATAATTTCCCTGATCTTTTACCAGTTGTCCCTCCTTCCCGACCTCCAACAAGACAGGAATCCTGCCCCACCAGGTTTTAATGCTCAGAACCTGCCGGGCGGCCAATTCCTTTCCCAAAGAAAGGGTAACCAGCTCCCGGGCCTGCTGACCCAGGTCCCTGGCCAGGGTATCCAACTCCATACCATCGAGAAGGCGGTAGAGGGTTGTTTCCACCGTTCCCTGCAGGTAATTGTCCAGCTCCGCCAGGGCCGAAGGCGGCAATATGATACTGATATCGGAGATTTTTATCTCTGCCTTCCTATTACCTCCCTGCATCTGCTTTTTCACCAGGGCAGGAACCCGGGCCTTTACCTCCTCCAAGACCCGGGGCAGTTCCTGGGCCGCTTGGGCCTCAATTTGGTCCCCCAAATAATCGGCCAACTCTTCTATTTCCAGGGTCACAACCAAACCCCTGTCGGTCAAATAATAGCAGGCTCCGGTGACAAAAAGGCCGGCAAGGGCTACGCCGACAAAAAGGCCGAGCCAAAAGAGAGCTGTTCCTCCCGGTCTCTTTTCCAAAGCTTTCACCCCCACCTCATATTATGCCTGGCCGGCTGGATAATATAACCTGTGGGTTTTGCTTTTACGACGAGAGGAAGGCTTCCGCAGGGCTCCCTGCTATCTTGACCAAAAAAATACCACCTGAACCAGCTTAGAGTTCGGCGGTTAAAAAGTACTTAACACCAAAAGCCACAGCCCTTAAACCCTGAAGTCCAATTTACGGCCCCGGAGGGGATCCTCCACCTTCCTTTTTCTCTCTGCGTCTTCTTTTCTTTTTCCCGTATACCTCCGCCTGCGCCGCCCCTCGGGACGAGTCTCAAGCCTCCCCCTCTCTCCCTGGGGAGGTTTCTGCACCTGCTGCCCCCTTTCCGTATACTGCCTTTGCTCCTGCAGGGCAAATTGATGTCTGAGGTCGACCTGTCTTTCATCCCTTGCCTGATACCGGACTGTGGGTTCTATCCGGGGTAGCAGCACCTGTAGGTCAACACTCTTTAAGGTTATTGTCATCACAACCTTTCCCGTCTATTTAACCCTGCAAATCCCCCTTCTTGGATCCCAAATAGCCCCGCAGCCGTAAAATGGCCTTCGTATGTAACTGGGACACCCTTGATTCGGAAACACCGAGGATCTCGGCAATCTCTTTTCGGGTAAAACCATCGTAGTAGTAGAGGCTCACGACCAGCCGCTCCTTTTCCCCCAGCTTATCGATGGCCTGGGCCACCAGGTCCTTCATTTCCTTTTGGGAAAGCAGGTGGGATGGCTCCCAGGTCTGGGGGGCCGGAATGTGAGAGGCAGGGTTGGTTTCCCCTGGTCCTGCTGACTCTGGAAAAAAATCGTCCAGGGAAAGGAAGGTTGTCTGGCTGAGCTCGTGGAGAAGTTGCCGAAAATCCTCCAGGGTCATGTCAAGTTCAGCCGCCGTCTCTTCCTCGGTGGGGAAGCGGCCTAATTTATTGGCCAAATCCTGCTGTACCTCACGGAGCTGGCGCTCCTTCTGCCGCAAGCTCCGGGGCAGCCAGTCTCCTTGCCTGATCCCATCGAGGATTGCTCCTCGAATGCGGGCCAGGGCAAAGGTGGTAAATTTTACTCCCCGGGAAGGGTCAAAACGATCGATGGCTTGAATTAAGCCTAGGGCGCCATAGCCGAATAAATCATCGGCTTCCACCGTTGGCGGTAGAAAAAGTGCTAGCCTGCCGGAAACGTACTTGACTAAAGGAGCATAGGCTTCGATCAGCTTTTCCCGGGCCTGATAATCACCCTTGCTGTGGTAGGACTCCCATAGTTTAAGCTCCCTTTCCTTTTCCAGCAATGCCACCACTCCCTTTGGCCGGCATAACTCAGATATACTTCTCCCCGTGGGCGATGGTCTTGATCCGCAGGGCGCCGGTCTCTGTTTCCAGTTCTATAGTTCGGCCGTAGTTACCCCCGGTATCGGCAGCGACGATTTTAATACCTATCTCCCCCAGTATTTTCCTGGCTGCCTCCACATTGCGCTGGCCGACCTTGAGAATCTCGCTGGTCTCTGACCCTTTGTTGGCAAACATTTGCGCTCCCCCGGCCAGCTTCGCTTCCAGGCGTTGCTTGACTGCACCCCGGGAAATAAGCTCCTCGAGTAGAAAAGCTATGGCTCGATCCGCATATTTTCCAGGCTTTCCGTCGGCAGAACCCATGCGCTGGTACGGAAGCATTATGTGGGCTAAACCACCGAGCTTGATTACCGGGTCATACAGGGTCACTCCCACGCAGGAGCCAAGACCGATAGTCATTAAGATGGCTGGAGCCCTGGCTATTCCCAGGTCAGCCATGGCAACCCTGATAATTTCCTTCACCGGGAAACCACCCCCAAACTATGGAAGAAGGTTTCCAGGTCCTCCGGCGCCGGAATGAAGAGAAAATACCCGGTAACAGAACGCTGCTGTTGATGAAACTCGGTATCGATAACCAGGGCCCGCTCAAACTTCTCACCCAGGCGCGCCAGGGGAAGGTTGAGGACGGCACCGGCCATATCCACAGCCAGGGCCGGGACGCGGGGATTAAACTTCATATTGGTAAATTTCGCCAGGGCATTGAGGAAGGAGTTGGCCATTATGTTGCCCAGCTCTTCCAGGGCAGAAGCTTCCAGGGCGTCGAGGGTGAAGGTTTCCTTTGCACCCCTGCCCAACAGTAAGTCGAGGATAAGACAGGCCTGGGACCAGGGCAACAGCAAGAGGAGATCGGCCTTCAGGTCACCGGACACCTCCTGGAGTATTCCCGCCACTATGGCATCGGCTCCCCCGATAATATCGGCCACCTGATCGAAGGATAGACTATGAACGGCGGGCACACTCATTTTGACCGGTTGGTGGATCAACTCAGCCAGGGCGGTTGCGGCATTGCCAGCGCCAATATTGGCAACCTCCCTCAGAGCATCCAGCTTCAGGGCATCCAAATCAGAATACTTGTCCCCCATTGCTTTGACACCTCATTCCTCAATTTGCTGGCTGAAGTCCTGTAAATCGCCGAACTCATCGACGGCAAGGATTTTTTCCAGGTTGAGTATAATCAAGAGCCGTTCTCCCAAATCGCCAATGCCGGACAAGAAATCATTGTCTATGCCTGTCACCAGGGCCGGCGCCGGAGATATAGCCTCCTTGGATAGGGAGATTACCTCCAGGACAGTATCCACAATCAAGCCTATAATCAGTTCCCCAATGTTAACAACGATAATCCTGGTATCGGCCGTCCTTTCCGCAGCCGGAAAGGCAAAGCGGCGGCGCAGATCGAGGACGGGAATTATTTGTCCCCTCAAGTTTATTACTCCTTCGATAAAATCGGGGGCCTGGGGAACCCTCGTTATATCAAGCATCCTCTTGATCTCCTGAACCTGAAGAATATCCACCCCATACTCTTCGCTTCCAAGGCGAAAGACAACCAACTGCTGCTCTTCCTGGAACTGTATCTGGGCTTCCTTGGCCATCATGAAACCTCCCTTCCCACATTGCTGCCGGCAAGCAGATAATCGGTATCCAGGATCAAGGCCACCTTGCCATCCCCCAGAATGGTAGCCCCCGCCCAGAGGGGAATCCTTGTGAGAAGCCTAGCCAGGGGTTTAATTACAATTTCCTTCTGCCCGACCAGGCCGTCGACTAGAAGGGCAAGGCGCTGTTGTCCGGCATGGACCACCAGGAAGTATTCCCCCCTACCCTGGGCCTCTTCGGGCACCTGCAGGATTTCCCGCAAATGGACCAGGGGCAAAACCTCGCCGCGAATGTTGATAACCTCTTTCCCCTGGATGCTCTTGACGACCACTTCCTCAGCCCGTCTGATCTCTTCCACCCTCTCCAGGGGCAGGGCATAGACTTCAGAACCAAGGGTGATAAGGAGGGCCTGGATGATGGCCAGGGTCAAAGGTATTTTAATCCGAAAAACGGTCCCGACACCCAATTCGGTTTCCAAATCAATGGAGCCATTCAGGGACTCTATCTTGGTCCGCACTGCATCCAGGCCGACACCCCGGCCTGAGACACTGCTCACCCGGGCAGCTGTACTAAAGCCGGAAGTGAAGATAAGATTCAGGGTTTCCTCCTCCCCCATGGTCTCCGCTTCCGCAGGGGAAATGAACCCCTCCGCAATGGCCTTCTCCCGCAGCTTCTCCAGAGAGATGCCACGGCCGTCATCCTTAACTTCGATGACCACGGAATTGCCCTCATAATAGGCAAGCAAATCCAGCCTCCCCTGGGGCGGCTTTCCTGCAGCCACCCTGGCAGCCGGATCCTCGAGGCCGTGATCGACGGCATTGCGGATAATATGTACCAGGGGGTCGGCAAGTTCATCGATAACCCTCCGGTCCAATTCCGTCTCCTCACCACTGATCACCAGCTTTATTTCCTTGCCCATTTCCTTGGCCATATCCCTGATCATCCGGGGGAAGCGATTGAATACCTGGGCCACAGGCACCATCCGGGCCTGCATCACCACATCCTGGAGGGTGGCGGAAATCCTGCCCAGGCCCTTGAGGGCCTCCTCCACCTCGCTTCCCGAATGGAAGGCCAGAAGCTGTTCCAGCCGTGTTTTGGTGATCACAAGTTCACCGACCAGGTTCATCAATTGGTCGAGGCGTTCGATGCCAACCCGCACCGTCTGCCGCGCACTCATCCGTTCGTTCTCTGTGGTTTTCTTTGCAGGTCCGGGACTTTCCTCCCCCGCCGGCGCCAAGGCAGGAGCCTTAGGGTCCGGTGGCAGGTTGAGGGCCGTCAGCTCATACCGCTCAATTTCCGCCAGGCCCGCCATAATCTTTCTTATCCCTTCCTCGCCTGACCGGCAGACCAGGACGACCACAAAGTCATCGCTGAACTTTTCCTCTTCCAGGTCTTCCACACTGGGAACCGTCTTGATTATTTCCCCCAGCTGTTCCAGGCTCCTCAAGATCACGTAAACCCTGGCCCTTTTGAGAAGGCATTCGGCTTGCAGCCAGATCCTAATTTGAAAGACGCCAAAACCCTCTTTCTGGGCCCGGGCAATTACCCTGCTTTCATATTCGTTGAAGGTAATGGCATCAACCCTTTCCTCCTCGGTCCTGGAAGGCTGGGCTTGTCCGCTACCAAAGCCTTCGAGCCTGGCAAGGAGGGAAGCAATTTCTCCTCTGTCGGGTGTGCTGCCCTCTGCCACATGCTGGACCAGGCCGGATAGGGCATCAACACTGGCCAGGAGGAGATCAAAGAAGGAACCCTCCGCTTTAACCTTATCCTGCCGCACCTGATCCAGGAGATTCTCCAAATGATGGCTGAGAATGGTTATATCCTCCAGCTCCATAGTCGCCGCCATTCCCTTCAGGGTATGGGCAATGCGGAAAACTTCCTGGACCATATCTTTATCCTCTGGGTGGCGTTCCCACTGCAACAGGACATGATTAAGGTTTTCCAGATACTCCTGGGCTTCATCCACAAACTGTTGCAGGTACTGGGATTTATCGAACACCTTACTCCCTCCTCATCCCTATCGTTTCCCATAGGCTGTCCCTTCACAACAACCCCTTGCGCCGCATCTCCCGCTGCATGGCAAAAATAAACTTGATTATATTATCCCTTTCCTGTTCCGTCAGGCCGATAAATTCCACCGCCCACTCCCAACGGCTCCTCTGCCCTGCCACTGGCTCTACCCGCAGCACCTGGGCCTCTGTTTCCAGATAAGGCTCCTGCAGCAGGGTCAGCTTGACTACTGTTCCCGGGCTGCAGCTCTTATTCATGACCAGTTTTGCCCCACCGGCACTGAGATCTACCACATTGCCCAACAGGCTATTATCGGGGGCATCGGGCAGCTCCACACTGGCCGGTATTAGGACCTCAATGCGCACAAAGCGCCGCCTTTGACAGCGAGCAATCTCCGTTGGATATTTGATTATCAGCTGGGGGGTAGGGTAGTTTAGATCCCCCACCACCGAAGTAGTAAAGGTATAAAGGGCAGTGGGCCCCGGGAGAAAAGCCTTCAGCCTTTGTCCCCTTGGAAAGGTAACAAACCGCCCTCGAAAGATAGGAACTGCTATGGACAGGGTGTCCCGGCCAACCTCTGTTATATAAGTCGCATACACTGGCTTTCGCTTCGTGCGCAGGGAAGATGAAAGTGGCTGTACCTCAAGCTTCTGGTTGACTTTGAAAATATTCATTTCCTCGCTCCCTCCTCTTCCCTTTCCTGGCCAAAATTCCATTCCCTTAACATATACCTTCCAGATGTGCCGAAGGGCCGCCCCCTTTACCTGCGGAATAAACCTAGCATCCTCTGGAAAAAACTCGTAAGCTTATCCCCTTTGGCAAGTGTCCCTTCCCCAGCTAGAAAATTCTTCGCCACCTGCCGCAGGCACTGGCTGGCCGGCGACCGGGGATAGGCATAGAGGAAGGGTTTCTGGGCCTTAACGGCCCTAGAGATCGATGCATCCTCGAGGATGTAGCCAAAATCACAAAGCTCCAGGGATAAAAACTCCCGGGCTACCAATCGCAATTTCCTGACCACCTGCCTGGCTTCCTGGGCGTTTACTACCCGGTTTACCAGCAGGCGCACGACGGCATCCCGATTTTTACTGGCGATTACCTTCAAAAGGGCATAGGCATCGGTGATGGCGGTAGGCTCCGGTGTTGTGACGACAATGATATCCGTGGCCGCCAGGACAAAGCCCAGTACGTGGCGGTTAATACCGGCACCTGTATCGAAGAGAACATAATCACTCACGTCCTCTAGCTGCTGGAGCTGGGACAAAAAGTTTCGCAGCTGCCAGTCGGGTAGATCCAGGAGTTCCTCAACACCGGAGCCGCCGGCGATGAGATTGATCCCATATTCGGAAACAATTATGTCTTGCAGTCCCCTTTCCCCCCTGACCACATGGGTAAGGGTGAAGGGGGGGATAATTCCCATGATAACATCAACATTGCCCAAGCCCAAATCGGCATCAAAGACCAATACCTTTTTCCCATATTCTTTGAGGGCCAAAGCCAGGTTCACAGCCAGGTTGCTTTTGCCTACTCCACCCTTGCCGCTGGTTATGGCCACGACCCGGCTGCCCGTCATATGGAGACTGGGCTTGGCCCTTCCCATTTTTTCTACCAGCTTGCGCAGTCCCTGGGCCTGATCTGCCATGATCTAAATTTCCCCCAGTATTAGTTTGGCAATTGTTTCCGGCACGGCAACCTCGATATCGTCGGGTACATTCTGCCCCGTTGTAACATAGGTAAGGGGCTTCCCCGTTGCTTTAACTACATTGAAAATAGTGCCATAGCTGGTGGTTTCATCCAGTTTTGTAAAGACCAGGGCATCATAGTTGACCCGCCGAAATTTCTCTGTAATATCTAATAAATCCCGGTGCTTTGTGGTTATACTCAGCACCAGCAGGGTTTTTATCTGCACGGAGGGACTGAGAATATTCCTCAGTTCCGACAGCTGAACAATACTGTGCTGGCTCCTACCAGCAGTATCTATTAAGACCAGATCCTTGTCCCCATGCCGCCTGAGGGCCTCTTCCAGCTCCTTTCCTTCCAGGACCACTTCCAGGGGCACATCAATTATTTCAGCATAGCGCCGCAGCTGTTCAACGGCGGCTATTCTATATGTGTCGGCCGTGATCAGGGCTACCTGCCGGTTTTCCAGCAAAGCATATTTGGCCGCCAATTTAGCAATGGTAGTTGTCTTTCCCACACCCGTGGGTCCGACCAGGGCTATCACCTGCTGCCCACTGCCGGCGAGGGGTGAAATGACCTCCAGGTCGGCGGCGATAATTCTTTCCAGGCAGTCCTTAACCTGCCGGTAATCATGCAAATCCTCCTCGGGAAGAAAAGTTATAACCTTGTTGACCAGATCTGCAGCATTCTCCGCCGTTACCTCATTTTCTACCAAGCGGTTGTTAAAATCAGCCAGGAGTTGATAGGTGGCAAAGAAATCCGCCTCATTTTCCCTTTCTGCCCTTTTCGCCAGACCAGCCACCATCTGTTTTATTTCATCCAGTTCCTTTCGCATCTCTGTCAGCATTGCCCCTTCCCCCTTTTCCCTGGGCAAGGGTGCAGGGGGAGCTGGAGGCCGGGGGCGCGGAGGAGGCGCTTCCGGGAGGCCGGCAGTAACCTCAACGACCTCCTGGGCAAAGAGACCCAGGAAGCCACCCTTTCTGCGCCGTTTCGTATCTAAAATAATGGCATTCTCGCCCATTTCGGCCTTTACCTGTTGGATGGCATGTTGAAGGTTTTCGGCCACATAGCGCTTTATTTTCATAGGATGCCCACCCTTCCGATTACCTGCACCTCTAGGTCAGCTTCCAGCTCATTATAAGATAACACCGGCAAGCGGGGAAACTGTTTTTCCAGAAAGCGGCGAAGATAAAACCTGATTACAGGACTGCAGAGAAGGACTGGCTGATAACCCCGGTCAACAGCTCCTTGAAATTCGTCCTCTACCGCCCGGAACAGTTTTTCTGCCTCCTGGGGGGCCAGGGCCAAATAATTCCCATAATCGGTCTTTTGCAGGGCATTTCGGAGCAGCTCTTCCAGCCTAGGATCCAGGGTAAGGACCGGTAAAGGACCACTTTCGGGCCGGTACTGCTGGGATATCTGCCGGGCCAGGGCCTGCCTGACATATTCCGTCAGTATGTCGGTGTCCTTGGTCAATGGCCCGTAATCGGCCAGGGTTTCCAGGATAGTAACCAGATCCCGAATGGAAACCCTTTCCCGAAGGAGATTGGCCAGGATCCTCTGCACCTGCCCCAGACCCAAAATAGTCGGGACCAATTCATCGACGACGGCCGGATGGCTTTCCCGTAAGGAATCGAGGAGGGTTTTCACTTCCTGCCGGCCCAGGAGTTCGTGGATATGCTCCTTTATAACCTCCGTTAGATGGGTGGCCAGCACCGCCGGCAAATCCACCACCGTATAATTGGCCCGCTCCGCCTCCTGGCGCCTTTCCTCAGGGATCCACAAGGCCGGCAGGCCAAAGGTTGGCTCCCGCGTTGGAATTCCATCCATTTCCTTGCCTTCCTCTTCTGGCCGCATGGCCAGCAGATAGCCGGGTAATAATTCGCCGCCGGCGGCCTGTAAACCCCGGATACTGATGCTGTATTCGTTGGGTGCCAGCTGCATATTATCCCGCACCCTTACCGTGGGGACCAAAAAGCCTAACTCCAGGGCCAGCTGTTTCCTCAACAGGACAATTCTTTCCAGCAAGTCCCCACCCTGCTGGGGATCGGCCAGGGGAACCAGGGCATAGCCCAGCTCTATTTCCAGGGGATCTACCTGTAAAAGGGCCGTCATATCCCTCTGGGTCAGATATAGATCTCCCCTTTCTTCTTGTTGGGGTACCTCAACTTCCTCCCCCCTATCTACAGGGGCAGTAGTGAGGGTGTAGGCCAGAAAACCGGTAAAGCCGGCCAGGACGAAGAAGGGAATTCCGGGTAAACCGGGGACCAGTCCCAGTAAAAGCAAAACCACCGTCGCCACCATCAAAACCCGGGGCTGGGACAAAAGCTGACCCGTCAATTCCTGTCCCAGATTACTTTCCGAGGCCGAACGGGTAACGATGATGCCCGTAGCCGTCGAAATCAACAGGGCCGGAATTTGGGAGACCAGGCCATCGCCAACGGTCAGGAGGGTGTATTTTTGTAAGGCCATATCCCAGGACAAGCCCTGCTGGACGATACCAATGATGAAGCCCCCACCGATATTAATCAATGTGATTATGATGCCGGCAATGGCATCCCCCTTGACAAACTTACTGGCCCCATCCATGGCCCCATAAAAGTCGGCTTCCCGCCGGACTTCCAGCCTCTTTGCCCTGGCTTCCTCTTCGGTTATAATGCCCGCATTGAGATCGGCATCGATACTCATCTGCTTCCCCGGCATAGCATCAAGGGTGAAGCGGGCGGCAACCTCCGATACCCTCTCTGCCCCCCTGGTAATGACGATAAACTGGATAATAATTAAGATCAAAAAGATAATAAAGCCTACTACCGGGTTACCACCCACTACAAACTGACCAAAGGACAGGATGACCCGCCCGGCATAGCCTTCCAGGAGGATGAGCCTGGTAGTAGAAACATTGAGGGCCAGGCGAAAAAGGGTGGCAATTAAGAGCAGAGAAGGAAAAACGGAAAAGTCCAAGGGATGGAGGGTATTCATGGCAAGCAGCAAGACAAGCAAAGAAAAGGTGATGTTAAAGGTCAGCATTATATCCACCAGCAAGGTCGGCAGAGGGATGATCATCATGATTATTATAGTAATCACAACTACGGCAACAAATATATCACTGTAGCGTAAAAGGCCAAGGGAAGAGCCTGTAGGTGCTGCCAATCTTACCCCTCCTTCCCAAGGTAATAATGTCTGTTCTGCATCTGGTAGATAAAGGCCAGGACCTCGGCTACTGCCTGGTAAAATTCTGGGGGGATCTCCTCGCCAATTTCCGCCCCCCAGTAGAGGCCCTGGGCCAAGGGCCTGTTCTCTACCAGGGCAATTTCGTGGGCCCTGGCTATATCCTTAATCCGCTGGGCAACATACCCCCTCCCCTTGGCCAGGACCACCGGGGCCGACATTTCCCCGGCATCGTATTTCAGGGCCACAGCATAATGGATGGGGTTGGTAATGACAACATCGGCCCTGGGCACATCCTCCATCATCCGCCGAGAAGCCAGCTGGCGCTGGCGCTCCCTTATCTTAGCCCGGATTTGGGGATCCCCCTCGACCTCCTTCAATTCATCCTTCAGTTCCTGTTTGGACATCATCAGGCTCCGTTCGTATTCCCACCGTTGATAATAAAAATCCATGATACCCAGGGCTAAAAGGACGGCACCGCTATTTAAACCCAACTTTAGAGTCAGATACCCAATAAACCTGGTCCCCTCCTTTAGCTCCATTAAAGCAAGGACGGAAACTGGCTTAAGGAACTGGCGGAGGAGAAGGTATGTTGTGATGAGAACAATGACCAGCTTAGCCAGGGACTTGATCAGCTGCACCAAAGCCCGCCGGGAGAATATGCGCTTAAAGCCTTCAACAGGGTTAATCCGTTCCAGTTTAAAGCGCAGGGGCTCCCCACTCAGGACAAATCCTGTCTGGGAAACATTGCTTATCAGGCCAACAACCAAGACCAGGGTCAACAGGGGAAAGGTCAGGCGCAAAAAGGAAAGGACTACGGTAACCACAATTCCCGATAAACCAGCAATGCTGACCAGCTGTTCCGGCTGCTGGGAATAGACCCAGACAACAAGCTTCTGAAATTCCCCCACCATATAAGGAAAGAACAAATACAGGCCAGCAAAGGCTGCCATCAGCAGGAGGGCAGAGGCAAGTTCCTGACTTTTAAAGACCTGACCTTTCCGCCTGGCCTCCTCCCGCCGCCGCGGTGTAGCTGGCTCCGTTTTCTCCTGGGCAAAGAGCTGCAGGTCAATAGTCCGCCGGGATACCTGTGCCACCCTATTCCCTTGCAGAATCAGCCCTCCCCTTTTCAGCTTGACCCTGTACATCTGGAACACCCCTATTTCCCGTGCCAAAGCAGCAATTATGCCTAAGGAGCTCCCTGCCCCCTTTCCCCTCCCCTGCCTAGTAGCCCATAGCCCGGAGCAGCAGTTCCAGGTTGGCAAAGATTTGCTGGAATAAAAGGCGCAATACGGTAGCGAAGAGGGGCAGGGTTACCAAAATTGTCCCCATCCCGACTAAGATCTTGACGGGAATTCCCAGTACAAAAACATTCATCTGGGGCACGGTCCGGGCCACAATCCCCAGGGCGACATCGGTAAGAAAGAGTACCCCCGCCACCGGAAGGGCAATCTGGAGGGCAAAGGCCAGTATCTGGGTAAACAAGCCCCCCAGATTCGACCAGAGGGAGACGGGAAAGGACAGGGTTCCCGGGGGGATGAGGCGAAAACTCCGGGTCAGGGCCATGAGAAGGTAATGGTGGCCATCACTTAAAAGGAATAACATGGTAGCAAAGAGGTAGAAAAAGTTGCCCAGCAATGGCACTTGCATTCCCGATTGGGGATCCAGCACGTTGACCATACCAAACCCCATCTGGGTGTCTATTATCTGCCCGGCCGCCTGGATGGCATGAAAGAGTATGAGGCTGGTTACTCCCAGAAGCAGGCCGAAGACCGTCTCCTTAACTACCAAAAGGACATAGGGCAGGCCCCAAGTGATTGGCGGCGTCTGCTCCTGAACCATGGGCAGCAAAGCCAGGCTCAGAAGTAAACTAAAGAAAATCTTTACCTGGGGGGAGATGGTCCTGCTGCTCCAAAAGGGAGCAGTGGTCAGCATCGCCCCAATGCGGGTCAGGATCAGGAGGAAAACCTGCAAGCCCTCCTGTACTAAGACGATAGACGGCACCCTTCCCTCCTCCTACTGTATATAATAAGGGATATTCACCAGGAGTTCATGGGCAAACTGCAACAAGACTGTAAGCATCCAGGGCCCCCACAGGACAAGAGCAGCGAGAATGGCCAGGATCTTGGGAATAAAGGTAAGGGTCTGTTCCTGGATCTGGGTCGTCGCCTGGAAAAGGCTGACGATAATGCCAACCAGAAGGCCCGAGGCAAGCATGGGACCTGCCACCTTGATGAGAGTCAGCAGGGCATTCTGCCCCAGGGCTATGACAAACTGCTCATTCAAACTGCAGCCCTCCCCTAGTTAAAACCTAAAATTAAGGACCTCACCACCAGATGCCAACCATCGACCATAACAAAGAGCAAAATCTTAAAGGGCAGAGAGATCATCACGGGGGGCAGCATCAACATCCCCATGGACATCAGGGTGCTGGCGACTACCATATCAATAACGAGAAAGGGAATGTAGATTAGAAAACCGATCTGGAAGGCCGTTTTCAGCTCACTGATTATAAAGGCCGGGATTAAAACATAGGTAGGGATGTCCTCGGGCCCCTGGGGGCGCTCCAGGTCCACCAGGCTGACAAATAGGGCCAGATCCTTTTCCCTGGTCTGGCGAAACATAAAAGACCGCACCGGTTCCACTGCCTCGGCCACCGCTTCCTCATAGGGTAACTCACCCGCAAGATATGGCTGCAGGGCCAGCTCATTGACCTGCTGCCAGTAGGGGGCCATGGTAAAGAAGGTGAGGAAGAGGGCCAGGGCTATGATCACCTGGTTAGGGGGCATATTCTGGGTGGCCAGGGCGCTGCGCACAAAGGAAAGGACAACTACGATCCTGGTAAAGGAAGTGACCATAATCACAATGGCCGGAGCCAGGGATAAGATGGTCAAAAGAAACAGAATCTGCAGGGTTAAGGCCACATCCTCCGGTTCTTCCAGGCCCAAACTGGGCAAATCGATGGGCTGTGCTTTGGTCAGCCCTGCCAGAAGGAAGGTCAATAGCAGAGCTAAACTCAGGATCAAATATAGCTTGAGTGCCCTTTTCCTTACCCTCATCGACTATTGCTCCTTCCCTTGCTGCAGGTCTGAATCCGGTTTTCCCCTTTTCTTAAGGCCCTCAAGCTGGGCTTCCAGTATGGACAGGGGTAAAAAAACACCTTGCCTTTGGCTGGCAAGAACCCTGGCAAAGGCCCTTTCCTTTTCCTGTTCTTGTAAAGCCAGCAGTAAGTCGGGATCGTCAACCCTCTCCAGGAGGGAAATGCTATCACCGGTGACCCCCAGGACAAAAAACTGACTGCCGATGCGCAGGATGTAGATATCCCTGTTGGCACCTAGGGACAACCGGTCCATAACCGCCAAATACTTTGCCTCCATGGCGCTGCCCCACCTGGCCTTTAAAAAACGGGCTACTAGATAGAAGAGGGCGATGACCAGGGCCAGGGAAAAAATGAGCTGGGTGACAACCCGCAGGGGACTTATCTCTGCCGGCTCCTCCGGCCCGGCATAGGCAGGGAGAAATTCTTCTCCGTCGGTGGCACCGGCAATACCCCAGCTGCAGAAAAATATACATACCATGAGGACTCCCACACGCCAGTAGGCTTTCTTCATCTTCCTCCCCCTAGGCCAAAGCCTTGCGTACTGCCTCTATCACCCTTTCAGGCTGGAAGGGTTTTACAATAAAATCCAGGGCCCCGGCCTGAATGGCATCTATTACCATGGCTTGCTGCCCCATGGCGCTGCAGATGATGATCTTGGCCTCTGGATCAAAGTTTTTAATTTGTTTTACCGCCTCGATCCCGTCCATTTCCGGCATAGTAATATCCATGGTAACCAGATCGGGCTGCAGCTCCTTATATTTTTCTAGGGCCTTTTTCCCGTCCTCTGCCTCACCAACTATTTCAAAATCATTTTTTGTCAGGATATCCTTGAGCATCATGCGCATAAAGGCAGCGTCATCGACAACAAGAATTCTGTGTGCCATGTGTCAATCCTCCTTAGTCCTTTTTCCCTAGATTTGTCATTGGAGGGTTTTAACCCGTTCCTGGATTCCCACAATATTGGTTACCCGTACACCGAAATTTTCACCGATTACCACCACTTCCCCCTGGGCAATCAGTTTCCCATTAACTAAGATGTCCACCGGCTCACCGGCCAGCTTGTCCAACTCCAGGATGGAACCTACCCCCAGTTCCATGATTTCTTTGAGCACCCTCTTTGTCCTACCCAGTTCCACGGAAACCTCCAGGGGAATGTCAAGCAACAGATCCATATTCCCCTGCTCCCCGGCCCCTTCCTGGGTCCTGAGGGGGGCAAACTGAACCGGGTGGACAACGGGCTGCGGTTGGGGGCTGGCAGCCACTGGCTCGCCTACAGGTTTCCTTGCCGGTTCAACCTCTTCCCGGGATGCCTGGGGTTGGGCCACCGGCTCAGGTACCTCTTCTGCTGCTCCTGCTGCCCCCAGGAGGCTTTCCACCATTCCCTTGGCGAAGGAAACGGGCAGGAGCTGCATGATTACACTGTCCACCAAATCTTCTATAATGAGTTTAAAACTAACCCGCACAATAATGTTTTCTCCATCATCGGGTATAAACTTGTCGGCTTCCTCCTTTTTAAAATCGACCAGCTCAACCCGGGGCGGCAGAATGGAAATTACTTTATCAAACATGGTGGAGATAGCCGTTGCCGCCGACCCCATCATCTGGTTCATAGCTTCACCGATGGCACTGAGCCTTATTTCATCCAGCTCAACCTCTTCCTCCGGGTCCTGCCCCAGCATCAGCTGGGCGATTATGCCGGCATCCCTTTCCCGCATGATCAGGAGGTTCATCCCCTCCAGCCCCTGGCTGTAGCGGACCTCTACGGCCAGATGGGGCACAGGATAATCCTGGGGCAGCCTCTCCCTTTCGACAAGGGAAACACTGGGCGTAGTAATCTTCACCCTGCGCCCGATTAGTTGGGACATGGCCGTGGCCGCCGAACCCATGGCAATATTGCCAATTTCCCCTAAGGCATCCTTCTCCTCCAGGGTAAGCTCTTCCATCTCTTTGTGGGACTTATCGCTATTGAGTAGGGCATCTATTTCTTCCTGGGAAAGCAGGTGCTTACCCATTGTCATCACCCTCCCTTCTTATTGCTGTAATCTCAACTGCCAATTTTTCTCCCACCAACCCCGGACGGGCCTTAAACTTTGGTCGGTCTACAATCAGCACATCTATATCGCCAGAGGCCTTACTCTCCAGGGCTATCACATCCCCCACCTGCAGCTGCAGCAGCTCGCCGGTGGTGATGGTAGAACGACCAATTTCCACAACTATTGGAATCTCGGCATTGCCGAGACGCCGGAGCAGATTCTTCTGTTCCGTTCCCTGGACGCCTTCCTGCTCCGTCTTAGAAAACCAATAGCGGGCACTTAATTTCCCGGTAATCGGCTTCAACAATATGTAGGGAAAACAGAGATTCATCAGCCCCTTAACCCCTTGAATGGCCACTTCCAGGGAAACAAGGGCGACCATTTCGTTCCCGGCGATGATATGGACGAATTGGGGGTTAAGCTCTAAACCGGCAACACTGGCTCGCATGGGCAGGATATGGTGCCAGGCTTCAGCCAAGATCCTGACCACGCGGCTGGTCAATTTCATAATGATCGTTTGTTCAATGTCCGTCAGGGGACGCCTCTTTTCAGCACCGTCCCCCTTCCCTCCCAGCAGGCGTTCGAGGATGGCAAAGGCCAGGACCGGGTTCATTTCCAGGAGCATCTCCCCGCCCAATTCCTCTATTCGCACCAGGGCCATAACGGTTGGTACAATGAGGGAGCGAATAAACTCATCATAGGAAAGCTCCTGTACAGAAAGCAATTTGACATCTACTGCCGTCCGCAGCTGGGCGGAAAAAAAGGTGGAAAGGAGGCGGGCGAAGTTCTCGTGGATCATCTCTATGGTCCGGATCTGTTCCTTGGAAAACCGGTTGGGGCGGAAAAAGTCGTAGACCTTGACCTTCTTTTCTCCCTCTTCCTTCATCCGCTCCGCAGAAATATCTCCCGACGTGAGGCTTTCCAAGAGTTCATCTATTTCTTGTTGAGATAAAATATCTTGCATATCCTGTCCCCCCTCAATGGGAGATGAGAAACTCGGTAAAGTAGACGGCATCGACACTATCTTCGGGTAAATGCCGGTTTATTCGCCTTCTGATTTCTGCCTTCAGTTCTTCATAACGATTTTGATCCTTCAGCTCATCTGGCGTCTTACTGCGGAGAAAGGCTATGATTTCATCCCGCACAATAGGATCGTATGTCTCCATATTGTTTGCGATCTTGCCATTCCGCAAATCCAATGTTATCACCGCTTTGAGTACTACCCTTCCCTGGTCCCCGGCCAAATTGACATAAAAGGGTTCCAGGGCATACATGGGACCGGGCTCCGGTGGCTTCTCCGGATCTGCTCCCCGCCCCAGGTGGCGAACTGTTATATAGATCCCTCCCAGGGCGGCAAGACACAGTACTATAAGGACTATCACGAGGGCACGGAGCCAAATATTTCTTTTTCCCCTCTCTTCTGCACTCATTCCCAACCAGCCTCCTCTCCCGGTATCCATTCCTCTGGTTCCCCGCTGTTCCAGAACTCCCGCAAAACTACCAGATCAACCCTGCGGTTTAAGGGTTGTCCTCCCGGCTTATTGGGTGCAATGGGCCTGAATTCCCCATAGCCAATGACTGCGAACTGGTCGGGTGAGAAGGAATAGGACTCCAATAAAAACCTGACCACCGTGGCTGCCCGGGTGCTGGAAAGCTCCCAGTTGGAAGGATAACGATATGTATTGATGGGCAGATCGTCGGTATGCCCTTCCGCCCTGATCTGATTGGGCAAGCCCTCCAGTATTTCAGCAACCTTAACAAGGATTCCTTTGCTCTCCTCCTTTAACTCGGCACTGCCCAGGTCAAAGAGAACAGTATCCAAAAAACGAATCACCAGTCCCCTTTCTTCCAGGGATACTAGAACCTGTTCTCCCAGGCCTTCAGCCTTGATAAAGGTTTCCAACTCAGTCATTAAATCCCCCAGCCGGCGTTGTTCCGCCAGCCACTCTCCCTCAAGCTCCCCCGATAAGATGGTTTCTTCCTGAATGATGTCCAGGGTCGTGCCCCCTTCCAGCAGGCCCAGGGCATCCTGGAGGGAAAAGAGTACAGCCTGGAACTTGCTGATATCCGTGGTAGAAAAGGCAAAGAGCAGGACAAAGAAGGTCAACAGCAGTGTCACCATATCACTGTAGGTCAACAGCCAGTTTCCAGCTTCAGGTAAATCCCTCTTCCTTCTTCTAGAGTACTTCCCCATAGCTCTCTCCTGCTTTCCGGCTCTCCCGCTCGGCCTCCAGAGCGAGGCGATCTGGCGGGGCTAGGAAGGCCTTCAATTTTTCCTCTACAATCCGGGGGTTTTCCCCTGCCTGTATAGAGAGGACGCCTTCTATAATCAATTCTTTGACTAAAATCTCCTGTTCACTCCTGATGGCCAGCTTCCCAGCCACCGGGACACAGATTAGGTTGGCAAAGAGGACGCCGTAAAAGGTGGTGATCAAGGCAACGGCCATGTGGGGACCGATATTGTCGGGCGAGTCCAGTTCCCGCAGCATATTGATCAGGCCGATCAGGGTGCCCACCATACCAAAGGCCGGGGCAAAACTGCCCATAGTAAGAAAAATGCTCTGCCCGGAACGGTGGCGCTCTTCTAAGAAGGCCAGCTCTGTTTCCAAAATGCTGCGGACCAGCTCCGGATCAGAACCGTCCACCACCAGCTGTATCCCCTTTTTGAAAAAATCATCTTCCATTTTTTCGGCTTCTTCCTCCAGGGCCAGCAAGCCTTCCCGCCGGGCCTTATCGGCGAAGGAGACCAGCATGTTGATCACCGCCGCCGGCTGCATAATATCCTTGCGGAAGGCATTGCGCAGTACCTTCATGACACTGATGATCTGGCTCATGGGATAGTTGATCAGGGTAGCTGCCATGGTGCCGCCGATGGTGATCATCAAGGAAGGCACATCCCAGAAGGTTTTCAGACTGCCAGTAGAAACAATGGCACCAAAGATCAAGGCCATACCTACCACAATGCCGATAATTGTTGCAAAATCCATCAAGTCACCCCGTTTCAACGGGATGGGCGGGGCAGGTTTATGCCCCACCCTTCCCCCTTACCCTGTTACCTTTTCAGGTTTACAAGCTCCTGGAGCAACTCATCGGAGGTGGTTATGATCCGGGAGTTGGCCTGGAAGCCCCGCTGGGTGATGATCATGTCTGTAAACTCCTGGGCCAAATCCACATTGGACATTTCCAGGGAACTGGGACTGATGGCCCCCAAGGAGCCCTGCCCCGCCACCCCTATCTGGGCAGGTCCAGAGTTGTTGGACTCGGAAAAGAGGGTGTTGCCCAAATTGTTCAGTCCCTCGGGATTGGCGAAGTTAGCCAGGACCAAGCGGTAGAGGGGACGGCTTTCCCCGTTTGAATAGACCCCCGTTATTACCCCGCCGGTGTCAAAGAATACCTCCACCAGGTCTCCCTTGGTGTATCCGTCCTGGGTTAGTTCCATGTAGGACTCGCCTTCGGCAGCGTACTGGGTGAGGGCGGAGAAATCCAATGTCAGATCCATATCTTGGCCGAAGAAATCTTCCATAGTATATAGCCCATCTTCCTCAACAATCTTACCGTTATCTTGAAAACTAATCTGCCCTTGAGCAGAACCGCCATCCCACGTTGCCGTCCAATTCCAAGTATTAGCTGTGTTTTCATCTTTGGTAAATCTAAAGGTCACCGTCTTGGCTACCCCCAGCTGATCATAGACCGTTATACTCCGGACATACCCGCTGCCAGCGTCGGCGTCGGCGGCCAGGTTGCCGGTAAACACTACCTCCCCGGTTTGCCGCGGGGGGGCCTGCTTGTCCTCACCAAAGAGCTTTATGTCGCTTATCTCCAGGGCCCATTCCCGGGTCACCGGATCAAAGCGCTGGCCCCGGACCACCAAGCCGGCTCCGTTGACCAGGGTCCCGTCGCCATCCCAGCCGAAGGCCCCCGCCCGGGTATAGAGGTGACTCTCCCCCACACCCCGGAGGATAAAGAAGCCCGCACCATCTATGGCCAGGTCTGTGGTCCGCCCGGTGCCTTCCAGACTCCCCTGGGTATGGAAAGTATCTATGGCACCGATATTCATCCCCAAACCTACCTGCATGGGGTTGGTACCTCCCCTGCCCTCCCCAGGCCGGCTGGCTCCCCGCATGGTCTGGCTCAAGGCTTCCTGAAAGGTTACCCTGCTCCGCTTAAAGCCGTGGGTATTGACGTTGGCGATGTTGTGGCCTATTACATCCATCCGTACCTGGTGGTTGCGCAGTCCAGATACGGCTGCAAACATGGAACGCAGCATTCTCATCCCTCCCATTATGGCCGCCTCTGTCGGTCGGCGGCTTCCAGGGGCCTCCTTTTAGAGGTCCAGCCCCTACTTGACTATTACCGCACTGTCGATATTGGTAAAGACATGTTCCTTCATGCTCTCTCCGTCCATGGCCGTTATGACCGTCCTGTTTTTAACGCTGACCACAAAGGCCAGTTCATCCATCAAGACCAGGGAATCCCTGGCGCCCTTACTGGCTGCCCTCTCAACTGCAGCCTGCAGGCGGCCCACTTCGCCGGCCGTCAGGGTTATATTCCTGGTCTGGAGGCGCTCGAGGGCATGGCGGGAAAACTTGATCTCCCCCTGAACCCGCTCCAGGACCCTGGCGAAATCCTCGCCGGCCGGAGTTTTACTTCCCCTGTCTGGTCCTTTAGGCCTATAATCAGGTGGCAGTATCGGTTGCGGTACCCGATAAATCCTCTCCCTCATCTCCATTTCCACCCCCTGTCACTGCAGCTACCCTCACCTGCAGCACCTGCCCCAGCCCTACCCGCTGTCCGTCGACCAGCAGGACAGGTCGGCCATCCTCGTAGGTTACTCCCTCAACCAGACCGGTGACAAGGCCTTCCTCGGTCTGGATAACCACTTCCCGTCCCAGAAGCTGCAGCCCCTGGTAGGACAGGCTGCTTTCCAGCAGCATGGCGATGGCAGTGAGCCGGCTGTTGGTTTCCTGGGCGGCCTCCAGCTGGGAAAACTGGGCCAGCTGGGCAATAAACTCATGGTCTTGCACAGGGTTTAGAGGATCTTGATACTGGATCTGGGTTAAAAAGAGTTTCAGGAAATTATCCAGACTGGCCAGTGGGGGGGAATTCTCCCCGGTCCTCCCCTGGGTGCTGGCAGTGGAAGCAGTGGTGGCACCTGTTACGTACATCCCGTCACCTCCCCAACCCCTTCTGCCAAAGTCCCTTGCCGCAAAGGGGTTACCCTAGACTAAATAATCGAAGCCTTCCCTGGACAGGATAGGGCCCGATCCCGTCCATTCCTCATCGGAGCTGCCCCTGTTCCCAGGGGTAAAAGGCGCCCCTTGCTGGTAAAGCCAGGGGTTACCCTGACTGCCGGTGTCCCCTCCACCCTGCTGATCGACCAAGACATCGACGGCAACACTATCCAGCTGCAGCCCCTGCTGGGACAGGGTCTCCTGCAGGGCCGGCAGGTGGGCGGCCAGAAGTTCCCTTACTTCCTGGTTTTCTACCACCAGCCGGGTAGAAAGGCTGCCCTTCCGGTAGACAAACTCCACTTGCATTTTCCCTAACGCTTCCGGCTTTAATTGTATGCTCAGCTGGGTTTCCCCCCGCTCCCGGGCCAGTTCCACCCTGGCTACCAGCCTGTCCATAAAGTCGGGTTGAGCCACATCCAGGGGTAGTGTTTTCCCCGGGGCAGGCTGCACCGTCTCCGGCTGGAATTCGGCAGCGGCAGTTGCGGTAAAGAAGGGGGGCGAAGTTGTTTCTGGAGCAGGAGGCCTGACTTTTAGGTCCTCCCCCTTTATTGCTCCTCCCTCTCCCCTGGCCCCGGACGGCTCCCCTGCCAGGGGTTTATCCTTCCCTCTGGCAGTTTCTCCTGCCCTTAACCCTTCAGTGTCCAGACCGGCAATACCGGTTTTTGCTTCCGGGGGCAGGCCATCCCCACTGGCCGGACTGGCTGGAAGCTCCTCCCCTCCTTCCCGGGGAAGGGAAAGTTTCCGGCCCTTTTCAGCAACCAGCTGGTCCAGCTGGACTTCTCCCCCGGTCAGGTTAAAGACCCTGGGTTCAAGCTCCCCTGTTCCCCCCTCAGACGCCGGAGGGAAGGGCAGCTCTGTTTCCTGGTCCACAGCAAGTTCTTGATTCTCTACCGGTAGGGGTGGGTGATGGGCCAACAGGGGCTCTGCCAGCAATTCCCCTTCCCTTTCCTGGCCTGGCTCCCCGCCCCCGGCTGGTGGCCAGGGGGAAAGCTGGGTTTGTTCCCCGAGCAGCAGGGCCAAAAGGAGGGAAAAGGCTGGATCATTCCCCCTTGTCCTTCCTTCCTCCGATTTCCCTTTGTAGATGGGGCCGGTCGCAGTGGAAACTCCCAATAGCTCCATGACATTATTCACCTCCTTTCGGGTTATTCAGGGCTCTGGTCAAGGCAGCTGCCTTGCTGGGATCCATTTGGGCAAGGATCCGGCCCGCCTGTTCTGGATTCAGGGCCAGCAGGATCTCCACGGCCTCCCCTTCGGAGAGCCTTTCCAAAATGGCGGCAGCTTCCTGGGGACGCATTTTTTCGTAGACTGCCCCTATCTGCCCTCGCTTCTCCCTTTCCTCCTCGAGCTCCCGCAGTTTTGCCCGCACCTCTTCCAGTTCCTGCAAAAGTTCTAACATTTCCCGGCTTTTCTCGGCCACTTCCCCCCGGAGGGTCGTATTCTCCCTTTTTAGCTCGGCCAGTTCCCTTTCCAACAGGACCAGCTCATCTGGTTCCTCGGGGGCTTCTTCCTCCCCGGAGCCTGACCCAAGGCGCTGCAGCCATGTTTCCTTTAAAGCATCTAAATCGATGATGTTCAGGTAGCCGAGGAGAAGGAGGGCCAGGCCAAGGAGCAGGGCCAGGATTATTACTACGACCACTCCCCAGAGGAAAAACCTTACCCATCTATTTTGCCGCCAGGTTATCGCCATTCCTAGTACCTCCGCTCCCTCAGCTCTCCTTACCCTCTGCAAACCGGAAAATGCTCATTTCATCTAAAAACCTTTGGGCCAGGATATTCTCCCTCTCCCTCTGCCTTTCCTCCCACTTTTCCACAAGTTTCTCCATTTTTTCCTTCTCCACCCGGCACCCTTCCCACTTCTCCCGGGCCTTGCGAACCCTGTCCCTGCTTCTTTCCACTTCCTCCAGCTGTTCCTCTATCCTGTCCTGGAGCCTGTCCAGGTAGCAGGAATACTGCCGGAGAAGGGCGGCGGGAAACTTAACTTCCTGCAGCAGCATGTTTTCCAGCTGCAGCAGTTCATCCTGGAGCCTCTGCAGCCTGTTTAACTCCTCCCTGAACTCTGCTATCCTCAGGCTCAAGACATCTTTGGCCTGCTGCTCCTGCTGCTTCCTGAATTCCAGGAGACGCCTAAACTTCACTTTTCCCTACTCTCCTTCAGCAAAGATTGCCTGCAGCCTTTGCCGGGTAGCCGTCAAACTTACCTCCTCCTCCACTCCCTGGCACAAGAATTCTTGAATACGGGGGTAGATAGCCAGGGCGGCATCGAGTTCCCCATTGCTCCCCGGTGTATAGGCGCCAATGTTGATCAGATCTTCGTTTTCCCTGTACAAAGCCAGGGCAGACCGCACCCGGGCAGCCAGCTCCAGGTGTCCGGGGGAAACCAAATCGATCATGAGACGGCTGACACTGGCCAGAATATCAATGGCCGGGTAATGGTTGGCATGGGCCAGGGAACGGGACAGGACAATGTGACCGTCGAGGATCCCCCGGACAGCATCGGCTATGGGATCGTTGGGGTCATCTCCTTCGACCAAAACTGTATAAATTCCCGTTATAGAACCCCTCTCCGCCGTGCCGGAACGTTCCAGGAGGCGGGAAAACATAGTAAAAACCGAAGGGGTGTAGCCCTTGCTGGTGGGCGGTTCCCCAGCAGCCAATCCCAGCTCCCGCTGGGCCATGGCCAGGCGGGTTAAGGAATCTACCAGGAGGAGGACATGCTTCCCCTGGTCCCGGAAATACTCGGCTATTGCCGTTGCCACAAAGGCACCCTTGACCCGGCAGAGGGGGGATTGATCTGAAGTTGCAACAACCAGTACAGATCGTCGCAAACCCTCTTCCCCCAGGACCTTTTCTAAAAAGTCCCTTACTTCCCGGCCCCTTTCCCCAATGAGGGCTATGACGTTGACGTCGGCCTCGGTATTTTTTGCCATCATTCCCAAAAGGGTACTTTTACCGACACCACTGCCGGCAAAAATACCCATTCTTTGCCCTCGCCCACAGGTAAGGAGGCCGTCCACTGCCCGCACACCCACAGGCATTATTTCCTTTATCCGGGGCCGCCGGAGGGGATGGGGGGGGGAGTTTTCCAGGGGATACTCCTCCCTGACGCCAATGGGACCCTTGCCATCTAAAGGTTGGCCGAGACCATCCAGGACCCGACCCAAAAGATCGGGCCCAACCCCAACGGTCAGGTATTTGCCTGTCGCCCTGACGGTAGCGCCCGGGGCAATCCCCTGCATGGAGGCAAAGGGAGTTAAAAGAAGATTGGGCGTCCGAAAGCCAATGACCTCGGCCCTCACTCCCCCATCGCCAACGAGACATACTTCCCCAACCTGGGCCGGTGGCCCCTGGGATTCAATCAGGGAACCTGCTACCCGGGTCACCTTGCCCAGGATCCGCATCGGCCTGACCTCTTCCAGGGCCTTTATGTATTTGTCCGCTGTAAAGACCTTATTCGCCACTGCCAAGCACTTCTTTCAAAGCCATTTCCAATTCTTCTAATTGGGTTGTAACCCTGGCATCGACGGTTCCTAGCTGGGTGTCGAGGATAAATCCCCGCTCTATCCCCGGATCGCCCTCCACACGAATTTTGGCCTGGGGAAAGAGCTGATTGAGTTGGGCTTCCCTCTCCTGCAGGTAGGCTAGGCGGTCGGGGTGAACGCGGAGCACTATCTCCTGCAGGGCATCGCCCAACTGTATCCCTTTCAACATATCCAGTAAAAGGGAAGGATCTAGGTCTAGCTGCTGGTTGACAATCTTTTCCGCCAGCGCCAGGGCCAGGTCAATTATCTCTGGCTCGGCAGAGCGGATAATTTCTTCCCTCTCCCGCCTGGCTTCCTCTATGAGGGCCGAGGCTTCTGCTTTCAGCTTTTGCGCCTCCTGCTCTCCTGCTTGATAGCCCTGGACAAAGCCCTCTTCAAAGGCCTTTTGTTTTATCATTTCTGCCTCTTGGGCGGCCTTTTCCAGTATTGAACGACTTTTCTCCTGGGCCTCAGAGAGCAAGGCGGTGGCCTTGCTCTCTGCCGTTGCCAAGACATAGTCGGAGAGTATCCGGTACTGGGCCTCATCGGTGGGAGTTCCTTTGCCGGCAGCAGGTTCCTGGTCCCTCGTCCGGGGCCCGATGGTGGAGACCTTTGTCGTCACCTGGACATCCTTTAATACCCTAGACAACGATCTCATCTTCACCACCCCGGGCAATTATTATCTCTCCCACCTCTTCCAGTTTCCGTATTGTATTAACAATACGCTGCTGGGCTTCTTCCACATCCCGCAACCGTACCGGACCCAGGTAATCCATTTCCTCCTGCAGGGTTTCCACCGCCCGTTTGGACAGATTATTGAAGATCTTTGTTTTAACTTCCTCGCTGGCCACCTTGAGGGCCATGGGCAGGTCCCTGGTCAGGTCGATTTCCCTCAAGACCCGCATTACTGCCTTATCATCAAGCTGGACAATATCTTCAAAGGTAAACAGCCGCCGTTTTATTTCTTCTGCCAGTTCGGGCTCCTGCTCTTCTAAATTTTCCAAAATGGTTTTTTCTGTGGCCCTGTCCACCTGATTGAGAACTTCAACCAAGGCCTCGACTCCACCCACCTGGGTGGAATCCTGTCCTGCCAGGGCTGACAATTTGGCTTCCAACACCCTTTCCACTTCATGGATGACCTCGGGAGAGGTGTGCTCCATGAGGGCGAGCCGTTTGGTCACGTCCACCTGCTTTTCCGGGGGCAGGGCCGTCAAAATGGTGCCCGCCTGTTCCGGTTGCAAGAAAGCCAATATCAGGGCAATGGTTTGGGGATGTTCGCCCTGGATAAAGGTCAGCAACTGCCCCGGATCGGTGGAGCGGATAAATTCAAAGGGCCTGACCTGGAGCGAAGCTGTCAGGCGTTCGATTATCTCCATCGCCTTCTGGCTGCCCAGGGCCCTTTCCAGGATCTCTTTCGCATAATCGATCCCCCCCTGGGCGATATATTCCTGGGCCAGGTACATATGATACAGTTCCCCCAGGATCTTATCCTTCTGTTCGGGGGGAACCGTGCGCATGCTGGCGATCTCCAGGGTCAGCTCTTCTATTTCATCCTCCCGCATATGCTTGAAGACCTCTGCCGATAGCTCTGGCCCCATGGCTATCAGAGCAATGGCTGCCTTCTCTTTTCCGGAAAGACCATGACGGGCCATCTATCCCACCCCTAATCCTCATGCATCCATGTACTCAAGAGCTGGGCCACCGTTTCCGGCTGCTGCCGGACCAGGCGTTCCACCTGTTCCTGAACCTGCTGCCTTTGGACAACTTCCTCGGGTTCCTCCTCCAGCTGGGCTACCGCCGCCTGTTCCTGCACAGCCCGGTATTCCTCTTCCTGTCTCCGCTGCCGCTGGCGGTACAGCTGGATGCCGGCAGCAAGCACCGCTCCTCCTATAAGGAGGTAAACTAACCAGGGCCACCAACTGGGTCTTTCTACGCCCACCACATCTTCCAGTTCCCCGAAGGGGCTCTCGGCAAAGGGGAGGCTCGTTACTATGACCTGGTCACCCCGATTATAGTCCATACCCACGGCGGCAGCGACGGTTTCCTCCACAGCCACCCGCTGCTCGGTACTCAGCTGGTCTTCATCGATGATCACGGCCACCGACATTCTTTTCACCTGGCCGGGGGCAACCACCAGATGTTCCCGTATCTCGCTGATATCATAATTCCTGGTAACTTCCCGCTCGTAGTATTCCGATTCCCCTTCCTGACCTCCCTGGTAGGTGGGGATACCCTCTCCCGGAATGTTGGTGACTGTACCGGGAACCCCAGCCCCTCCTTCCGTGCCGCTGAAGGAGCGTTCCAATTCCTGTATGCTCCTGATGATCCCCTCACCGTCTTCTTCGGGTTGAAAGAGCTGGGTGGTTACCTCCCTCTGATCAAAGTTCATATCCACTTTAACCCGGGTCACAACCTTGCCGTGGCCGAGGACCATCTCCAGCATGGACTGGATTCCTTGCTCCAGCTCCCTCTCCACCCGGCGCTGAATTTCATACTGGCTCGTTGTCAGGCCAAAGCCGGTTTCCCTCCCCAGATCCTGGGAGAGAACCTGTCCCCTCGTATCGACCACCGTTACCCTTTCCGGCTCAAGCCCTTCTACGCTGTGGGAAACCAGATGAACTATTCCCTGGATTTGAGCCGGCTTCAGTTCGCCGCTGGTCTCCAGCAGGATGGCCGCCGAGGCCTCTTCCTCCTCAGAAAGATAGAGGCGGGGCTCGGGAATGCTGATCTGGACCCAGGCATTTTTGATCCCGGCCATGGCGGTAATGGTGCGGGTCAATTCGCCCTGGAGGGCACGGCGGTACTGAACCCGCCGTTCAAATTCGGTGATGCCCAACCTGGTCTCATCGAAGATGCCAAAATCAACATTGCCCCCCCGGGGCAATCCCTCCATAGCAAGGCTGTTCCTCACCTTATAGACCTGGGCCTCCGGGACCAGGATGCTGGTACCATTGGCGGCCAATTGGTAAGGTACGTTTATTTCTTCCAGGCGGCCCGTTATCTCCCCGGCATCTTCCGGTGTCAAGTTGGCAAAGAGTACTTCATACCGGGGCTTGGTTATCTGCACCAGGGCCAGCACCAACACCAGACTTCCCACCAGGGCAAGGGCCAGCTTAATCTTTAAGCTCCGATCCATATTGTGCCAAAATTGATTTATCTGCTCCTTGACCTCTGGCAGGCCTGCCATACGCTCCACCCCATAACATTTGCTGGTAATACTGTGTATTCCTCAAGGGAGAGAACTCCCCATTCTATACCTGCATCCGCATCAATTCCTGGTAAGCTTCCACTACTTTATTCCGCACCTGGACAGTGAGCTGTAATGCTAAAGCAGCCTTTTCCCCGGCCAGGATTACCTGATGGAGGTCTTCAACCTTCCCCTCAACAAAGGCCCTGCTAGCTGCTTCCGCCTCATCCTGCAGCCGGTCAACTTCCTGGAGGGCTTTCTGCAAAAGATTACCGAAGGATTGCCCCTGTTCCTCTACAGCCCTCGAACCGGAAGCCGTAGTCCTGCTAAACCCCTGCCAGGGATTAATGCGACTGTTGGTTATCTCCATCTAATAACCCTCCTAACGGCCGATGTCCAGGGCCAGGCTGGCCATTGTTTTAGCAGCATTAAAGGCAGTTACATTGGCCTCATAGGCCCTGCTGGCTGCTATCAGATCGGTCATTTCCGTGACCACATTCACATTGGGGTAGGCCACATAACCATCCTCCCTGGCATCGGGATGCTCGGGATCATAGACCAGACGGGGTGGTGCCGGATCCTCCACAATGCCGACGACCCTGACCCCACCGCCGGCCTTCCGCTGCGCGCCGGCAAGGAAGGCGGGAAAAGGAGCTGCTGTATCCCTGGAGCTAAAGAGGGGAACCTGGCGTTGATAAGGTCCGCCCTCCCTGGTCCGGGTTGTATTGGCGTTGGCCAGGTTATTGGCAATGAGATCCATTCGCAGCCGCTGGGCTGTCATCCCGGAAGCACTGATGTCAAAGCTGGAAAAGAAGCTCACCTTTAGCGCCTCCCCTCACTTATTACCATCCTCAAGTTTGCCAGGTACTGGGATGCCTGCCTGGCCAGCCCCTGGTAATAGAGGGTGTTCTTGGCCAGTTCTGCCATCTCCAGCTCGATGTCCACATTGTTGCCATCGTTTCGGGCCGTACTCTCCTGGACAAGGGTGGTCACAGGGCCGCCAGGTTCTGAATTAATGGCAATATGCTTCGGGTGGGTCACCTTCCCGGCCAGGGCCCTGCGGAGATGGGTACTGAAGGCAATATCCTTCCGCTTATAGCCCGGAGTTTCGGCATTGGCTATGTTATCCGCTAAAAGCCGCTGGCGGTAAGTGGCCGCATCAAGGGCCTGTTCCAGCAGGCGGAATGTTTTTCCCCCTACCATGCTCCCCCTCCCCTCCAGATACTCCTTTGCCAAGTGTGCCTTCCTGCACCTCGATAAGACCGGGACACTGGTTGTTAATTTTATTTCCTTTAAAAATACGACTGATAAAGCAATAACCCCGGCGAACCCAATAGTTGACCGGGGGTCCAAATCCCCGGCAACCCGGCCATCTTGAAAGCAAGACCCGTTGGCTTTGCGTCCCCAGGTCACCCTGGGTTTGCCCCTGCAGGGATTGCATCCTTAACAGGTAAAAGTATCCATTGCATACTTTATCATTATTCTACATGTCCTTCCAAATTCCTACCTGATATGAAATAAATTACGTAGAATTCTGTATTTTTTTCTCAAAATATTAATATTGCTTCAAATGAAAAAAACTATAGGAAAACCCTCCAGTTACCAAAAAGGCCAGTTGCACTGCAAAAATATGTGGTATATTTGCTCGTGAAGGTACACTGCCAGCAACTTAGCAGATGTGTGGTAACCGTTGGGTAAACCTATAGTTATGGGTCTGGTCGCTAAGATTCTTAGCCAGTAAAGATTACTTGATCTTTTTCAGTTCCTCCAAGAGGCGATCATTTAACACCCGGATATATGTTCCCTTCATGCCCAGGGAGCGGGATTCAATTACCCCGGCACTTTCAAACTTCCTGAGGGCATTGACAATTACGGAACGGGTTATGCCCACCCGGTCGGCAATTTTACTTGCCACCAGCAGGCCTTCTTCACCATCCAGTTCTTCAAAGATGTGGACAACGGCTTCCAGTTCCGAATAGGAGAGGGTGCCAATGGCAATTTGGACAGCCGCCTTTTTGCGGGCTTCTTCTTCTATCTCCTCCGACTTGGATCTGATTATCTCCATCCCCACAACGGTGGCACTGTATTCAGCCAGGACCAGGTCGTCTTCGGTAAATTCCCCTTCAAATTTAGCCAGTATTAGGGTACCGAGGCGATCCCCGGCGCCGTTGATGGGAACAATGGTGAGCATTTGTTGGGAGAAGATGCAGTCGATGCCACCGGCAAAGACACACTGTCCCGCCTGCTTAATATTGGCACTGGTCTCAATGACCTTTAGCAGGTATTCATTGTACTCGGTAGGGAATCTTCCCTCCTTGAGAATTTCTTCCTGCATAACATCACATTCATAGCCATCCACCAGGGCGTGACCCAAAATCTTGCCCTTCCGGCTTACAACATAGACATTCCCATTGATTAATTCACTGAGGATATTGCAAATCTCCTCAAAATCTACTGGATAGCCAGCACTTTTCTGCAGTAGTTTGTTGACACGACGGGTCTTTTCCAATAAGCTCATTATTTCTTCCTCCCTACGCGTTATAAAATATAGCGACTAAGATCCTGATCCTTTGCGACCGCTCCCAGCTGCTCCCTCACATAGGCAGAGTCTATCTCTAAGGTATCCTGCTCCAGGTCTGGAGCAGAAAAGGATATCTCCTCAAGGAGCCGCTCCATAATGGTATGGAGGCGGCGGGCACCAATGTTCTCAGTCTGCTCATTGATCTGGGTTGCTACGGCGGCGATTTCATCTATAGCATCCGCCGTAAAATGGAGTTTTATTCCTTCCGTTGCTAACAATGCCTGGTATTGCTTCAACAGGGCATTTTCTGGTTTGGTCAAAATTTCTTTAAAATCTTCCTTGGTGAGGTTTTCCAGCTCAACCCGCAGGGGAAAACGTCCCTGGAGTTCTGGAATCAGGTCAGAGGGCTTCGAGATATGGAAGGCCCCTGCTGCAATAAAAAGTATGTGGTCGGTTTTGACTGGACCGTATTTGGTAACAATGGTACTGCCCTCCACTATGGGCAGGATATCCCTCTGGACCCCTTCCCGGGAAACATCTGGTCCTGTACCAACTTCTTTTCCGGCAATCTTGTCGATCTCATCGAGGAAAACTATGCCCATTTCCTCGGTTCGCCTGATGGCTTCCGCAGTAACCTCATCCATATCGATCATTTTCGACGCCTCTTCTTGAACCAGCAAACGGCGGGCGACCTTTACCGGTACACGACGTTTCTTTTTTCTTTTCGGCAACATCCCTCCCAATAGTTCTTGAAAATTCACTCCTATTTCTTCACCGGTGCCGGAAAAGATTTCTACGAAGGGAATGCTGTTGTCTTCAACCTCTATCTCCACCAGTTCCTCTTCTAATTCACCCCTTTGCAGGCGCTGAGCCAATAATTCCCTCTTCTGCCGGGCTTGGGCCAGTTTTTCTTCATAATCCTCATCCCTGCTCCCTTCCCCTTCTGCACCAGCGGGAATTCCCAACAGGGCACCAAAGGGATTGCTCAGGGTAGAAGCTCGTCTGGGCAGGGGGGACAGGAGGTTGAGAAGGCGCTGGTTGGCATGTTTTTCCGCTTCCTTCTCAACGGCAGCCATCTTTTCCAGTCTAACCATCCGGACCGCTGTTTCTACCAGTTCGCGGATTATGGACTCCACATCCCGACCCACATAGCCTACTTCAGTAAACTTGGTTGCCTCCACCTTGACAAAGGGTGCATTGACCAGGCGAGCCAGGCGCCGGGCAATTTCTGTCTTCCCTACTCCCGTCGGCCCGATCAATAAAATATTCTTGGGCGCCACCTCTTCCCGCAGCTCCTCCGGCAGGCGACTCCGCCGGTAACGATTCCGCAGGGCTATGGCCACGGCCCGTTTGGCCTTCTCCTGGCCAATGATGTATTTATCCAGGTAGGCAACTATTTCCCTTGGGGTCAGGTCTTCCACTTCCACCACTCCCTACAGTTCTTCCAGGGTGATCCGGTCATTGGTATAGACACAAATCTCACTGGCTATTTTCAGGGCAGTGCGGGCTATCTCGGGGGCCTCCAGCTGGCTGTGTTCCAGCAAGGCCCTGGCCGCCGCCAGGGCATAGGGGCCCCCGGAACCGATGGCCACCACACCTTGATCCGGTTCGATCACCTCACCGCTTCCCGAAAGGACCAGCATATGTTCCCGGTCGGCAACGATGAGCATGGCCTCAAGGCGGCGCAAGACCCTGTCTAACCGCCATTCCTTGGCCAGCTCAACGGCTGCCCGGACCAGGTTTCCCTGGTATTCTTCCAGTTTACCCTCAAATTTTTCAAAGAGGGACATGGCATCGGCCACGGAACCAGCAAAACCAGCCAACACCCTGCCATTATAAAGACGCCTTATTTTTCTGGCGCCCTGTTTCATTATTATTCTGTCGCCAAAGGTTATCTGGCCATCTCCGGCCATGGCTACCCTGCCATTTCGCTGTACTGCCACTATGGTAGTTGCGTGCAAGGCATTTCCACTCCCTCTCCAAAAGCTTCCCTCAAGCTCGCGGGTGGGTACGCTGGTACACGGTCCGCAAGCGCTGCCGGGAAACATGGGTGTAGATCTGGGTTGTGGCGATGTTGGCATGGCCCAGCAATTCCTGCACCACCCGAAGATCCGCCCCCGCCTCTAAGAGGTGGGTGGCAAAGGAATGCCTGATGCTGTGGGGGCTGAGACCTTCAGCCAAGGCCAATTCTTGCACATATTTATCCACAACCCGCCTGACACTGCGGGCCGAAAGGCCCTTGCCCCAGCGATTTAAAAACACTATGTCCGTGGTACCAGCACCTTTATTCTGTACTAAAAGCTCTCGCCGCCCCTGCTCAAGATAGTGGCTTAAGGCTTCCCTGGCCTTACCACCCAGGGGGACAAGCCTCTCTTTTCTCCCCTTACCCACAACCCTAACTTCACCCCGGACAAAATCCAGGTCCTGCAGGCGCAGATTGGTCACTTCGCTGACCCGAAGGCCAGAGGAATACAAGACCTCCAGAAGGGCCCTATCCCTCTGCCCCAGGGGAGTGTCGGCCGGCGGAGCTTGGAGCAGGGCTTCAATTTCCTGCCGGTACAGAAACTGGGGCAGCTTTCGGCCTTGCTTGGGTGTGCCCACCTCGGCGGCAGGATTGTGACCTGTCTTTCCCTCCCGCTGCAAAAAATAAAAAAAGGAACGCAAAGCAGCAAGCTTGCGGGCCATGGAGGAACGGCCATATCCCTGCTGGAGAAGATGGGCAAGATAACCGCGGATAGCCAGGTTGTCTACCCGGGACCAATCCTCCTCCCCTTGTTCCTGTAAATAATCGACAAACTGGAGGATATCCCTACGGTAGGCAGTTATGGTGTGCTCAGAGTAATTTCTCTCTCCCCTGAGATAGTCACAAAAGCTGTTGACCTGCTCCCTCACCAGCCACACCCTCTTTTACTAAAAACCAGGCCATAGTTTTGTATTATTATGCACAATATTTATATTAACACAAAGGGAGGAATTTGACAACTCTAAATTTCCAAATTTTTGGAAAAGACTTCAAGGGAAGCTAAAGCCCTTTCAGCCAGGGCCAAATTGCGCTCCCGCCGGTTCTTTATCGCAACCTCCAGGGGAGGAAAGAGGCCAAAATTTATATTCATGGGCTGAAAATTCTTCGGATTGGCGGTGGTGATATAGTTGACCAGGGCTCCGTGGGCAGTTTCCGGCGGGAAAGTCAGGGGTTCCTGCCCCCTGGCCAGGCGGGCAGCATTGATCCCGGCCACCAAGCCCGAAGCCGCCGATTCCACATATCCCTCGACGCCCGTTATTTGGCCGGCGAAGAATAGCATTTCGTCCTCCCGGTACTGGTAGGTATTATTCAGCACCCTGGGGGCACAGATAAAGGTATTGCGGTGCATGACCCCATAGCGGACGAACTCCGCCTGCTCCAGCCCGGGTATGAGGCTGAAGATCCGCTTCTGTTCTCCCCACTTCAAGCGCGTCTGAAAACCGACCATGTTATAGAGGGTGCCCTCCCGGTTGTCCTGCCTCAGCTGGACAACGGCATAGGGCTGTTGGCCGGTCCGGGGGTCCTCGAGCCCGACGGGCTTTAAGGGACCAAAGCGCAGGGTATCCCTCCCCCGGCGGGCCAATTCCTCTACCGGCATACAGCCTTCAAAAAACCTGCCCTTTTCAAAATCCTTCCCTTCATATACCTCGCCGGCAACCAGGGCTTCCCAGAAGCGATTATACTCTTCTTCGGTCAAGGGGCAGTTGATATAGGCCCCTTCTTCCCCCTTGCCATAGCGGGAAGCCCGAAAAACCACATCCTTGTCCAAAGATTCCAGGGTAACTATGGGGGCTGCCGCATCGTAAAAGTATAGGTAATCTTCCCCGGTGAGGCCTTTAATATCTGCAGCCAGGGCCTCCGAGGTCAGGGGGCCGGTAGCAATTACAACCGGCTGCGTCCGGGGCGGTACCTTCGTCATTTCGTCAATTTTCACCGTGACCAGGGGATGGTTGGCAACCCGCTTGGTGACACAGGCAGCAAACCTCTGCCGGTCCACAGCCAGGGCACCGCCGGCAGGGACCCGCTCTTGATCGGCACATTCCATGATGACAGAGCCCAACCGCCGCATTTCCTCCTTCAAGAGGCCCACGGCATTCTCCAGGGCCTGGGCCCGGAAGGAATTGCTGCAGACCAGTTCAGCAAAGGCTCCGGTATGATGGGCGGGAGTCATACGTTTGGGCCGCATTTCCCACAGGGTTACCCTGACGCCCCGGCGGGCAGCCTGCCAGGCAGCTTCCGCTCCGGCCAGGCCCCCTCCGACAATCATTATTTCCGGTGCCATAATTCCTGTCAACCCCCTTCCCTAACCACTTTCCTGGGGCGCTTCTTTATAACCACACTCCTTATTGCTGCACTGGTAATACAACTTCTTGCCCCGACCTCCCCTTTCCACCAGGAGGCTCTGACACCGGGGGCATTGCCTGGCCACCGGCTTATCCCAAAGGAGGAAATCACAGGCGGGGTAATTGCTGCAGCCATAAAATTTGCGCCTCCGGCCCTTTTTCCCCTGCCGGACTACCAGCTCTCCGCCGCATCGGGGACATTGCACCCCAATCTCCTTCAGGATGGGCTTGGTAAACCGGCATTCGGGAAAGCCGGGACAGGCCAGGAACTTTCCGTAGCGGCCGGTTTTTACAACTAGATTCCGGCCGCAGAGCTCACAGACTTCATCGGTAACCTCGTCTTCTATGGTTACCTCCTTCATCTTCTCCCGGGCGACATCTAATTCTGCTGCAAAGGGACGATAGAAATCATCTACCACCTGCCGCCAGTCGGCCTTGCCCTCCTCAATGGCGTCCAAATGGTTCTCCATGTTGGCAGTAAATTCCACATCGATGATATTGGGGAAAAACTCGGTTAATAGATCCGTCACGATAAAACCCAATTCGGTGGGCACAAAGCGCCGCTCCTCCATGGTTACGTAACCCCGCTGTAAAATGGTACTGACGATGGGGGCATAGGTGCTGGGCCGTCCAATGCCCTTTTCCTCCAGGGTTTTGACCAGGGAAGCCTCGCTGTAGCGGGGCGGTGGTTGGGTAAAATGCTGTTTCGGTTCCAATTCCAGCAATTTAAGCTCCTGCCCTTCCACCAGCTCTGGCAGCAGCCCTTCTTCCTCCTGGTTGTTCTCCCTGTTGTCATCATAGACTTGCAGAAAACCGGGGAAAACCAGGGTGGAACCGGTGGCCCGGAAGATATAGTCTCCCCCTTTTATATCGACGGTGACGGTGTTGTATTTCGCCGGCGCCATCTGGCTGGCAACAAAGCGCTGCCAGATCAACTGGTAGAGTTTGTACTGGTCTTCCTTCAAATAGCGGCGCACTGCTTCTGGCGTCCGTTCCACACTGGTAGGGCGGATGGCTTCGTGGGCATCCTGCACCCTGCCCCCCTTGCCGGGAGCAGTTTTCTGCCCGGCCCAGTACTGGGAGCCCAGTTCCCTTTCAATATAGGCTCTGGCCTGCTGCCGGGCCAGTTCGGAAACCCGGGTAGAATCGGTACGGATATAGGTGACAAGCCCCACGGTGCCTTCCTTGCCCAGGTCCAGCCCCTCGTACAACTGCTGGGCCAGTACCATGGTTTTCTTTACACTGAAACCCAGCCTGCGCGCCGCTTCCTGCTGGAGGCTGCTGGTTGTAAAGGGACGGGGCGGGTTCTTTTTCCGCTCCTTGCGGCTCACAGCGGCGACGCTGAAAGTTGTCCCCGCCAGTTGGGCAATTATGCCCCGGGTTTCGGCTTCATTTTTCAGCTGGATTTTTTCCCCTTCGGTACCGTAAAATTTCGCCTTAAAGGCGGCCCCCCCTTCGGCTTCCTCCAGATGGGCAAATAGGCTCCAGTACTCCTCGGGGACAAAGGCGGCAATTTCCCGCTCCCGATCACAGATCAGCCGGACAGCCACCGACTGGACCCGGCCGGCACTCAAACCCTTTTTTACCTTCTGCCAGAGCAGGGGACTCAGTTTATATCCTACCAGGCGATCGAGGATGCGCCTGGCCTGCTGGGCATTGACCCGATTGAGATCAATGGGGCGGGGGTTCTTAATGGCCTTCTGAACTGCTTCCTTGGTAATCTCATTGAACTCAATCCGGCACCGTTCACTGGGTTTTATCCCCAGGGCTTCACTCAGGTGCCAGGCAATGGCTTCTCCCTCCCGGTCGGGGTCGGAAGCCAGGTAAACCTTGGGGGCCTTTTTGGCCAGCTGCCGCAACTCCTGCAGTACCGGCCCCTTCCCCCGGATGGTTATATACTTGGGTTCGAAGCCCTTCTCAATGTCAACGCCAAACTGGCTGCGGGGCAGATCCCGCACATGGCCCATGGAGGCATGCACCTGGTAGCGGTTACTAAGGAACTTTTTTATTGTCTTAGCTTTGGCAGGTGATTCTACTATTACTAGGGATTTAGCCACAGCTTCACCTCCACCAGCATCAAAGTTTTGCAATTTTCTCTTTTACTACCCAAACTCTACCAGAAGTTACTCCCGCTGTCAAAAGAAATATTGCCAGGTTTCATCCCGACTTGACGAAGAGTTTCCCCGGCAGCTGCTGCACACAGCCCTTCAATTCCAGCATCAGCAAGATGGAAACAACCTGCTGGGGCGCAAGGCGGGTTGCCCTGATTATTTCATCAATATGTAAATGCCGGTCCTGAAAGACCGCCAGGACCTTTTTCTCCTCACTGCTTAGGCTTATGGATGCTGCCCCGCCGCCTTCTGGCTCCTCTACCGGCAGCCGGAGTTCAGCGGCAATCTCCCGGGCCTCCTGCACCAGGCGGGCCCCCTGGCTGATGAGGAAGTTGGTACCCTTGCTGTAGGGGCTGTTAATATTGCCGGGCACGGCAAAGACATCCCGCCCCTGCTCCAGGGCCCAATCGACGGTGATCAGGGAGCCGCTGGAGGCAGCCGCTTCCACTACCAGGACGCCCAGGGAAAGGCCGCTGATGATGCGGTTTCGGATGGGGAAATGGCCGGCCTCCGGGGGCGTACCCAGGGGAAATTCTGTAATAACTGCCCCCTCCCGGGCAATCTTGGCCATTAGATTGCGGTTTTCCGGTGGATAAATATAATCCAGACCGCAGCCCAAAACGGCGATGGTCCGCCCCCCGGCAGCCAGGGCACCCCGGTGGGCACAGGTATCAATCCCCCGGGCCATACCGCTGACGACGGTGAAACCCAACTCCGCCAGCTCCCGCCCGAAACGTTCCGCTGTAGTCCGCCCGTAGGGTGTTGCCCGGCGGCTTCCCACCACGGCAATGCTGCGGGAATCCTGGGGTTTAAATTCCCCGAGGACGTATAAAACTGGCGGTGGATCGGCAATATCCCGCAAGTTTTCCGGGTACTCGGCATCCAAAAGGGTTATGAGGGAAATGCCCCGCTCCTGCAGGGCCTTCAATCGGGGCTCCGGATCAAAATTGGCCCTAAAGGCAACAAACTTTTCCCTGATCCGGGGCGGGAGGTAGGGCTTTAAATCGGCAGGCCTGCAGGTCCAAACATCCTGAACAGAACCAAACTCCTCCAGGAGCTTAAAGAACCTGCGTGTCCCTATTCCCGGTGCCAGCGACAGAGCCCACCAGTACAACCGCTCCCTGTCCATGGTTTCACCCCTCCCGATCCAGTACATTCCTATCTATTCTACCACCCATTTATTACAAAATTATTACGTCCTAGGTAAATCAATAAAAACAGGCAAAAGGCACGAGTTCAACCCATGCCCCTTTTCTAATTTGCTGTAACAATTATAATTCCTTCTCCCCTTTACTAAAGGGTTCCCCTGCGGGCCAGGTAGTTCAAGACAGGTTTTAGCGACTGCCTGTTTTTCAGGACCGGAGCAAAGAGGTCGCCGACCTCCTTGAGCCGCCCGATGGCTGTCTCGATGTTATAGGATTGGGGGGAAAAATTTGCCACCTCCTCCCAGATCAAAGGCATGGAAACCGGGGCTCCCGGTAAAGGCCGCGGGCTGTAGGGGGAGCAGATGGTCTGCCCCCGGACATTTTGCAGGTAATCTATATACACCTTCCCCTCCCGCTCCCCCACAGAACGGGTAATGGTGGCAATCTGGGGTAAAGCGGCAACGACCAGGGAAGCGATAAAGGCGGCAGTTTCCCGCACCGTCCCATAGGGATAGACGGCCTCCAGGGGCACGTAGATGTGCATGCCCGTTGCCCCCGATGTCTTTGGATAACCCTCCAGCCCGAGCTTGGCGAGAATATCCCGCAAGGTTAGGGCTATTTCCCCCACTGCCGCAGAACTTCCGGCACGGGAAGGGTCCAGATCAAAGACTAAAAAATCGGGGTTATTTATATTATGAACGGAAGAAAGCCAGGGATGGTATTCCAGGCAGGCCTGGTTTCCCAGCCACACCAGGGTTTCCAGGTTATTGCAGAGGATGTAATTGATGGTGCGCCCCCCTCTGCTTGTCTTCCAGCTAAAGGTCTCAACCCAATCGGGGGTATGGGCCGGGGCATTTTTCTGGTAAAAGGATTTCCCGCCAATCCCAGTGGGCCAACGGGTCACAACCAGGGGCCGCTGGAAAAGGTGGGGCCCCAGATAAGGATATACCGAGATCAGGTACTTGAGCAAAGCCGCCTTGGTATAACCAGCCCCCGGCCACAAAACCTTTTCCAAATTGGTCAGCCGCACCTGGCGGCCATTTATGGTGACAAGTTTCGCCCCGCTGGCCATGGCAACCTCCCTGCCGTCAAATATTACGATGTCTTCCGGCGCCCCCTTTTCTCCCCGGCTGCCTGTGTCTTTTGAGCAAGTTTAATACTCTCTTCCAAAGCAGCCAGTAAATCAACCACCTTGTCCTGGGGCGCTGGTTCTACCCCTACCACCTCTTTCCCTTCAATCTTGGCCTCGATGACCTCCAGGAGGGCCCGGCGGTATTCATCGGTATATTTTTCCGGGGCAAAGGGGGCACTCAAATTTTCGATAAGGCTGCGGGCCATCTGGATCTCCTTCTCATGGACCTCCGGCTGCTGGGGCAGCTTGAGGGCGGCGGGGGAACGAATTTCATCGGCCCAGAACATGGTTTCCAGGACCAGACAGCCCTCCCGCACCCGTACGGCCGCCAAAGACTCCTTGCTGCGGATGACAATCTTGGCCACGGCGACCCGTCCAGCCCCTTCCATGGCCTGGAGCAGAAGGGCATAGGCCTTGTCTCCCCCATCAGCCGGCTCCAAATAATAGGTCCGGTCGTAGTACACCGGATCTATTTCCGCAAGGGAAACAAAGTCCAGGATATCGATGCTCTTAGTTGTTTTAACGGGGATCCGCTCCAGATCTTCCTCCCTGATGATCACAAACCGGCCCTTTTCGTATTCATAGCCCCGGACAATCTCCTCCTGGGGAACTTCCCGCCCACAGCTGGGGCAGTGCTTCTGGTATTTAATGGGAGTTAAGCAGGGCTCGTGGAGGAAGCGGAATTTCAACCCCTTGTTCTCTGTGGCCGCATAAAGGCGGACGGGTATGTTAACCAGGCCGAAACTGAGGGCACCCTTCCAGAGGGGACGCACCAAAAATCACCCCTTCAGTATTCACCCCTGCCATCGCCGGTTTCATCATCTAGAACATGGTAAAGGCGGCATATTTCCTGTCCCCGAAGAGATAGTGAGGACTGCCAGGGCAGGCCAAAGGTTTTAACCCTATTTGCCAAAGGTCTTTCCCGGCGGAGTATCCCCTTGCTTCTATTCCTGACCATTTCCTAATCCCCCTCTAAATCCTTATCCATAGGATTAAACCAAAGGGCAGCCCTTTATACACCCCTAACCTTCCTTCTCGATGGCCACCAAAAAAGGGGGATTATTCCTCTGGTTGAGAAAGTGATAGTGTAAAACCCGATAATCCCTCTGGTGCAGGCGGGAACAGTAGTCCAGCACCGCCTCACCTTCCTGTGCCCCGCCCGGGTGTCCCGTATAGACCACCAGGGTCAGCAGGCCTCCGGGGCGTAGGAGCTCCAAGCCCCTTTCCACGGCGGCCAGGGTAGTAGCCGGCTGGGTGATGATGGAACGATCCCCTCCGGGCAGGTAGCCCAGATTAAACATGATGGCCCCTACGGGCCCCTGGACATAGGCGTCCATCTCCTCATGGCCCCTGTTGAGGAGGGATACCCGCGAGCTGAGGCCTTCTTCCTCCAGGCGCTCCTGCACCCTTTTTATGGCCTGCTCCTGGATATCAAAGGCCCATACCCGCCCCTCCTCCCCCACCAGCTTTGCCAGGAAAACCGTGTCGTGGCCATTGCCAGCTGTGGCATCTACCGCCTGCTCCCCCGGCCCCAGTACCTGTCTGACTAATTGGTGGGCAAAGTCTAAGCTCTTCACCAACACCGCCATAGCTCCACCCCCAGGATCTATTTACTCCAAACTGGTATTAGGCTTCATCCCTTACAATAAACAATGCCCTTCCTTCTGCCAAAAGCTGCCCCTGCCTATCCCTTATCTCTCCCCTGGCCATTATCCTCCTTCCCCGCCTGTCCTCTACCCAGGCTGAGATGACCAATTCCATCCCGGTGGGGGCCGGTTTGCGAAACCAAACTTCCATCTTGGCCGTAACCCCGATGACACCCAGCTCCTGTACAGCCCTGGCCATGCCCTCATCCAGGAGGGTGCAGAGGATACCGCCATGTACGACCCCCGGATAGCCCTGGCACCAGTCGGCCCCCATCCAGGCGGCAGTGACGGTACCATCAGCCGGTACAAAATCCAGGCCTAAAGAGCGGGGATTGTCCTGGCCACAGGCAAAACAGCCGGAATAACCTTTAGCCTGCATATACTGACCTCCTCCCAGACACCTCGCCTCAGTATTATTATAGAACAACATAAATCCACCCCCCATATCAGGGATATGGGAGGTGGACTGGCAATCAGCCGAAGATCCTTTGTCTCAGATCCCAGTCGTCCCAGACATGCTGGTAAATGTTCCGGTACAATTGGTAAAATTCCCGGTACCGCTTGGTTTTTTCCCGATCAGGCTCAAAGCGGCGCCGGACCTTTACCGATTCCCGGGCCGCTTCTTCCAGGTTGTCGTAAACGCCGGCCACCACACCTGCCGTGAGGGCAGCCCCCTTGGCGCCGAATTCCGTACCTTCAGGAACCAGCATGGGGTAACCCGTCATGTCGGCAAAGAGCTGGCACCAGAAATGGCTCTTGGCACCGCCCCCGGAAATCTTAACTTCATTTATCTCCACCGCGATATGCTCGTAGCAATCCATCATGGCGTACCCCACGCCCTCGTAGACGGCCCGCACCAGGTGATCCCTGGTATGGTCCATGGTTATACCAAAGAATTGGGCCCGGGCCGTAGGTTTCACAAAGGGCGCCCGTTCGCCCCCGGGACTGAGGTAGGGATGATAAATTATTCCTCCAGCCCCGGGCTCCAGCCGGGAGACCCGTTCCTCAATCACTGTGTAGTAGTCGACACCCCGCACCTCTGCCTCTTCCTGATAGGACCTGCCCACCTGCTCCAGAATCCAGTCCAAATTGGGCGTCCCCATCATCACCCCCATGGCCCGCATCCACCTGTTGGCCAGGCCGTGGCAGAGGGTATGGCCCACATTCATGGGTTCGATATGGGGCCCATCCATGGTCACCTCATTGAAGCAGGTGGTGCCGATGATGGAGCAGGCATCACCCGGCTTTACAGCCCCGACACCAATTGCTGTAGCAATGACATCAAAGGGAGCACCTACCACCGGGATTCCAGCCGGCAAGCCGGTCTCCTCGGCCCCTTCCTTGCTCAAGGGCGCATAGTTTTCCAGGGCCGTTTTTACCGGGGGCAGGAGGTAGCGGTATGTACTGATGCCATAAAGCTCCAGGAGTTCTTCAGAATACTTCCGGGCAGCAATATCAAAATAGGGGACGGTGGCATCGGTCTCATCGGTGGTAAGTTCACCCGTCAGTTTTAGCTTGATCCAGTCCTTGCAATAGATAGCCCCTTTTGCCCTAGCCAGGGTCTCGGGTTCGTTGGCATCCAGCCAGCGGATGATTGCCCCCTGAATACCGGGAAAGAGGGTGTTGCCCAAAATGGGGTAAACCTTTTCGGCGGTGCCGTCCTCCTGCCACTGGCTGATCAAATCACCGGCCCGCCCATCGGACCAGAGGATTGCCGGCCGCACAGGTTGGCCCGAGCCGTCAACCAGCCAGCAGCCGTCCCCCTGGCCGGTAATACCCACGGCCACAACCTCCTCGGGCTTGGCCCGCCCTTCTGCCAGCACACCCCAGATGGTTTTTACCACCGCCTGCCAGACCTCGTTCATATCCTGCTCATTCCAGCCCGGCTGCGGGGTGGCCACCTCCGTCCTTTGCCGGCTGACGGCCACTTCGTTCCCTTCCCGATCAAAGAGAACACTTTTCACCATAGATGTGCCCGCATCGATCCCCAGAATATACCCGGACATTTTCAGACCTCCTTTAGTAAAGCAGAGCTCCCCATCCCTTCCTGCCGCTACTTTTTCTCCTGGCCGTAGCCCTTAAAGAGCTCAAAGAGCTCCTGGATATCTTCCTCCGGCACCAGAGTGGGTACCCCGATGCTGCGGGCAATTATATAGACCCTGGCTGCATCCTCCACAATGGCAGCCAGATTCAGGGCCCGGCCCATATCTTTCCCCACAGTAACCACACCGTGGTTCTGCAGCAGTACCGCCTGGTAGTTGCCCATGGCCTGGAGGGCATTTCGCCCCAGCTCTTCGGTTCCAACCCTGGCAAAGGGGGCTACGGGCACCGAGCCCCCTACTCCCAGGGCCAGCTCCGCTATAACCGGGGGTATAGGCTGGTTTAAAACAGACATGGCCGTGGCATAGGTGGAGTGGGTGTGGACTACCGCCGCAATATCCTCCCTCTCCCGGTAGAACATGGTGTGCATAGGGGTTTCACTGGAGGGTTTCCAGGCCCCCTCCACCAGCTTCCCCTCCAGATCGACAACCACCACATCTTCCGGGGTCATGTCCTCATAGGGTAAGCCGGAAGGGGTTATGGCCACCAGTTCCCTTTCCCGGTTACAAAAACTAACATTTCCCCAGGTACCTGTAACCCAGCCGCCCTTTACCAGGGCCTGGGCGGCATCGTAAACAATCTTCCTTTCCTCTTTCAGTAACACTGCCCGTGCCTCCCTTTCTTCACTTCTTCCTGGTTAAAACTTCCGCATTTATGCAGTATTTTACCGGTTGCCCGCTAAAGTATGCCTTTAGGTCTTCTGCCACTGTCCGCACGCCGCGATAGACGGTGGTCTGGGAAGCCCCGCCGATATGGGGAGTTATGGTCACATTTTCCAGGGCCAGGAGGGGATGGTCGAGCGGCAGAGGCTCCGGATCATACACATCCAGGGCCGCTCCCTTTATTTTCCCTTCGGCCAGGGCCCGGTACAGGGCTTCGTAATCCACCAGGCCCCCCCGGGCAGTGTTGACAAAGCAGGCGCTGGGTTTCATAAGGGCAAATTCCCGTTCCCCGATCATTTTCTCCGTTTCCGGGGTCAGGCGGGCATGGAGGCTGACAACATCGGCCTCCTGCAACAACTGGTCCAGCTCGACCTTTCTGTGGCCATCCCTTTCTATAACTTCCGTAGCCACATAGGGATCGGACACCAATACTTCACTGCCCAGCATGGCAAAGACCCGGGCCACTTCCCGGCCAATGTGGCCGTAGCCGATTACCCCGAGGACAATATCGGGTAGTTCCGGACCCACCTTTTCGTACAGGTAGAGGTCGCCCCGCCACTTCCCCTGCTTCAGGTGGTGGTGTCCGATGGTTATGTTCTTGAGGTGGGCCAGGGTTAAGCCCAGGGTAAATTCCACAACGGCCGAGAAATTGCGCCCCGGACTGTTAAAGACTGGGATCCCCCGCTTGGTACAGGCCGGAATGTTCACATTGACCGGTCCGCCCCGGGTGCAGGCTACAGCCTTGAGCCTGGGCGCCGCCGCCAAAACCGCCTCTGTGACAGGGCCGGCATCCACTACCAACACATCCGTATCGGCCACCAGGGGGATAAGATCTTCCGGAGCACCAGAGTATTCCTTGATCTCCTCCCCTTCGTTGAGGAAAGGTTCTACAGGCCAGGGAGCTTCAAAGCCGTTGAACTGGGCATCGGGGAAATATTCCGCCAGCACCTCCTGGTAGATTTCGTTTTTCACAAAGCCGTCGCCGACAATGGTAAATTTCACTGTCATCACCCCTTCAGCTAATTTGTTGCCAGGCCCGTCCTCCACCCGGCAAACTACCGGGCAGCAGTTCCCACGGCAAGGCCAGGTTATTACCTTCTGTTTTAAGGCAGCATTTCGCCGATCATATCCTCGTACTGGAAGAGGCCCCCCAGACCCCCCGTGTGGAGGAAGAGAACCCGGGAGCCAGGAGGAATTATCTCCCTTTTGGCCAGATCCATTAGGCCCAAAAAGGCCTTGCCGGTATAGACGGGATCCAGGTAGAGGCCCTCTTTTCGGGCCACAGAGCGGATAAGATCTACAACCTCCTTAACGATGGTCCCATAGCCTCCGAAACCATAGCCACCGATGGTGGCCTCCTCTATTTCCCCACCGGTAGGAACCCCTCCCTCCAGCCCCAGCCTGGACGAGGTTTCCTCCACCAAAAGCCTTACATCGGCCAGCAGCTCTTCCCTGGGATCGCCGACGCCGATGCAAAGGGGCTTTGCTCCAGGAGCAATCGCCTTGCAGCCCAGCAGAATACCCGCCTGGGTACCGCCACTGCTGGTGGCACTGACCAGATAGTCAAAGGCAAGGTTCATCTCCTTACATTGTTCCATTATCTCTATCACTGCCTTTATGTAGCCCAGAACCCCTGTGGGGCTGGAACCGCCCACCGGAATAAGGTAGGGCCTTTTGCCCCCGGCAATGTACTCACCTTGGATTTCTTCCATATAGTTCTTCAATTCTCCACCTGCTTCAACGTCGAACACCCGGATGTCGGCACCAAGGAGCCGGTCCAGGAAATAATTGCCCTTGTTCTCGGCCACACCCCGCAGGACGAGGACCGGCTTCATACCCAGTTTTTGGGCTGCCGCCGCCGTCTGCAGGGCATGGTTGGAGTGGACGGCCCCGGCGGTAATAACGGTGTCACAGTTTTTACTCCGGGCCTCACCCAGGAGAAACTCCAGTTTCCTGGTCTTATTCCCACCCAAGGCAAGCCCTGTTAAATCATCCCTCTTGATGAATAAATCTATTCCCAGCTCCCTGCTGATGTTGGCGGCATGTACGATGGGAGTCCTGCCCCACATCAGTTCTACCTGAGGGTATTCTGCAAGCCGCCCTTTCAATTTATTAATGTCCATATTTAACTGCCTCCTTCCGCCCTGCAAAAATATAGTCCCGCGGGCTTGTTCCTGGTTATGGGCTTGTATTAGCCCCAGCCCCCAGGGGCCCGCGAAAAAGGGTTTGGCCCCCTGGTAGCCAAATTAAATAACCAAGGGGAATAAAAGAATCAGGAGGGACAGGCAATGCCCAGTAAACCGACTAACAGCCCCATAAAGAAGCCCAAACCCCCGGTAAAATGGGCGGGGGGAAAGACCCAGCTTTTGCCCCAGTTCGCGCCCCTCTTTCCCCGGAAAAAATATAACCTTTACCTGGAGCCCTTCGTGGGGGGCGGTGCCGTCTTCTTCCACCTCCTGCCCCCTGCCGCCATCCTCATCGACAGCAATGGGGAACTCATCAACTTCTACCGGGTGGTGCGGGACAGGCTGGACCAATTGCTGGCGGACCTGAAAAAACATAAAAACACCAGGGAATATTACTATTCCATCCGGGCCCTGGACCCTGAGAAACTGTCTCCTGTCCAGCGGGCTTCCCGCTTCCTCTACCTCAACAAAACGGCCTACAATGGTCTCTGGCGGGTAAACAGCAAGGGCCAGTTCAATGTGCCCTACGGTAGGTATAAGAACCCCCGGATTATCGATAAAGAAAACCTCCAGCTGGTGGCAGAGGCCCTCAGGGGGGCCGAGCTCATTGCCGGCGATTTCAGCTGTGTCCTGGACCTGGCCCCGCCGGGAGCCTTCGTGTACTTTGACCCACCCTATTATCCCTTAACCGAGACGGCCAATTTTACCAGCTATACCCCCGGGGCCTTTACCCGGGAAGACCAGATCCGCCTCTTTAAGGCCTTTGCCGAGTTGGACCGGAGGGGCTGCCTGGTGATGCTGAGCAACTCCGACACACCCTTTATCCGCACCCTCTATGCCCAGTACGACATCCAGGTCGTCACCGCCCGCCGGGCCATCAACTGCCGGCCCGAGGGCCGGGGGCCGGTGACGGAACTGGTCATCCGCAACTACTAGCTGCCGGGAAAACAAAGGCTGCCAAGCACCACCCTCCTGGCAGATACCGGTTGCTCCGAAAGCCCTGCCATAAAATCATTGGTCGTGGTCGGGAGCTGCCAGGGGAGCGATGCATTCCGGTCCATCGACCCGGGGAGAGTTGACGGCCTTGGATACCCGGTAGGCCTCCAAGGGCCCCCGGTAGGGCTGCAGGAGCTCCCTCAAGGCATCCCCGGCATTGGGTCCCCGGGAGGTCAGCCAGCTGGCCTGCTCCCCGGCTTCGGCCAATATAACCGGCATCCTATGGTGGATATCGGCCATAAAGGCATTGGCCTCCGTCGTTATGATGCAGCAGGAGGTAATGATTTTTCCCTCCGGCGACCGCCACTCTTCCCAGAGCCCGGCAAAGGCAAAGACCGGTTTATCGGGGAGGATAATGCGAAAGGGAATTTTTTCCTGGCCCACCCCTTTCCATTCATAAAAGCCGTCGGCCGGAATAAGGCAGCGGCGCTCCCGGAAGGCCTGGCGAAAAGACGGCTTCTGATGCACCGTTTCCGCCCTGGCATTGATCATTTTATAACCGGTCCTTTGGTCCCTGGCCCAGGCCGGGATCAGGCCCCACCGCATGGCAGAAAGATACCTTTGGCCACTGTCTTCCGTCACAACCAGGATCTCCTGGCCCGGGGCGATATTGTATCTCCTTTTGTAGGTTAAATCGGCCTGCTGGGCAAAGAGAAACATCCGGCGCAGGTCTTCCAAATCGGCAGTCAGGGTGAAGCGGCCACACACCGATACCCCTCCTCATTTCTAGTATTGTCTCAATGGTAGCCGTAGATACGAGTAAGAAGGGCCGCCAGGGGGTTTTCCCTCTTTAATTCAACGGCCTCGTATTGACAGAGCTCGTGGCAGCACATGCACTCTATGCAGGTGTCATAATCGATGAGTTTCCCTTCTCTATCGATGGCCTGGACAGGGCAGCTCTCCACACACATGTTGCAGTCCCGGCATAATTTTTTGTTGATCCGGGGCCTGGTCTTGAAAAAAGCGATGACCCTTCTTAGGAAGGCGGTATTGGTCTGGGCCGCCCTTCTGTATCTTCTCGGGAGCTTGAAGGCCGGATAGCGGGGTGGGGTGTCATAATCACCGACAATTTCGATTTTGGCCAGCTCTGCTACCCCCAATTTCCTCTCCCGGGCGGTGGCCAGAATGGGTACCTCTTCGACCTTTAAAGCCAGCATGGCCGCCGCCACCGTATCCAGGGCCAGGGGATCGGTGCCCATGATGATTTTCTCTCCCCGGTAGACCTCGCCGGCCGTCGGCCCTTCCCCCTGCATGGCCAGGATCCCATCCATAATATGAAGGCCCACCGGCACGGCCTGGTGGATGTCACAGATGACTTCTCCCAGCTCCTCCTGCCGGGGAGCCAGGCGATGATACTCGGCCTTCCTCAGCCCCGGTATGCAGCCAAAAAGGTTCTTTACGGCGCCTGTATAGATGGCCGCCGAATGGGTCTTCTGCTTGGGCAGGTTGATAACAAGGTCGGCCTCAAACATGGGTTTGGCCAGGTACATCTTCTCTACACAGCCGCTGGCAGGTTTGATTCCCACTGCCCCTTCCTTATCAAAGTTCTTTATAATAGCCCCTTCCTCCTGGGCCACCCGCGCCAGGCCGGAGACAGCAAAGCTTTTGCCAGTAGGAGCAATCCCCCCGATAGCCCCGCCGGAGCTGTCACCAATCCAGACAACACACCCTAAGTCCCGCAGGATCTGTACCAGGGCCCGCACAAACTCCGGGTGGGTTATGGCCCCTGTCTCCGGGGCCTTGGGGCCGATCAGATTGACCTTGAGGAGGACCTTCATTCCGGCTGAAACAAAGCTTCCCCAGCCTCCCAGGAGTTCTATCCCGGCATTGAGCCTTTCTTTGATAACAGGCACACTGTATTCGGCACAATCGAGAACAACCACCCTGCTCATCAAAGGCATTCCACCCACTTCCTTATAATATTTCCAGAAAGGAGGCTATTTCGCCCTATTTATTCACTGGAGAAAGACTTAGACAATTGCCGGTATTCTCCTGCCCAGCCCGGCAAAAACCAAGGGCAAAGAATTAGCCCTTACCACCTGCCGGGCAATCGAGTAGGAGGGGGCGCCTAGCCCCCGTCCTCTCACACCACCGTACGTACCGTTCGGTATACGGCGGTTCACCAAGCTTGACGAAGCATTTGGTAGCGAGCG